>ODAI011209037.1_pt1 | contig 110262 bp, 90 predicted proteins | sample 1539321 | NCBI WGS metagenome assembly ODAI01 (sample SAMN02144231, study PRJEB22623) | gut metagenome | biome: sheep rumen | host: Ovis aries | place: New Zealand
TCAAAAACCGTCTATGCGGTAGGAGCAAAAGACCAATCCACAGCATCTTAAACAGCATAGTCGAACCTATTGAAAAGGTAAAGAAAGACTATGACTAATACTAATAGTAGGAGCTATAAATATGAAAATCAAAGTTTTGTCAGTCATCTTCTCTGCTATTCTTGTATTATCTCTTACAGGATGCGGAAAAGACGGCGTGGATTCATCCGCTTCAGATACCGGTAGCAGCACCACAGAAGTAGCCGATAATGCAACCTGTCACATGAAGAAAAACATACTAAGGCTGTGTACATCGTCGCACATGGAATTTCAAGTACCATCGATAATCAGAAAGTATGTATCGGAAGCCATCATTTCATTTTCGAAGATGAAGGATGCACTATTCCCGAAACAGAAAAAGAACGCTTTGACAATCTTCCAAATGAGTATTCGCACCTATATATGGCAATAGGTGGAGTTTTGTCAGCCGTCATACTTATCGAAGATCCTATCAGAGAAGAAGCTCCGTCAGTTATAAAGAAGCTAAAGAACATCGGATTTGAAAATATCGTAATGATGACAGGCGACAGCGAAAGAACTGCCGCATCGGTCGCTTCAAAAACAGGCGTGACCAAGTATTTCTCAGAAGTTCTGCCTGAAGACAAAGCCGCATTTATTAAAGCAGAACACGAAGCAGGCCGAAAAGTCATAATGGTCGGAGACGGAATAAACGACTCTCCCGCTCTCTCCGAAGCTGATGCCGGAATAGCCGTAAGCACCGGCGCTTCAATAGCAAGAGAAATTGCCGATATCACCATTTCTTCCGACGATCTTTCGGTGCTCATAACCTTAAAAGAACTAAGCACTAAATTGATGGATAGAATTGACTTTAACTATCGCGCAATACTGGGCTTTAACTCATTCCTCATCCTTATGGGAATGTTTGGAATATTCAGCCCAACCACAACGTCACTTCTGCATAACACATCAACGGTTGCACTCAGTATAAGGAGCATGACAGATCTGCTTGAATAAAATGTGTTATGCCAAGTTTATTAGAAATAATAGCTGTACCGAGTAGCTAAAATTATAGCTACTCGGGTACAGAAAAACTTACTGGAAATTTCCTTGTATTTAATAAAAATGCAGCAGACCATTTCTGATCTACTGCTCAATGTACATTTACAAATATTTTACTTTTCAACAACGCTGAAAATATCACTTTACGCAAAGCACATCCTCAACACTCTTCTTATAAACATCATAATCCTTAGGATTGATTTTAAGGAGATTCATAGCTTTCTCAACATCTATATCCATAGAATCCATAAGATTGATTATGGACTCTGTTTTTGAATTAATTTCTGTTCTTTCTCTAATTCCTTCGCCTAAATTACACATAGTATTCGCCTCCTCACTCATTGACTTCGTCATTGGGATGTCAAAATCATTTTCAAGAATGCTCTTCTTTTCCTCCGGCTTTGTTTCTGAAGATAGCAAAACATCCAACAATCTCAGTATCGGCTTATCATTAGCTTCTTCAGCAGATCCAAGCCTAAGCATCAAAACCGTCATAAGATCATAATTGCTTTCTTTTTCAGGAACATTACCAATAATCTGTTCTTCGGTCACACTATACTTTGTGATGGTATTTTTATTTGCTTCATCTACATCCATCTGAATCCAGATAGAGTATACCTTGCGTATCTTTTCATAATGTTTCTTCGTGAACACTGTATTCTTCTGTGCACTTATCATTCTGCTAACATAATATAGTGCCCTCTTTATAAGCGGGTACGGTGTTTTGTCCGATTTCTGAGCCTCTACGTTGATAAAAAGCTGAACAGGCTCTTTCGAATCCGGAACCACAGCCGAAAACTTGATATCGTAGAAAACTTTTCCTTCCTTTATCGAGTTATCTTCTGTGTTCTTTCCCTCTATTCTTTTATCGGACATATCCTCAAGATACTGAATTTCATCTTTATCAAGTTCATCCTGATCAACTGCTACCTTTGATACCTGTGGTTCACATTCAATACAGTCCTTTGCTATCTGCGCAACAGAAAACTGTTTGAACTCCGATACACACTCTTTCATTATCCATGCAAGGACAAGTCTATTTGATAAAAGCTTCTTAACGCAAGTATCGTACTGTGCCTCCTGATCTGCTGTATCAATGCTGTTTGCAATTCCTGTCTGTTCAGCCATTATAATTCCTTCCAGTTACATATCTTCTCACCATCATAATACGTCAAAATGATATGATTTTCAATCAACTCTCGGTTGTCTAAAACAGATGTCCTAAAGTCGCTATTTTCTGCCGCAAGACAAAAAGCACAGTCATCTCTCCAGATAACTGTGCTTCCTCTGTACTTTCTATGAAGCGTTACGTATGTTATGCCATCTTCCACTTCTCAGACTGCATCTGAACAGAGATCATGTGCTTGTAGATTCCGTCGCGCTCTCTAAGCTGTGAAGGGCTTCCGGATTCTGCAACCGTTCCATCTTTTAGGACAACTATCTTATCCGCACCGTCAACCGTTCTCATACGATGAGCAATGATAAGAACTGTCTTATCCTTTATAAGGTCGCTTATTGCTTCCTGAATGAGTGATTCATTGTCTACATCAAGAGACGCCGTTGCTTCATCCATGAGGATTATAGGTGAATCCTTGAGGAATGCTCTTGCAATCGATATTCTCTGGCGTTCACCGCCTGAAAGCTCAGATCCATTCTCGCCGATCAGCGTATTGTATCCATCGGGAAGTTTAGCTATGAATTCATCGCAGTGAGCAAGCTTAGCTGCTGCCATAACTTCTTCATCCGTAGCCTCTTTCCTACCGATCCTGATATTCTCAAGTACTGTATTATTGAAAAGAGTAACATTCTGGAAGACGATTGAATACATCGACAAAAACTTCTCGGGATCGATCTTCGAAATATCCATTCCGCCAACCGTAATCTGACCTGCGTCGATATCCCAGAATCTTGAAGCAAGTCTTGAAACCGTAGTCTTACCGCCTCCCGAAGGTCCGATGAGCGCTGTAACCTCGCCCTGCTTAGCCACAAAGCTCACATCTTTAAGAACAGTCTCCCCGTCCTCGTAGGAGAACTTTACATTCTTAAACTCAATATCATATCCGCTATTGGTAAGTTCCTCCGTTCCGGTCTGCTCATAATGTGAAAAGATTTCATCCATTCGCTCGCACTGTGTATCTGTCGCAATAAGTGCCGAGAAATTCTGAAGTGCGATCTGAAGAGGTTCATACATCCTTGATACTACAAGTAAGTACATGAAGAATGTAACAACATCAATTTCATTTTTGATAAGAAGTGCCGATCCCGTTACGGCAACTGTACCGATTCCCAATTTAAGAATCATCTGCGCGCTGCAGACAAATGCTGCATTTAAGAACTCCGAGAAAATATTGTGAGACTCAACATCTTTTATCTTCTGCGTAAGTCCAACCATATATGAGTCCTGCGCATTGTATGCCTTAAGATCTCGTACAGTCTCAAGTGCTTCCTGAATTCCGTCAAGACATGCAACCTTGTATCTGCTTCCTCTTCGGTTTACAGCATACATAACACTTCTTGATGTAAAGACTATGATGAAAGCTACGGGAAGCACCCATACTGCCGCAACAGCCATTCTCGCATCAAAGAAGAAAAGGCTGACAACCACGATTGTAGTTGAAATAAATGCACCCACAAGTTCGGGCAGCCAGTGCGACGAAGCAGTCTCGATCATAGCACAGTCGGCCATGATTGTATTTGTAAGATCGGCAAGATCTTTTTTACCAAAAAACGAAAGTGGAATCTTTCTAAGTTTCTCTGCAAGCGAACGCCTTCTTACACCACTCTCCACGTAGGTTGAAAAGAAAGTCGCATTATACTGCAGATACTCCGTAAAAGCGATGAGGAAAAGGCAAATAAGACCGCCTACCACAAACAGTATTACATGTTCCTTGGGAATACTGCCTGAAAGCAGATCTCCTGCCATTGTAAAAAGAATACCAACAGGCATCATCTGTGCAAGATTTGCTAAAGTGCACGCTCCGAAAGCTTTCACCATATCTTTGGTACCCTGCTCCGAAAGCGCATATTTATGTTGCATTTTTTCCATTATACTCATGCGCCCTTACCTACCTTCCAATTAACAGATTTCTGATACTCGTTCCACATATGGCTGTAGATACCGTTCTTTTTAAGAAGCTCATCATGTTTACCGGACTCTGCTATTTTTCCGCCCGACAAAACACAGATCTTATCGGCATCAACAACTGTAGATAATCGATGTGCGATCATTATTACAGTCTTGTCTTTTGACAGATTTGCAAACGCCTGCTGAACCATGATCTCATTGTCAGGGTCTGCAAAAGCTGTCGCTTCATCAAGAATCAGAATCGGCGCATTCTTAAGGAACGCTCTTGCAATAGAGATTCTCTGCGCCTCTCCTCCGGATACGTAAGTGCCCTTACTTCCGATCATCGTGTGTATGCCATCGGGAAGCTTTTCTATAATATCCCAGCACATTGCATCTTTAAGAGCCTTAATAACTTCCTCATCCGTAGCATCAGGTCTTCCCATTCTGACATTGTCTAAGATTGACATCTTAAGAAGCTTACTGTCCTGAAAAACGTATGAAACCTGCTTCATAAGCTCGTTGGTCGCAATATCTTTTACATCGACGCCACCAATCTTAATACTGCCCTCTTTAACATCCCAGAACCTTGCGATAAGTGAAGCGAGCGTGGTCTTACCGCCTCCCGAAGGTCCGACAAACGCAACATGCTCACCGGGCTTAATATCAAGTGTGATGCCGTCTATCGCATTCATCTTGTTTTCGTCATAAGTAAATTTGATATTGTCTATGCTGATTCCGCTATCTTTAGGCATCTTAGGATCTGCTGCCTCTCTAAGCGGTTCAACTTCCAAAAGAGAATACATCCTCTCAAGAGCATCTTTTACTATCATCTGACTCTCTCCCGCGTATGCCACTTTCATAAGTGTAACCGTGAGAATGGGCGTGATTATGATGTAGAAAAGAATGTTATACAAAAACGGATCCGTTACCGTATTTCTTGCAAAAATAAAACTGCATGCCACAAGCGCAGCAAATATCGCATTTGCCGCCGTTGTAAAGCCTATCATAGGCATCCTCATGCCGACAGTATAGGTAATAGTCCACTTTTCATATTTATCAATCGCATCTTTGAATCTTTTAAAAGAAAATACAGACTGACCGAAAGTCTTTACGACAGGTATACCTCTTACATATTCAACCGCCTCGGCAGACATCTCATCGAGGGCATTCTGATACTCCTTCATATCTTCCTGCATCTTCTCTCCCATCATACTGCCCATCATGAGAAAGGCCAGAACAGCGGGAATAAGACAGATAAGACCTATCTTCCAGTCAAAGATAAGAAGCATTGCAATAAGTCCTATGGGAGTTGCATAGCTTACCGCCTTGTCGGGAAGGCTGTGTGCCAGGAATGTCTCCGTAGCAGCACTTGAATCGGCAACTATCTTTCTTATCTTTCCGCTTCCCTGTGATTCGATATATCCCATTGGAAGCTTCATTACATGCTCCATCATCCTTGTTCTCATATTTGCCTGAACTCTGAATGCGGCAATATGTGAACACATAAGAGCTGCGATATATATCACCATCGCAAGAAGGCTCATCCCGACAGCGCTCCATCCGTAAGAAACAATATGTGTCGCCTTTCCGAAATCATCGCGAACTTCCACAACCTCTTTAATAATGCACCATATGTAATAAAATGGAACCAGTGCTACAATCGCACTTATCGCAGCCAGAATCCATGAACTTACAGTAAAATACTTGTGATTCCCCGCATACTCAAACAGCTGCGAAATAACGCTCTTTTTCTTTTCCATCTTTGCTATTTCCTCCGCTTATTTTAATATCAGCAACATGACCTTTTTCCAGTCTAAGAACAACTGTTGCGCATCTTCGTATAAGATCCGGATCATGTGTAACTACAAAAACAGTCTTGTTTCCTCTAAGCGACCTTATAAGTTCAGCTACTTTCTCCATATTGTAAAAATCAAGCCCGCTTGTCGGTTCATCAAATAATATTATTTCCTTTTCCGAAAGAACTGCACTTGCCACTGCAACTCTCTGCTTCTGCCCTCCCGAAAGGCTCATAGGATGCCTGTCTGCAAATTCTTTAAGCCCAAGCTTTTCCAGAACTTCCAGCGCTATCTCTTCATTTTCATCGTCCATGCCAAGTGTCACTTCATCCATAACACTTTCACAGAAAAGCTGATGATTTACATCCTGCATAACCATATACGCGTTCTTAAGAAGCTTTCCGGATTTGTATTTTTTTCCATCGATCTCAATATATCCTTTGAAACTCTTCATAAGACCACAGACGCATTTAGAAAAAGTGGATTTTCCCGCCCCGTTATGTCCGACTATGGCAATCACTTCGCCGCGTGGAATTTCCTGCCTTTTTATATCAAGTGCATCGAAACCTCTGTAGCTGTATGAAAAATTTTCAAGAATCATATTTCCTGCATCTAAAGGACTTTCTTTTACGGGAGTCATTTCAAGATTCTCATTAACAGATCTAAGCCCATGACTTCTAAGTTCCACTTCGCTTAAGTTTTTGAACTCATCCATCGTCATGTCAAAGACTATTTTGCCATTCTTTAAACATATGACTCTGTCGCATATGTCTTTTAGCCAATATAGTCTATGCTCGGCAACCACTATTGTCCTTCCCTCTTTTTTCCAACAATCCAATGTGTCTTTAAGATCATCGATTGCTTCAAGACTGAGATTCGATGACGGTTCGTCAAGAGCGCATACTTCAGGATTAAGTGTATCGACAGAAGCACATGCTATTTTCTGCTTCTCTCCACCCGACATATCAAAAATACTTCTGTTCATCAGAGGTCTGATATTCATGGAAGATACCGTCTTATCAATTCTTGCAAGTATCTCTTTCTCGGATATCCCCATATTCTCAGGTCCAAATGCCAGCTCACTTGTGCTATCAACGCAAAAGAACTGACTTCTGGGATTCTGAAAAACAGATCCGACAATCTTTGCCGTTTCATAAAGCTCAGCCTGAATGGTATCCGTTTCATTCACGTAAACATGTCCATTCGTCCGCCCTTCATAAAAATGCGGTATAAGACCGTTTATCATCCTGACAAGCGTTGTCTTTCCGCATCCTGATTCTCCGCATAGAAGGACCGCTTCGCCCTTTTTTATTTCCAAAGTGATATTTTCTACAGATGCATCATCAGAATCCGGATAATTAAAACTTACATTTTCAAACTTTATCATTTCACCACATCCACAATCAGTAATATCCACGGAATCAAACACAATGCCATTGCAACATAATCCTGCATTCGAAAACCTATCTTACAGATGTTTGTCCTTTTTACATTTCCGCCAAGCCCTCTTGTAAGCGCAGCTGCTGACAATTCTTCACCTATATTGACGCAACATGTCATAAGAGGCACCATTCTGTATTCAATGATCTTCGATGCATGCTTGCCGGTAAGGCTTATTCCGCGCATTTTCATAGCACATCCTATAGACTCAGCTTCATCTATTACCGTTGGAAAAAAGCGAAACATAACAGACATAGGTATAATAAAGTTGTCACTTACGTGCATTCTTTTCATTGCGGCATTAAACTCGCTGACCGTTGTTGATTCCATAAGATAACGTCCCATCATTATGCACGGAAGAAATCTTCCCAGAATTCCGCATGAACCAAGAAGAATGTAATATAGAAATCCGCTCATGCCGTGGGTATTTGCAAATCCTAAAAGAAATGTCGTAACCCAGAACAAAAATATCCCTATGACAGCCGTCTTAAATCTCTTTGCCGTAATAAGAAGCAGGAAAGGCATCATACACAAAACCGGCACGAGTGCTTCCACTCTTTTCCCGCCTGCACCGCCAAGCGCAAAGGTTGTTATCGTGATAAGGATAAGAAGCTTTGTCCTAGGATCCATAACAAGGCCTCGATTTAGTTTTTTACGATTGTATAATTCACTTTCCATTAAACAATACCGGCTTTCTCAAAATGCTTCTTCATAAAGCTCATTCCAAGAAGTGCTCCGAGAACACCGAAAACAAATGCACACCCCAAGATTATAGGTGCTGTCCAAGGCTGAAAAATAGTCTTGAGCACATTAACATAATCACTTCCGTAAGATGTTCTTGACGCAAAGTAACCGTCGATATCAAGATACAAAGGAAGAAAACATCCAAAGATCGTAATATTCATGATTCCATGGCTTAACATCGTCATCTTCTTGCTTGCGTAATTTCCACCCTTAGCAATAAGATCCGCAACAACACCGCAAATTATTCCAAAAATAAAAGGCCAATAGCCCATTCCGGTTATCCACAAAAATGCTCCGATCAAAACAGTAATGATAGTTATCATTCCAAACTTCTTTACCTTGGTATAAAAAAGCATCATTGTTATTCCGCCGATAAGAGGACACAACACCGCGAGCGACGGCATAAGAACAGGTATAAAACCAAGCATTGAGATTGCCGTCATTATCACACAATAAATAGCGGCATATATTCCGATATTTATCAGATCCTTTCCCCCAAGCTTTCCGTTTGACTTCTTTGTGATTACTCCATCCATACTACTTGTACTCCTTTTGATATAATTGTTTTGGTTAGTTTTAGCTAACTAATAATTAAACTTACCTCGAGTGTCACTTCGACATTCTGATATATAATATCACCATTTGTTAGTTTTTGCTAACTTTTGAACAAAAAATTTTGGAGCAACACTTAATTAGATGTTGCTCCAAAATCTCAAAATAATCCCTTTTATAGTCTTACCCGTAGCTTTATTTATTCCAATACTTCTTTACTTCTCTGTAAAAATTTTCATGTGTTCCGGCAAGAATAACAACTACAAGTTCGTCATTAACATACTCTACAGTATATGCCACGCGATATTCCGTCCTGTTATATCTGAAACCATATGACAAAATTCCTTCAAGATCACCATGTTTTTCCTCTCCTACTGTAGGATCGGCTTTAATCTCATCAAATGCTTCCTTGAATAATTCCTTTAAATTCTTGTCTTTCAATTTCTTTATATACTTACCGGTAGCAGGAGAAATAATAATATTTGCCAATTACTTACTCCTCCTCACCAAATACATCATCATATGACATCGATTCCATTTCACCTTTAGCCATCTTATGAGCTTCATTTAGCATTTCCTTTATGGCAGGTCTGACTTTCGATTGTCTTGACTTAAATTCTTTTAAGAGATCCTTTCCCGAATACCCTTCATTTATTAATTCTTCAAGTATTTCTTCCGCAAATTCCCCGTTAGACTCCAAACGAGCAGGACGAATAACAAGTTCATTGTCTCTTATAATGCATTCTGCCTTGTCATCAAAACCAAGCTTTTCAAAAAATGCTCCCGGTATTGTTAATTGACGTTTGGAAGATATACTGATTATTTTCCTGTTCAATCCAGCAATCATCGGCTTTCCTCCTATATATAAACCAATTTCACATTTTCTTTGTTTCTTGGTTTCATTGTAATCAAATTTCTTTATTTTTTCAACTTCAGTATAGTATCTTTATACTTTTTTCATTTTCCCGCTTCACAAAATCAAAGGCCTATGCTATATAAAAAAAGCCATTTAGCGTTTAAACTAAATGACTTTTCTTATATTGATTCTTCAAGTATTTCTTCTGCAAATTCCCCGTTATTGTTCCTTACTGTACCATCGCCTTTCCTCTTTGATTATAACAAAGTCTGCATGATAGCCACAGCGTAATACACAATAAAAATGAAATTAGTATACCCTCCGCATATGACCATATGAAGTCCCTTGGGGAGTTTCCTTGATAATGGCTTTAAAAGAAAAAGAACTCCGGGAGATATCAGTGCCATCCACTGCGGGAACACTGTCTTTCCTAAAGCTATCAGAACTATCAAAATCAGAAGTCCCAAGCCTTCACCTGCATACAATATAAGTGCAAGCTTCTGAAAATACTTCATGGCTATATCTAAACCGTCTCGATGCTCATCTGCTCCAAGAAGTCCAAGATAAGCACAGTGACTGTGATATGCACCTCCTGCAATAATACCGAAACAACTTAGCAAAAATGCCGCAAACGCAGCATTATGAAATGCCTCATCCGTAATCAGTACAATGTGATAAAAGCCTATACAATAAAGAAACGCCGCTACAGGCCCTATCAAGCCGCCAAGCATAACACGCTTTGGAGGAAGCTTTTTCATAATATCAATAATAGGATTTATTGTTCCGTCTTGCACATAATCATCCTTATCAAAGTATAAGGTCATGTCTCCGCAGAACATAAGAAGCGCTCCTATAAGGCCTACTGTAATTACTGTTGTCATACCTGCTCCTTTTTATATTTATATTTTATGCAAAATACTTCTTCGCAAGCATCTGCAAATTTCCCTTATTCACATCAAGCATCTTCTCTGCATCCAGATCAAACATCCTTGTGCATGTGTGAGTGATAAACTCAAAGTCATGTGATACAAGAAAAATAATGGCTCCGCCGCCTGAAAGCTCTTTTATAAGTTCACTTACCCTTATCATAGAATCATAATCAAGTCCGCTTGTCGGTTCATCAAAATAAAGCACTTCACTGTTTTTTATAAGAGATGCGCCGATAGTAACACGCTGTTTTTGCCCTCCCGAAAGAGCTGCCGGATGTTTATCTTTATATTCTGAAAGTGCAAGCTTATCAAGCGTACCTGAAACAAGGTCACTGTCAACATCTGATATTCCAAGCGTAAGTTCCTCTTCCACACTTGTTGTAAAGAGCTGATAATCGGCATCCTGCATTACAAGATAAGATAACCTGCGCCTGTTTGCAGGTGAAAGCTTCTTTCCACCATAATACACCTTTCCGCCTTTCTCTTTTAATATTCCAGTTAGTACGGAAATCAATGTTGTCTTCCCCGCTCCGTTATGTCCGATAACACCTATAACATCTCCGGGAGACGCTTCAAATGAAATATTATCAAGTATCCTTTGCTTCTTTTCATATTCAAAAGAAAGATTTTCAACCTTAAGCTTATGTCCTCCAAGCCTCGATTTCACAGCCAATTTATCATCCTGCTTATTATCGATTTCTTTTTCGGGATAAACTGTTCTTAGTCCCTTATGAATCCTCAGCGTTTTATCAAGCTCACAAAACTCTTTTCCCGTGTATCTTGCAACTATACTGCCATTTTCTATATATATGACGCTATCAATAAGATCTCTTAAATAATAAAATCTGTGATCTGCGACAATTATCGTATATCCTGCACTTTTCAGCTTCTTCATTATTCCCGCAAGGCGCTTTGTAGCCTCATGATCGAGATTTGCAGAAGGTTCGTCAAATATGTATACTTTTGGCGCAAGTGCATATACAGAGCCAATTGCTATCTGCTGCTTCTCACCACTTGATAGCGCAAAAATACTTCGATTAAGATACTGTTCAAGCTCAAGATCGGTCACCGCTTTCTCAACTCTGCTTATTATCTCTTCGCGCTCATAACCCATATTCTCACAGCCAAAAGCAAGCTCCCTTGTCGTATCGGTCATAAAAAACTGAGAGCGCGGATCCTGAAACACCGTACCTACCTTTCCCGCAATCTCAGAAGGAAGCATCTTGAGCAAAGATTTATCTCCGTATAAAAGATCTCCTTTTGTTTCCCCGGGATAAAAATGTGGAATCAGTCCGTTTAACGAACGAAGTAAGGTTGACTTTCCGCAGCCACTTCTTCCCGTGAGCAAAAGAAACTCACCGTCTTTTATCTCCATATTTATATTCTTCAATGTATCTTCATTCATTCCTTCATAACAAAAGGAAAAATCTGCAAATCTAATCATCCCTGTCTCCATAATATGTATTGGCCTATCTCAGACCTGTCTGCCACAAAAAGAGCAATGACCAAGCAAAGCGTACATGCAAGAATAACATATTCTTTAGCACCAAATTTTATCTTAAGAAGTGCATGGCGCTTATTCTCTCTTTCCATTCCCCTTGTGGTACCTGAAGCCGCAAGTTCATCCGAAACCTTAAGGCATCTCATAAGTAGCGGTATCAGTATGTATTCGACGGTCGCAAACGGGTGAGTTAATACTTTTAACACCGTATCGCTCACCCCCCGTATCCTCATGGTATTCCTGATCATCCTATACTCTATTGCAAGAGTAGGTATATACCTAAACATAACAACAAAAGGAATGATCACCGTAAGCGGCATACCTGCTCTTTCGAACGACACCGTAAGTTCATCCATATACGTACTTTTTATCACCCATCTTCCCAAAGTAATGATGGGAATCATCTTAAGCACCGTAACTCCGAAGATACTTATCATAAGGCTGAGCACCGGAATCGTCAGATATCTGAGACACGTATTCAGATATGAGATGACCAGATAAGTTATTAACATCTTTATTCCCCAACCGGGATCACTGCCTGCCATTACAAATAACGTAACCGACAACATCAGCAGTAATACAGGTATATCTCCATTTATAAAAAAGCTGACACATCCGAGTATTATCAGCAATAAAAGCTTTAGTCTGGGATCAAGTCTCGCAGTTCCATGAAAAGATACCGCAAGTATTTTTTCTCTTATAGATTGATTCATAATAAATACTCCGTAAAAAGATATTCTTTATTTATGAGCAAAAAGGCTGAGCCCTTAAAGCATCAGCCTTTTTCAATATATCTTGGAAAATTACATTCTTTTTTGGAATTTTAATACTTATGCTGCCTGCACAAGTCCTGCCTTTATAAAGTGCTTTTTAAGCACCTTAAGTCCGATGAAGCCTCCGACAAGTCCTCCGATGAAGCCTGCAATAATAATAACTGTGAGCATAGGCCACTGTGTCATATTGATAAGGCCGTCAACATACTCCTGTGAAAGACCATTTCTGAGTGTTGTCTGCATGAATGCATCTCTCAGAATATTCATGGGTGCAATGGCCCCGAATGTGAAAATTCCGCTAAATACCGAATATGCAGCGATCATCTTTCCTGTTGTGATCTCTCTTTTTCCGATAATAAGGAAATCAGCTAATAAAGCTCCGACAATAAGACCTGTTCCTACAGTCCAGAATGCGCCTACAAGGAATGAAAGAAGTCCCTGTATAACTCCTGCAATTGAAAGTGCTCCAAACTTTGGCACCTTTGCCAAAAGAAGCATCATAACAATACCATTTACAACTGAAACAGCGGGCGGATAGAAAACGTTGGTAACAGGTCCCGCAAGACTCATAACAATACTGATAATCATGTAGATAATAAACATAAGTGCTGTAAGTGCTCCCGTAAGGATAAGATCCTTTCCGATAAGCTTAGTATTTTTCATACCCTAATTCCTCCCATGTGATGTGATTGCGGTTAGTCATTGCTAACCTTTAAAGATTATATATTTCAATTTTTGTGCAGTCAAGCGCTTTTACCGTCTTTTATAAATGTTAGCATTGACTCAGATATCTTCCCGCCTTTAAAACCAAAATCTGATAATTCTTTCATCAAAACGTCCATTTCAATAAACTGCCATTTCATCTTATCTTCATACCCAGATATTGCCTCATCTCCGTTAAATATGCTGTATTCCAAAGTCCACTGATATAAATCACTGCCGAGACACTCTTTATTTTTAATTGTTGTCTCATAACGGTTCTTACCTACATAATTAACAGAAAGCATCGTTCCTATCTGTGCATCTTTCATTTTGGGATTAAGTAGCCCTATAAACATAGGAGCATTCGGAACCAGGACCTCACTCAGTTTTCTCCATAATTGCCTGCGCTCCTCTTCATATAGATGACCTATAACTCCGTCACATATTACTCCCCCTATCCTTCCCTTATACTCAAAGTTCTGAATATCACTGGGAATAATCGTTATGCGATTTCGAATATCATCATAATGATGCAATGCCAGTTTTGAAAGAAACGCCGTGCGCATCACAAGAGATGGCTCAACCGCCAATATCTCTGCATCTTTGATATTGGTTGCAACTTCTATCGCCACCTTACCTGTTCCCGCTCCGATATCAAGTATCGGATATTGTGCATTTGCAAAAAGTTTCGATATTTTACCTAAAACAATTTTCTTTGTTTTCCATGTCTCAAGTTCTGAGATATCATAGTATTCGCTAGATTTATCGTACATTACACAAACTCCTTATTTGTTAATAATGTTATCGTAAACTGCCTTTACATCTCCTACACTTTCGTACTGTACTAACTTTGCGTATCCAACTCTTTGGCATATATCAGACCACAGCCTTGATACAAATATCTGATACTGTCCATCCATTCGCTTTTTTGTTATATCCTGTGAAAACAATTCATCTAATGCTTTTATAACAGCACCCGTCCATATCCTGCTAAATGTCTGCGATACACTCGGCGCTTCCGTTCCCGACAAAACTATTCCGGACGGTATATTAAGTTCTGCATCCCCATTTTCAAACTGAAGCGTATTATTTGCATTTCTGGGAATCTTTGCAAAAGGAAGCCAGACAATCGGCCCGTTTGTGTTGACCAGTATAAGCTTTCCTGTCGTAAATGTTATTCCTATCTCATGATAAAGATGCATCGGATGATCGGGATCTGTGCTGTCGACATTGGTATTAACTGTGATCATGGTTGGAATTTCGCCGATTACCGCATTTACCGTCCTGTTGCCTGCTCCGGATAAAGCTGTCTCAACACCTTCCGAAGCATCTCCCAGTTTCCACTTTGAGATATCTCCCAGTGCGCATCCAAGCATATCTATACCATCGTATAATACATGAATGGCACAGTTTAAACTTGCATTTATAATTTTAGATTTTGTAGCCATATACCTTGCAAGTTTTATAAACTCCGATACCGCCTCAGTATAACGATAAAACGGATTAAGCATAAAAGGTGTTGTCTTGGACGATGCCTTAAGACAATCCAAAATTTCTTTTTCATGTGCAGGATGCTCCAGAAGAGTCGGTATATTTTTCTTCAAAAGTTCACATGCTATTGCAGATCCGTTCCCACCGCCTGCCGCATTCGGAACGATCACACACGCTCCGTCTACCTTGCCTATCGCATCATTCATATCTGTATAGCACGGAACTCCAAACATCTCAGCAAGTTCCCGTGTCCTGCTGCTTCCCGTTCCCAGAATACCTCCAAGCTCGTATTTATCCGATTTAGAAATCGCATTAATATATATTTTCCCAAATCCGGTTCCGCATATAAGTAATCTTTTTTTTTCCATATCTGTCATTAGTCCTTATATTTTATGCAAAAAGACATATATCCTTGCATTGTTTTTTTAATCTCATCAATAATAGGACGATTTTCCATAACATCACATAATGGATATATACCTTTTCTTTCTTTGCAGATATCCTCATTTTTCACCAGAACATCTGCACTTAAAGCCAAAACAGTTCCTGTAACGGTTCCCGGATCTGCAGCCTCAAAACAAAGTTCCACACTTTTTCCGGCATCATAAAAAGCTGTGGTAATAATACATTTTTCCTCACTATACTTAAGCTCCGTAAGTTGCTTTGAATCAGGCTGTCCCATCAGCATTATCTGTCTCAATGCATTGTCTACGACCGTAAAAGAATCAAGATTTTTTATCTCTTTATTTTTGCCAAGATAAATAAATTCCTCAGATAAATACGGAATAAAACTAAATCCGTCAAGAACAGCCGGCTTATATTCAGATGTTATCCTCTGTATCGGAGAAATCTCCCCTTTTCTTATACAAGCCATAGGAATTCCTGCTTTGCTGTCTTTGGCTTCCTCTGCAAAATCAATTGCTGCAGCCTTTGAAAATGTATATATTCCGCCCACACAAGTTTCAGCCCTGCCATTATCTGTCACAGCGCCATATTTATTTACAAACAATCTCCTGGAATATAAAGTCATCCAACCTGACAATCCCGGAAACACACCTGCTCCCACTACCGACAAACTGTCAAACGGCTCACTTTCTTCATACTCACGTATAAGATGCATACCACCGGGATCAAGATAAGGAATTCTTCTTTTTTCCGCCATTTCAAGCATTATATGACTATAATATACAGATGGGCCTACTCCGCCGATAACCGCATCCGCACCTTCAAAAAAGTCATCAATCCAAGCCTCGTTATCACAGCTTTTTTTAAGCTCTCCGGAAAAAATTTCTATCCTGCCGGCATCCTCATCGCTTAAACCACTTTCCTTATAACTTTTCATCACTTCTTCAGGCTTTTTTCGACATAACAACCGTACAATATATCCTCTTTTTATCAGTTCAAGTGAAGCCGCCTTTCCGACAGCCCCACTTGCTCCAAGTACACAGATCATCCCTTTCACGCGATATCCTCCGTCAAAACATCAAGTACCTCATCCTTATTGCACTCTGTAACTTCTCCAAGTATACAATCTTTCCAAAGTCCCGATATTTCTTCATCTTCACAGGCAAGAACGATATCTCCGAGATAAAAAGTATTCTCTTCAGGTTTTCCGGGATCAACAAGGACTATCCTATCAATTGAATTTCCCTGCGTAAGAAGCTCACTTGCAATCTCAATAATCTTATTTGCCCCATCACCTCCGGAAAGAATGAATGTATTATCTTCGTCTTTTGAGGCAATATTCTTTTTAATATTTCCGATGTCACATATATTGCATGATATTTTTTTCTCTTTTGCCCTTGTTTCAAGATTGTCGATAACATGTGCCATACCCTTATCAACAACCAGTCTGACTGAATAATCATCGGAAAGATCATCAGTATCATCAACAGGTATCTCATTCTCTTTTTCCGTAGCGACTGAAGTTTCAATATATTCAGCAATACTAGCTATTGTCGATTTGGCAAGCGCAACTCTAAGGATTTCATCAAATCTGATATTCTTTGCCTTAGGAATCTCTTTTACAATTCTTCCTGCTGCCTGAGACAGCAAAAGCGAATCGAAGCCTTCCTCAATAAGATTCTCATAAAAGCCAAGCGTTGTTTTTCCTGAAATCTGCTTAAGGATATCCGCAATTTCTTCAGCTGTTTTGATATCCGGAAGCTTAATTTCATCAGTCTCCTTACCGGTTGAAGCATCCACAGAATCCGTAGAGACTGTTTTTAAACTTTTCGCATATTCAATAAGAGACTTTCTGTCTATTTTTCCGTTATTTGTTACCGGAATGAAATCTATCCTTCTGATTATCGAAGGAACCATCGCATCCGTAACTCTTTTCTTTAGAAATTCTCTGTATTCTTTGTACTTTTCATCAGGTTTCTCGGTTTTTATTGCCACAAAAAGATCATGATCAAGAAGCGTATATACACTCTCCTTCTTCGGAAATTCACTTACAAGATCCAATCCGGCACCTGTAAGGATTCTTCTCCATTCCGAACGTTCAAGGAAACACTTGTGGCCCTCCGCTCTCATATCCGTATGCTCAGGCATCATAAATTCCTGCGATACATTTATCTCAAAATGCTCTCCCACCGGTTCAGTTATAAATAAGATTCCTCCATGTTTAAGGTGATTACTGAGTTTCTCAACAGTCGCCGGAATATTGACAGTGTTGTTAAGAACTCCCGCCGCAATGATCACATCAAATGTTCCGAGATTCTCATCATCTATCCTGTCCATATCAAGAATAGCCGTACCCATCTCAGGATATTTTTTCTTGCAATTTGTCAAAAAGAATTCCGAAAGATCTGTAAATAAGTAATCATACTTAATATTATTATTCCTAAGGTTCTCAACAACTTTGTCTGTGGTTGCCCCAATTCCGCCACCAACTTCCAATATAGATATAAATCTACCCGCCGTAGATGCGTATAAGCTTATCGATTCGGCAATGATCGGATTCAAGTAACTTGCAATTGCCGTGCTGCCATATAATTTCTCAGCAATTGCCGTATCTCCCTCAGGAAACAGGAACACAAGCGGATTAAGTTCCTTCTTAAACAAAGCCTGTATATTATCTGCATGATGTCTTATGTATTCACTGACTTCAACAGGCGCCATATTAAGCATTTCAGAAAACTTAAACTCTTCCCACAACTCTGTGTTTGCTTCTCTTTCAAATCTATAATTTCCGCCGATGGAAGTTATATAATTCTTTTCACATAAAATTCCAAGCCATTTTTCAAATATGAGATCATATTCTTCTATAACTCCCAGTGCTTTCTTTATCTGCTCTTTTGCATATGTCTTTTCTTTGGAAAAAGAAGCATCATCATCTTTTACAGCATCACAAAAGCCCTTATATACACTTTCACAAATAGCACATTCAAGGAGGCGGTTAAACTTGATGATTGTCTCTTCACAGACGCGTTCTTTCGGAAGATTCACTTTTGCAAAAGTCTCATCTTTCACACTGTCTTCCACAACAAATGCAGCCAGTTTCTCTTTTCCCATATCCTTATAGTGAACAACACAGCTTTCCTTGACATTCGGAATCTCATTTAGTGCGCTCTCAATCTCGCCAAGCTCAATTCTGTGTCCGTTGACCTTAACCTGATTGTCGATTCTTCCAAGGAATTCTATGTCACCGTCACTTACAAATCTTCCCTTATCTCCTGTTCTGTATATGTATTTCCCTATACTCTCAAGATATACAAATTTCTTATCTGTAAGTTCTTTGGCATTCAGATATCCCATGGCAAGTGACAATCCACCGATAACAATCTCGCCCGTAACATAATCGGGACAAATTTCAAGATTGTTATCTATAACGCTCATCCACTGCCTGCTGAGAGCTTTTCCGTAAAGTATGGACGGACGTTCTTCCTCTACTCCTATCTTATGGAAAATAGACCATATTCCACCTTCTGTTGCTCCACCAAGACTGGTTATTCCGGCATTTGGCATAATTTTCCTCAAGTCATTCGGAAGTCCTGTTCTTATCCAGTCTCCTGACAACCAGATATTCCTTACACTTGAAAAACTCTCATTTCCATCGACGAAATTTAACAGCATCTCTGCCTGCGCCGGAACAGAATTCCAAAGAGTTATACCGTACTTTTTAACCAATTCTGCCCAATGAGAAGGATCCGATCTCTTTTCAGGATCGGTAAGCACTAACGTAGCTCCCAGGTCAAACGTTCCAAAAACATCCGAAACAGAAAGATCAAATGACAACTCGGCAATTCCAATCACTGTTTCATAAGATGTAAGGCCAAATCTTTCCCTCATATCAACCAAAGTGTTGTATGCCGCTTTATGGCTCATCATTACACCCTTAGGCTCACCTGTTGAACCGGAGGTAAAAATGATATATGCAAGTTCATTTAACTTATCCTTATTAAAAGAAAACTCTGCTACGTTGAACGACAGCGCTTCCTTGATATTATTATCATCAAATATAATATCCGGCCGTGCTGAATCAATTATCTTGTTAATTCTAATTTCCGGTTGCTTAGTGTCAATAGGAAGATATGCGAAGCCTGCCATGATTGAGCCAAGTGCCGCCGCAATCTGATCTGCCGATTTTTTCATCCTGATCGCAGCAATCCTGCTGTTTGCTTTCATAACATTTTGGCTTATATATGCGGCAATATTGTTTGCTTTGACTAACATATCCGCATAAGAATATTCTCCTTTGTAATCAATTACCGCTGTTTTATCAGGATTTTTAAGGGCATTATAAAGAAAACCGTCAACCAAAGATATCTTCATATTATCCTGTATTTCTTTAATTTCCGATAATTCCTTATAATCACAACTTGTTCTTACATTAAGTAAAAGCTGCCTATGCCAGTCGCCTTCACTTTTTGCAATATCTGTTAGGGTATTTACAAAAGCATCAAACATATCGTCTACAATTTTCTCTTTGATTGCCCCGTTTCTTATATCCCAACTGATCATAAGTCCTTTGTCAGGTTGTCCCATCTCAGAAACATCAACAACCTGGCAATCAAGCCATACCTGCGGAGTTCGGCTAAATCCACCCTCAATAGTTCCGTTCATTGAAGATGCTTTTAAAACCCCCGTAAATACATACGGCATAAAGCCCGCATCGCGTCCTCGTTTCTTTGACAGTTCTCTTAGTACCTCAATGCCTGAAAAGCTCTTATGTTCAAGATCTGAATACAATTGCCCCATTATAGCTTTGACGTTTTCAATAAAAGGCTTATTTTCTGTCAGATCAATTTCAAGCAGATTTACATTCGTGAAATCTCCCACCATTCCTGAAAGTGCTTCATCCTCAGAGCGGTTCTGAATAGGAAGATTTAATGTAAACTTCTTTTCATCACTCCATTTGGCACATACATAAGCATATAAAGTCACCAGAACCGCAGAAGGTGTCACCTTATTATCGGCTGAAAATCTTTGTATATTGCCCCATACAAAATCCGAAATATAACTTTGCTTTCTGCTAAACTGTTCTTCACAATCTTCCTTTGCCTTAGCCCTTCCGTCCCGTGGAAGCTGCGGCGCACAGGGAATTGCCTCTATCCTGTTCATCCAATATCTTCTGTCTCTGATTCCTCTTATACTGTTCCTTATCGCATCATTATATCTTGCAACAGAAGAATATCCGATTCTGACAGGCTCAAGCTCCTCATGGCATATCAGCCTGTCCAGTTCGTTTATAAGAATCTGCATACTTGCAAAATCAACTATGATAAGATCTACGGAAAGATGGAAATAATTGCCATCAGGCCGCTTGGTTATCAATGTCTTAAAAAGCGGTAGTTTGTCGGTATCATATCTGAGATTTGCAAATTCTTTTCTTATATCTCTGAGTTTTTGGTTTCTTTCTTCATCCAATAAGTTTGATACATCAACAACAGCCGTCTCAAAAGTAATCTCAGAAAAATCAACTGTTTCGATGCCTGTAGCAAGCACCTTGCTTCTTAACATCTCATGTCTTTCAACAAGTTTTTTCCATGCATCTACTATTTCCGGCACCGATTGATCGTGATAATTAACTTCTATATATCCTTGGCATCCGACATCCCCCCAATCAACCGCACCGGTTCTACCTGCAAGATATGCTGCCTGCACGCTTGTAAGCGGTATTGTTCCACTTGTCAAACTATCAATATTTATAGATGATTCTTTTTTTAGAATATCAATTATCTCTTGCTTCTTTTCTGAAATTTCTGCTCTAAGATCATCAGATAAACTTCCGGAATTAAGTTTGTACTTCAATTTTTCATTATCTAAATATAAGCAAATCCCTTGTTCTTCCAAATCCACAATAAACTCTTTAATATTGTGCGATTCATTGATGTTCATTATATTTCTCCTTCTTCTCCGTCTGCGCCGTCAATAAGTTGCATTGCTATGTCAGCCAGATCTCTGACTGTAGGATTTTCAAATACCGTGTTAAAAGAAATCGTCACATTATATTCAGTTCTCATACGTTCGATAAATTTCGCTATAGTTAGGCTGTCGGCTCCGAGTTTGAACACATCCTCATCAAGATTATCAATTGTTCTTCCCGTAAGTTTTTCCAATTCCCTGACTACCACATTTTTATCATCATCAGAATCATCTTTTGTTTTGACGATCAAAAGATATTTTTCTTCCAAAGCTCTTCTGTCAATCTTACCGTTCTGATTAAGAGGCAAGCTGTCCGTATATATATATTTACTTGGCATACTGTATTCGGGAAGGCAATCTTTGAGATAATCCGCAAGCTTTGCTTCTTCACACTCTTTTCCGGTGTAAAAAACAATGATTTCTTTATGGAATTTATCTCCCGAAGCAATTGCCGTTGCAACAGCAACGCCTTCAATAGATTCAACTTTGTTTTCTATTTCACCAAGCTCTATTCTGTGCCCGCGAAGCTTTATCTGATTGTCCAATCTTCCAAGAAATTCTATGTTCCCATCAGGAAAATATTGCCCCAGATCACCTGTCTTGTACCACCTCTTATGACAATCGTCATATACAAACTTGTCATTTGTCTTTTGCTCATCGTTTATATAACCATTCGCAAGACTCCGGCCACCAATCCATAATTCGCCGCTCTTACCGGGTTCTTCTATGACTTTTCCGTCGCTGACTATACAAAATTCCTGATTAGGAAGTGCCTTTCCGTAAGGTATTGATACCCATTCATCTTTTACTTCATCAACCACAAAGTAATTTGACCAGATTCCCACTTCCGTAGCTCCTCCGAGAGAAACAAACTTGCTGCCTGCTTTCGAAAAACCATTCCACTTATCAAAAAGCCCCATGGGAATCCAGTCTCCCGAAAGAAATGCCAGTCTAAGTGACGAAAGATTATCTTTATCATTTGCTACCGCCGACAGCATTTCCATCAAAGCAGGAGCACTGTTCCATATAGTTACGCCATTTTCTTTGATTGCTTTATACCATGCCCCCGGATTTCTGTAATCCTCATCTCTTATCAGTACAACCGTTCCTCCGACCGACAAAATTGCATAGAAATCAAATACAGACAGATCAAAGTCTGAAGAAGAAACATTTAAGATACTGTCATTATTATCAATATCAAAAAGCTCTGTAACTTCATTTATGGTATTCATTGCTGCTTTATGAGACATTTCAACGCCCTTTGGAATTCCCGTAGATCCCGATGTATAGATTACATAGGCGGAATTGTTCTCATCCGTAACAATATCCTCATCATTAAACTGTATTTCATTTTCCGCTTCGCTCAGATCTTTGGATTCAATTAAAAAATCAGCTTTTGAATCCTCTATTATCTGTTGTTTTCTGTTCAATGGTTGATGGATTGAAACAGGAATATAAACAGCTCCAATACTCATGATTGCAATATAGGTTGCCAATTGCTGAGGTCCTCTTTCGATAACCACAACAACCTTATCTTTATTACTTATTCCTTTTTTCCGTAAATTAGCTGCAGTCCTCCTGACCATATCAGAAAAATCTTTATATGTGATACGTTCATCTTCATAAACTACAGCAATACTTTCAGGATTTTTTTTACTGTTTTCAAAAAAACCTTCATGTAATGTCTTATATCTACTAAGCTGCATCTTCATCATCCTTTATCTTATTTTGGTCTTTAACCAGTTCGATATCTCATTAAGTGCTTCCGGTTCAATTACGCCACCTTCGTCCTTAAGCGGTGAATCAACTCTCTCAAGACTGTGTCCGAGACCGCTGAATATCTTAATATCCGCGTGATCTCTACAACTCATTGCAATTCTCACACTTCCCTCAGGTGAGATCCATCCATCGTTTAGTCCATGCAAGATAAGCACCGGCACATCTATTGTCTTAATTTTTTCCAGTACTCCGTTCCACGTTTCTTTTGGTGCATTCTCCGCAAACCTTGCAAGGGATGTGGGATCTTTTACTATCTCGTCCGCAAGTTCAATCCACTTATCAATAGCAAACATTCCCTTATTCTCAGGATCCAGTTCCTTCTTAAACTGCACCTTTCCATCGCCAAGCATATCCAATACCAGAACATAAATGCTCAGCGTAAGAGAAGTTCCGTTAGGCATGCAGCCTGCAAAATCTGCCAATGTAAGTACTCCGTCATTATCAGTATCAAGTTCACGGAATTTTTCTACAGTAAGTTCTTTTAAGATATAGTCAAAATATGATCCCCAGCCATCGGCAAGACCTGCATGCAGAATAAAACCACCGGCTTTTACCTCATCCATCACTTCTGCAACAACTCTAACTCCCTCACTCCATCCATATAAAAGAATCTCTTTTACCTCATCCATCTTGGAAACTGCATTTACAACTTCTCTTGCATCAGAGATGATCGTATCGATATCCGCCATCTCTCGCTTGTCATAGCGAAATACTGCATATCCCGCATCCGTCATTGTCTGCGCAATCTCATCAAAGTTATGTGAAACAACCTGTCCGTTTACAACTATTGAAGAATGCCTGTCTGAATTTCCCGATCCGTGGATAAGAATAAACGTCTTCCATTTATCGCCTGTAACAGGCATATCAAGTTCTCCCTTTAATACCTCTCCGTTAGCTAACTTCACTTCTACTTCTTTTACTGTCATGTTCATTTTGCATTAACCTCCAAGTCTAAAATTTTCCGTCAGATAAAACTTCTGATGTTTTCTACATATCTTTCGAAAACATCATTTATATATTTTTTTTCAAAAAGATCCCTGACATAATCCCAGGAAATCTTCAGAAAACCAAGATCGTCTCTCACATGATGATCAATCATCACCTGTGGAGTTTGACTTAATGAATAGGTCTCGGTAAAACCAAAACTTTCTCCGGTAACTTCTCCGCCCAGCATGCAGGTATATACAACAGGCATAACCGCTTTCCCAACTGCTCCGTCCGCGATCATTCCAAGTATTTTTGTCCCTTCAAAATCGCGATATCTAAGCAGATTCCAGAATTGCTTTTGAATTGCTTTCATCGAATCTTCAAGCTTCTCATTTTTTTCTTCATATCTGATAACGGCGTTATTGGTAAACTCTCCCAAGATTTCGTTTACCTTGTTTTCCCATTCTTTCTTTGTTTTTCTGTTAAACAAGGTCACATTTACAGCAATATCCTTATTTTTACTATAATCGGAAAGAGTTTTCATAAATAAAGTACAGATAACAGATGCCGGCGTTACTGCTATCTTTTTACATTTTTCGTAAAGCCTTTTCGTTTCTTCTTTCGAAAAAGAATGCTCTACTCTGTCAAATATCATTTCAGATATTTCACCAAACTTCTTTTTCGTCTGAAGTTTCGGAAACAAAGGCATCGTTTTTGTCTGTTCTTCCCAATACCCTAATGCCTTCTCATCTTCGGGATAATCACGCATTTCCTTCATGTATCCCTTAAATGTAAGCTCAGGAAATGTAATTTCTTTTCCTTCATAAATACGAAAGAGCTTCTCAACCATTAGCTTTGCACTCCACGCATCCAGGATCATGCAGTCAAAACTGATGTGTAAAACATCATTTCCGGCTCCGCTCTCATCCTTACCTACCGCAAAGTGAAACATAGGCCATGAACCTATCTCATAATCTTTATGCTGCCATGCCTCCCTGACTTTCATCCGTGAAGTCACATCATCATGCCCGTTCAAGGAATCCGTTTTATATCGCTCAACATGATACTTGCTGCAATTTCGAAAAAAGACCATATGCCCTTCCTTCTTTACAACCATCCTCAAAGCATCCGACTCTTTTATAAGTTCATTTACTCCCGCTTCCAATTTATCGATATCAATATTCTTCATCTCATATTCGATGTAATAATGTGAACTTATACCTCCAAGCTCACAGCTCTTTTCCTTACCCAATAGATATGCATATTGTATCGATGTAAGCGGCACGGTATCATTCATGATTTTTTCAAAAAAACCAATTATCCCGGGCTTGTTTTCTTTTATTGTTTCAAGGTGCTCAGGGGGAAGAGCACCTTTTTCACACTTATACTTAATCTTTCCCCCTTCAACATGAATATTGATTCCTTCTTTATTTAGAGCCTGAATATAATTGTTTATTTCATCGTCGTACTTAAGCAATCCGGCCACCTCTTTCTTCAAGGAGACGATCAATATCATTTATCGTAGGATTTTCAAACAGATCGCCAACTTCAATGTCCACATCTGCTCTTTCATCCATCAGATTTACGATCTTGATTGCTTGAAGTGAGCTTCCTCCCAGTTCAAAGAAATTATCTTCAGGTCTTACTTTTGTCCCGAGAACCGATTCCCAGATATTAACGAGCTTATGCTTTTGTTCGGTCATACTCTCTTCTTTTTCTTCTATAGATGTGTTATCTTCTGGATCCTGATTTCTTTCTTTTATAATCTCTTCATAATAGCTTCTGTCGACCTTTCCGTTTCCTGTAAGCTTGAATCCATCAGCTTTTATATAAACATTTGGAATCATATATGCAGGAAGGAAATCTCTGAGCTCTTTCTTAATTTCTTCATCCGCAAGATCCGGGCTCTCATCGTCAGATAACATGACTGCTCCAAGGATGGGACAGTTATTGTCCACACACAAAACAGCAATGACATCTCTAAATCCTTGTATCTTTCTGAGCGCATCTTCAACTTCCCCAAGCTCAACTCTGTAACCGTTTATCTTGACCTGATCGTCCATTCTTCCTAGGAACTCAATGTTTCCGTCTTTAAAATAACGTCCCATATCACCGGTGCTATATAGCCTTTCGCCTTTTACAGGATGAATAAAGAACTTTTCATTTGTCTTTTCTTCATCATTAAGGTAGCATTCCGCCAAACCGGTTCCGGCAATATAAAGTCCTCCCGGAACAAGATCCGGACAATCTTCAAGATTGGAATCTAATACGTAAAACTTCTGATTGGAAAGAGGCTTTCCGTAAGGTACGCTCTTTGACTCTTTATCAAAATCATCCGGAATCACATAGTCATTTGACCATATTGATGCCTCTGTTGCGCCTCCCAGGCTTACCAGTTTCACGCCACTGTATATTGCCCTGATTCTTTCAGGAAGAGTAACGGGAATCCAGTCTCCGCTCATCATTACAAGTTTAAGTCCGTTATGATCGGCACGTATATTTTCTGCTTTTTTGTTAAAAGACATATATTCAACAAGCATCTCCATAAACGCCGGAACACTGTTCCAAACGGTTATCTTCTCTTCGTTTATGCGCTTCACCCAGTATGAAGGTTCTTTTAACTTTTTATGATTTGGGATAACGAGTCTTCCACCGACTCCCAAAATTCCAAAAACATCAAATACAGAAAGATCAAAGTGCAGATTTGATATCGCAAAAGCACAGTCATCCGACGTAATTCCATATCTTTCTACGACATCCTTTATCGTATTAACCGCTCCCCTGTGTGATATGACCACGCCCTTCGGTGTTCCCGTCGTGCCTGAGGTATAAATGACATACGCCCTGTCATCCGGAGTGTTTATACTTTTTGCTAAATAAACCGGCACCATAGGTGCATTTTTCTCATCGATCAGAATGACTTTGAAATCTTCAGTCCATTGCTTTTCTTTACTTATGCAAGTATTTGTAACAATGAAACGTGAATTACTGTCATTTAATATTCTCTGCAATCTGCTGTCCGGATTACTTACATCAAGAGGAAGATACACTCCTCCTGCAAAAAGAATTCCAAACACCGCAGCAATCTGCTCCCATCCCTTTTCAAAAAGAACAGCAACAATATCACTTTTTTGCAAACCTGCAGCTTTAAGCTTTTCCGCAACCATTACCGCTTCACTGTATAATTCACAGTAAGCCATATTCATACCATCTGTAACTATGGCTACTTTATCCGGATCCTTTATACACCTTTTAATAAACATTCCATCAAGCGTATCCGTATCTATATCTTTTAACGTCTGATTGGCTTGTTTTCTAACATCGGAAATAGGCGCATTTATTACAGTGTTTTCAGATATACCTATGCTTCCTGTTCCGATATTTCTTAAAAGTCCGACATATGTATCAAACATCTGATTGATCATGTCTTTATCAAAAAGCTCTTCTACATAATCCCAGAACAGACAAAGTTCTCCGTCCATTTCAACCACCTGATGATCAAGCCAAACCTGCGGTGTCTGAGAAATATTGTAAGTAAGCTTTCCAAGCCACTTTCCATCATTCCACTCTTCAACGCCAAGTCCGCTTGTAAAGACAATCGGCATTACAGATGCTCTTGAATTACTGTTCTTCTTTTTTAACTCTCGTTCAAATTCAACCGCACTGTACAGCGAGTGTTCCATATCTTTGGCAAGTTGTTTTTGTACGCCGAGACAGCGCTCAGAAAAAGCTGTATTTTTTAAATTCCTTATTTCCAATAAAGTGAGCGTTGTAAAATCACCGACAATCTTTCCTACATCGGGATTGATCATCTTCCTGTTGAACTGCGTGAGATTGATCGTAATATCATCGTTTGAACTCCAAAGTCTTAACACCTCCGCATAAGCACTTATAAGTAAAACCGACGGAGTAACCTTTATCTTCTTGGCATACTTCTTAAGTCCTCTCCACTCTTCTTTTGAGAGCCTCGAGTTTCTTCTGCTGAATTTTTGTTCTTTGACTTCGCTTTCTTTTTTGATCAAAGGCAGCTGCGGCGCCGCTGAAAAATCTTCAAGTCTTTCAATCCAATATTTCTCATCTTCAAAATACTTATCTGTCTGCTTCTGTCTCTCAATCTCAAGAACATAATCTCTGAATGAGAAATCGATTCTTTCTTCAGCAAGCGTACCTCTGTAAGCTTCAGCCCATTCATTCAAAATATGGAACATGCTCCAACCGTCAAAAATAATATTGTCAAAGCTTACGTGTATAACCGAACTTTCATCGCTTTTTTTCGTGATCTGCACATCAAACAGCGGCCATTTTTCAACATCGATCACCTGATGTGACATAGCTTTTCTTTTTTCTTCAAGTGCTGCATCCTGCTCATTTTTTGCAAAAGAACTGATATCATATATCTTTATTTCATAATCCGAAACCTCAGACTCTGAAAGAATTCTCTGCATTCCATCGGAACTGATAACCACTCGCATCATTGCATGCTTTTTGATAAGCTCATTAAATGAATTCTGAACTTTATCAAAAGAAAGCTTCTCCGCTTCCAATTCAAAATAGCAATGTGTTGCAACTCCTCCCAGATCATACAGACCGTTTCTTCCGATCCAATATGCATATTGAACATCTGTAAGAGGAAACGGCTCGTTCATATTCTCAGGATCTGCCGGCACTTCCCGTAAATCTTTTGAAGATTCATAAGTGCCAAGTGATTCCAGTTCTGCAGCGAGTTCTTTAACTGTAGGCTTTTCAAAAATCTTAGCGATTGATATTTTCTTTTCGAATGCATTACCAATTTCAGTAACAAGCCTTGTCGCAACAAGCGAATCTCCGCCAAGCGCAAAGTAATTGTCTTCTATTCCGATATTTTCGTTATCAAATATCTTTTTCCAAATATCCAATAATTTCTTTTCGCTTGAAGTTTCTGCCTCTCTTCCCTTGACCGTCACTTTTGAAATATCAACCAATGCCCTCAGGGCTTTCCTGTCAAGTTTTCCGTTTCGTGAAGTCGGTAATTTATTAAGGAACTTATACACCTTTGGTACCATGTACTCAGGAAGTTTCTCTGAAAGACTATTTCCTATCTTTTCCGATGTATATATTGTCTTGGTGTCCTTATATCTTGCCCATACAACCGCTCTTTTATATATGTCCTTAAATACGATTCTGTCGGAAAACTCAGAGTCAGAAAAAATTTCATTAAGCATATCGCCATCAAACAATCCTCTGTTTTTCCTTTTTCGCATATCGGTTATATTGTTATAACCGTGTTCCAAAACTGCTGCCGTTATCTCCTGAACCGGACTTTCTTCGGTAAGCTCCTGAACATAAACAGCAGCTGACGGCGCCATAAGATACTTAAGACTCCTTATTACACGCTTAACATCCCTGCATCTGTGAAGCGAATTATATGCAATAACAATGTCATACTTAGCAATATCTATTGCTGTTCCAGTTACATCCTTCTCAAAATCAGCAACTATATATTCAGTATTCCTATCCGATACTCCTTCCCTTGCCATATCAACAAAGTATTTTGAATTATCAGTATAGTAATACTGCGCCTCTACTCCATTTAAAGCTTCTCTTATCCTTTTGCTTACAACGAAATCTCTGGTCGCCACTTCAAGAATCTTTAACGGCTTTTCACTTTTTATTTCACTTAAAGTCTCACAAAGATTATCCAAAAGCTCCGTTTCACCGGGAATCATTTTAATAAAACTGTTGGGTGTAAGTTCTTGTTGATCATCATAAAAAATCTGCAGTTCATTGGATTTTCCAACAAGAATATCCGGCAATGCTTTTTGGATAACTTTTATTTTAGGGAACAATTCTGTCTCATATTGTTTTTCTTCAATATCAGACTCTGTATCTTCCTTTTTATCCAGATAACAAGTCCATCTGCGCATAAGTGGTCTCCACTTATCGCAAGGTTCAGGCACTCTTCCAAGGATATCGGTGATAACACCTGTAACCGCAACATCAGACATTTCCGTAAATTTATCGAGTTTACATGTAATGTCTTCATCTTCCTTAATATTTACAAAAGATATTTTTTCCCAGATATCTTTTTTCTCAGGTTCTTCAGATACAGTGACTGCAATATCCGAACCGTCCTCCGGACGGCCTTCCACAAAAGCAACAAGATACTTATCTCCGTTTTTTTCACCCACAGCATCAACAACTGCATTTTCTACGCCTCTGACATCCTTAAGCGCTTTTTCAATCTCGCCTATCTCAATTCGATGTCCTCTTACCTTAACCTGATTATCCTTACGACCGAGAAACTCAATTGTTCCGTCTTTCCAGAATCTTCCCGTATCTCCTGTCCTATACCATCGGCCAAGTTCATCTGTCACAAACTTTCTATTTGTAAGTTCACTGTCACCTTTATATCCTTTGGCAACACCATGACCTCCTATCCACAATTCGCCTTCACACCAATAAGGGCAATCGTTTCCGTTTGCATCAACTACCCTGTAAGCCTGTCCCGGTAGCGCCCTTCCATATGGAATTGATTTCCACTCCAAAGGAATTGGCAATGTGACATCTATAAAGTTGGACCAGATACTGGCTTCCGTGGCACCGCCCATCGCAACAAACTTGCAGTTATCTGTATGATCGGATACCTTCTGAGGAAGGTCCAATCCTATCCAATCTCCGGACAGCATAACAACTCTGAGCGGAAGTTTTTCATCCTGCGCACTGATAAGAAGCATTTCCAAAAGAATCGGTACTGAATTCCATACAGTTACATTGTATTTTTTTACAAGTTTCAACCAATAATCTGCATCCCTCTTTTTTTCATCAGGAATTAGAACCAGCTTTCCGCCGGCTCCAAGTATTCCGAACACATCATAAACAGAGAGGTCAAAATCCATGGAGGAAATCGCAAGCGAAGTATCATCTGCGCCAATACCGTATCTTCCATTGATCTCATGTATCGTGTTCCATGCTCCGCTGTGCTTTATCTCCACACCCTTAGGAAGTCCTGTCGTTCCGGATGTCATGATAATATATGCAGAATCTTCCGGAGAAATTTTTGGAAGCATTTTCTCATTTTCAATCGTGCTTACATCTGCATTTCTCTCGAGGTCAGACAAATACAGTATCTCCACATCGTCTTGCCACGTTACTTGTTTTACATCCCTGTTTGTAATGGCATATTTTATTCCTGTCTTTTCATGAATGAGTTTTCTTCTCTCAACAGGTTGCTCTATGCTAACAGGCACATAAAAATTTCCGGACATTATGATGGCGTATGCAGCCACAATCTGCTCAAAACCTCTGTTAAGCGTAATCGCAACAGGGCTCTTTGAAATATTCATTTTGGCTATACTGCATGCAACTGCAACTATTTTCTTATAGAGCTGATCGTACGTAAGGATGATTCCTCTTTCAGCGTCAACAATTGCCACTGCATCGGGAGTTTCTTTGCATCTCTTTAAAAAAGCGCTGTGTATACATTCCTCGCCTTCAAGTTTTCCTACATCAGCCTGTTTTTTTACAAATTCGATATATTCTTTGGATGCAGTATCTATGTATTCATTCCAATCTCTATCAACAAGCTCTCTTATAAGATTTCCAAACGATGAAAACATCTCATCGATCATTCCTTCCGGGAACAGCTCATCGACTGTATCCCACGTCAGCATAAGGCCGTTTTTATTCTCATAAGATTGAAAATCTATCCACACCTGCGGAGTTTGCGAGATCATATATGTGAACTCACCAAGCTTCTCAGTAAAATCATCATCCACAAGCGGATTTCCCAGATTGCATGCAAACACGACAGGTGCAACATTCAGCTGCTCTCCATAATATGCCGCAATATCTCTTTGAAGCTGAACGCCCGAATATCTGCTGTGACGAATATCTTTGTGTAACTGCTTACTTATACTATCTACAAGATTTATAAAGCTCTCTTTTCCGGTACAATCTACCTCTAAAAGGAGAAGTGTCGTGAAATCTGCAATAACATCTTCTATTCCGTCATATTCAGTCTGCCTGTTAAACAAAGGAACATTTATTAAGAACTTTTTATTTGTACTGTACCTCTCAAGAACCTTAGCGTAAGCAGCCATGAAAACAATCGCAGGCGTAGTTTTGCTTGCTGCGGCTTTTTCCCTTATGATCTTCCATTCCTTATTGGTTACATTGAATATTCTTCTCTTAAATTTAGTCTCACTTATCTCATCAGGTCTCTTCTTAAGCGGAAGAGACGGTCCTAAAGGAAGGTCCTTTAGTCTGCTTGTCCAATACTCTTTTGCTTCCGTGTAAGCTTTTTGATCAAATTCGTTCTGCTGCCTGATATAATCGGCAAAATTCCAGTCTCGTGAAGTTTTCGGAAGTTTTTTTCCACTGTATGCTTTTTCAAGATCACGCAAAACTACCTGCAAACTCTGTACATCGGCTATTAAAAGATCGATATCAAAATGAATTCTGCTTTGTCCTTTTGGTAGAAGTGTAACTGTTATTCCTGCAACCTGCCCGCTGAAAACATCTAATTTTCTGTGTGACAGTCTCTCTCTGATTCTTGATAATTCTTCGGTTGCATCACTTTCTGTCATGTTTGTGAGGTCGCATACGGTAATATCATCACTGTATGCCTTTGCCATCACTTCCTGAGTTCCGTCTTCATTAAACTTCGCTCTTAGCATTGGATGATGCGCCTGAACTTTATTCCACGCCTTTTTTAATTTATCGACATCCATCTTTTCTTCCCTGTCAAATTCCAGATATGCATGGCACCCTATTCCGCCAAGCGCCTGATCGTCGCTTCTTCCGATCAGATACGCATACTGCACATCCGTCAAAGGGAATTTCTCCCCGATTTTTATATCTGAAACTTTTTTCCCTTCCGATACCGCTTCTGTTTTATTCTTACCGGATCCGCCCTTTTCAATTAATTTATTCCACGCAGCCAATGTCGGTTCTTCCATCATTTCTCCCGACGGAACTTTTATTCCGCTTTTTCGCAACATACTGGCAATTCTGATAATCTTTAAAGAGTTCATTCCTCTTTCTATCAGATTTTCGTCATCTGATAGATTTTGAACATCACCAATACCGAGCATCTTGCATACTTGAGTCTTTAATTGTAAGTCGTTCATCTTATGTCCTTTCTCTTGTTATTCAAATACATTTTGAGCCAGTTTAACCAATTGCTTTTTATCAATCTTCCCAACGCTTGTAAGCGGCCACACATCTATATTTTCAACCTGATCGGGGATTTTATATCCCGCCAAGCCTTTATTTTTCAGAAAATGATATATTTCCTCCCTCTCAAACTCTTCTCCGTCTTCAGAAAGAATGAATGAACAGCTCCTAAATCCGAGTTCTTCATCAGGCACGCCTACGACAACCGCTTCTTTGATTCTTTCGTTTTGACATAAAAGAGCTTCAACCTCAGATGGCGTAATCTTTTCACCTGCGCGGTTTATCTGTTCTTTTATTCTTCCGCCCATGCGTATATTGCCTTCTTCTGTCCACATTGCACGGTCACCGGTCCTATAAAATCCATCCTCGGTAAAACTTATCCTGTTTACTTCATCCGCATTGAAATATCCGGGTATAGTATACGGGCCTCTTGAAAGAAGTTCTCCGAATTCTCCTCTCGGAACTTCCTTAAGATCGGAATCTACAATTTTTACTTCATCGGCTTCTGAAATAGGCTTACCCTGACAATTCACCACGACCTCGTCATCATCTGACAGATCGGTAAAACAAAGCAGTCCCTCCGCCGTTCCAAAGACCTGCATCAGTTTGCAGTCACTCCAGCTATCAATTACTTTTTGCGCAAGGCTTTCTTCAAGCATCGCGCCTCCAACCTGCAATATCTCAAGGCTTGAAATGTCAATGTCTTCATCCCATTCACTCATTTCAAGACATAGATTTAACATAGCCGGTACAAGTGCCGTTATAGTAACCTTCTCTTCCGAAATCAGGTTAAGAATCTCATCAGGAGTAGTGTTCGAAGCAAGAACAACTTTTCCTCCAACATCCAATATTCCAATTATTCCTGGGCAACAAAGAGGAAAATTATGAGCAATGGGAAGAGCCGCGAGATAAACGCTGTTACTGTCAGCCCTACATTTTAGTGCCGACATTCTTCCGTTATACAGATAATCTGTATGAGTTCTCGGAATGAGTTTTGGTACTCCAGTAGTTCCCCCGGACAAAAGAAGTACTCCTGTATCGTATCCGTCTGATTTTGTAAAAAAGTCTTCACTTCCGTTTCCAGAATCCATAACTTCTCTGCCTGAAATTATGATATCTTTTATCAGATAATCGCCGCCTCTCTCACCATCAACTATCAAAAATTCAAGGCTGCTGCTTTCCTCTTTTATCCTTTTTGCCATCGGCAGGGAATCAAATCCCATATACTTCTCCGCAACAATATAAGCTTTGGGTGAAGCAACTTTGATTATTCCTTCTATTTCCGTTTCCCTATGTGCAGGCAGTGCTAAAATGGGAATTGCTCCTATTCTGATAACGGCAAACAGAGTTATCACAAAGCTAAGCCTGTTTGGTATCTGAACAATCACCTTATCTTTTGGAGCAATTCCCAGTTTATATAAACCATATGCAATTTCATCTATTTCACGATCCAGTTCTCTGTAGGTGACCTCTCTTTGCGAATCTACAATCGCTATTCGATCACTGTACTTATTCGTAATATTTCTCGCCCAGTCACTGAGTGAGATTCTCTCCCATCCATTCAAACCTTCATATTTTGTCATATCCTTTATATATCTCATCTAGCATCCATCCTCTTCTATATACACTTAAGTATTTTTTCTCTTACAAAACCTGTTACCTCGGCTTCGCTTTGCTTAATAAAAAAGTGTCCGCCGTCAAAAACTTTATAAGCAAATTTTTCTCTGGTAAAATCACCCCAACGTGATATATCTTTCTCGTTTGCTTCTGAATCTTCCTTTCCTCCAAGAGCAATTATTGGGCAATTCAATATAGTGACACCCGGAGAATAGTATTTTTCATCAAGCTCAAAATCCGCTCTGAGCATTGGTAAAAAGAAATTCATAATATCTCTGTTCTCCGTAATTTCTTTGGGCATTCCGTTGAACCTCTTTATGGCATCCAAAAATGCTTCATCGGAAAGTTGATATACAGGATTAGGTTCCGGTACATTGGGAACTCTGCTTCCCGATACAATCAAAAGTTCCGCTCCGCAACCTTCGTCTTCAAGCTTCTTTGCAACTTCGTACGCTATCTTTCCTCCCATGCTATGCCCGAACAAAACTAGTCGTTTGTTTAATTTTTTTAACTCTTCCATGATATCGCAAACCAGCATTTCCATATTTCTGTAAGGCTTCTCCATTATCCGGTCTTCTCGTCCCGGAAGCTGGATTGCACAGACGTCGATCAGATCGCTAAGCCTTTTTACCCAATTGTTATATGCTGATGCCGCTCCACCCGCAAAAGGAAAACATACCAAAACATATTCTTTTGTAAAACCACTCGGGCATCTAATAAATGTCTTACTATTATGCATAATCCCTCCATCAGTTTTCTGAAAAACAGTTTTGAATCTTGATTAAATTAAAAATGGAATAAATATTGATATTAAGATTAAATCAGATTTTCTTTTCATTTTGATTTTCAAGCCTCGTAATTATGTCGTATCGTTAGTTATGGCTAACAGAATAGCACTCATATTTTTCTGTGTCAAATCACGTTTATGCTTTTCTCAAAACAAATTTATTTGGTGCAATCACACAAAAAACCCGTGTTGTAAAACGATTCGTCATACAACACGGGCATTCGTAAATGCGATTTTTTCTTAATAAGATTCAACCAAGCCCTACATCAAGAGCCATCATCAAAATGAATCCTGCCGCGAAACAGAGTGTCCCAATATTTGAGTGCTCTCCTTCCGACATCTCAGGAATAAGTTCTTCCACTACAACGTAGATCATCGCTCCCGCCGCAAAACTGAGAAGATACGGCATCAATGGAATCAATACTCCCGAAGCCACCAATACAAGAACAGCTCCAATCGGCTCAACTATTCCCGATAATACACCATACAAAAAAGTCCTTCCCTTTGGCACTCCCTCACCAAGAAGCGGCATTGAAACTATCGCTCCCTCAGGAAAGTTCTGTATGGCAATACCAAGTGCCAGCGCCAACGCTCCCGTATAAGTGATGGAGTTGTTTCCATACATCCATCCCGCACATACTATTCCAACCGCCATTCCTTCCGGAATATTGTGCAGAGTTACGGCAAGAACAAGCTTTGTAGTTCTCTTAAGTCCGCTCCTCGGGCCTTCTTCAAGTTTATCCAGATGCATATGGGGAGTCACAACATCAAGCACAAGAAGAAATAACATTCCTATGCCGAATCCTATGGATACGGGAACAAATCCCAGCTTTCCCATCTCCGCGGTTTGATCAAGTGCCGGTAAAAGCAAACTAAAAAAAGAAGCCGCTACCATCACACCCGATGCAAAACCTGTAAGCGCACGCTGCATCTTTTCTCCTATTGCTTTTTTAAAAAAGAATACTGTCGCAGCCCCGAGCGCAGTTCCTAAAAACGGAATCAAAATAATCTCAAACATAAAAATACCTCGTTAAGTTAAGTGTTCTGCTCAATAAATGAGGAAGAAAGCAAACGCTTTCTCCCTCATTCTATCACATTATTTTTTGATTCCAACCGCCTTGGACCAATTGAACAGATCTCCGACCACTTTGCAGTGATGTTCAATCTCTTTATCAGACATACCATGAACAATCGGTTCCGTGTACAACTTCCACAATGCCGAGACAAGCACGTGAAGCTCCTTGCGAGAAATTTTCTTATCTGCAAGATTCCTTTCCTGCAAGGCTTTTAAATAGTCATAGTCTATATCTGACATTTTTTCAAGCCACTGTTCGTGGTAGCGACTGTACTTTGATCCTTCCGAACACTTAAGAAGCAGTTCCAGTCCGTCTTTCATATCCATGAGACGTTCATTCCAAAGTCTTGTATTCTCCTCGGTATTAACCCAAACTCCTATAAGTTCATCATCCGAAAGCTTATATGGATCAACATTCTTTGCTTCCTCCAAGATTCCGTTCATACTTTCTACCGTATCTTTTACAACGGCTTCAAACAGTTCTTCTTTTCCTTTATATCTATTATAAATTGCTCCTGTGGTAATTCCTGCATCCTTACAAATATCTGAAAGCTGCGCGCCCAAAAAACCTTTTTCCCGAAATTGCTTCCTTGCACTTTCAAGTAATCTAGGATCTATGCTTGTATCTCTAACTGCCATAATCAGCCAATCTTTCTTTTGCACCATCCGGAATCGGAATTCTTGATCTGTACGAAGTTCTTATAGATTCCGTCTTTTTCCATAAGTGCATCATGTTTTCCTTTTTCAACAATCTTACCATTGTTTACAACAAGGATGCAATCAGAGTCCTTAATGGTCTTAAGTCTGTGTGCGATTATAATGAGCGTCTTACCATTGCAGAGTTCTGAAATTGCCTGCTGGATAGCAGCTTCATTATCGGCATCGATGCTTGCTGTCGCTTCATCAAGGATAACGATGGGCGAATCCTTAAGAATACATCTTGCAATTGATATCCTCTGCTTCTCACCTCCCGAAAGCGATGCTCCGCCTTCACCTACCATTGTTTCAAAACCATCGGGAAGGCTCATGATAAAGTCGTAACATCTTGCCTTCTTGGCTGCCTCGATAACCTCTTCTCTTGTAGCATCAGGTCTTCCCATGATGATATTGTTGTAAATGGTATCTTTGAAAAGATATACATTCTGAAATACCATACTGATCTGTTCAAGAAGGTTCTTAAGCGGTACATCTTTTATACTGGTTCCGTTTACCAAAATATCACCCTCATCAATATCCCAGAATCTCGCCATAAGATTTGCAAGTGTACTCTTTCCGCTTCCGGAAGGGCCCACAAGCGCTATTGTTTCGCCCTCATTAACCTTGAACGAAACATTGCTGATCGTCTCTTTTGCATCATATGAGAATCTTACATTCTTAAACTCAACGGCAGGCACGCCTTCTTTTGCAGTTGTTATCTTCTTATTTCCCGAATCAGAGAGTTCCTGCTCATTCATAACTTCTTCGATTCTGTCAAGGCACTTATCCATGATTGTAAGCTTCTCAGATTCCATATATGCAACTCTCAAAGGAATAAATACATTAAGCATGAAAAGAGTTACTCCAAGAAATGCCGTTATATCTATCGTTCCGTTTAAAAATAGGATTGAAGCCACAAAACCAAGCGCTACAGAACAGATCTCAAAAATGATATTTATGGCAATTCCCAAAGGAATCATCTTACCTTCAAATCGTAAACTTTCTTCACATGACTTCTCGAAATTATCACTCATTTCTTTTGACTTATCTCCGAGAAGATTGTAAGTCTTGGTGATTCCGATTCCTTCTATGTAATCAAGAACTGCTTTTGTAAGTCTTTCGCTCTGCTCCTGTCTTTCACCCGAAAGAGTTATGCCTCTTCTGTATTTCACTTCACCGGCCAAGACCAAAACCAATGATCCTATAAGTGCAACTGCGCCGAGCGCCGGATTAAAAACAAGCATGAATACTGTAAAGATTGCAGCTGAGAAAAGATAGCTCATTGTATCCGCAAGTGTCATCATTGAGTTTTCCTCAATAAATACCATATCTGTTGAAAGAACCGAGCTGATCTTACCGATGTTTCCAGCTGTAAAATATCCCATCGGAAGCTTTCTTAAATGCTCACCAAGCTTTATTCTCATATCAGCCATGAGCATAAATCCCGCAGCTGACTGAAGTCTGTCTGAGGCGTGGATGAAGATTGCCTGCGCAATAACACATCCAAGCAGCATAAATCCATATTTTACAAAACTTCCCGCTACAAGCGTTCCCTTAAAGAACTCGTCAACCATAAGAACCGTCAATATGATTACCGCATTCTGAAGAACTGATTTCAAAAAGGAAAAAATAAAAGCAATCTGTATCCTTCCTTTATATTTTCCCGAACAGTCTATAATTCTTTTTATTGCCCCGATCATGCAAATGCCTCCTTCATTGTTACCTTACTGCCTTTACCTGCAGCAGACCACTCCTTTGCGCCTTCAGACAATTCCCAAAGGTTTTTGTACATTTCAGAAGTCTTAAGAAGTTCATCATGAGTTCCCTGCGCCTGAATCTTGCCGTTTTTCATAACTACGATCTTGTCTGAATTCTTGATTGAATACAATCTGTGAGCTATTACTATTACAGTCTTGTTTGAAATAAGCTCTGCTATCGCATTGTTCATCTTCTCTTCATTTTCGGGATCCATAAATGCAGTAGCTTCATCAAGAACAATAATCGGTGCATCTTTTAATATAGCTCTTGCAAGCGCGATTCTCTGTCTCTCACCACCTGATAACATCTTTCCTGCAGCACCTGACGTTGAATATATTCCATTCTCAAGTCTCTTGAGGAATTCTCCGCACTGCGCTTTGTTTGCAGCTTCAATTACTTCCGCATCGGAAGCTCCGGGCTTTCCAAGTCTGATATTCTCAAGGATACTCATGTTAAAAAGGAACTGTTCCTGTGATACATAAGATATCTCGCGGTTCAGAGCTTCCAACGTCATACCTGTGATATCCTGTCCGCCAATCTTTACACTTCCTCCGGTAACATCATAGAAATGTACCAGAATCTTTGCCAAAGTTGACTTTCCGCTTCCTGACTCACCTACAAGTGCCGTTACGGTATTTTCCGGAATTGTAAGGCTTACATCTTCTATTACATCCACTTTTTTGTCATAAGAGAATTTTACATTCTTAAATTCAATCGAATGATCTTTTCCCTCAAAAGACTTAGTTCCCTGCTTAAGAGGCTCTGCCGAAAGAATATTTTCCAAAGCAGTGATCTTAAAGTTAAGCTGAGGAAGAACACTCATAAATGTGAGCGCTCTTAAAATAGTAGGTCCTATTGAGAAAGTCATGCACATAACAAGCAGGAAATTTGAAAGAGTTGAACTTCCCGTATATACAAAATATCCTCCGATAGGAAGTGTCAAAAGAGCTACACAAGGAAGGAAACTTCCGTATAAAGCCATCCATGGCCAACAGATCTTGTACCATGCAAGAGTGAAATCCCTGTAACTCATGACATCCCCTGAAAATCTCTTGTAGCTGTCACCGTCACGTCCAAAGATCTTTACAACTTCCATGCCGTTTACATACTCAACGATGGTATCATTCATTTTCTGAGCAGAAGCATAATAATCACCCATCTTGCTTGTTCCCGCACCATACATGGCAAACATTGCCACCATTCCGATGGGAAGAGACGCAAGTGAAAGAAGCGCAAGCTTCCAGTCAATAAAGAACATACTGACAATTACAAGAACCGGAACCACAATATTGGAAAAACCTTCCGGAAGTGCATGTGCGATAAGAAGTTCCATATTATCGATATCATCAATAAATACTTTCTTAAGCGATCCCACGCCAAGCTCCTGAATAACTCCAAGCGGAAGATTCTCCATCTTTTTCTGGAGAGATATTCTCAGGTTCTTAAGTGTCTGATAAGCACTGAAATGTGATCTATCCAATCCGTAAATATATAATGCAACGTATATAAAACCACAGATCAACATTATAACTGCCCATTTAGCATAGAAAGAAATACTCGTCTCTCCTCCCGTCGCACCATCTATCATTTTATAGATAGCCACGAACTGCAAAACATTAAACGCCAGTCCTACAACCAGCAAGAACATTGCCAGAAAAGTATATTTCTTATACTTCCCCGTATACTCCAAAACCTTTTTTAACATTGCTTCCTCCTGTCTTTGTCGTTAGGTATCGCTAACGGAATAATAAAAAAATCGCAGAGGATGATAATTAAATTATTGATAATCCTTTTATCACCCTCTACGATTTTTAATACTACCTCATATAACTGTAAAGTCAATACAGTTCAGACTTTGGTATTGATAAGTTTTCTCAGCAGACAACAGTAAGTTGCTCCAAAGGTACTCCGTTTCTGTGCGCTGTGCTGTAGATTTCTGTAACCTTCTTGTATTTATCGAATGTCTCAAGCGCTGACTTGGTGTCGCCGTAAACTTTCCAGAAGCCTGTGTATTTCACACCTTCTTCGGGACTATTCATGAATCCAAGAACGTCTTTTACGGGATATCCGAGAAAAAGACCTATCTCATGCGGAAACTTTGCATCCTGTCTCAAATGCTTCGCAAGTTCCGCAACGCACAGATCTGCGTTACTGTATGAGTAGCCCTTTTCTTTGAGAACTTTGCATACTTCTTTATTCGCAAAATCTCTTTTTAAAAAATCAGGTCTGTAAACATAGACGAGGACTCGCTTTTCGTAATACTTTACGGGTATCATTCGCAGTCCTTTCTTTGCAAATCTGTAATTAAAGTCTCTCACTTCTTTGTTAAAACTCTCCCTGTCATCGATATCGACAGTAAAAAGATTTCCTGTTTTGAGCCCCGCCAAAGTCGGTGAACAAAGGCTTATAAGTAATTGATCTCCCATTACTCCTCCAAATCATTTTTTCTAATTTGATAATTGGCATCATACGTTGTGTTAGCTGCACCTAACACATATGCAGAATACTCTCTTTTCCTGCATGTTTATGGCACTTTCTCAATCAGTAAAATATTGAAAAATATTATCATGTTTTTTTATTGATATTTATGTTAGCATTTGCTAACGTATTTTTCAAGAGCATGACTCGCGAAATTGCTCAGAAAGGATGATCATTTTTATGAGTAAAGTTAAAGTAGTTTTTTGGAGTGGAACAGGAAATACTCAGGCAATGGCCGATGCAGTGGCAAGCGGAATCACAAGTGCAGGCGGCGAAGCTGAGGTAACAACATTTGACGCTATCAGCGCAGCTGATGCAGCAAAAGATACTGTTATCGCATTCGGTTGCCCCGCTATGGGAGCAGAAGTTCTCGAAGAGACAACAGTTGAGCCTTTCATGGCTGATTATGAAGGTTTTGCAAGCGGCAAGAAGATTGCGCTCTTTGGTTCATACGGCTGGGGAGACGGCCAGTGGATGCGTGACTGGCAGGACAGACTTTCATCCGCAGGTGCAACTATCGTCGGCGGCGAAGGTGTGATGGCTAACGGAGCACCCGATGCAGATGCCATTTCAGCCCTTGAAGACCTCGGACGCCAGCTTGCGCAGGCATAAGCAATTTGTGTAGCTGCCTTTCCTTACGCCCGGCCACAAGGTAACTGTTTGGAAATATGCTGCGTACGTCTGCGCAGTGAATTTCATAATTTAATAAAAACCGGAGATGCCTCCTTTCGACGTTGCTCAGAGAAGTCGGCATCTCCGGTTTTTATTAAATTTGAAATTCATCTTGCTCGTCCGAAAGCAGCATATTTCCAAACAGTTACCTTGTGGCCGAGCTGTCTATGAAAAGGGTAGCAAACACAAAAACTAAGCTTCGAAAAGCCCCGTTTTTGCTGAAAAAAATAATTATACTTCTTTGACTTGTACTTTCCGAGAGCCATGCATATCTCAGCTATCAGTGCGCTTACAATGCAGACAGAAAATGCGATTGGATCAAAGCCTGTTGCTATGCATGCAAACAATACAGCCATCAGAAGTGCAGCTCCGAATTATCTGCCACCATGAGACTTTTTTTGATATATTTTATTATTTAGAAATTACTTCTTTACGTGGAATGCATCCATCTGAGGATATACGGCGCTTTCACCGAGCTGTTCTTCGATACGAAGGAGCTGGTTGTACTTGGCAACACGCTCTGATCGGCTGGGTGCACCTGTCTTGATCTGACATGTATTGAGCGCTACAGCAAGATCTGCGATTGTTGTATCTGCAGTCTCACCTGAACGGTGTGATGAAATTGCAGTGTAGCCTGCGTTGTGAGCCATCTTGATTGCTTCAAGTGTCTCAGATACAGAACCAATCTGATTGAGCTTGATAAGGATTGAGTTACCTGCTCCGAGAGAGATACCCTTTGAAAGTCGCTCTGTGTTTGTAACAAAGAGATCGTCACCTACAAGCTGAACCTTGTTACCGATCTTAGCTGTCATCTTCTGCCAGCCTTCCCAGTCTTCTTCATCAAGTCCGTCTTCGATTGAGATGATAGGATACTTATCTACGAGGCTCTCCCAGTGAGCGATAAGCTCATCCGATGTGAACTCTTTACCTGACTTAGGCTGCTTGTAGAAGCCTTTTCCTTTTTCACTCTTCCACTCTGATGAAGCGGCGTCCATAGCGATCATGAAATCTTTTCCCGGCTCAAAGCCTGCTGCCTTGATAGCCTCAAGAATCTTCTCGATAGCATCCTCGTCGCTCTTAAGCTGATTGGGAGCAAAACCACCCTCATCACCTACTGCTGTTACATCGCCCATATCTTTGATGAGTTTCTTGAGGCTGTGGAATACCTCTGCGCACCAGCGAAGAGCTTCTTTGAATGAAGGAGCACCTACAGGCATGATCATGAATTCCTGTGTATCAACAGCGCTGTCTGCATGTGCACCACCGTTAAGGATGTTCATCATAGGCACAGGAAGTCTGTTTCCTGATACACCGCCAAGGAATCTGTAAAGTGGAATATCAAGTGACTTAGCTGCTGCTCTTGCAGTTGCGATTGATACCGCAAGGATTGCATTTGCGCCGAGCTTAGACTTATCCTTTGTTCCGTCAGCTTTGATCATTGCCGCATCTACAGCATATGTATCAGAAGCATCGATACCTTTAACCGCATCGTTGATCACATTATTTATATTATCTACAGCCTTTGTAACTCCTTTTCCGAGATAACGTGACTTATCTCCGTCTCTGAGTTCAAGTGCCTCAAATTCACCTGTTGATGCACCACTCGGAGCAGTTCCGGTTGCCACTGTTCCGTCTGCAAGAGTAACCTCTGCCTCTACTGTAGGATTTCCTCTTGAATCCAAAATTTCTCTTCCGATTACTTTTTCAATTGCAAGCTTTCCCATTGTTTTGCTTACTCCTTTCAGATTTTAAACACAGAATTCCCCTTCAGCGTACTGGCACGTTGACTTTTGATCAATTACGAAGTGAAATAATTCATGTACAAGGCGGAGACCATCGTCGATGCGAGTATCGACGATTGACGACAACGCAGTACATGGATTATTTCGCAAGTAATTTATCTAATTGTCATCTTGCCAGTACGCTAGTAGCCGATTCATAGGTCCGGCTAATCAAAAGAGGAATTCACATGATTTACTCAGGTGTTAGCAGATGCTAACACCGCATATTTTATTATAGCACATTTTACATGTCAACGAATCAGAAGTGTTTTAGGGGTTAATGAGAAATAGTATCATTTTTATCCTGTTTATGGATTATAGTACTCCCTTAAGAACTTCCTTAAGTGTATCTGCCGATGCCTTAAGCGCTTCTCTTTCGCCGTCACTTAACCTGATCGGCACTGCACCCTCAACACCGCTTCTTCCAACAATTGCCGGCATACTGAGTGCAACATCGTCTATTCCGAACTCGCCGTGTTGAATACTTGATACGGGAAGGATTGACTTTTCATCTCTTACAATGGCCTCACATATACGTCTTACACTCATTGCAATTCCGTAGTATGTTGCGCCCTTTTTCTCGATGATCTTATATGCACTGTTCTTTACATTCTCGGCGATCTCTTTCATTGATTTCTCATGTTCGAAATGACCTCTCATCTCACAGAAATCATTGAGCGGGATTCCCGATACGTTCGCACTGCTCCAAGCCGCGATCTCGCTGTCTCCGTGCTCGCCTATAATGCAGGCATGAACAGATCTGCTGTCAATCTTAAGATGTTCTCCGAGAAGATATTTAAGCCTTGCGGTATCAAGCACGGTACCTGAACCGAATACTCTGTTCTCAGGAAATCCACTGAGTTTTGCCGCCGCATATGTAAGTATGTCTACAGGATTAGCAACAATAAGAAGGATTCCTTCCGTGTTATATTTTGCAATCTCGGGAATGATGGATTTAAAGATTCCGACATTCTTTTTTACCAGATCAAGTCTTGTTTCGCCCGGCTTCTGACCCGCACCTGCAGTCACAACGACAACCGCCGCATCCTCAGCATCTTTATAATCACCCGCATATATCTGCACAGGCTTTGCAAAAGGAAGTCCGTGACTTATATCAAGAGCTTCACCCTCTGCCTTTTCTTTGTTCACATCTATCAGCACCATCTCAGAAAACAAGCCGCTTTCCATAAGTGCAAATGCTGATGCCGATCCGACAAATCCACAACCTACTACCGCTACTTTTCTTTCATTTAATGTTGCCATGACGCACCTCCTTTTTACTGATATACTAAGCAATCTCAGGTTTTCTGATAAGATCATACATATGGAAGTTCTCTCCGCAATTTCTTACTCGGTCAAGCTCCATTCCAAGATATCTGTACCTTTCACTCTTATCTTTATCGTCGGTATCAAGGATTACAGAAATTCCTTTTTTATCTGCCATATCATATACATATCGGAGCATCTTCTTCATAAAGCCCTGCTTCTGGAACTCTTTTCTGACTACCAGCACTTCAATCTTTATGAATTTCTTTTTTGCCTGCTTCATTCTGGTTTCAATAGAATGGCCGTTGGAAAAACATGCAGAAATGAACTCTTTCATCTTCTTGAATCCGCCGAGGGCTCTTTTCTCTGCAGATATCATCTTCATTCCGTCTACAAAGCCGACAGTTCCTACTCCTTCTCCCGAAAGAACAAGAAAGCCTTCTCTTTTCTCAGAAGTTGTATAAAGAATACCGCTTCTGTAGGCAGCTCTGATAATTCCGCCAATGTATGTATACATACTTTCTCTGTTTGGAATGAACTTTATAAGTCCTTGGTCTTCTTTATTATATTCATAATCGTAAAATGCGTCAGCTATCTGCTTTGCGATAACATCAACTTCCGAATCGGACAGTCCTGTAAGTTTGATCATCTTGTCCTCCTGTTACTTTTTGCCTATTAAAAGAGTAGAACCGGAAAGCCCCATCCATGAAGCTTCCCACTTGCTCATGAACATTCCGTTTGTCGTATCAACAAGTCTTACCTGCTCATAGCCCATGTCTTTAAGTTTATTTGCAAAGCTTTCCATATCTCCGTATTTACCTTTAGACATAATGTCATGGATTGCAAATGTCCCGCCTTTTTTAAGAGTCCTCAAAGTTTCAAGTAAGATAGCCTGTCTGTCCTTACTTGGAATATTATGATATACGTAATTGCTTGTCACCGCATCAAAAGTCTCATCGCCAAAATCAAGCTTCACAGCGTCTCCCTGCTGAAAAGTCGTATTTGAAACACCTTCTGCGACAGCATTGCTTTCGCATAGATTTTTGCTAAAAGAAGCATACTCTTTGCCCCATCTGTCTATTCCTATCATTCTTGCATTAGGGTTTTTCTTTGCACATGCAATTGTTAGAGCCGCACTACCGCATCCAACATCGAGACCTACGCCACCGTCAGGAATCTTCACATATGATGAAACGCCTTCAATTATCTGCTTTGACATCTGCCTTGTTCCATTGTAAGAAAAAGCTCTGTACATAAGAAACATCCATATAGTCATAAGTGCACTTAGTATAGTAAGGATCAACAGAATAATTCCGATTATTGTTCCGATTCCCACTATACAGGTTAACACACATAACACTACTGTTGATATAAGCGCCCCTTTTATCATTCCCTTCGGCATCCAGTTTTTATAATTCGCTTTCATACTCTTCCTCCATACAAAATATCATCTATGGATTTCATGATATCACTTTTTGTTAGCTATTGCTAACATTTCTCAAAAAAACAAAGAGCTGCTTTGCAACTCTTTGCTCGCTGATACGTAAAAGTATTATGCTGATCACAAACATGCTGCTTTCCATGTTTCCTCTTTAAATCCCGGAATCTTTTTTGATAATTCCATCTCCCTATACAGAATTCCGCTTGTATTAAAGAACTTCTTGAGCGGAAGACCGCTCTTTTCGTTAAGCTCTTTTAGCGTATTTTTATCAGGATGCTGTTCTTTTATATCAAGGCTCTCATACTTAATTCCATTATCATCCAACCACTTTAAAGCCTTCTTACATGTTGAACATCTTGAATAGCAATACACTTTTATCATGACTCTTCCTCCGTAAATTCATAGCAGACTATACAAATAAATAATTCATCTGACGCATTCTTTCATAGCAAATAATTCTGACTCTATCAATTATTTCGTTGCTATAGCTATCACTCGGCACATTATCAAGAACCTCATCAACATCTCGCTTTATAAAATTAAATTCAATGTTTTGACCATATAATTTTTCAGCAATTTCAAGTTGTTCAAAAAAATCATCGCAAAAAGTTTTTGGCCTAACAGAATTTATCATCTCATATATATCTCCGCCAATCGGATAATCCAACGTAGTGTCGGAAAGGAGCCCTGCGCCTTGATCAAATATCGGGCATAATCTGTATTCACCTCTGTCGTTTACCAGTACTGCTATATTATGCGTATGCCTATCCTCATTCAGGAAAAGAGAATCTATAGTTATCATTTTTGACATGTAAGCGCCAAATTTCTTTAATCCTGTTACTCTCTCTGTTTCTTCTACCAAAGCTTTTAGTCTTTTTTCCTTATCGCTTATGGTATATATCATCGAGTTCAAACTTCTGCCATAGACATTTTTGAAAAGTCGCTCTAATGTAATAAGTTGCCACCTGTCCTTAAGGAAGTTTTTGCTTTTGACACCGTGAAAAACATTGCTCTTATATTTTATGTTTTCAAGATCATACAGCAAAAACTCCTCCTCACTTAATGACGATTTCATGATCAGATGGGATATAACATACTCCGCTAATCCTTCATACCCGGTGTAATCAGCCTTATACCATTCATCACCATTTCTCCATTTCAACTGATTGCCTTTTGAAGATTTATTATCTGTTTCAATTATTTCTTTTTCAAATAATTCAACCATTGAATTACCTTTCAATTACAATATGAAACTCATCCTCTTCCATGCGACCTCCCGTCTTCTCAACTATCAAAAACGGATCGTAAAAAGGAATGTCATACTCTTTAAGCACAAGTTTCATTTTATCTCGTGATTTAGGAAAACATCTGGATTCCAAGAATTCTTCATAATCAGAAAAAGAAGGATGCTCATTTTTTCCAAAAGCCCGATACAGTAAATTATCTGTATAATTCCTGATATATACACGTTGTTCAATCTCATTAACATCGATAACTGTGCAAAGCATATCGCGATAATAATACTTTAGTCTAATCGGTGTTTTTCTCTCCGGCAAAGTATATTCCTGTTCAATTTGAGGCATACGCCTTAATATCTCGATAATCAGGACTATCGGGCCTCTTATCGGTTCATTAGCCGATTCCCATCTCTCTACAGTAGGTTTGGAAACACCAACAAAATCCGCAAATTGTTTCTGCGTAAGCTTTAGAATACTGCGGATATTCTTTACCTCAGCAGAATCTGTGTATTTGGGAGTTATATATTCTTTTACCATATAATCACCTCTGATTATATTAAACCATCATTTTGATGGTTTTTCAAGGCACTTTTACCATCATTTTGATGGCTTACACTTCTTCGCAAATATATATCCGTTTCTTTTTCGTCCAATCAAGGGCTTCTTTTTCATTGGCAAATTCTTTTCCGGTCGCAGAGTTGAACGCCTCAAGGTTAGTGATCTTTGCCATTATCACGGGATTGTCGGGAAGCACTTCTCCCATATCGAGTTTTCGAAGTTCGTCTTCCTTGTTCATTCTTCTGACGTAGTCATCGTCTCTGACACAGTAGATATCATATTTTTTCTGAATTTCATAATAACTTGGAATCCTGTCTTTAGAAAAATCGCATATCTTTTCAAAGCCCATCCAAGAATATATGGACTCATCGACAGGTAAAAGAAATATAAAAGGGATTTTCTCACCCTCAAGAAGCTCAAATGTCTTTTCAAACACGCAGGTCATCTGGCCTCTGTGTCGCATGCTCTTCTTTGTAGCAACCGCGACGACATAGTAGCTTGGAACGACCGTCCCGCACAGATTCACAGAAAAAGGATTCAAGTGAAGCATCGACACGACTTCCCCGCCCTCAAAGCTCACTATCATCCTGTTATCGAGGCACTTGTCAGAATAATAATAATCGACAAATTCTTTCGGATCGTCAAACGCCTCTTCGTACAACTTTCTCGTGTTTTCTTTTTCCGCATACTCAATTATCATATGTTATTCTCGCAAACTCTGTATTTTCTGGCAAAGCCTACAGGATTGTAACTCTCCTTGGCCTGCCGCAATCCTTCGAGTCCCATGTCGTCTTCTCTGTTTACAAGTTCCGCATCTTCGAAAGCGTTTAAAAGAAATTGCTGATTGATCATCTGATATATTCCGGGGATTTCAGGATTTCCTTTTTCTACACTGATAACCGCCATCTTTTCCCGACTGTTATACGAACCGATGGAAAACGCCTCAAGAACTTCATCGATAAAAATACCACCAATCCTGAAAGTAACTTTATCACAGTTTCTGAGTATATCTATAAGTCCGTCTTTTTCTGAAATAAGGGTTTCTCTACTCTCCGCGCCCTCGGAAAGCCTTGTATCAACCCATTCTTTCATAAATTCTTCAAGGAAATATTCATCAACACAGCACATGGTCCTGTATTCCCATCTGCCTTCATATTCCTTCATAAATTTATTTATCAGATTTCTCTTCTTTTGGAACTTTTTTCCCGATAGATTTCTGAGCTCATCGGCGTCATACAGATAGTCCTTAAGATCACTCTCCTCTTCTATCGTGAAGTCGGGATTGCAAAGAAGTCCCAAAGCCCGCATCGCATCTTCATCAGCAAGATCGATCCTTAGCGGACGCTTAAGTTCCTCATTAAAATACTCCCTTAGAAGCTCAAAATACTTGTGAATATCCTCTTCCCTGCAATAGGGCATCGCCGCGAAATATCCCTTGTCATCCTGCATCAATATGATCGCAGCCTCATCCTCAAGATATATTTGGGTATTATACAAGTCTTTCCAGAGATACGTATCAAGAACCGTACTGTCGCAGGTCTTGTTGTCTCTTAACGCGTATACCTCCGAAAGTTTCGCCGCTTCTTCAAATGTCGGTTTATGAAAATCAAGATTTTTTTCCATATGACCTTTCCGTTCCACGCATGCGTATTATAAATGTGCCGCAAGCTCCTCTCCGATATTGCTTTCCTTGATTCGATTCTTTTTGTACCACACATATCTAAGCCATGCGGTAAATCCACTCATTGACCAGACGATTCCGACAGACCACCAGATTCCCCAGAGTCCGATAAACGAAATCTGTGTCAGAAGAACCGGAACTATAAATCTGCCGATAACCTCGACAATTCCGTTGAGCAGGGCAAAAAACGAATCTCCGAATCCGTTGAGTACACCTCTTACAACATATATCATTCCAAGCATAACATAAAAATAGCTTGTTATTCTAAGCGCCATCGCTCCCATTGCGATAACGGCTTCATCTTCAACAAAGATTCTTATGATAGCCTCGCCAAAAAACTGCATTATCGGAAGCATAGCCGCTGAAAAAATTGCCATCAGCATCATGCTCTTTTTATAACCTGCAGTAATGCGGTCATTCTTACTTGCGCCATAATTCTGTCCCGTAAATGTTGAAAGTGCGGCGCCGAGTGTCTGATACGGCTGATGAATCAGCTGTTCAATCCTACTGGTTGCTGTAAATGCGGCAACAGCTACTTTTCCAAATGAATTAACTACTCGCTGAAGTGCCATGCATGAGATTGCAATAAGCGAAAACTGCAGTGACAACGGAATTCCCAGCTTCAACACTTTCATAGAAATATTCATATCAACCTTAAGTTCATCACGCCTGATTTTGAAATACTCATTAAATTTCATGGCATAGATAAGGCAACTGATTCCTGAGACAAGTTGTGCAATTACCGTAGCAACTCCCGCGCCGACCACGCTCATATGAAGCCCGCACACGAACAGCACATCAAGCGCGGTATTAAGAAGGCATGAAAAGATAAGGAAATAAAGCGGTGTCTTTGAATCGCCGAGTGCCCTGAGCATCGAAGATGCATAGTTATAAAGAGACACAAAAACAAGCCCCAGGCACATGATCCTAAGATACGCAACAGCATCTGCCATTATTTCATCAGGTGTAGCAAGCATCTTTAAAATCGGTTCAGATAAAAGAAATGCAACTATACCGACGATAATCGGAAATACCAGCATAATATAACCTGTGTTGACAATGCAGCTTTTTATCTCATCAGTATCGCCTTTTCCAAAAAACTGGGATGTTATTATTCCTCCGCCACTTCCGATTCCGTTGCACATGGCAAAAAACAGGAATGTTACAGAGCCGGTTGCTCCGATCGCAGCAAGTGCATCAGCGCCGACAAATTGTCCCACGATAACCGAATCCACCAGATTGTACAGCTGCTGGAAAAGATTTCCTATAAGCATCGGTATCGAAAACCGGATGATCAAAGAAACGGGGCTTCCTTCGGTCATATTAATTACTGATGATCTTTGTGCTTTCATTTCAAAACTTCCTTGTAATCAGAATAAAGAGTTGCCATACAACTCTTTGCGCGCCTTATCCTACATAACCAAATAGAAATTATATGCCCGTATTTTTTTCAATGCTTCTTATTTTCTGTTATGAAACATCTCAATTTTTGTCTTTTTCTTGCAAGTCGGACGCTGTTTTGCGCTTTCTGTACAATGTAAGCGTCTGGCAAATAATCAGACAATACAGTGATATCCTTGTAAAAAAATCTCTTACTATATAAATTGAACACATTATGACATCATCAATCGTATATTTATAATTTTCCATCACGCCACGCCTTTCATTAAGCATCCAGTCAATATCATTATTCACAGCATTTATTATTCCCCATATCGAAGCAACCATAATGATATTTACCCATAATTTACGTTTTGAGCCTCGTATAAAAAAGAAATACACAGCAATTAACAGCATTATTGCAGGACAATATAAGGGTATATCACATTCAAGACATATCGAAATATATTCCCATATACGATTTCTAAATGATCTGTTAAAAACCTCAAGCTGATTCCTAAAGTTGTAGCAAAACCAAAAGAAGCCATCGATTAAAAAAATCAAAAAATACGAAATCAAAACAATCCCGATTCTCTTTGGAGTCTGAATATCTTTTATCGCACAATATAAGCCATAAGAAAAAATTGCTATATATAACGCCTCTATTGTATAACCAAAAACACTTCCAAAATCGAAAGTTCCATAATCAAACCTTTTAGGTCCCTGTATTCCATACCATTCCATCAGATACTGCATATGCTCTATAAACCGTAGCAAAACTATACTCATATATAGAGCAATCGTAACGTTGTTAGCTACCTTATTTTCAATAACGGGACTCTTTTCCACAACTTCCGGCATATCCTCGTCGGATAACAAACTATCGATACTAAGCCCCAGTATCCGGGCTATTCTCTTTGTCGTCACAAGATCCGGATAACGGTCGCCACGCTCCCAACGCGAGATTGACTGTCTCGTTACATATAATTGTTCTGCAAGAGCCTGTTGTGACAGCCCCTTTTCCTCTCTGGCTTTTTTCAGTTGTTCCCCAAACTCAACCATTTTAAACTTTTTTATTCCTCATCTTTTAATCAACTATTTTCATTAAGATATGTTGTGACCCTGTTCTGAATAAGGTCTGCAACTTCCTCTGCTGTCTTTTGTCCGCCAAAAAATGCTGAAGTCTCTTCACTTACAATATCACAGATACTGCTGTCATTACATCCTTGCGTCTTGATAGAAAGAACATAATCATAAAACTTCTTTATCTCATCCTGAGTAAGTGGCTTCATTTTTACGAGATCCTGTTTGGATTGGTCATAAGCATAAGCCATTCTGTCATCATCACTTCTTTCCTTTAAAGCTTCCTGTAATTGCTCTTCAAATATAGGTTTTACAGTAGAAAATTTATCAAAATCTCCGCGCTGCGAAAGAAGCATATTTCTAATTAAATCATATATCTCATCCCGGTGGCTCGTACTGCTGTTTACAGCAAAAGCATCCCCACGTATCACCGCTATATTATCGCCGCTGTTATTTGGCAAACCGACAAACTCAATATCATCATGAAATACCATCTGCTTAAGCCTTACATAATCATCAATTCCATAAAATGTATGAATATCAAATAACGCTTCATCCGCCATATACTTATCGTCAATAAACAGATAATCTGCATCGGATCCTTTTAGTTCATCCGGAAACTTATTCATAAAATTCAAAAGATCGATAAATTCAGGTCCTTTAAAATTGCACTTTTTGTTTTTCCGATCAATAAACTTATCTCCATAAAATGGCCAAATATATTCAAAAGATGATTTTTTTAATCCTCCGAAAGCAATACTGTAATCAGTGCCCATACTTTTTATAAGATTGTCACAGTCCTGATATGTAAGAGATTTTTTTCCACCTGCAAACTTAGCCCTTACTATACTCGTTTCAAAATAGAACGAGGGCATAAATGAATAAGTATTGCCGTCAATCTTCACCATCTCAGCTATATTGGGAAGGATCTCTACATCCCCCAATGCTCCGTCTTTTTCAAAAGCAGGCGTCAGATCCATCAGTATTCCCTTATCGGCATAGTTCTTAAGCATATCTTCCGAAACACTGAAAATATCAGGAGCTTTTCCTGATAATATATCAAGCTCAAACTGCTTTTGCGGATCCTCAGGATATAATTCGCAATAGTCGACTATTTTTATCATATACTTATCGCTTGATCTGTTGAATTTCACAATCTGACCATTAGAGTTGGAATCAATCCCCCCAACCGTTCCCAAAGTAATGATTGTCTTATCCACTACATCTTTTGGATCCACTTTGGTAAGTCTCACAAGCTCATCATAGTATCCTGAATCTGAACACAAACCGGCAATAAACTCATTATCGCTTAATGCTGTAGCCCTAATATCCGTCTGCCCACCCAATCCAACATTGGAATCGCTATAGTTAAGCAGCTTATCCAGTTTAGATGTCTTCATGTCATATTTATATACTCCGCTACCATCAAGTGGTGAAACATATAGATTACTTCCACCATCTGTAAAGAAAGTATATTGTGATTCGTTTCCTAAACCTTCAGGATTTTTCACGACTTCCTTTGTATCAAGATTAACCATATCCGCTTCAGATTCATTTATGTAATATATCAGCAATTGATTATCTGACACCTTAATAAGATCGGAGATGGTTCCACTTGCTTTTAATTCTACAAGCTTTTCGAAACCGTTTTTCTCATCATAGGTATAAATCCCCTTTGTCGTATGACAGATAAGACCATATTTTTCATGCCATGTAATCGCCATAACATCGGAACCTTCTTCGGAAGAATCTTTCGTAGCTTCTTTGGTAAGGTCCAACCTATACAGTTCTTTTCCTGATGCATCATACTTGATAAGATAATCTGTATCTTCCTCTGAGTCTTCTGATTCTATCCTTTCCAAGCACCTTATATAAACGTTTCCGTAATTATCAAACGCAGCTGAAGATGTAAAGCATTTATTCTCTGATTTAATGTCAAAAGACTTGGCATCCGATCCATCCGGATTAAATGAAACGAATCTACACTTTCCATTATCTGTCTGAGCAATAACCTGTATTCTATCATCTTTCCTATCGATAACAGCGACTTCTTCGCCATCTTCAAGGATACCTTTTATATCTTCCTGTTTAAAAATATGCTCCTTATCAATCTTTTCTGCTTGAGCCAAAGCCTCTTTTCCTCCGGCCTTAACCATATCGTCTTTTTGGCCGCAGCCTGACGTTGTTATACAAAATGTAAACGCCAGCATACCGCTTAGTACTCTTTTCAATATTTCTGTTTTCCTCATCTACTTTCCCCATAATAATCTCTTTTTGTACCATCTGATTACGCGTACGATGTTTCTTAAGTATCTCTTAACACCAAAAACATTACAAGAATTCGCATAAAAATAAGGTGCACCAATATGGTGCGCCCCAGTAAATATCTGCGTTTCAGTTATATATACTTGATAAAACAAAAAATTCATCTAAATAAATAACACATAGTAATGTGGCAGTATTATTTTCGCACCTGACACCCCATTCCTATTGGCTATTAATTTGTATGCCTTATCGGGCGAATACTCTTTTATATAATTATTAAGTGAAACCGATGCCTTATTTCCAGCCTTCACCTCTATCGGTACTACCTCTCCATCTTTTTCAATAAGAAACTCCAATTCATGCTCATCATCAGGTTTATAATAATGGAGATTATAGCCGCGTTTGATAAGACATTCAGATATTATATTTTCATAAATGCCACCTTTAGCATTTCCCTTAATTGTATTGTTAAGTATTGCCCGCTTGGTTTCAAATCCGTACATACAAGTCAAGAGCCCTGTGTCATTTATATACAGTTTGAACTGTTCAGGCTTCTCGTTTGCCATAAGCGGAATATACGGTTCAGAAATATTGTAGCAAGCATTTACCAAGCATGAATCTTTAAGCCACTTTACGCTGCCTCCGAATTTTCGACTGGTCTGTCCTTTTTCAACCGTTGAATACTGAAATTTTTTTAATTCTTTAGCCAATTGTCTCGGAATCGCGTCATAGCACATTCTAACCAACTGCTTTTCTTTTCCCTTTGCATGTTTAGTAATATCATCCTGATATAGCGCGATGATATTATTCTGAATGTCCATAACTCTGTTAAAATCTTTGTTTATAGCGAAATCCATGACCACTTCCGGCATTCCGCCCACAACAATAAATTCCCTAAAAAGCTCTTCAAATTTATTATGGATACTTTCAGGAATCTGCACGTCAGATCCCATATATTCCTTAAGCTCATTGATCACATCCGAATCATATCCATAAGCCCACAAAAACTCTTCAAAATCCAGAGAATACATTACAAGTTGTGTTTCATATCCAACAGGAAGAGAAGCAGGTTCCTCAACTTCATCGTCATCATCCTGCCCATAAGAAAGTCCCAATAATGATCCGGATGCAATAACATCATAGCGCATCTCTTCTGCCAAAAATTTCAGAGCAGTGCGCGCATTACCACAGCACTGAATTTCATCCAAAAAAACGAGCGTATTTCCGGGTATAAGCTTTATTCCCGGAATATTCGCAGTCATTCTTTTAAATATCTCTTCAGATGATAACTCACCATCAAATATCTGCTTTAACTGCTTTTGTTTAAAAAAATCTATGCTGATAAAAGACTCATATTCTTTTTCTCCAAACTCTCTTACAATAAAAGATTTTCCAACCTGTCTGGCGCCTTTTATTAAAAGGCATTTTTTTAATTGTTCTTCACGCCTTTGTCTTTTCCAATTCAATAGTTCCGCATATGCTTTTCTTTTTAACATAAGCACCATTTCTCCTTCGATTTTTACACCTTGATATTACAGCATTTTCCTAGTCTTCGTCAATATCAATGCATAAAATCGGGGTGCTTTTTCACAGAAAGTTGCATAAAATCGGGGTGCTTTTTTCTTGAAAATTACACAAAATCGGGGTGTCTGTTTTTGCACAATTACTGCATTTTCAGCACATACACTTCTGCACTTAACAGGGGTGTGGGAAGTTCTTGTAAAAACATTATTCCGCACTAAGATTCTCAGCTGTTATCCTCTTTCGGTACAAGACATGTGTCTGATAGACGATCAAAACAAATACCGCAATACCCAGAACAAAATCTGCTGCCGTCTCTCTGGCGGTTGTTGTGACCATAGATGCTGCAGGAAAAAACATTCTCGATTTGCTTAAGTCATGAAACGTATCATATAAATTGCCGATTATACCGGCAATTGCAATTGCCGTGATCATATTTACCCATAATTTACGATTTTTTTCGCGTATAAAAAAGAAATATGATGCAACCGCTCCAATAGCACCCGGAACAGTAGCTTGCATTAATTCAACCACTATTTTACGAAGCCATATCATAGTATCCACCCCATCAGTTAAAGAAGCATAAAAATTATTCAAATAAGTGAATACTATAGTCCCATCAAGCAAAAACAGTGTAATGAAAAAGCCCATCATCATCACGCCTATTTTCTTAGGTGTTAACGTATCTTTTATTGCATGATATAAAGCAAATAAAAAAATAATGACATAAATTATATATCTCAGAACAACAATGCGTTCATCCTCGGAACCATGCATATAGTTCATCGGCCTTGATTCAGACAAAGATTTAAATGACTGAATAAATAATATCATTGCCTTCTCAGCAATTTTTATAAAAAAAGATATAACTACGATGGCATATAATGCAATTGCCATATTATTTACAAGTTTATTTTCAACAACGGGAGTTCTTTCCGCCACTTTTACCATCTCCTTTCCGGACAGTAGAGTATCAAGGCTCACATCCAGAATCTGAGATAAATTTTTTGTCGTAATAAGATCAGGATAACGTTCACCGCGTTCCCAACGTGAAACTGATTGCCTACTCACAAACAATTGATCCGCAAGAGATTGCTGCGTCATCCCTTTCTTTTCTCTCGCTATTCTTAGTTGCTCGCCAAATTCTACCATATATAAAAAATTCCTTTCAAAAAATCTATATTCTCATCTGCGCAAGATGTTGAAATCAGTATCTCTTACTCCATTATACAATACAAGCACCACCTGAAAAAAGGGATGCACCAATATGGTGCATCCCAGTAAATATCTGCGTTTACTATCAGATCTTCGGATCTGTCACCTTGCCTCCAAGGTTAATTTCTTCATCAAAAATATCTACATAACCTTTCAGCGAAAGCGCTTTTTGACGAAGTGTCTTGGAATGTCCCCATACCAAGATATGAGCCTTTCCTTTTCCGTTCTTGGCTTCCTGAATGAGATTGGCTGCGGCGCTGTTACCGTCAAAGGCAACGACCATCGACGGTCTTCTCTCAAATATCTCATAGTTAAAGCTCTTGTAAATGCCCATTCCCTGAGTCTCCGTAGAAACCCGAATCCTGACATTATAAGAAAGAAGCATATCTTTTTCCTTCTCTGTTATCATGGCAGGAACAACGGCATAGACTTTAAATTTCTTCTTGTTATTATCAAGAAGGTACTTTTCATACCCTGAAAGCTTATGGCCGATGACAAAACAGACTTCTTCCGGACTAAGCTTATCCATAAGTGCATCAAGCTGCGCAGCGCCCTCTTTGGTCACTCTGGTAGCTCTGTTCTCTGTGTTAAAGCTTCCGCCCAAGAGCACTACCGGGAAATATGACCACGAAATTTCTCTTATGCGCTCCTTGAGTTCTTTATTGGCATCGAGCAAAAGCCCCTTTGACGAAAGTTTCCTTTCCGATATCTTAACAGCTTTCATCTTCTCAAGAAGTACTTCCTCGATATCTCTGTCCTTGATAAGCGCATTGAACTTCTGTTTCTTGGCTGCATAGGATGCCCTGCTTAATTCTATTATCTCTGTTTCAGCCTGCTTCATGAGGCTTATGTCACTATCCGTAAGCCCCAGCATCTTAATAAGAGAAAGCTGCTCGTCAACGGAATTTGTCCCGTACAAAGCCGCTCCGTCGGTTCCCTGAACGCACTTAAGCCCGTGCTTTAAATACTGCTTAAGCGGGTGCTTATCAAGTGAATTGAGATTATTCAGTCTTACATTGCTCGTAAGCTGAAACTCAAGAACTACGCCGTTTTCCCGAAGCTGTTTAAGGACTTCTTTGCCCTTCTTTGATCTGGGACTGTAGGTATAAAGTCCGTGTCCCAGCCTCATCCGCGGCATCTGCTGATCGGGTGCAAGAAATTCTTTTACGCACTGAATGCTGTGAGATATATTATCTTTCTGGCTGTCATTCTCACCCGCATGAACTCTTATCACAAACGAAGGGTCTTTGGCAGCAATCTTGACTATTTCCTTAAATGCGGGCTTCAAAGTGATTATGTCATTTATCTCTTCGCCCACAAAATCACATCCCGCAACATAAGGATCGAGCGCTGTTGCCTTCAGAACTTCAAGGTTCTGCTCCAGATAATTTGAAGGAGTCACCGCATCTTTGATGATTGTAAGAGGTATCCTTCGCATTGCGGCAAGAAACCTTATCATAACGCCGGTCTCTCTGTGTATTGCAGGCATTACTTCATGCACCTGCTTTAGCATATCTATCGATTCATACTTTTTTACAAGCGTCGTATCGCTTATCTCCGCATAGCAAACTCCCTGTCTTTTATAGTTTCTGGCTATCCAAAGAAGCTTGTCCTGGAAAAGAGTATTGTGGCAATATTCATCATTTTCTTTATCCATGAGCATTTGATTCAATGCTTTTTTCACATCTTCATCCGGAATCTGGGAAACGCTGTGAATATCTATCTTTTCATCACATTCTTTTCCTTTGGTAAAAACATATCTATAAAGATAAACCTTCTCAAGATTTGTAAAAACAGCCTGCCCGTCCTTTATAACAGCAAGCGAGCCCCTTATCTTGACGATATTAAGCTCCGCATCATTTAAGTTATTCAGAATAAGATCCGCAAAGTTGATGAAGGTGTTGTCATCTATTTTTCTGTCCAGATATTTTCCGGAAAGATCTGATGATGAAAACTGTCTTGCCACTTTCTCTCTGCTTTTCAGCATCTTGATCCATTGTTTTTCCGTAAGCTCGAGATTGAGTTTTTTTACATAATACAAGGGATATCGTATCTGATGGTAGATTCCGAGTGCAATCAGGATATCCGCCGGAAGGTTGCCGTTCATATGCGTATGAAGGTCTGTTCTGAACTTGAGATTCTTGTTTATGTAAGTCTTAAAAATAGTCTTATTAAGATCCAGCTGATAATTCTTGGTCTGGCTCATCAACGTCTTTGCAATCGCAGGGACAGATGCCATAACTTCCACTCTTTTGTCGGGAAAGATCTTTGCTATCTCAACATCGCGAAGGCTAAATATATAGCTTTCTTCATTGTTTCCGTCAATAAAACAAGGAACTTCGCCCTTTGCAACAAGCATTCCGTTTCCGTCCTCAGAAAGACTCAGTTTGCATATTGCGGCGAAGTTCCGTATAAGATTCCCTGTGTGATGATTCGGCGTCGAAAGCACATACCACATCTTATCAAGATCTTTATAAAGACTTACTATAATATCTTTTTCATCATCAAGAAAAAAACACGTAAAATAAGTCATAGAAGTCATCCTTCCTTCATGTGCTTCATAAGCTCATCAATAGTAAGTTCTTTTCCCGTCTGCTGTTCATAGATCTCTGTGAAAGAAAGTCCCTGGTCGGCAGGATTGAGATCGACGTCTTTGGTCTTTGCTTTCCATCTGTTATCGTCAGGAAGAAATGCATAAGCAATGTTGTGCTGTTCCCACTCATATGCCATATCATCAGGCGTTCTGTAGGACTCCATATCTCTTCCGTGCACCTGGTGTTCCTCTATAAGAGCCGAGCAGATTATCTTCATATCCTCATTATTTTCGATTTTGTATGAGTCCACGATCTTCCAGTTATCCTTGGTATAAACCGCAGAGAATTCTTCATCTCCGTAGGTAAAAGCGTAATTTTTGCCTTTTCCGTCAACATCATGAAGCTCGATATCGGAAGGATCGCTTAAGATTCCCTCTTCCTCCAGATTTTCTTTTACTTCTTTTGCCTTCTCCACTCCTTTTTTTATTTTCTTCTTGGCCTCAGAGTCAGCATCGTTAAAGCCTTCTATCTCAATTCCGACTCCAAACTCAGACTCAAGATAAGAACTTGCATCGGAAACAAAGCCATTCATAACATCAGAAACTGTCGCAAGTCCCGATGATATCTCCTCCGTCTCTTCAAACTGTGAAAGAAAATCTCCGCAACCTGCAAAGCACATCACCGTAACAAGCAGAAGTGCAAGAATAATTATTTTGTTTTTGTAATTAAAATTTTTTCTACTCATATCGTAATTATAAGGGGTTAGAGAAAAAAGGTCAAAAAAATTAACAAATAATACAATCAAGACTCTTTGACACTATTTGTTTTATGGTGTATTTTGGAAAAAAGAGATAAAGAAATAACGCGCAAATAAGGAGGAGTTTCATGTCAGATACAATTACACTCACGATTCCGAAGCAGAAATCGATCGCACTTATTGCTCATGACGGCAAAAAGCCCGAGCTTATAAAATGGTGCAAAGATAATGCCGAGACATTAAAAAAACATTTTCTTTGTGGTACAGGTACAACGGCAAGAATGATCACAGATGCCACAAATCTTCCTGTACGCGGATATAATTCAGGCCCTTTGGGCGGCGACCAGCAGATTGGTGCAAAGATCGTAGAAGGCAAGATCAATTTCGTTGTATTCTTCTCAGATCCGCTCACAGCAGCACCTCACGATCCTGACGTCAAAGCGCTCATGCGAATCGCACAGGTTTACGACATTCCTTTTGCAAACAACAAGGCAACCGCAGACTTCCTCCTTCACTCAAGTTTCATGGATGAGGAATACGACCATGATGTTATAAATTTCAAGCAGAATATTGCGCAACGTGCCGAAACACTGCCCAACGAGTAAAATCATTCTTTAACCGATAGGTTATGCGAGAAGTTCAAGGTACCGGCATATAAGGTGCATTTTCACATTAAGTTTTGTTCGTTGACATTCAAGGCATATAAAGACGGAGTAATTTATTCTTTCAATCCAAACTCGCCCATAAATGGGCTCAAACAATGGATTGAAAAACAGAATAAATTACTCCGTCTTTTTATGCTCTTGAATATTGCAACTCACAAAAATACTGCGAAAATGCACCTTATATGCTGATACCTTTTACTTTGTTGATAATATATTCATTTAATTAAAACCTTAACATTTCACTATTTTCTCAACATTCACTTAATGTCCTTAACAAGGCGGTGTGTGCCGTCTTTGGATTCGTATACAAAGATTTCACAGTTCTTTGGGCGTGGGCGCCAGATGTAGCCGCGCTTGGCGTTTTCGAAATAGCCGCGAATGGGACGAATGATTCCGCCGTGGCAGACAACGAGCACGTTCTCATAATCTTTTTGCTCAAGCTCTGTTAAAAAAGATCTCGTGCGCTCTACCATGTCTTTTACCTTTTCGACTCCCGACGGTGCGGGAAAGATTTCGGGAATCGTCCAGTATGCAGTCATTGGAAATGCAACTTTGTAATAGTTTACTCCGTCATATTTTCCAAAATCCGCTTCAATTATGCGCTCATCGGTTATTATATTTGAAGGATCTATGTCACCGATAATTGATGCCGTCTGCACCGCTCTAGTAAGCGGGCTTGCATATACCGCGTCAAACTTAACATCGCCGATCTTGGCTTTGGTTGCGCGTGCCTGCTCCATTCCTGTCTCATTGAGAGGAATATCAATTCTTCCCTGCATCAGTTCTTTTTTGTTGTAATCTGTCTGTCCGTGTCTTGTAACGTATATCTTCATCTTGTATTCTCCATTGATGCGGATTTCTGCAATTTCATTTAAGATGTCATGCTTCTTAATTATCAAGCGTAAAAGTCATCGTCTTGCTTTTTTACTGTAATCCGGCCTTGCGTTCTTTAAATCCTCATATATTATCTTGTAATTTTCGTAGCGAACCGCAGAGATTTTCCCTTCGCTGAGCGCATTTTTTACTCCGCAGTCCGGCTCTGCAATATGCGAGCAACCGCCGAACCTGCACTCGGGTTCAAACTCTTCAAATTCAGGATAATACTGCATAAGATTGTCGGTAGTCACATCATTTAAGTTAAGTGAAGTAAATCCCGGAGTATCGAAAAGATAGGTCTCTTCGTCGCCCTGCGACAACTCACTTACGTAAAAGAGCTCCGAATGTCTTGTTGTATTTTTTCCTCTGTCTATCTTACGACTAAGTTCTCCCGTCTGCATAAGAGCATCAGGTACGAGCTTATTTAAAAGCGAAGATTTTCCGACTCCGCTTGGTCCCGCAAGAGTTGTGGTCTTTCCGCGAAGGAGCTCTTTTAACTCATCAAGTCCCTTTTCCTCTTTTACACTTATAAAAAGAACTTTGTATCCACACTTCTCATATGCATTATAAAGTTCCTGCTGCTCTTCCTGCGTCGCAATGTCCTGCTTGTTGAAGCATATTATAACCGAAAGATTCTGCTGTCTCATCATGATAAGAAAGCGATCGAGCAAATTATAATTGGGATCGGGCTTAACTATGGCAAACAAAATAACCGCCTGATCCACATTGGCAACAGGCGGTCTTAAAAGCCGGTTCTTTCGGGGAAGTATCTTTGTGATATTCCCCTTTTTATTCTCTTCGTCGATAATGTCTATCATGACATTATCTCCAACCAGCGGTTTTACATTATCTTTTCTAAAGATGCCCTTTGCTTTACATTCATAGATTCTCGCATCATGAGTTTCTATGTAGTAAAAGCCGGCAATTCCTTTAATTATCTTTCCCTGCATTAATGGGTCTCCTGTGTAAACTGAGCTCGCAATTGAACATCAACCCGTTCCGGAACAAAGCCTGCATCGGGTTCTGCCGCAGGTACGGATACATAATATGTATAACTTACAACTCCCGTGGGTGTTTTAATTCCGGCAATTTCAACAGGATACGGGAATGAAGTTGTATCAAACTCGCGAAGTACCGTACCTTCCGAGGAAGTAATGGTTATATGCACCTTATCTCCGGGATTATAAGGATATTTTCCGCCTTCAGGTGCAGGTAAACTCTCTTTAAAGGAATATGAAATTTCACCGGGTCCTGTAGATACCTCTATATGTACAACAGTTCCTTCCTTAACCTTCTTTCCTGCTTCAGGGATCTGTCTGCAGACCTTATCTATAAGTTTAGGATCGGAATTCTTAACATCCTTGGCTGTTCCAAGCTCAAGTCCTGCTTCTACCAATACAGCCATAGCTTCATCCGTCTCAAGTCCTACAAGATCGGGAACTTCAATCTCACCTTCGATTGAGGAAGCTTCAGTTGATGCATCTGCTTTTCCCTTGTAATTTGAACCGTTACTTACATACACAGTGATAGTGGAGCCTTTATCAAGCTTCTCGCCTGCCCCCGGTGATGTTGATACAACGGTGTTGTTAGGTTTTACATTATCTTTATCGGCTTCTTTTTTTACCTTATATCCTCTATCATCTTCAAGCAACGACTTTGCCTCGGCATATGTCTTTCCGACCACATCGGGAACCTTTCCCTTATCGCTGTCCTCTGCCGATACCTTGACATTACTTGCGCCCGAAGAAGCTTCACCTGAATCAATAGTTCCGAAAAGTCCGATTCCTCTTGCAACGATCAAAACAACAACAAGAGCCACAATGACCGCCATTACAATTGCTATTGAAGATGTAATTCTCTCGATCTTACCGTCTTCCTGCATTGTTCCTCTGCGTCTTCTGTCATGCTCTTCCCTGTAGTAATAATCTTCCTCTTCTTCGGCTTCTTCGTCTTCGTAATCTCTGCCGTATTTTCTTATTTCTCTGTCATAATCGTCATAGTCATCCTGTTCATACTCTCTGACTACATCACGTTTAAGTCTCATCTGCTCAGGTTCGGGCATACGTGAATCTCTGCTCTTCACATGCCTCACCTCCTCATCGGATGCAACTCTTGTTACACCGTCCTCATCGGGATCCACCATAGATACAAAATCCTTGTCGGGTGTAATAAGTGATTTCTTGAGGTCCTGAATAAGTTCAGCTGCATTCTGATATCTTCTGTCAGGACTCTTTTGACAACATTTAAGAACAATCTTCTCCACACTGATCGGAATTTCTTCGTTAAAGTCTGCCGGTGTGGGTAGTTCCTCCTGAATGTGTTTGATTGCTATCGCAACGGTAGTATCCCCGTTAAAAGGAACTCTTCCCGTAAGCATCTCAAAAAGTGTGATACCCAGTGAATAAATATCACTCTTTGCATCGCTGTATCCGCCTCTTGCCTGCTCCGGAGAAGTATAATGCACCGAACCCATGACATTGGAGGTAATGGTGTTACTTGTAGCAGCCTTCGCAATACCAAAGTCTGTAACCTTAACCTTACCGTCTTTGGAGATCATAATATTCTGAGGCTTGATATCTCTGTGAATGATATTGTTATTATGCGCAGCCTCAAGACCCATGGCAACCTGTATAGCAATGCTGACAGCCTCTTTTACAGAGAGTCTGACCTTCTTCTCAATATATTTTTTGAGAGTAATGCCGTCTACAAGCTCCATGACGATATAATTGATACCGTCCTCATCGCCGACATCATATACATTCACGATGTTGGGATGCATAAGTCCTGCTGTTGACTGAGCTTCAACACGAAACTTCGCTACAAAATTCTCGTTCTCGGAAAATTCCTGTTTCAGTATTTTTACCGCAACAAGACGATTAAGTTTATGATCTTTTGCTTTATACACATCGGACATTCCGCCGGTGCCGATCTTTTCAAGCACCTCGTAGCGATCTCCGATCACCATACCTATTTTAATCATTCAGTCCTCCATCGCGAGTGGGTTCATCGGCAAAGGGTTCTATCAGGATAACTGCTATATTATCCTTGCCTCCGTTATTATTTGCCGCGACAACCAGCTTCTGGGCCTTTTCTATAATGTCTCGCTGACCGCTGACAATCATGCGGATTTCTTCATCTTCAAGCATATTTGTGAGACCGTCCGAACACATAAGGACGATATCCCCTCGATTTAGTTCCACTGTAAAAAAATCGATGTCTACAGTTTCCGTGGCACCGATTGCCCTCGTGATAATATTTTTATCAAGATGTGTCCGAGCAGTTTCTCTATCAATTCCGCCCATTCTGACCATCTCTTCCACAAGGGAATGGTCTCTTGTTATCTGGGTGATTTTATTATTGATGACGTAGAGCCTGCTGTCACCGACATTCGCAACCTGCAAATATCTGCCGATAACCGTACATGCGACAACCGTTGTTCCCATACCAAAGAGCGACGGGTTCTCTGCCGCTTTTTCTCTGAGGTTGTGATTCGCAATTTTTATCGCATTCTCGAGAATCTTAACAGGACTCTGTTCAAAAGACTTCTCTATCTCTTCCACCATTGTGTCAACCGTATACCTGGACGCGTAGTCACCTGCGTTGTGACCTCCCATGCCGTCCGCAACAATAAACACATTGGAAAGATTACCGATTTTTCTATCTGAGGAAAAGATATAATCCTGATTAAGCTTTCGCTTCTTTCCAATATCCGTCACGGAAAAAGTCTTTAACAAACCAACATCCTCCACAAACCCTTTTTCATCATACACATACAAAATAAGCAGGTACTACACTTTCTCCTCCAAAAGCCTCCTGCAAAGCAGTTTACAGGGGCCATAATTATCCCTGCCCATTTCACTCCTAATTATAACCAACTTTATAGTCTTTAGCAATTATAAGTGTTTGGTACACCATTTGCAATATTTACATTGCCAACGCCAAAAAAGCCAATATATATATCGCAATTACGTAAACAGTCGCCAATATATCAAATATTCCCAGTATCTTTACGGTCTTGTCGTCCTTCCCCAATGATCGTCCGACAAAAAAGAATACAAAACCAAAAAATGCCAAAAACATTGTAATTGAATTGATGGCTCTTATAAATTTTGAATCTTCAAATGCGCATAAAAAAACAAAATTTAAAACCGCCGATACTATCGGCACTATCTCTACTATTGTCGCTATCTTTTTCTTGTCCATTCCCCTGTTATCATGGCCATACCAAATATGACCATTACTCCTTTCCTTTTAAATCACTTAGACACTATTTTAACTCAAAATACAGATTTTTTTAAGTTTCGATATTTCGTTCCCCAGTGTTTTCAAGCGTTTCCAAGCAACAGTATCAGATCTTTTTCCCCGAACCGATCTCAAAGTGGCACTTTACGATACCGATATCCACCTTGCTGAAAGGGCCGCCCTTGTCAATAAATTCAACTTTTTCACCATCTGCAAATTTTATCACGAACTTCTGCTGATTTATTGCAGTGGGAGCCAAAAGAGCCATCTCAACGCCTTGATTAAACCAATCCGGACGCTCACCTGCTGCCTCAACCACCTGCTCAAAAGTCTTGGATTTTCTAACTTTCCCCTGGTCCTTGCCATAACCTATTGCGATAGCTATAACAAGTTTTTCATCGGGAGCAACTTCGGCGGATATGGTCTTATGATTAAAGCCCCCTGTCCAGCATGTGTTAAGTCCTAAACTCTGTGCAAAAAGAACCAGTTTCTCGCCATAGTAACCAATCTTTTGTTCCAGGTCATCCGAAGCTCTGCCGACACATGCGATAACGCTCGGTGCCGAACCAAGTCCCCTTGCTCTGTTTATCAGATTATTATATATTCTTCCCGCATCTTCAATAAACTGCAAATGAAGTCCGCTCTCAGCATTGAGCTCACTCACTTTGGCTCTTAGCTGTATGATTTTCTCCGGCTCGATCATCTGCGGCTTATAACTTCTAACCGAATGTCTGGCCTTGATTGCTTCGATTTCTGTCATATTTTTTCTCCTTCCAGATATGAAATGGTCTTCCCATGTCTCTTTGCATATTCAATCTCAGATCTTGTGCTGTCTCCGATATTATTTATTTTTGAATATAACATTCAAGCCAATCTATGAACAAGTTACTTTTTATAATTATTTTATATTTTTCCTCTTCATTTTCCAAATGCTTTCGTCGATAAAAAAATTAGAAATGGGTAAGTATTCGCTCATGGTATTTGAAAAGGATTTCAGCACCGCTCTCATAATTCAAGTATACTAATACGTTTACACTTGGAAAGAGCATACTTTTTACAAGGAGGTAATAAAAATATGTCAGGAATAAGCAGTATTTCCGCATCCGGCGGTAACTCAGAGATTACCAAAACTTCTTATGCAAATAAAAGCAATCAGGCAACTGCGGCCAAAGCTTCTCAATCTTCCAAAACAGAATTAAAGTCATGGAGTCCGATTGATACAAAGAGTTCCCTCGTTCCCTCAATGACGGATTACGGTATGACCATCGGCAATGTAGAGCTTTCGGATAAAGCCAAAGACTATCTTGATAAGCTCAAAGCCAAATATCACAACATGGAATTCATCACCGTCAGCAAGGATATGAAGGCGCAGGTTCAGCAGAATGCTGCGGCATACGGCAATGCCAACAAGATGGTAGTTCTCATAGATGAAGAAAAGCTTGAGCGCATGGCCACAGACGAAGCCTTCCGCAATAAGTACGAAGGAATCATCGCTTCATCGCAGGCCAAAATGATGCAGGCAAAGATGGGACTTACAAGCAGCGGCGCAAATATAAAGAATTTCGGAATGTCCGTCGACTCAAACGGCAAAGAGAGTTTCTTCGCTACAGTAAGCGATTCTCTCGATCTGCAGAAAAAACGCCTTGAGAAAAAGGCTGCAGAAAAGAAAGCGGAAAAAGCCAAAGAAAAGAAAGCAGCTGAAAAAGAAGCCCGTGAAGAGCGCATTCAGAAAGCTAAAGACAAAAAAGCCGAAAAAGCAGAAGCTGATAAGGCTGAATCAGACAATGATATTAATGAAATTGATGATGAAAATTTCGTTATGTTTGAAGCCGATTCAATGGAAGAACTTTTATCTAAAGTTCAGACATACGCTTACAACAGTTCATCAAACAAGATTATGTCTACTTCCGAGCGCATGGTTGGAACCACAATAGATTTCAAGGGATAAGCGCATCCTGCGGAACATTTTAGTACGATAAAAGTGCAGCTGTCAGAGAATGATAAACTCTAACATCTGCACTTATCTTTTTATGGTCCATTAAAACATAACTCCTATTAAGACTTCTTCTCGCCCACATAGCGTCTTCTGAGCTGGCCGCAGGCTCCGTCTATGTCCCTGCCCATCTCTCTACGAATCGTCGCATTTATTCTGTTCTTTTCAAGCTTATCCTTGAACTTAACCGCATGAGAACGATCGGTAGGTTTGAAATCTCTTTCTTTTATCGGATTCACGGGAATCAAGTTTACAACACAGTTAAGTCCGGACAAAAGCTTTGACAATTCGGCTGCATCTTCATCAGAATCGTTAACTCCCGCAACAAGCGAGTACTCAAAAGTAAGCTGTCTTCCGGTCTTGTCAAAATAGGTCTTGCAAGCATTCAGCACTTCATAAATCTCATACTTATTTGCGATAGGCATGAGCTCTTTTCGCTTGTCATTATTTGATGCGTGAAGAGAAAGCGCCAGATTTATAGACAATTTCTTTTCCGCAAGTTCTAAGATCTTAGGCACGATACCGCATGTGGATACCGTAAGATTGCGCTGTCCGAGGTTCATTCCGTGCTCATCGGAAAGAAGCTCGATGAACTTAAGAAGATTATCATAGTTATCAAGCGGCTCTCCGCTACCCATGACAACGACTCTGGATATCTTTTCCCCTGTGTAACATGCTATAGCATATATCTGATCAAGTATCTCCGATGGCAAAAGATTCCTCACAACGCCGTCAATTGTCGACGCGCAGAACCTGCATCCCATCCTGCATCCAACCTGCGAAGATACGCAGACACTGTTACCGAATTTGTATTTCATGAAAACGCTCTCGATAACGTTGCCGTCATAAAGTCCAAAAAGGAATTTTTTCGTACCGTCGATCTGTGATTCCTGCACCTGAACAACTTCAAGACTTGTATAGCTACACTTCTGATTGAGCTTTTCTTTGAGCGACTTTGGAATATTCTTCATCTCGTCGTAGTTTCTTGCTCTCTTGACATGCATCCAGTCATAGAGCTGTTTTGCCCTAAATGCAGGCTCACCGATTTCCTTGATGAAAGCCGTAAGTTCATCGAAGTTTAGGGATTTTATGTCTATTTTGTTTTCTTTTCCTAAAATATATTCACTCATAATTATCATATATTTATTTCACTACTCTTTTAAGCTTTGCAATAAAGAATCCATCCGTTCCGAATTCTCCGGGGAGAAGCTGTATATAGCCCTTCTTTGCGGTGTCTTTTATGTTGTACTTATCGTTTTCTGTAATGTACTTTGGAAGCACATCTGTGATATCCACGGGTTCAAACGGAAGCTCGGCGCAGATTCTTTTTACCATCTGCTCATTCTCGGCCTTGTTCACCGTACATGTGGAATACATAAGCGTTCCGCCGACTTTGACATAATCCCAGCAAGCCTTCACTATGTCCCACTGAAGTTTTGTCAGTTCATCAAGTTTAGCTTTTTTGATATTTTGCTTGATATCGCTCTTTCTTCCTATGATTCCAAGTCCCGAGCACGGAACGTCGAGATAGAGGTAATCGGCGTTTCTCTTCATATTGTCATCATGGATCTTGGCATCGACAACCTCTATTGTGATATTATCAAGCCCAAGTCTTGCAGCATTCTCAGCAATAAGCTCCTTTTTTGCCGTAGAAACGTCTCGTGAAAAAACTTTTCCGTCTGCGCCGACTTTCTGCGCCGCATGCATGCTCTTTCCACCGGGAGCGGCACAAACATCAATAACCGTGTGTCCTTTTAAGGGATCCGCGATTTCTGTAAGGAGCATGGAACTTACATCCTGAACCGCAAATTTTCCTTCCGCATATCCCGGAAGATATCTGATATTGTCGGTCTTTTCAAGTTCAAGTGCATATGGCAGGATCGGATTTTCTTTTACAACAACTCCCGCTTCTTCGAGTTCTTTTTTCAACTTGAGCGCAGCAGCTTTCGCAGCTTCCGTATCCGATAAGCCGTTATCCGTATCAGCTTTGCCCGCTGTACATCTGATACCCGTCGGGCGCGGCTCAAGGAAGAACTTAAGCATTCCTTCCGTCCTCTCAAAGCCGTACTCCGTAAGCCACATCTTGCACAACCATGAAGGCTGTGAATAAACTACGGACAGATAATCAACTCCCCCGTTCTCATTTCTGTCCGGATATGAAATATTTTCTTTATTCCTTGAAATGTTCCTAAGAACGCCGTTTACAAACCCTTTCAGCCCCGCGAACTTATGCTTTTGCGCAAGTTTTACCGCCTCGTTGCAAGCAGCGCTGTCGGGAATGTTATCCATGAACATTATCTGATACGTTCCCATTCTTATCAGACTTCTTATCAGAGGCTGCATCTTTTTTACCTCTGTCTTGGAAAAAGAATCTATAACGTAGTCTATCTGTATATTTCTCTCAAGGCAGCCCTCCACCACTCTTTTAATAAATGCTTTGTCTCTTGTTTCAAGATAATCGTATTTTTCAAGTGCATCCTTTAAAAGCGTAGTTTTCCTGCCGCCATCCTTGTCGTACTCCATCAGGATGTTAAGTACTATCTCCCTAATATTCACCATAGATCAGTGCCTCTCATTTTTATTTTCGTATTTTTCGCAGAACCTTGCTGAAAAAGAAGGTTCTTCCCCCGCGATATTAAGATGAGTAATGTCTCCCATTCCTATTGTTCTGAACGTTCCTATCCCCTTCTCACGCTCTTCGGAAGCTACGATTGTAACCGAAGTCGGCGCAAGTGCAATGAACTGAAACAGAACAAAAGGTGAGACATTCCATAGATATGACAGAAGAACAGACGTAATGCCATAATGGCAGAAAAAAGCTATAACTTTGTCATTACTCTCATTTACCTTAAATATCAGTCCGTCTTTCTCGTAGCCCTGCTTACGCAAAAATTCATCAAAAGACGAAACCACATAATCATACACCTTACACATGTCGCTGTATATAACAGGTTCTGCTTTTCTCCATGCATTTTTGTCAAAAAGCTCAGGATGCCTGCCATAGTACGACGGAAGCATATCCCACACTATTCTCGTCTCGTACCTTCCGGTCTTAGGATCTGTCTTAAGCTCAGTCTTATAAGCCTGTCTTGCGCTCTCCGAAAGATTAGGATCAAACTGAGCCGGAAACTCTTTTAACCAGTCATAAGTGACCGCTTCTTTTCCAAGTGCCTTAAGCGAATACTCCGCCGTTTGCTGTGCCCTTCCAAGAGGCGACATGTAGATCTCATCGATGTTGTAATTCTTTATGTAATCGGCAAGGAGCTGCGCCTCTCTTTGCCCCTTTTCGGTAAGTCCGTCTATTTCGTAGTTCGGATCACCGTGCCTTATAAATATCAGCTTCATAAAATCAACTCTTTCCTTCGTAAATTTCTTTTATCATCTATTTCATTATATAACAAATATTGCAGCTAACGCCTTGCCATTAAGCACATGCCACACGGGTAATTATTCACCTTTTTCTCGAGTCTCAAAAAACTTTTATCGTTTCTCAATAAAAAAATATTGCAAATCAAAAAGGAACGTGTTATAAAAAAAATATACAAGTACTTGGTAACACATTTTGGAGGATAACATGGATAGCAGATTAAATAATTTCGTTAAAGCCATCTTGGATCTTTGCTTCTATTTCGGATTGGTGGTAATTGTCACAATCCCTTTTTTCCTGAAGCAGGCAGTCAACCTTGCAGTATACGCTTTGGGCGAAAGCACGGAATACAGCGCGATCAACGACCATTACGCATACGCTCTGGTTTCTATCATGATCGCGGGCATTGCTGCTCTTCTCATTTTGTATGAACTTCGAAAGATGATGAAAACAGTAACAGACGACGACTGTTTTGTTGATGCAAATGTGAAAAGCCTGTACCGCATGGGAACTTATGCTTTTATCATAACCGCGATCAAACTTCTTAGATGCTTCGTGTATTTCACACCGGCAGCCGTAGTTATCGCAGGAGTATTTCTCTTTGCCGGGCTGTTCAGTAAAGTCTTGGCAAGAGTCTTTGACAAAGCCGTGAGATACAAGCAGGAAAACGATTTAACCATTTAACGGAGCAGGTGAGATTATGATCGTAATTAACTTAGATGTAATGATGGCAAAGAGAAAAATGGGACTGACCGAACTAGCCGGCAAAGTCGGTATCACCCTGGCTAATCTTTCTATCCTAAAAAATAATAAGGCAAAAGCCGTAAGGCTCGAGACCCTTGATGCAATTTGTAAAGCTTTGGATTGTCAACCGGGAGATATCCTTGAATACGTTGACTCTCAGGAGGAATAAAAGTATGGAAACACAGAATAATCAGATGCCGCAATATAGCAATAACGGATATGGATATAACGGGCAGACAGGCACGTACACCCCTGTCGGAGCCATGCAGCACCCCATCAATCAGTTTGCGCTTAAGGCCGCAGCTGCTCAGAAAGAAGGTGCGGAACATTTCAAAAAATACGGAATTTTATCCGCCATGTTTGGCTTAATATACAGCATCTGTCTGTATAACAACCACTCAAGCATAACATACCCGATATTTATGCTTTGCGCCCTGATAATACTTAAACTTGTAAGAAAAAAAGACGGCCTCTCACTGACAGCCGACTGTAACGGCAAAAGAGGTCTCGGAATCTTTTATGTTGTTTCCCTGATGCTTCTTTCCGTGCACAGGTGCCTTACGACCAGTTTCGCCTTGGCTTTTTGGGAAAGAACCGCTATATTCATGCTGTTCTTCAGTTACGTAATATACCTTTATATGGACACAACGGGATTCAGTATCGGCGAATGGTTCCTCAGTCTTTTTTTAACCGTTATAATGCCCTTTGAGCATTTTTCCCGCCCGTTCTCAGACTTTGTCGCACATATTAAGCTTAAAAACAAAGATGTTGATACAAGTGAGAAAAAGAAAACCGTCTGTGCGGTACTCATAGGATTGGCGATCGCAGTGCCCCTGCTTCTTGTAATCGTACCACTACTCTGCTCTGCAGATATGGTCTTTAAAAACATACTGACAACCATAAATATCGATTTCAGTCTTACAGAAGAACTCTATCATACCGTAATGATGGTCTTAACCGCAGTATTTGTCTTCTTGAGTGCGTATGCCATAATTACTTCGATGATTGCAAAAGAACTGAAGATAAAGATCAATGACCTCGGCACAAAGAATCCTGTAATTGCCATTACATTCACAGGCATCATCGGCGCTGTTTATGTTCTGTTCTGTATTATTCAGCTTCTTTATCTTTTTAGCGGAAGCGTCGCTCTTCCCGAAGGATATACTTATGCAGAATATGCGCACGAAGGTTTCTACCAGCTTTTGACCGTTTGTATCATTAACATCGTTATGGTATCGGTCTGCCAGACCTTTTTCAAAGAATCAAAGGTACTTACAGCCCTGCTTACAGCCATAGCCGGATGCACATATATAATGATCGCATCTTCAGCAATGAGAATGATACTCTACATCGGCGTTTATCACCTGACATTCCTTAGACTTTTCGTGCTCTGGTTCCTTGCCGTACTGTGCTTCTGGCTCGCCTTTCTTATTGCAAGCATGTACATCAAAAACTTCCCGGTCTTCAAAGCCGGTATGGTAACAATAACAATTGCGTTTTTGATATTTATCTACAGTAATCCGGAATACAGGATTGCCAAATACGACATCGAAGCGACAGGCCCGTCGATAAACGTGCAGTCTCCCGACGCCTCATATATAAAGTGGTTTCTTTCTTACGATGCGGTTCCGGCGCTTAAAGGAAATGAAGTTTTAATATATGACTACAAGGACGGCCGCAAAGATTACAAATTTGATGATGAAAAAAAATATACGGGACTTAGAAGATTCAATTTTTCGTATCATATTGCGCAGAAATATCTATATAAATGATGAAAATGTCAAAAGTAACATTTTAAAGCCATTTATAAAGGCGGGCACTCACGTGTCCGCCTTTCTGTAGGTGCGCCTAGCGGCGCACATAAAAAGAGCCTCTATCCCATCATATGAGACAGAGGTCTTTAAACTTCACATATTCACTTTCAGTTGGAATACTCGCATCCTGCGAGCAGACACAAAGGCTATACCGCTCATCTATATCATACTTGCAAAAATGATACTCATCGATCCACTCTCCCTTATCGATGAGCCTGTACTTACCGGATTCTTTGACAACGCCAAATTCATCAAGCGGCTTAGAAAGTCCCATTCCGATGCACTTAATGTACGCCTCTTTGAGACTCCATATCTCATAAAAAAGCTTCCTCTTTACATCGCCTTCACACATGGCAAGTGCGTCTCTTTCTTCCTGTGAAAAAAATCTGTCTGCAACATCAAGATTCTGACCACTTATCTCCTGCACATCGATTCCGACAGGACTGCTACTCACCGCGCATACAACATAATCACCCGAGTGCGAAATGTTGTAGTGAACGCCTTTCTTTCCCGCCACATGCGGCTTGCCGTACTTATTCTTTTCAAATCTTATCTCGTCCGGCAATAATCCAAACGCCTTGCCAATCGCATATTTGGACAAAAGAACTCCAACAAGAGCTCTCTTTCTATCCTCCATGAAATGGAATCTGATTATCCTGTCTTTCTGCTCTGGATTCATCTTGGACAAAGCGCGCTTAAATTCATCATCACTTAATTCATTTAGCGCATTTATAACATATACCTGCATATGCGATCACCATTCAAACAAATACTCCGCTTGCTTTTCTCCCTCGATTATCTTTTTGATCTTTCTTGTAAAGACTGCTCTTACAAGGAAACAGATCAAGTTTAATATAACAAACATATAGACAATCGTAAAACCTGAAACCTGAAACGGCATGTAATCGCCTGTTGCAAATGACGTATTTATCTGTATTTTTCTCGCCGCATATATGCAAATCGGAATCGATAGGAAAAAGATTATATTCGATACGATCAGGTACGGATCAAGAAGTATACTGTTTATCTTCTTATTGTCATATCCAAGCAGGTCAAAAATCAGGATGCTCTCAGTGTTTCCGGACAGTCCTATAAATATCGCAAGGAAGATAAGCAGGCATCCTGTTGCAACGCCGATGCTCTGGTTTATTATCGCGCTCGCTTTGTTGGAAGTCTGATCTCTTGAAAGCGCCTCCATCTTATCTTCATAGAGAGTGCTTGCGCTCTCATCTAATGGAGCATTTGACCAAATACCGTTGTATGCTGCATTATCAACATCCATTAACGCGGCAAGCTTTTCTTTTGAAATGTACATGCTCTTTATGCCGGCATTTCTTGCAATATTCGTCGCTTCGAGTTCAACTGCTCTTCCATTAATCTCGATACTTAATTTGTCTCCGACCTTGATGCCGTAGTTCTCGGCAAGTTCAGGATTAAGAACAACGCCCTGTTCGTTTGAAAGGTCGATTTTATTGTGCTTTTTATCATACAGGGAAAAGAACTCATTATTACTGTCGGTCCCTATGATGTTGTAGGATATCTTTTCGCTGTTATGATCGATTTCTGCATTATATTTGAGATAATACGAAATATCACCGGCGCTGTCAGGTGGTACTGTATCTGTGTTTCCTTCCTCTACTGTACTTGCCTCGGCATTTCTTACCTCATCATACTCAGTCACATAGCTGTATTCTCTTCCTTCGCGCTGCGATCCCATAATCTCTCTGCTACTTAGAAGAAGTGATACGCTAAGAACAAACATGATTCCAAACGTAATAATCGCTGTGGCAAGAAGAAACAACTCACTTATATTCTTCAAAGTAAGCTTGTACTTATATCCGCCTTTCATCTTGAAGAATCCGATGAACTTCTCAACAAATCCGGGTTTACCCACTGAGCTGTCAGCTTTTTTCATAAGGAGTGCAACTTCCTTGTTAGCGGATAATGCATATGCAATAAGGGTCACGATATCTATAAACGACGCCCATGCAAATGGATAAATGAAAGCCGAAAAGCTTATACCCTTTGAAAGCGATTCAACCATGTAGGTCTTCTTATATGCAGAAATAAGTATGCTTGAGCCGAAAAAGCCGACAAAAGCTCCTATCATAGCAGTGATCCAAGACACTACGGTCAATAAATTGAAAGTCTGTATTGCTATATCCCAGGTTGTAAATCCAAGCGACTGCAAAAGTCCCATCTTTGCCTGATTCTTCTTTATGGTATTTGTCAAAAAAAGAAATAGTATCAAAAGAAATACAGCAATCATCGCAGATGACATATTTCGAATCAGAACTTTATTGATTTCAAGCGCGTTAATAAACTTGAGCTCGTTCTCGGCAAGAGCCGATTGATCAAGTTTTCTGTATATCTTTAAGTTTTTATCAACAGAAAAGTGAACAAAGTAATGTAGAAAGGATGTACCGATCAAAAACAACGACAAAATCGCCATCATTGTTTTTTTTGCCAAAAAATCTTTTTTAATATGCTTATATAATAATTTCATTGTGCTCAAATCCCCCATGCCATCGCGTCAGGCTCAATGATCTCATCGTTCATATAATCGTTTATGATATTTCCGTCTTCGAGCACCAGCACCCTGTCGGCTGTCTTTGCGATTTCTCTGTTATGTGTGGTAAAAAATATCGTGGTTCCGAATTTCTTCTTTATCTCGTGAAGGAGCTTTACGATATTGATGCTGTTGTCCTTATCAAGCGCTCCCGTTGCTTCATCACAAAACAAGATCTCAGGATTTTTTGCGACAGCTCTTGCAATGCAGACTCTCTGCTGCTCGCCTCCCGAAAGCTTAAACGGGTACTCGTCAAGATACTTATCTATTCCAAGAAGTGCACACAGATCCTCGAGTTCCTTCATATCCGTCTTGTCTTTTTCATAACTATTTCTTTTCTCCGCTCCAAGGAAAATATTCTCCCTGACAGTGAGATTCGGAAGAAGCATGTAGTGCTGGAAAACAAAGCCTATCTTGTCTCTTCGGAGGTTTGCTATCTCCCCCTTTGAAAATCGGGTAATATTTTTTCCGTTATAAAAAACTTCTCCGCTTGAAGGCGTAAGAATCGTTGAAAGAACATTTAAAAGTGTCGACTTTCCGGAGCCGCTATGCCCCAAAACCGCGATAAAATGGCCTTTTTCAACAGAAAGACTGACTTCGTTAAGTACATTTCGTTCGTCAAATTTCTTTGTTACTGATTTTGCTTCAAGAATTACGCTTCCCATGACTGTCTCCTCTTTTCCTACTGCTGTCTTTTGTTTCATTAGTGTTGCTGTCTCAATAACATGTTTCTACTTTTAGCCGACGTTGAACTTCTCAAATGTAGTCTGCTCAACAACCTCTTTTCCAAGAAGTGTGATTGCCTGAGCCGGACAATGACTGATGCATCTGTAGCACATAGTGCACTTTTCCTGCGGTTTTGGTTTACCGTCCGATTGCCGCACAAGATTATCCATTGGGCATTCTTTAATACAAAGCCCGCATCCGACGCACGCATCACTGATATTTAATTTATTTGAGTATTTTAAAGTTTCTTTGTAAAACCACAATCGCTGGCCGAAAAGTCCGGCAATATGATTGTAGAAATGAAGCCCCTCCTTGGGATACTTACCGCTTTTGACATTATTTGCCCATAATTTGATCTTTTCATCAGCTTGTCTTACTATCTGCTTATTTGCTTCTTGCGTCTTTTTAAGAAGCTTACTGTCACATACTGAATCAGGCATCTTGATCTGCAGTCCGCCTGTCACCGCTGCGCCGTACTTCTTAAAAAGTCTTGCGGTACAGCCTGTTCCGTCACCGCTGAAAGCTCCCATGGTATTTATGCAAAAGATTCTTTTGCCCCTCCATAAAGCTTCGTTATTCCTGATAAAATCGCGCACCATTAAAGGTGCATTTGAAAACTGCGTAGGATAACCTACAACAATATCCGTTTCTTTCTTTATTTCTTCAATAACTTGTGGATTTTCAATCGGAAAAGTCCTGCCGTTTTCATCAAGTAACTGCACAAACTTTTCCACACAGTGCTTAGAATTGCCTGTTCCGCTTAGATAAATACCGATCATTTCCCCCTACCTCCCTGTTAAACAACACAAAATATATTTTAGCAGGGTAACGTAGTGAATTGCAACTCTTTAATGCCGGCGGCATCAAACACCTCTTATTTGCAGCCGCCGACACTATATTATTTTACTCAATACTCTCTATCATAAATTTGACCGTCTCTCCGCAGTCTGTGCACTGGTACGGTCCGGGTCTTAAATTTCCACCTCTTCTAAACGCATAGACAAATGGATAAATCGCATTCATAGCAACCATGCACACATTATCGCTTTTCTCTTTGTCCAGCAGACTTCCCTCGAAACAAATCACGTCCCCAACTTTATACTTTGAGCAATGGCTCTCTATCACGGTAACTTTTACTTTATTATCTGTATAATTCATGTCTGTTCCTCCCGGTTAATTTTTAGATAATATGTAAAAAATCACCATGGCAAATCTGCTTTATACCGATCTGCCATGGTACTAATAAAAAGAATTTCGCGAGCTGCGCATCCTCCGCGGAGCGCTCCTTTATCAATCTCTCCTTCTGCCGTTTAAAAGAACAAGTCTTAAGAGCTGTACTACTGCTGCCGCAGCGCTTGCAACATATGTCATTGCTGCCGCAGAAAGGACTTTTCTTGAATCCTTAACTTCCTCGTATCCGAGAATTCCGTACTCTTCAAGCATTACAAGTGCTCTGTGAGAAGCATCAAATTCTACGGGAAGTGTCACAAGCTGGAATAAAACAGCAAGTGAAAATACCCAGATACCCAATGTGATAAGAGGCGGTAAACTCACAAGCATTCCAAGGAAGATAAGCGGAATCCCTGCTTTCGAACCGATATTTGCGGCAGGAACTATCGCTGTTCTTATCTTAAGCGGAACATATCCGTAGTAATGCTGGCAGACGTGTCCGCACTCATGCGCCGCAACGCCTATCGCCGCAACACTCGGCGAATTGTATGTCGCATCGGAAAGGCGAATAACTTTTGCCTTCGGATCATAGTGATCTGTCAGATTGCCGCTGACATGCTGTATCATAACATCTGTAATTCCGTTTCTTCTAAGAATCTCAGCCGCAACCTGAGCACCTGTCATACCACTCATACTGCGGATTCTCTCATATTTCTTGTATACGGATGAAACCCTGTGGCTTGCGATAAGACACAATATGCCCATTATTATCACAAGAAAATACATAGGATCAAATCCATATCCATACATCATTCTTCCATAACCGTAACCCATATAACTCACCTCCGATTCCGGTATACTATCTCTTTTTATCTAATTAAAAACTCCGATCAGCGTGCAAGAAAACTTGTTCCGATCTCCACTTTGTTTCCGAGCAAAAAATCTTTCACAAGCATTCTCTTTTTGCCTTCAAGCTGAACTTCTTTTAAAACCAAAGTTCCTTTTCCTGTCGCAACTCCGACTGCATCTTTTGTGACAAAAGAAACTGTACCTGGCGCAACATTCTTCAGAACTTCGACGTTTCCCGCAATTTCTTTTACATTCTTATCATCAATAGCGTCAGCGGACCAGATCTTGAGCATCTTGCCATCAAGACGGGTATAAGCGCTGGGCCAAGGATTAAGACCTCTTACGAGGTTCCTAATTGTAACTGCGCTCTTATTAAAATCTATTTTTCCCATGTTCTTGGAAAGCTTACCGCACTTCGTCGCAAGTTTTTCATCCTGAGGAACAGGCGTAAGCTCGCCACGCTCTATCTTTGGAAGTGCCTCTGCAATAAGCTCGGCGCCAAGTTCCGACAACTTATCGAACAGGCCGCCACCTGTCTCATTGTCATCTATAGGTATTTCTCTCTGAAGGAGAATATCGCCTGTGTCCATGCCTGCTGCCATCTGCATGATCGTGACGCCGGTTGTTTTCTCGCCGTCAATAATCGCCTGCTGGATAGGCGCAGCTCCCCTGTACTTGGGAAGAAGCGATGCATGAATATTGACGCATCCAAACTTTGGAATATCAAGTATTTCCTGTGAAAGAATCTGTCCAAAAGCTGCAACAACGTATATATCAGCCTCATAGTTTTTTAAATAGGCGACATTTTCGGGAAGCTTTATCCTTTCAGGCTGAAACACAGGAAAACCATGCTTTAAAGCGCATGCCTTAACATCAGAAACCTGAAGTTCTCCGCTTCTGCCCTTCGGCTTATCGGGCTGCGTAACCACCAAGGTGATCTCATGCCCCGCTTCAACAATTTTTTCCAAAGCACTCGCCGCAAAATCGGGCGTGCCCATAAAAATTATTTTCATAATTACGCGTCCTCATTTTCAGCTGCGAGATCTTCGTTATTTACAAGCTCACCCTCTACTTTTTCAACATACATATGTCCGTCAAGGTGATCGTTCTCGTGAAGAATCGCTCTGGCAAGAAGCTCCTCACCTTCTATAATAAACTCTTCGCCTTCAAGATTGATTGCCTTAGCCTTTACATAATTAGGTCTTGTTACAATTCCTGATTTTCCGGGAAGTGAAAGGCATCCCTCATATCCCGTCTGCTCTCCGCTTGTCTCAAGTATCTCGGGATTGATAAATACTATCGGTGAATCGCCCTCCGGTGAAACATCTATAACAAATACTCTTTTGAGTATTCCAACCTGCGGAGCAGCAAGTCCCACACCGTTTGCCTCATACATTGTATCGATCATATCTTGTACAAGTTCTTTTATCCTGGGTGTGATCTCTTTTACTTCTTTGCAACGGCTCGCAAGTACATTGTCGCCGTATTCTCTTATAGTTCTAAGTGCCATTCCGGTCTCCTTTAATTCATCTTTTTTCAGAATATCAAACGTTACTGCATTCTTGCTTATTATAAAACGCTACCACACTATTATCAAATTATTTTAAATAGCGCTCCGCAAGCCTCAATACCCATGCACCGGATCAAAGTCAAACTGCACGGAAACAGTCTTAAGCTTGCCGGCGTCCTGAAGATCTTTGATGTACTTCTCAAGGGCATCCTTAAGAAATACCAGTCCGTCGTAGTCATCAAGTTTAACATAGACCGCGAATCTGTATATGTCATTTACCTTGCCGATTGTGGCAAGTGCAGGTCCGATAAATACTGCATTTTGAATCTGCTGCTGTTCCATCAGGGCACGCAGCCTGTTTGAAAATGCCATTCCCTCTTCTTCATCCCTGCTCTGAATCTGGACCGACATCATATGAGAGATAGGCGGATATCTCAGAATGTCCCTATATGCGATCTCTTCCGTATAGAAAGCCTCATAATCCTGCTTTGCGGCAGTAAGGATACTGTAATGGTCGGGCTGATAACTCTGTATCACTACATTTCCCGCTCTCTCTCCACGTCCGGCTCTACCCGCGGCCTGCGTAAGAAGCTGGAAAGTCCTCTCGCTCGCCCTGTAGTCCGAAGCATAAAGTGACATATCTGCGGCAAGAACTCCGACAAGCGTTACATTCGGAAAATCATGTCCCTTTACGATCATCTGCGTTCCGACAAGTACATCCGCTTCTTTGTTTGCAAAAGCAGACAAAATCTTCTCATAACTTCCCTTTGTCCTTGTAGTATCAGCGTCCATTCTAAGAACACGCGCATTCGGCCAGAATTTTTTCACTTCATCTTCAATCTGCTGCGTTCCTGCCCTAAACGATGACACAAACTTGGAACCACACTTGGGACATATCTTCTTAACAGGCTCTTCATAACCGCAGTAGTGGCAGACCAGCCTTCCGCCCCTGTGTTCCGACAAAGATACATCGCAATGGGGACATTTAAATACATGACCACAAGACCTGCAGGAAACAAATCCCGCAAGCCCTCGCCTGTTAATAAAGAGCATCGCCTGCTCTCCCTTTTTTATCCTGTCATCAAGAAGTTCCTGTAATCTTAAGGAAAAAATAGATCTGTTTCCTTTTCTCAGTTCTTCTCTTAAATCTGCTATCTCAACGGTAGGAAGCGTTCCTCCCGTAAGTCTCTTTGTAAGTTCAAAAAGCTTGTATTCTCCGCTTTTTGCCTTGTAATATGCCTCAAGTGAAGGTGTCGCGCTTCCGAGTACCACACACGCACCACCCGGAACAAGCTTTGCAAGCTCTATCGCAGTCTCTCTTGCATGATACTTAGGCATCGTCTCACTCTTATATGTAGTCTCATGTTCCTCGTCGATTATGATAATTCCCGTATTGGGAAATGGTGTAAAAAGAGCCGATCTTGGACCGATGATTATATCAATATCACCTGTCCTTGCTCTCTCCATCTGATCAAATTTCTCGCCCGGAGACATAGAGGAATTGACTACGGATACCCTGTCTCCAAAGTGCCTGTAAAAGCGCATAAGCGTCTGATAGGTAAGCGCAATCTCAGGTATAAGGACTATCGCCTGCCTGCCTTTTTTTACTATGGCATCTATAAGTGCTATGTAAACTTCCGTCTTACCGCTTCCGGTAATTCCGTGGATCAGATAAGTTTCTCTTTTGCCCTCGTCATAATCACGAACCACGCTGTCTACAATGTTCTGCTGCTCGTCGCTTAGAACCTTCTGCCCGTAGCGCGTAGTTTCCGCAGCGACAGGATTTCTGAAATATTCTTCGCTGTCAATCCTGATGATTCCTTTATCAGAAAGACTCTTAAGTGTTGCCGAAGTGACGTTTAACTTACTTGTGATAAGTTCATACGGAATCCTGTCACCGGGATTATCGAGAAGTTCTTTTAATATTCTCTCCCTTGCAGTCTGCTTTTTTCTAGCGCACTCATAGTAATACTCCGTTGCTTCCCTCTCGGGTAATCTGAGCGAAACATACTTATGAACCTGCCTGTTCTGCTTCTTTCCCGAAGGAATGACTGTGCGAAGGGCTGCATTCATGGTCGATCCGTAATGTCTCTTCATCCAGGCCGCAAGCTTCATCGAAAGATCTTCAGCCGAGACCGTGTCTTCGGCCACATCAAGGATTTCTTTTATCTTGTCGACTTCCCACTGCGGCTCGTCAGTAAGTTCAATGACGTAACCTTTTCTTACATTGTTGCCTCGCCCGAAAGGAATATTCACGGGACTTCCGACATCCACTCTGCCTATCAGCCTGTCGGGAATGCGATATTGAAAGGGTCTGTCAACCTTCTCATGCGATATGTCTACTATTACATTAGCGTATATATAATCGGCCACAGCCCCTCCTTCTTCACAATTTATTTGATAGAAACTTTCTTCAGCAAGTTATCTTTATAACTTGTTGTGCGCCGATGCATGCAAGCTTCTGCTTGCCATTCTCATTTCGCATCGGTCGCATCCATTAAATTAGTTTAGTGAACTAAACTAATTTTATTGCTCGTCCAATATCTCCTGAATTAATTCTCTTTCATCCATGTGATATTTTACGCCTTTGATCTCCTGATAATCCTCATGGCCTTTTCCGGCAAGAACAATAATGTCTCCCTTTTCGCCATTCTCGATTACATAGCGGATTGCCTCTTTTCTGTCGGTTATCTTGATATATTTTCCGTCAGTCTTCTTCATACCTGTCTCGATATCATCGATGATTGCTTCAGGCTCTTCGAATCTCGGATTATCCGATGTAATAACCGTAAAGTCAGCATATTTGCCGCTAACTTCGCCCATCTCAAAACGTCTGTATCTGCTTCTGTTTCCACCGCATCCAAAGAGGCATATAAGTCTGTTTGGATGATAGTCCTTAAGTGTTGTCAAAAGGCTCTTGAGCGCCATTGCGTTGTGAGCATAGTCGATCATGAGTGTAAAGTCATCGGAAACCTTTACCATTTCAATTCTGCCCTTTACCTTAGCTTCTTTAAGAGCAGGCGCGATCTCCTCAGGAGTGCAGCCAAAGTGCCTTGCCACAGCTATCGCACAAAGTGCGTTATAAACACTGAACTTCCCGGGAGTTCTGATCTCGGCATGCATGTTTATAAGACCGTCGGTATCAAAGAACACACCAAGCTGTCCGGGCTTATGTATATATGCCAGATTTATCGCTCTAATATCTGCACCCTCTGAAAAGCCGTATTTCTCAACTTCGCAGGTATGACCTTCAAGTATGTCCTCTGTATGGGGATCGTCGGCGTTGCAGATACCTACTTTACACTGCTTGAACAAAAGACCTTTACAGTGCATATAATCTTCGAAATCCTTGTGCTCATTAGGTCCGATATGATCGGGTTCTATATTTGTAAAGATACCCATATCAAAGACAAATCCCTGGCTTCTGTGAAGCATAAGTCCCTGTGATGAAACTTCCATAACAACGCTGTCGCATCCTGCTTCAACCATCTTGGACATATAATACTGAAGCATATATGACTCAGGTGTTGTATTCTCGGCATGGATATGCTCGTCACCAATTATGACTTCGATTGTTCCTATAAGACCTACTTTATGGCCCGCATTCTGAAGCATATCTCTTATAAGATATGTTGTTGTTGTCTTTCCTTTTGTTCCTGTTATTCCAATGGTCTTAAGTTTCTTTGCGGGATGTCCGAAGTATGCCGCTGAAATAAATGCCATCGCATATCTTGTATCTTCCACACGAACTACAGGCATCTCACAGTCCTCGGGAAGTTCAACATCATGGCAGACAACTATGGCGCCTGCTTTCTTTTCAGCAGCTTCTGAGGCACATGAATGTCCGTCAAAATTTGCTCCCTGAATACACAGGAATAAAGATCCTTCCGTAATCTTTCTGTTGTCATTTACAACATCTTTGATCTCTACATCCGCCGGATTAACGGTATTTCCTGAGTTTCCGGCAGTTACGTTAAATGTAAGTCCCTCTAATAATTCACTTAAAAGCATATTCAACCCTCCATTTGCTTTACTAAAATTATCTCTAAAATAAGAAAGTTTAATTATCGTTTTTAGCTTAAAAAGATTAATTCTAATTTTTTATATTTTCGACACAATTTGTTCATAATTTTAGTATATGATTAATAACATAGAAGTGAGTTGTTAATTCAACTCGCTATCTCCCCCTCATAAGAAACCGCAAACACACGCTTCGCGTGTGTTTTTGTGGGTTTAGGGGAAATTATGTAAAGTCATTCATAATTATCTGAATACTTTCCCGTCCCTGATAAGTATTTATATCAGGCTGATACGCGATACTGACTTTCATTGTTCCGTCTGTTGTACCGCTGTACAGATTTTCCACATTACTTTCACCATATTTATCTTTGAGGAAATCATGCCATCTTTCCATATCACCAAAAAACAACATGTCATATAGCTTACCGCCTTCATCGGTGACTCTGTATTTGCCGCAATTTTTATTCTTGCCCATTATACGTCCCGATAAAAGAGATACGTCTCTTTGTGCAAATAAAGGCTTTGAATTGCCGGTTCCAAAAGGCTCCAATATAGAAAACTCTTTTACAAGATCCATATCTATATATTTAAGCGGCATTACCATATCAAGGTGAAGTACGGGAACAAAATCCTCTTCACTAAGATCACAGTTCTCATTCAGCTTCGTTCTGAGGATCTCTATATTCTCCTCAGGAAGAGAAAGACCTGCCGCCATCTTATGACCCCCAAACTTGGTAAAAAGCTCCTTGCAGCGGGATAATTCCTCGTACATATCATAGCTTTCGATAGAACGTCCCGAACCTTTTGCACCGCCATCTGCCGCCTTTGTAAGGACTATTGTGGGTCTGTAATACTTCTCTTTGATCTTACCTGCAATAATTCCCGCGATAGACTCGTGAACTTCGGGAAGATACAAAACGATCACCTTAGGCATACCGTTTTTCTCAATTTCCTTCTCAACGAACGAAGTGGCTTCCGCAGTTCCGCTCTTGGTCATATCTTTTCTGCTGTCGTTAAGACTCTTTAAATCTCCTGCGATAATAGCCGCCTCCGCAACATCTTCCTCAAGAAAAAGAGACAGCGCCCTTGTTGCAAGATCAAGTCTTCCCGTTGCGTTAAGACAAGGTCCTATAACAAATCCGTAGTGATATCCGGTCATGCTATATGCATCCAGCCCGTTAACGTCTATAAGAGCCTTTAATCCCTTATTATCCGTCTTAGGAATACGCTTAAGAGATTCTCTGACTATAACCCTGTTTTCGTCCTTGAGCTCCATTACGTCGCATACAGTGGCTATTCCGGCAAAGATAAGCTTCTGGTAAAAGAACTGTTCTCTTTCTTCCTCAGAAGGTCCTTCATCTTTTTCAAGCTCCGACATAGCTTCAAGGAACTTATATGCAACAACCGCTCCGCAGATTTCCTTGAAAGGATAATCGCCCTCCGATCTCTTCGGATCTATCACGGCATCCGCATGAGGAAGTATCTCTTTTTTGGATTCATCCTCTCCAAGCTCAAACGGAACTTCGTGATGATCGGTAACAACAACCGTCATCCCCTTTTCCTTTGCATGTGCTATCTGTTCAGCTGCCGCAATTCCGTTGTCACAGGTAATTATGGTATCAATTCCGGCTTCATAAGCCTCATCGACAAGCTTAATACTAAGCCCGTAACCGTCTTTAATCCTGTCGGGAAGAACACAGTCAACCTCAGCGCCAAAGAGCTTTAATCCGGATACCAGAATGTATGAGGAACAGATTCCGTCCACATCATAGTCTCCGATAACTCTTATGCTCTTATTATCGCGTATCTTATCGAGGATAATCCTTGCACCCTGCTCCATGTCCTTCATCAAAAAAGGATCGTGGAGAAAAGAGATATCTCCGTTTATATAGGTCTTAACCGCTTCCTCGTTACACTGAATATTCTCTTTTGTCCTGTCTGTGATAAGCCTGTTGGCTATCAGTCTCGCAGTTATGTTTTTTATGGAGAATTCGCGGGCCAGCCCGTCAAAATCCGCCTTCTTATTTGCTATCATCCATTTTGCCATATCAAACTCCGTATATATATATTAAAAAAGGCTTATGAGTTGGTAATAAATGCTGTGAAAAAAGGTAATACTACCCCCTAAGCCCGGTGAACTTAAAAACGCCGTCTTGGGTGTAAAACTACACCAAAGACGGCGCCCTTATTTATTATACATCAGCAATTACTTTTTAGCTGCCTTTTTGACCTTTGTCTTAAGATCATACCATACAGGTGATGCGATGCAGATTGAAGAATATGTACCGCAGATCACACCAACCATAAGAGGAAGTGCAAATGCCTTAATATCGGCTACACCAAAAATATAAAGAGCAAGCACTGTGAAGAATGTTGTCAAAGATGTAAACAAGCTTCGAGTGATTGTCTGAGAAACACTCTTATTAACAAGTTCGCCAAGCTCCTTCTTATTTGTGGCATTATGCTGGTTCTCACGGATACGGTCAAATGTAACGATCGTATCGTTGATTGAATAACCGATAATGGTAAGAACTACAGCAATAAATGTTGTTCCTACGGCATATCTTGAAATCGCATAAGCAACTACAACGATAAGTGCATCGTGTGCAAGTGCGATGATAGCAGCCGCACCGAATTTAATATCCTTAAATCTGATCCAGATGTAGATAAGCATAAGTATAAGAGCAATAACAAGTGACTTAACCGCATCTACTCTCATCTCACCGCTGATGGTTGAGCTGATTGTCTCGGCAGCAATGTTGTCATTGCTTACGCCATACTTCTCTTCCATCATCTTATCAAATGCTTCTCTCTGATCTACAGTAAGTGTTCCTGTCTTGAATACGATCTGATTTGTTCCCTCTACAGCCTGAGGAAGTACTTCCTTGGCACCTGTAGCTTCTTTGATATTAGGAACAATATCAGACTCTACTGTAGCAAAATCATATGCCTTATCAAATGTAACGGTTGTAGATGTACCACCTACAAAGTCAAGGCTGTAATTGAATGCTCCCTTTCCCTGTGAAGCATTAACTATCATAAATACTACTCCGACTGCAACAACAGCGCATGAAATAGCATAGAATATCTTTCTCTTCTGTACGAAAGGCTTTGTTGAAACTTCCTTAGCCTTGCCGTAGAATACAGGATTCTGAATACCAAGTCCGAAGAAGATTGAAGTAATTGCTCTTGTAACAACAAGTGCCGTGAACATTGAAAGGATGATACCAAGGATAAGTGTCTCTGCAAATCCCTTGATTGATCCTGTTCCTCCGACTCTAAGAACTATGGCAATAATAAGTGTTGTAATATTTCCGTCGAGGATTGATGAAAGAGCTTTGTTATAACCGTTCTTTCTCGCATCATCAACAGCTTTTCCGACTGCAATCTCTTCTCTTATTCTCGCAAATACAAGAACGTTTGCGTCAACCGCCATACCGATTGAAAGAATGATACCTGCAATTCCGGGAAGTGTAAGTGTCATCTCGAATGCTGAAAGCAGGAATACGATAAGTCCGCAGTAGAATCCGAGAGCAAGTGTAGCTGAAAGACCGAGTATTCTGAAGAATACGATCATAAATACCGCAATAAGTGCGAATCCGACAGCTGCTGCGATCAAACTTGTTCTGATAGCATTTGAACCAAGCTGTGCTCCGACAACGTTTGAACGAAGTTCCTGAAGCTGAAGCTTAAGCGATCCGACTCTGATATTTGTTGCAACCCTATCAGCCTCTTCAAATGTAAATCCACCGCTGATAACACTCTTTCCGTCAAGGATCTCAGCCTTAACAGAAGGAACGCTTATGAATCTTCCGTCATAGTAGATTGCAATAGTATCCTGATTGTTGTTAAATGCTTTTTTGGTTGCTTCTGCGAAAGCTTCTCCGCCCTCTTTAGTAAACTCAAGCGATACTACAGGCTCCTGCTTACCATACTCATCATTCTGTCCGACTACCTGAGAAGATGCAACCTGATCACCCGAAAGAACGATCGATCCGTCCGCAAGAAGCTCATCTATTGACTTATTGAGCTGATATCCGGGCGTAACACCTTCTTCAAGTTTCATATTACCGTTTTCATCGGTAGTAAAACCACTGTGATATGTGTAATTCTCATTGCCGTCCTTATCAAGATGGCTGATGAAGTAAAGATTACCGGGCTGACCAAGTTCCGAAAGAATCTTGTTTGCATCGGAAGCTCCGGGAATCTCGATGTTGATTCTGTTGCTACCCTCCTGATAAACCTGTGCCTCTGTGCTATACTGATCGACACGCTGCTGAAGCTTGAAGATTGTATCGCTCATATCTTCCTTGCTGGGATTCTCATCACCAACAACTTCGTAAGTGATGCTGACACCACCTGCAAGGTCAAGTCCAAGGTCAATACTTGACAATGATCCGGATTTGTCTGCACCCAATCCGTATGCTGCTGAATACCCAATTCCAACCAAAAGAGCAAGCATAAGGATCAAAGCAGGAATCCACTTTAACTTTTTCATTATACAGTTCCTCCCATGAATTTTTCTTATTCGGCCAACGCCGCTTTAATCATAATCGCACACTCTATACGTTTTCTCTGAAGCTCACAACCATGCTTGTAAGTTGCATTGATATCTCCGTTGAAATTGTATGCGTTAGCAGCACAACCACCGCTGCAATAATACCTTGCAAAACATTTCTGACACTCAGGTCTTGAATATACATTGCTCTTCTTGAATTTATCTCTTATGTCCGGTCTGGTTATTCCATCGAAGACATTACCCATGATAAAGTCTTCATTTCCAACAAACTGATGGCAGGGATACAGATCTCCCCAAGGTGTTACACCGAGGTACTCGCATCCCGAACCGCAACCTGACAATCTCTTGGCAACACAGGGGCCGCCCTCAAGATCTATGTTAAAGTGGAAGAAATTGAATCCTTTTCCTTCCTTGTGTTTCTCAATATAATACTTTGCAAGTTTGTCGTACTCTTCACAGATGATCGGAATATCCTCATCCTTAAATGCGTACCAATCTTCAGGCGAAGCAACTACAGGCTCTACGGATATCTGCTTGAATCCAAGCTCTGCAAGATGCTTTACATCCTCGGAAAAATCAAGGTTTGCATGAGTAAATGTTCCGCGAACAAAGTATCTGAGCTGATGACGACTCTCCGCCACCTTCTGATACTTAGGAACAATATCATCATAACATCCCTGTCCGCCTGCTCTCGGACGCATTGCATCATTTACTTCCTTTCGTCCGTCAATCGAAAGGACAATATTGCCCATCTCCTTATTAACAAACTTAAGTATCTCATCATTTAAAAGAGTTCCGTTTGTTGTGATAGTGAAACGGAAATTCTTGTCATATTCTTTTTCAATTGAGCGACCGTACTCAACGAGCTTCTTGACAACTTCCCAGTTCATAAGGGGTTCGCCGCCAAAGAAATCGACCTCGAGGTTCTTTCTTCCGCCTGAATTCTTTACAAGGAAATCAAGCGCAGCCTTTCCGACCTCTTCGCTCATAAGCGCTCTTCTACCGTGATACTCACCTTCATCCGCAAAGCAGTATTTACATCTCAAATTGCAGTCGTGAGCCACATTCAGGCAAAGTGCCTTAACAACGGTTTCTCTGTTCTGAAAATCATCCACATATCCCTCATAAACATCGTCTGTGAAAAGAACCTGCGATGCTCTGAGTTCAAGAATCTCTTCGATTCCCTCTTTTATATCCTCGGTTGAATATTTAGATGCCAGATCTGTCTTTGCCAGGACACCTTTATACAACCTGTCAAGTTCGCCCGTAATAACTGTAGTCTGACCTTCCGGTGCCGCTGCAGTGCCGTATGTTCTCTTAAGCTTCTCCTCAATGATTGTGACAAGGTCAAAAACCACATCGTCAACAACATGTACCGATCCGCTATTAACATCCAGAACAATATTATACCCATTGTTCTTATATGCGTGAATCATAATATCTCCCGTAACCTACATACGGCGGGCAGCGACCATGGCCGCTGCCCGCCTAATTTTTACATTAATTAAACCTTATTATTTGCTAAGCTGCTCACAGCTCTGATTTCCAACTGTGCATGATGTCTTGCATGCTGACTGGCATGATGTCTGGCACTCACCGCATCCGCCCTTCTTCATTGATTCTTTAAGATTTCTTGTAATCAAAGACTTAACGTGCTTCATCGATTTTCCTCCTACTGTTTGCCTCAAAATACTTATAGTTTCTGAGCCTTATACATCGACTCAGTATACCATATATTTCTGAAATATTAAAGTGTTTCTTTTTGTTCCTTCGATAGTTCACAGTTGACTGTCATGAGAACTTTTGTGATTCTGTTTCTCTTGATTCCTCTTGCCGTCAGCGTAATTCCGTTCTCGAGAGTAACCGTCTCACCGTAGCTCGGAAGTCTGTCCAGATTCTCTATCATAAGACCGCCGATAGAATCGTAATCTTCCGATGAAAAATCGGTACCGAGAGCATCATTTATATCTGCAAGCTTCATGTTTCCTTCAACGAGATACTTTCTTCCGCCCACATTCTTGATAAGTTCCGCTTCATCAAGATCATACTCGTCTCTTATCTCACCGACTATCTCCTCAAGAAGATCCTCAAGCGTTATCATTCCCACCGTTGAACCGTATTCAGAAAGAACAAAGGCTACGCTCCTTGTTTTTTCCCTCATTTCAACAAGAAGGTCTGACGTTTTCTTGTATTCATAAGTGTAATACGCTTTTCTTATATGGTCTTTTGCCTTGAAATTCTCTTTATCTTTGATGAGAATGAGATCCTTCACATTTATAAGACCTATGATATTATCCTGATCGTTCCCGTCATACACGGGAATTCTGGTATACATATCCTCTTTGAATACGCGCATCACTTCGTTGTAATCGGCGTCTGAACTTACGCAGCTCATATCTATCCTTGGAATCATGATATCTTTTGCAAGCGCATCGCTAAAATCAAAAAGATTAAAGATCATCTTCTTCTCGTCGCTTTCGATAACGCCGTCTTCATGACTTACATCCACATATGTCTTAAGCTCATTTTCGGTCACCTTCTGCTGCTTGTTGGTATCTATCCTGAACAGCTTAAGAAGTGCAGTCGCTATACCATTTATAACAAAGCTAAACGGGACCATAAGAATCATTACAAGTTCTATGCAAGGCTCATAAAAAAGCGCCATGCTCTCCGCATATGCCTTGGCTATTGTTTTCGGTATGATCTCACCAAATATCAGCACCACCAAAGTAAGCGCGCCGGTTCCGAGTCCGATATAAAGATTCCCCCACATATCCGTGACAAACACAGTCATAAGCGCCGAAGCACTCAGATTTACGATGTTATTGCCGATAAGTATCGCCGAAAGCATCTTCTGCGGATCGTCATATATTGTAAGGATCCTCCCCGCTTTTTTATTCCCATCATCTGCAAGAGCCTTGATCCTGACTCTGTTAATCGTCATGTATGCCGTCTCGGCCGATGAAAAAAACGCAGACAACAGAACCAATATTACCAGGGTAATTATTCTGACTAAGTGGGTGTCCAATAAAATTCCTCCTCAATAACCGCGGTCAAAATTCTTTAATCAAGCGGCTTCTCGTAAAAATCCCTGAATTCCTCATATCCCTGCTCTGTAAGATTCTGCTTCTGGAACTTCTTGTTTTTGTTCATGCGAACAACAAGAACCTGCTTTCCTTCCGCTCTCTCCTTCTGTGCTTCGGATATGATCTCGGCAAGTCTGTCGCCCTTTATACCCTTCTCAATAAGGAAGGCAACCTTCTTGCTTGCGCCGGGGATCTTAAATCCTTCATCCATCATTATCATGATGATTCTCTCAAATCCTATGGAGAAACCACATGCAGGCGTATCCTGTCCGAGGAACTTGCCTACCATCTTATCGTATCTTCCGCCGCCACCGCAGCTTCCGCCGTACTGAGGCATAGATACTTCAAAGATTGTACCTGTGTAATAACTCATTCCGCGAACAAGTGTGGGATCGAATACCATCTCGAACTGAGCTGACTTTGTCTTCTCTACGCTATCGATAATCTCAGTAAGACCTTCGCTGACCTCAGCATCAAGATTATCACTTATCTTGTCGGCAACTGCCTTAAGCGCATCTATTCCGCTCTTTTCGCCGATAAGTTCAAAAAGCTCTATATACTTTTCAACAGAACCTGCATCATAGCCGTCCTTGATAAGTTCCTCTTTTACTCCGTCAAGTCCGATCTTATCCATCTTATCAAGTGTGATGAATACATCGTCGAACTTCTCTTCAGGGAATCCGCTGTATGAAGCCATTGCCTTCAAGATTCTTCTGTCATTGATGCGGATCTTGAAATCCTTGAAGCCGAGATTTCCAAGCGTTGTGGTTGTTGCAAGAATAAGCTCTATCTCCGCAAGATTTGAAGGTTCTCCCAATATATCAATATCGCACTGCATAAACTGACGGTATCTGCCCTTCTGCGGTCTGTCCGCTCTCCAGACATTTCCCATCTGAAGTGCCTTAAAAGGAGCAGGAAGCTCATTTGCATGATTTGCATAAAAACGAACAAGCGGAACCGTAAGGTCATAGCGAAGTCCCGAATCCGTAAGGTCGTTCTCTTCCTTGGCAGTTTCAAGATTAAGCTTCTCGCCTCTCTTCATCACCTTGAAAATAAGCTTCTCATTCTCGCCGCCCTGCTTGCTGTTAAGGTTTGCAAGCGACTCAACACAAGGTGTCTCGATAGATGTGAAGCCAAACTCAGCATATGTCTTCTTAATAATTCCTATACAATAGTCTCTAAGTTGCATCTCGGAAGGAAGAATGTCCTTCATTCCGGTTACCGGTTTCTTTATCAGTGCCATACTTTACCATCCTTAAATTATAATCAAGCATAAATTTTACACTCACACAGCCTGCATTGCAATCTAATTATTATTCTGCAAGAACTCAAGGAACTGATCTTTCGGCATTGGTCTTGCATAGAAAAAGCCCTGAATATGGTCACACCCAAGTCTTATTATCTGCTTTGCCTGCTCTCCCGTCTCAACTCCCTCAGCCACTATTTCTTTTCCGAGGCTCTTGATTATCTTTATCATATTATACATGATCATGTACGAATTCTCTGATTCGAACGCAGCCTGAACAGTGCTCTTATCAAGCTTGAATATCTTTACAGGCATATCTGCAAGCCTTGAAAAATTTGAATAGCCCGTTCCGAAATCATCCATGGAAAAAGTAATCCCGGAGCTCATAAGTTTTCGGATATTCTGATCGATCACGGACGTTACGTCTTTATCCCAGGTCTCGGTTATCTCAAGATTTATCCTTGAAGGTCCGATATTACGCTCTTTCAAAATATTGAGTATACTCTCCGCCAGATTGGTCTGAATGCAGTCCACAACAGAAAGATTAACTTCAACATATTCAAGGCCGTAGCTTATCGCCTTTGTAGTAGCCAGCATCTCACATACTGATGAGAGCACAAATCTGTCGATTCCAAGAACAGTGCCGTTTTTCTCAGCTATAGGCATAAATACCGCAGGAGAAATATAGCCCGCTCTGGGGTCCTTGAGCCTTATAAGTGCCTCACACGAAGAAAACTTTCCGGTAACGGGCGAATAGATAGGCTGATAGTAGACTTCCAATAAACCGTTATCAAGAGCATGGCGCACAAGATTTCCAATCTTTTTGTCATACTCAATATGCTTTAAATTAAGATCCGACACCCTGAGCACATATCTGCTGTCCCTCGAAAGTGCCTTGTACATCATATTGCTTATCTCATCAAATCTCTCTATCGTCTTGACGTCATCCGGAAATCCTATCGCGCTTGTGCTCACATCAAAGCTGACCTCCAGATTCTTTAATTTGAAGTGCTCTTTAAATCTCGCTTTTATTGCATCCGAAAGCTTATCTACATCCTCCGAATTTGATTTCATGCCAGGGATCAGCAGGGCAAAAAAGCTGTCTCTCGGGATAAAAACTTCCGCTTTGGGATCGGTCTTTTTCAAAAAATCTGTCATCTGTCTCAAAAGATCCGATGCCACTTCCACCGCTTCACTTCCAATCATTATTGAAAGTTTGTCCACTCTTATTTCCATAAGCGTAAAGGGCTTTTTCTGCAAAAGTCTTGTATAAACCGCAAAATTCAAGGCATTTTTTGTACCGACTCCGGACATCCTATCCACAAATTCACTTGGATTCTGGAATGTAAAAACGCACAGCAAAAGAGATATCGCAACGCTGAACTCAAACACCGTCCCCGTTCTGAATGCGATTCTCATCGGAACTCCAAGGAACATCAGAATATAATACATACAAAGCGCCATGGATTTTTCGCTCGCCAGCGCCCTTCCGTATTTAAACATCAGATAAAACGCAAAGATAAGATACATAACTATCCCGATGCTTACAAGAAACTGATTCGGGAAAAAATAGATAATCTCACCGTTATGATCGAAGTAATAAAAATAATCCGTAAGATACCCCAATAGCAAAATAAGCATTGTAAACACAGTCGGTAAAAGTATTACAAGTTTTTTCCACAACTTATTTAACTGTATCCCAAAAATAGCCAGCAGATACAGGAGGGAAAAGAATGCAATAAGATACGACATCATCTTTTCCACCATAACAACAAAGCAGTTTATCTCATATGACAAACTGTCTTTCATCCATCTGTTGTTAACCCACAGAATGTGAATAAGTCCCATCACATTAAGAATCGTTCCAACTATGACAAGTTCGCCGAAGATACGACTCTGCTTTCCGTAAGAAAACTCTTCCGAAGAATGTATAATTATGATAACTACCATCAGCACAAGCGCCGATATGGACAAACAAGCATCATAGTTGTTCGGATCGGTTAAAAATTCCATCAATACCCCTTCTCAAAATACTCATCAATTCTGTTCACATATGAACTGTCATTAACAGGTTTTCCCACATAATTGCCTATAAGATAATCGCAACCGATTTCTTCCGCCACATCTTTATCTTCAGGTGTATCCACTCCCGAAGCACACACAAAAAGACTTATATCATGAAACATATTTACAAGACCTGTTGTGACGCTCATCATCCGCTTTGATTTTTTCGCCATCCTGATGAGGCTCTTTGCAAAATTCACCTGAACAACCGGAAGTGAGAGTATTCTCTCGATATTTCCGTATCCGTTTCCGTATTCATCAACAATAATGCTGACATTGATATCACCGAGCATCTTAAGATTTCTTTCGGCGACATTATTCATAGTTGTTATCGCCGTCTCAGTGAGTTTTAAGCTGATCCATGACCCTTCGACTTTTTCCTCTTTAAGATGTGCCTTAAATCGCCTTAAAAAATCCGTCCTTGATATTTCCGCCTGCGACATCGGTATGATTGCTCTGTACTTGCCATTCTTATCTCCGGCATTCCAAAAAGCGAGCATTCTCAGCGTATTCTTCAGAACATACTCATCAATATCGATTATGGTCTGAGTTGTTCCGTTATCCTCAATGTACTCTCTTACTTCAAGTTCTCTTTCGTTATCGTCGTAGATATAGCACGTTGCTTCAGCCGTGTAATCTATCCTGTAAATTTTGGAAAGAATAGGCCTGAATTTAACGATTGCTCTTTTCTCGGCAATATTCTTCTTTGCAAGAACTTCGTAATCATACGCACCAAGTTTTTTTGTAAAGCCTATCTTGCCGATGTCGATCACAACTTCCGAATACTGTGCCACATCCGCGCTTATAAGCTCAACCTTCGACATAAGCTCCGCAAGGCCGGCGTAGTTTTCGGGATAGCTCATCATAAAGCAATGGCACTCTGCCTTTATGGTCATATCCATATAGTTCCAGGGTTCGCGAATCCTTGTAGAAATCTTATACATAAGAGACTCGGCTCTTTTTTTATCATTCGTATTTACCGATATTGCAAAAATATTATCGCTGTATCTGTAAACATAAGTGACGATGTTAAGCTCCCTTCTTCCCACCTTTTTAAGATAATCGGCGATTGTCTTGATAACGCCGTCGGTCTGATTGTTTCCGATCTCGGAGCTGAGAGCCCTGACATTGTCTATCGTCACAAAAACTATATAATGCGGTGTTTTCTTTTTTATCTTAAGACCGAGTGCCTCAAAAAAGGCTCTTCTGTTAAGGACATTTATCCTTCCGTCCACCATATCACTCGGATTTTGAAGCGTTATAAAGACGAGAGTTATACTGATCGTACTGAGAAAATTTTCTATAAGAAGCTGGGGATAGCAATATTGCAGATAGATACCCGCAGCAACAAAACCAACATGAGTAAGTATGATCACCTTGGTCTTTAATCTCATGAGATTGCTGTATTTCAGCGTCAAAGTTACTCCATACACGATGTAATATAAAGCAATCAAATAAAATCCAATTATCAGATTGCCTCTAAAATATATTCCCTTTTCGTCATATCCAAATAAAAGCGGACTGAAACAGTTCATTATGACCGTTATGATTCCGATGACATATCCGAGATATACCACAAAGAAGCCTTTGACGGATTTAGTGTCATAAAAGATATCCAGAACGGCCATGATATATAACAGGTAACATAGCCCCGATCCAAGATGAGCAAGAAAATAAAAACTTCCGCAAAACATCTCCGCATAGTGATACCACGCACCCTCATACGGATTCATCTGCAGAAATGTCTCTATTCTTTCAAAAAGCGTCGACAGAAATACGGCAGAAAGAAGCATCGAATAAACTTTCTCTCTCGACGACGGAACTCTTTTTCTGGACAGAGAGATTATTCCGATCGTTGCCAGTATACATAACGCACATGTGTCAAAGTAAAAATTGTATTGCATGAAAAACTCCGCAACTATTATTTTCAAAAACACAACAGATAACATTATTATACGTCAAAACATAACTTTTTCATACGGTATACAGATAAAAACTTGCCGCGCACTTTATGCGTGCAGGATTTTTTTCAATCAGCCAAATTTTTTCACGTAATATGAGCCCGTCTGAGTGATGAGTCCCTTTCCGCACATATCAAACAGTTCCTTAAGAAGGTCGGGAACCGCGATGTTTATGCCGTTCATGCTAAGTTTGTCGGCAATGTAGGAAAAGGAAACAGGTACCGCATCAAGCTGATCGAGAATTGCTTTTTCTATATGTGATGCACATTCTCCGGTACGCTCTTCTTTAAAACCGGCGGAACTTTCCAAAGAATCCTTTCTGTAATTCCAGGACGCAAGTCTTTCTATCACGTCGTCAACATCAAGCACAACTCCCGCTCCCTGGCATATCAGCCTGTTACATCCATCGCTCAACCTGTCCGTTACTCTTCCGGGAACCGCAAGAACTTCCTTTCCCTGTTCAAGAGCCGTATCTACAGTTATCTGCGTTCCCGAATGGAGCCTTGCTTCCACAACAACCACAATATCCGACAACGCACTTATTATCCTATTCCTCATCGGGAAAAAAGATGCTTTCGGCATGGTTCCCGGAGCATACTCCGAGATGATCCCTCCGTTTAGCGAAAGTTCTTCATAGATTTCCCTGTTCTCATCGGGATAACATATATCCGCTCCGCATCCGACTACCGCATAGGACTTTCCTCCCGCGCACAGAGCCGCTTTCTGGCTTACGCCGTCAATACCTCTTGCCATCCCGCTTATAACTTTTACTCCCGCGAGCGCAAGTCCTCTTCCGAGCTGCCTTGCCATGTATCTGCCCTATTCGGAACAAAGCCTCGCTCCGATCACAGCAACAGAAGGGCTGTCATCTCCGGGCAATTCCCCTTTTACATAAATGGCAAAAGGTGGATTCGGTATATTCTTCAGTTTTTCGGGGAATCGTGGGTCTATCCTTGATATAAACTTGATGTCACTCTGCGTCAGTTTCTTTTTCTCCTCTGCAAAATCCCAGGTATATCTTGAATCCAAGACCGCCGAAACCTGCTTTGGCCTTAAAAGCTTTTTAAGCTCCGCCTCACCCATATCATATATTTCCCTGCATGTCCGTCCTCCGCATAAAAGTCTGTCTGCAGAGACATTTCCTATTCCCGGAGTTGAAAAAAGCCAGTGGGCATAGTCATTTTCCGTTATATTATCTGTTATATTCTTTGATTTATTTTCTGATAAATATTTTTCCGCTGTCTGCATCAGCCTTCCTCCTGTCTCCAATATTTTCCGTCTGTCATCCTATAGCTGACAGCCTCCATCAGATGTATTTCTTTTATCATCTCGTCGCCATCAAGATCGGCTATTGTTCTCGCAAGTCTCAACACCTTATGATAAGCTCTGGCACTTAGATCCATTGAGCAAAAAGTCTTTTCCAAAAAAGCTCTCTCCCTCATTCCAAGCTTGCAATACTTCCTGATATCCGCAGGCGTCATCTCAGAATTAAACTTAAGATCCGTTCCCTTAAATCTTTCTTCCTGCATCTTCCTTGCCAAAAGAACTCTTTCTCTCATGGTCTCACTTGATTCATTGCAGGTATCGCTCTTTCCCGAAAGCTCCCTGATATCAACCTTGGGCGCTTCTATGCATATATCGATTCTGTCCAGTATTGGGCCCGATATTCTGCCAAGATACCTTCGTATCTCATTCGACGTGCACTTACACTTATTCCTGTCGGGATAATACCCGCAAGGGCAAGGATTAAGCGCCCCTACAAGTTGAAAGTCCGCAGGATACATGAAAGTTCCTCTGTTGCGCACGATATGAACCTTTCTGTCCTCAATGGGTTGTCTTAACATATCAAGTTTTGTTCTGGGAAATTCAGGCATTTCATCCAAAAAGAGAATGCCTCTGTGTGCCAAAGAAATGGCACCGGGTCTTGGAATTGTTCCTCCTCCGACAAGCGATGCTTCGGTTATAAGATGATGCGGACTTACAAACGGTCTCCTTGTTATAAGTGCCTTGTTCTCTCCCATCATTCCCGCAACCGAATAGATTGTCGAAACTTCAATGCTTTCTTCAAGCGAAAGTCGCGGAAGTATGGTGGGAATGCGCTTTGCTACCATGCTTTTTCCCGAGCCCGGAGGTCCGACGATCAGAAGATGGTGAAAGCCTGCTGCCGCAACCATCGCCGCTCTTTTAACGGCAGATTGCCCATTGATGTCGGCAAAGTCAAGATTTTCATTACTTTCTTCACCTTCTGAAAGAATCTTTTCAAGATTGACTCTCGTCGGCTCTATAAGCCCGTCTCTTTCACTTTTCGGTGCAGTCAGATACATGATAACTTCTTGAAGCGATGACACTCCGACGATTCTCATTCCGCTTACAACGGCACCTTCTCTGGCATTTTGGACCGGAAGAATGACTGTCTTATAGCCGGCCTCTTTTGCCTTTTTAACTATAGGAAGAACTCCTTTTACCTCTTTGATCTCTCCGTCAAGCCCGACTTCACCGAGTACAACCGTATCATCGGTGCAGCCCGCTTCAATCTCCCCTATCGCTTCCAATATTCCGACGGCAAGCGGAAGATCTACCACAACGCCTTCTTTCTTAATATCAGCCGGGGATAAATTGACGGTTATCTTTGATGCGGGAATCTTTATGCCAACGTTTCTGAGGGCAACTTTTACTCTGTCGCCTGCCTCTCTTACATCGCCACTCATGAATCCCACCATGTTAAATCCGGGAAGCCCGGAAGATACATCCACTTCGATCTGCATCAGATAAGATATTATTCCTCTGACGCCACCGGATGTAATAGAACTATACATTTTTCCTCTTTTCTGATCTGAGCATAAACAGAAAAACCGACCTGCTGATTATAGCGCAGGCCGGCCAAAAATGTCTTTAAGGTTTTCTTAGTATTTTCTTAAGATTTTATGTAGATAGATAAATCATCTTTTTCTCATATTATCTGAGCATCTTGTTCTGCATAGTCTCAGGATCCTGAGCAAACTGAAGTGCCGCTTCTCTCGTAATCTTCTGCTGCCTGTACAGTTCAATGATAGCCTCATCCATGGTTATCATTCCCTGCTTTCTGTAAGTCTGCATATAAGTAATGAGCTGATGATTTTTACCCTCACGGATAAGGTTTCTCACAGCACTGTTTACGTGAAGGACTTCAAATGCCGCAAGTCTCGATGAACCGTCAGCCGCAGGAAGAAGCTGCTGTGAAATGATTGCTTCAAGCACGCTTGCAAGCTGAATCCTCACCTGTTGCTGCTGATGAGAAGGAAATACATCTATCAGTCTGTCCACCGTATTCGAAGATCCTATCGTATGAACGGTTGAAAGAACGAGATGTCCCGTCTCTGCCGCAGTTATCGCCGTGCTTATGGTCTCAAGATCTCTCATCTCTCCGACAAGAATAACATCGGGATCTTCTCGAAGTGCCGCTCTCAAAGCATTGGCATATGAATCCGAATCGGTTCCTATTTCTCTCTGATTGACTATCGACAATCTGTGCTGATAAGTAAATTCTATGGGATCCTCAAGCGTAATTACATGCGCTTCCCTGTTATTGTTTATCATGTCGATTATGGAAGCAAGCGTAGTAGACTTACCGCTTCCCGTAGGTCCCGTAACAAGCACAAGACCTCTTTTTTTCTTATAAAGATCTATAACAGTCTCGGGAATGCCAAGGCTCTCCGCTGTGGGAATCTCTGTTGCAACAACTCTGAAGGCCATCGCTATTGAGCCTCTTTGTTTAAAGATATTAAGTCTGAATCTTCCGACTCCCATGATAGCGAAGGAAAGATCGTGCTGACCGTTTTCCTCGAGTAGCTGTTTCTGTTTATCATTTGTAACTTCATATGCGATTTCCTGAGTGTCGCTCGGCATCATCTTGCCATAACTCTCCATGGCTATGAGTTTGCCGTTAAGTCTCATCTTAGGCGGCACACCGACAGTAATGTGAACGTCAGACGCTCCCTTTAACTTTGCTTCCTTCAGGATTTCTTCAATTTTAGACATATACTTCCATCCCTGTTCTGATATATTCTATTTTGTACATGCACAAAGCCCGGCTACTAAATGCAGCATGATCCGCACTTTCACACATACTCAGGCTCTTCAACAGCAATACCCAAGCCTTTGACCTTGGACAGATCCATCATATATCTGTTATCCATAGTCTTCATAATATCTATAATCTCAATATCGCCGTATGCCCTTCTATTGGAAAGGTCGATAATGCTGTTATCCTTAAAACTCAAAACAGTCGGACGCAGGAAATCAATATCGTTTGTCTTGATGACCAGAGCTTTTTCACCGGTGTTAAGCTCAACGCTCACTCCCGGAACAAGAATGTTGATTGAATCAACAAGCGCCTGAACAACTTTCGGATCAAAAACATCGCTTCTCTGCATCATCCTTCTGATAACGAGAACTTCAGAAATAGGCGCATCATCTACTCTTGCAGCCGTTTCTTTATCAAATATTCCCGCAACTATAAGTATTCTTGCGGATAAAAGAGTTTTGGAAATGTCCGTTTCATTTCCTTTTCTATAATCAAGAAGTACTTTTCTTGCCTGATTGCAGGCTCTCTTTACGTTCGGTAAAGCCGAAAACGCATCATCAATGATCGGATAACCCGCTATCTCATGGGCATCAATCGTACTTATCTCTTCAGGTGTACACTTAAGCTTAGACTGAAGCTCCGCGGAAAGTGTAAGCTTTCCGATATCATGTATAACACCTGCCATTACCGCTTCATTCTGCTCCGAAAGCGAAGCATTTAATGCATGTGCGATCATTGCTGAAATGATTCCCACATTCAGGCTGTGTTTGTATATATAATCCTCGGTACTTCTGAGTCCCTGCTGGAAAGTAATCTTCTTTTTGAGATTACCGTAATTCTTTATGATCTGAGCACAAATATTGGGAAACTTCTCCTGTTTGTGCGTTTTAACAATACGAGCAAGCTCCTCCATGATATCGTGATACATCACAGTCTGAAAACGTTCAAACTCGATATCATCCTGAGTCATAGGCGGCACAGGCTCCGCGGGCTCAAGAATAAACACGCCGATAAGCCCAAAGTTCCTGATATTATCAATACTTTGCTCATCCTTAAGGACATGGGCCCTGTCATATAAAAGCGCGCCTTTCCTACTGTATATCGGTCTTGCAAGTCTCATCCCCGGTCTAAGTTCATCACACTTAATAAAAAGCATGGTAAATATCTCCTCCATATATACAAAGCATAACACCCCAATTTATACACTAATTATCGCGCTATCGTGCGGAAAAATCAATAAATAAAAGCTCAAGTTAATTCACGTCAATTCATCCAAAGTATTTCCGTAAGACGAAAGAAACTCATTCACAAAATCAAGCACCTCGGGGCATTCCATATACAGACTCCTTACTGCCTTCTCCGTACTTTCTTTCGCAGTTCTGAACTCATTGTTGCCGGCACTTGTCTCAGCCATACACTTGATAAGTGCGGAAAGTTTATCGGCTGCTTTTACAAGTTTTCTCATGTAGCGCTCATCTTCGTTATCTTCAGCTTTGAAAACCTGTTCAAAAGCAGGTCTGAGATCATCGGGAAGCTTCTCCAAAAGCTTATCGTCCGCAATAGCCTCCACCTGTTTATATGCTTCTTTTAATTCCTTATTGTAATATTTGACGGGAGTAGGCATATCTCCCGTAATGATCTCGGACGCATCGTGATAAAGTCCCACCAAAGCTGCTTTATTCGCATCAAGATGCCTTCCGTATCTTGTATTTCCTATAACACAAAGAGCATGAGCTATCATGGCAACTTCCATGCAATGTTCGCACAGATTCTCCTGCCTTGTATTTCTCATAAGCGCCCATCTGTCGATGTATTTCATTCTTGAAATAAGTGCAAAAAAATTGTAATTCATCATTTGACCCCCAATATACATCAAAGTTTTATAGCAATCCGGGTGCCAAAACATCATTTGACACCCGGATGATAATCTTAATCCAGCAAAAAATCCGCCATCACTGTATTGCTCACATCCAACCCATTGATTGTAAGACAAAGATGTTCATGGCCTGTTTTTTCTTCTACAAAACGTTGCAGCAATCCCAATTCTGCGTACTTATCAATTACTTCGGAATATACCTCTTCAATTTTTTGACCAAAAAGAGATTCAAATTCAACAAGGTCAACACCTTCGATAAGGCGAAGCCCCAAAAACATGAACTCTTCAATACGATCTTCAAGTGCCAGATTCTCGACATTTTCTCTTACACCGACACCGGAACCTTTTCCCGAAAAATAAGATATGTAATCATCTATCTTTCTGATATTGCTCCATCTTACATCGTCCACCAATGAGGCTGCCCCAAGCCCAAGGCCCAGATAATTTCCTCTTTTCCAATAGACTTTGTTGTGTTCGCACTCAAATCCGTCTTTGGCATAATTTGATATTTCGTATCTGTGATATCCGTGCTCTGTAAGGATCTCAGCAGTCTTGTGATACATATCCCTGTCTGCATCCTCACCCGGAAGATCAAGGTCCATGTCAAAAAACGGTGTCCCTTCCTCGATAATTAGGCTGTATGCCGAGATATGCCGAGGTTCTAACTTTACCGCCTTTTTCAGAGTGTCCGTGTAAGACTCCATACTCTGCCCCGGCAGCGCGCTCATAATATCAATATTTATATTGTCAAATCCTGCTCTTATCGCATCTTCGTAAGTTCTGAGCGCTGTCTTTGAATCATGTATTCTTCCGATTCTTTTGAGTTCTTCGTCGTCAAAAGACTGTATTCCCATGCTGAGCCTGTTAAATCCCGCTTCTTTATATCTTTTCATCTTGTCAAAAGAAGCCGTTCCGGGATTAAGTTCAAGGCTTATCTCCGCAGTATTTGAAAGCTTAAAGTTGTCCCTTATATCATTCAAAATGCCGCAGATATAATCCGCATCCGGCAAAGAAGGTGTTCCACCTCCGAAGAATACCGTTTTAACCTCTCTGTCTCTATAATCGTCCGCACTTTCCTTAAGTTCTTTTGAAAGAGCCTTAAAATAATCACCCATAAGATTTTCTTTGTCGCCAAATGACAAGAAATCGCAGTAAAGGCATTTTCTTGCGCAAAAAGGTATGTGCACATATAAAGATAGTTCGTCACTCATTTGGTAATGCCTCATCAGTCTGTGCTGTCAAGCTTAAGAACGCTCAAGAATGCTGCCTGCGGAACTTCTACGTTACCGATCTGGCGCATCTTCTTTTTACCCTCTTTCTGTTTCTCAAGAAGTTTCTTCTTACGGGTTATATCACCACCGTAGCACTTTGCAAGGACATCTTTTCTGTAAGCTTTTACAGTCTCTCTTGCAATGATCTTGCCACCGACTGCTGCCTGTATAGGCACTTCAAAAAGGTGTCTCGGAATCTCTTCCTTAAGTTTCTCGCACATCTTACGTCCGCGCTCGTAAGCACCATCTTTGTGTACGATAAATGAAAGAGCATCGACCTCTTCTCTGTTGATGAGGATATCAAGCTTAACAAGATCTGATTTCTCATATCCCTTGAGCTCATAGTCAAATGAAGCATATCCCCTGGACCTTGACTTAAGTGCGTCAAAGAAATCATAAATTATCTCATTGAGCGGAAGCTCATATTTGAGTATTGCTCTTGTCTGTTCGATATAATCCGTACTTATATATCTGCCTCGTCTCTCCTGACAAAGCTGCATGATGGCACCGACATAATCGGTAGTTACCATGATCTCGCCGTTTACCATAGGCTCTTCCATATATTCTATCTCTGTAGGATCCGGAAGATTGGATGGATTGGTCAGATCAAATACCGTTCCGTCATTCTTATGCACCTTATATACAACTCCGGGAGCTGTTGTCACAAGATTAAGGTCATACTCTCTCTCAAGCCTCTCCTGAATTACTTCAAGGTGAAGAAGTCCCAAGAATCCCGCTCTAAAACCGAATCCGAGAGCCTGTGATGTCTCCGGCTCATAGAAAAGAGATGCATCATTAAGCTGCAATTTTTCAAGTGCGTCTCTTAGATCCGAGTAGTGCGCTGAATCTGCGGGATAAAGGCCGCAGTAAACCATAGGCATAACCTTCTTGTATCCGGGAAGTGCCTCTGCGCAAGGTTTTGTAGAATCAGTTACTGTATCGCCGACTCTTGTGTCCTGAATATTCTTAATGGATGCCGTGAAATATCCGACGTCGCCCGCTGTAAGTTCATCGCTCGGAATAAATCTTCCGGGTCCGAAATAACCAACCTCAACGACATCAGATTCCGCACCTGTAGCCATAAAGCGAACTTTCATTCCCTTCTTAAGAACACCGTCTCTTACTCTTACAAATACAATAACTCCTCTGTAAGAATCATAGATGCTGTCAAATATCAAAGCTGTAAGAGGTTTGTCTGCGTCTCCCGTTGGAGCGGGGATCTTATTTACAACCGCCTCAAGGACTTCCTCAATACCTATTCCGTTCTTCGCGGAAATAAGAGGTGCGTCCTGAGCTTCTATACCTATAACATCCTCTATCTCGTCCTTAACTTCCTGCGGCTGCGCGCTGGGAAGATCTATCTTATTGATGACCGGAAAAACATCGAGATCATGATCAAGTGCCATATATACATTTGCGAGAGTCTGCGCCTCAACACCCTGTGTGGCATCAACTACAAGAATAGCTCCGTCACAAGCGGCAAGGCTTCGCGAAACCTCGTATCCAAAGTCAACATGACCGGGAGTATCTATCATATTAAAGGTATACTCCTCTCCGTCCTTAGCCTTATAGATCATTCTGACAGCCTGTGACTTTATGGTAATCCCTCTTTCTCTCTCAATGTCCATATTGTCGAGAACCTGATTCTGCATCTCTCTGCTTGTGAGAACACCTGTCTTCTCTATCATCCTGTCTGCAAGAGTAGATTTACCGTGATCGATATGTGCAACTATACAAAAATTTCTTATTTTACTCTGGTCCACAAAACTACCTCTATTCATCATCTAATTTCCATACATCACCATATGATACCATGATAATAGCCAAAAATCTATTGACAGTTTCTTGAATTTCATCTAATATATTTACCGTATGTAGCATTAACTGTCCGTGTCCGGCTTAATGCGCACACGAACTTACAAATAATAATCATATTATTTTCGGAGGTAACTATGGCAAATATTAAATCCGCCAAGAAAAGAGTTTTAGTTAATAAGAAAAAAGCAGAAAGAAATCAGATGATCAAGTCAGCAGTTAAGACTGAGATCAAGAAAGTTAGAACTGCTATCGAGGCAGGTAACAAGGATGAGGCTGCTAAGGCTCTTCTCGCTGCTACATCTGCAATCGATAAGGCTGAGTCAAAGGGCGTTTTCAAGAAGAACACAGCTTCAAGAAAAGTTTCTCGTCTTGCTCAGGCCGTAAACAAAATGGCTTAATAATTTTTAAATGTGTATATAATAAAACCTCATGTCTTCTCACCGGCATGAGGTTTTTTTATTGCTTTTAACTATTCTTTTATTTCTTTCTGATGTTTGAAACTTTCTCTTTTATCTCTTCAAGACTGAGCTTAAACTTCTCAGATACCATGCTCGGGTTACCCTGAATAGTCTTTTCTCTGTACCATTCAAAAAATCCTTTTATGGGCTCCGGAGTAAGTTTAGACATAAGAATACGGTATTTTGCGTACAGTTCGGATATTTCATCCTTCACATCATTTACATAACCTGAAGGATTTACATTTATCTTTTCCCTTATCTTCTTAAAAGAGCTTTCAAGTGTCGCACTGAGCGCATCCACTCTAGTCTCTATTCCGCCCTTCACATTCTCGCTCTTGGATGTAACAAGTGCATCAAGTCTTTTTTGCATCTTTCTCATCTCGTCCTTAGCCTTTTCCATGTAGATAAGAACGTCTCTAAGATCGATGGCAGTCTTAAATGCTATCATAAAATCTCCACCTATGCAGAAAGTTACTATCAAAGTAAGAACAGAAAGTACATGATAGGGAATCGCACGCACCATATGTTCAATGGGAATCTGCAAAAAATGAGAAAATACAACGGTAAGAACTCCCCAAAACAACGTAGATTCAAGGCAGATATGACCCTTAAAATTAAAAGGCTTATGAGAATAATCCCAGTATCTGACTTTGAAAAGAGCTTCCATTGTTACACCGGTGATATACTCAAGTATGGTTGCACCAATACAACCTGCCACATATACCAAGAGCAGATTTCCGTAAAAAGGCTTTGATACCACAAGCATCATCACGCCGCCGCATCCGTATAACGGCAAAAAGGGGCCTCTCATAAAGCCCCTGTTTACCGGTTTTTTCTCTAAGATAGAGACATATGCAGATTCAAAACACCAACCAAAAAAACTGTAAAAATAAAACAGAAATAACCACTGTATGGGTAGATATTCGAACATTATGCTCTCCTGTTATTGCTATATTATTGCTGTGGGTTGGAGAAATCAATCACAGGATACTCGGGAGCATCCGTCTTCTCTATGGCAATAGCCTCAAGAACAGGGCCTTCTCCGTTGTACTCGGGAACAAATTTCCTTGTAACTTTCGCTGTCACAAGCACCCATTCTTTCTCTGTAAGAGTATCCACCTTGTCATAGTCGCAGGCAAATCCGAGAAACTGCATATCCTCAGCGCAACAAGTCATTGCCATTCTTCCCGGAACAAATCTGTTCTTCGGAAATTCAGGCGGAACAAGTACCATTGCCTTAAACTTGATATTCTTTCCTTCATATCTGTCGACATGCTCGAGAGCATCAAGATAGAACATTCCGTATCCGAAATTATTGAGTTCTATCGGATCTGCATTAAGATCAAAAGGAAGATCCTCATCAAGTGTAACATCAACCTCACCGTTCATATCTTCAAATATGATATCCGCTTTCTGATTGATTGCTTTTACATTTCTTTTAAATGAAGCAAGGTCTTTTAATCCATCGCATCTGTTGAACAGGATAAGATCCGAACCGCGAAGCTGCTCTGCAAGCAGTGATTTCATATTATTGAAATACAACTCAAAATTAGAGGCATCTATCACAGTGATCTGCTGTTCAAGTTTCCACATAACGGGAAGTTTCAGATTCTTGAAATTCCACATGCCGTTGTACTCGATAAGAATACGCTCCGGATTATACTTTGCATCAAGTTTTACAAGATTATCGGGATTAAACTCCTCTTCGTCTTCTATCTTTTCAATAATAGTATTTGTAGACTTAAGAAGTTTCTCTTCATAATCATTTTCGCCCTCTTCACAGACAATAAGAAGTGTCTTTCCGTCGGTCCTGAAATAAGGCTGAGCTATTGTATAACGAAAGAAATCAGTCTTTCCGCTGTCAAGAAATCCATTGATAATATATACCGGTTTCAATTTCTCTCTCCTTATCATAATTTACGGAAAAGCTGCTCAAGCTTATCTTCGTTGAGTTTTGAACCTATTACGCAGATTTTTCCTGTCACATCGGGATTACCGTTTCTAACATCAGCTTCACCGGGAACATAGTCAAATTCAATCCATGTTCCGTCCGCTGCGGGAACAACTCCCTTAGAACGAAGAACAATTCCGTAATCAGAATCTTCGTCAAGCTTTTCAAGCATTCCTTTAATCTCTTCAACAGTGTATTTAACAGGAGTTTCCATTCCCCAGCTTGTAAATACTTCATGTGCCGCATGATCGTGGTCATGTCCGTGGCAGCAACAATGATCGTGTTCATCTTCATCATCGTCGTCATGATGGTGATGGTGACAGCAGTGATCGTGCTCATCTTCATCATCATCGTCGTGATGGTGGTGGCAGCAATGCTCATGCTCGTCTTCATCATCGTCGTGATGGTGGTGGCAGCAATGCTCATGCTCGTCTTCATCATCGTCGTGATGGTGGTGGCAGCA
>ODAI012234734.1_pt1 | contig 108284 bp, 89 predicted proteins | sample 1539321 | NCBI WGS metagenome assembly ODAI01 (sample SAMN02144231, study PRJEB22623) | gut metagenome | biome: sheep rumen | host: Ovis aries | place: New Zealand
TACCATTCAGCTCAGGAATCACGAGACCGATAGCCTTGGCAGCACCAGTAGAGTTAGGAACGATGTTCTGGGCACCGGCACGAGCGCGCTGAACATCACCCTTGCGCTGAGGACCGTCGAGAATCATCTGGTCGCCAGTATAAGCGTGAACAGTTGTCATGATACCGCTCTGGATGGGTTCGAAGTCGTTCAGAGCCTTGGTCATAGGAGCCAGACAGTTAGTGGTGCAAGAAGCAGCACTGATCACGGTGTCGGCAGGAGTCAGAGTCTTGTGGTTCACGTTGAAAACGATAGTGGGCAGGTCGTTGCCGGCAGGAGCAGAGATCACAACCTTCTTGGCACCAGCCTGGATATGAGCCATTGACTTCTCCTTAGATGTATAGAAACCTGTGCACTCGAGCACTACGTCAACGCCGAGTTCACCCCAAGGCAGTTCAGCAGCATTGGGTTTTGCATAGATGGTAATCTCCTTACCGTCTACGATGATTGAATTGTCTGTGCAGTCTACAGTATGCTTGTTCTCACCGAACTTGCCAGCGAAACCACCCTGAGCAGTGTCATACTTCAGCAGGTGAGCCAGCATTTTGGGACTTGTCAAGTCGTTGATAGCAACTACTTCATAACCTTCTGCCTCGAACATCTGACGGAAAGCGAGGCGACCGATACGGCCAAAGCCGTTAATAGCAACTTTTGTCATTTTCTTCTTTATATTTATTAAAGGGTTAAAATTATCCTCAACTATCTCAATTTATTTTACCTTAAATGCCCAAAATCGGACAAAATGTAAGAAATTTCATGCTTCCGCTGCATTTTTTTCTTAAATCGAGTGCAAAGTTACTATTTTTTTTCTATATTTGCATCAGATTTGAGTATTAATTAATTGAAAATTGAAGATTCGGGATAGAAAAAAGTGCTAATTGGAATCATTTGACGAAAGATTGCAAAATGCAGTTTGCAAAATGCGGCAGTTAGCGATTCACATGGCACGAATAATGAGGAGGGGAAAACAGCATGCAAGTTGTGTCGCTTACAGAGATAAGATATGTGAGGGCCATGCGAGCATCATACAGCGAAATCATTTACAAACATACAATTCATAATTAAAACAATTACAACTATGGGATTTTTTAAAGAATTCAAAGAGTTTGCCATGAAAGGCAACGTAATGGACATGGCAATCGGTGTTATCATCGGTGGTGCTTTCGGAAAAATCGTTTCATCATTGGTTGACGACGTGCTGATGCCAGCCATTGGTATGGTGACCGGCAACGTGGATTTCACCAATCTGGTTTGCAAAATCGGCGAAGGTGAGACAGCAGCCGTGCTGAAGTATGGTACTTTCATTCAGAACATCGTTGACTTCCTCATCGTTGCATTCTGTATTTTCCTCATGCTGAAGGGTATCAACAAACTGAACCGCAAGAAGGAAGAAGAGCCCGCACCAGAGGCACCGGCAGGTCCTACACAGGAAGAATTGCTGGCTGAGATCCGCGATTTGCTGAAGAACAAATAAGCAAGCGCGCTTTTTCCAGTCTGGCGAACCAACCCCGCTGACGCACCACCTATTTTATATATGTCTCATCTGCATCTGTCAGTGTGATGGCATCGTGGTGATATCAGCAGGATTGGTTCGCCTTTTTTGATTGATAAAAAAACTTAAATTAAAACGACTAATTATCCTTCGTATCAGAAATATCGCTAAATTTGCGGCCGAAATCAGAAAACTTACAGAATGACGAAGAAACTCTGCACAATGGCAATGTCTGTTTTGCTCTCGCTGCTGGTGGTATACCTCACAGTGGGCGCATCTTTTGTACAGTGCCAGTGCACGGGAATCACCCACATTCTGAATCCTTTCGACAAGAGCAATTATGAAGACATACGCCAGAAGATGGAGCCTGCGTGCGCCAAAATGGCCTCTTCGTCCTTGACGAAAAAGGACTGCATGAAGCATTCCGTGGAAAAACTTTCTGATTCGGTGCAGCCTTATGTCTTTGCACATAACTTCAGCGTAGACCAGCCCGTGCTCTTCACCGTTGGCTTCCCTACCGAACAACTATCATCCATTCATATTTACCAGCAGCGGGAAGACTTCTGTCCCGACAAGATTCCTATACCTCCACGAAGGTATCTTGCGCTGACGCGCGTGCTTATCATTTGATTTTGTTCTTCTCAAACGGATAATCGCCCGGATTATCCCAACAATTGTATTGCATCACTCCCGCCTTGCCGAGGGTATGCAATCATCCGCGATACCTAAACAACTGCTGCATGGCGCACCCTTCATCACGAATCGCATCCGTGAACAGCATCTGGGTATCCGGCAAAACAAAAAGAAGAACAAAACAATAAACGATAAAAAGGAATAATAGTATCATGAAACAATTATTGGCCTGCATAGCCATTGCCACGACGATGCCTATGCAGATGAATGCACAACAAGACAGTGTGAAACAACTGAAAGACCAGACACTGCAGGAAGTACAGGTGGTGACACGCCGACCAGGTATGATCAGAAGCCGAGGCGCTGTCAATGCAGCCACCATTACCAGCGCTGAACTCACCAAGGCAGCATGCTGCAACCTGGGCGAAAGTTTCACTACCAACCCGTCGGTAGACGTTAGTTACAGCGATGCCGCTACAGGTGCCAAGCAAATCAAGTTGCTCGGACTGTCGGGAACCTACGTGCAGATGCTCACTGAAAATATCCCCAACTTCCGCGGAGTGGCGGCCCCCTACTCTCTCGGCTATATTCCCGGACCGTGGATGCAGAGCATTCAGGTGTCGAAAGGTGCCTCTTCGGTGAAAAACGGATATGAAAGCATTACCGGACAGATTAACGTGGAATACAAGAAACCGCAACTCACCGACCAGGTGAACGCCAACGTCTACGGCAACAGCATGGCTAAGTTCGAGGCAAATGCCGACGGCAGCATCCATCTCACCGACAAATGGAGTGTGGGCATGATGCTCCACTATGAGGACAAATACAAAGACCATGACGAAAACCACGACGGATTCATGGACGAACCCAACGTGCGACAGTACAACAGCCAGTTGCGATGGGCCTATTTCTCACCCAACTACATCTATCAGGCGGGTGTCAGGGCACTGAAAGAGGACCGCAACGGCGGACAAACCATGCACGGCGGACATGCCATGGCAGACAGCAAGTATGGGCTCTACATAATCGGACTGCAGACACAGCGATATGAGACCTTCGCCAAGAATGCTTTCATCTTCGATCAGGAACATAACAGCAACGTGGCTCTCATTCTCAATGGAAGTTTTCATCAGATGGACTCACAGTATGGCGTGAAATACTTCGACGTTATCCAGCGTAATCTCTATGCACAACTGCTCTTTGAAACCGATTTCACACCCATGCACAATCTGGCAACCGGACTGAGTCTCAACCATGAATACTATAATGAGTGGTATAAGACCATGGATTATACGCTCGCGAGCACCAGCATGACCTATGCACCCATCATGAATCTGAAGGGCAAATCAGCCATGAAAGAGACCACATACGGCGCTTATGCGCAGTATACCTTCAATCTCAACGACAAACTGATTATCATGGCTGGCATCAGAGGCGACAAGACCATCGACGGGAAATCGTTCTTCACACCGCGAACACATATCAAATGGGCACCCAACGATATCATTTCGCTGCGCGCCTCGGCTGGCAAAGGCCACCGCTATGTGCATCCGCTGGCTGAGAACAGTTATCTGCTTGGTAGCGCCCGCCATATCAAATACGCATACATCGATCCTTCACCGGCACTTATAAGCAATAGTCCCGTGAGCCCCTATACCTTCCAACCCGGCGAACCCCAACTCGAAGAGGCCTGGAACTACGGTGTGAGCACAGCCATGAACATCCCTTTGTTCGGCAAGACACTGCAACTGAATGCCGAGTATTACTATACCGACTTCAAACAGCAGACCATCATCGACTATGACACGTCCCCCGACTTCCTGTACATTGTCAACACAAAGGACAAGAGTTACTCTCACACATTCCAGATTGATGCCACCTACCCGCTCATACAGGGCATGACCGTTACCGCAGCCTATCGTCGCAACATCGTAAAGAGCACCTACGACGGACAACTGCTCGACAAACCCCTGCAGAGCAAATACAAAGGGCTGTTCACCGTATCGTATAAACCAGGCATCGGACTATGGCAATTCGATGCCACACTCCAACTCAACGGCGGCGGACGCATGCCCAAGCCCTATCAAAACGAAGACGGAACGCCGTCGTGGGCTTCCACTTTCAAGGGCTTCGAGCAGGTTAGTGCGCAGGTAACCCGCTGGTTCCGTCACTTCAGCATCTACCTGGGCGGTGAGAACCTCACTGGTTTCAAGCAGAAGAATCCGATTATCAATGCCGACTCACCATGGAGCATGCGCTTCGATCCCACGCTCATCTACGGTCCTGTGCAGGGTGCCATGTTCTATCTCGGCATCCGGTTCAACCTGGAAAAGAAAGACAGGATCTGAACAAACCGTCTTCCGGCTATCACGCTGTGAGCATATCCATTTAAGCAACATTATTCATAAAAAAACAATAAACATTATTCAACAACCTTTTAAACTGAAATAAAAAGATGAAAAAATTAGTTTTAACCATGCTTTGCGTGCTTGCAACAGTTGCAGCAAATGCAAAAGACATCAAGACACTCGTAGTGACCACCAACCCCGTTATGCACTGCGAAAGTTGTGAAAACAAAATCAAGGAGAACCTGAAGTTCGAAAAGGGCATCAAGAAGATTGAGACCAACGTCGAGGAGCAGCGCGTTACCATCACCTACGATGCCGACAAGAACACGGCCGAGAACATCAAGAAGGCATTCAACAAGTTCGGCTACAAGGCCACAGAACCCGCTGCTGCCCCTGAGAGCGAAAAGAAATGCGATGCCAAATGCAACAATGCCGAGAACAAAGGATGCTGCGGCAAGTGTCAGGCTGGTGAAGAAAAAGCAGGCTGTGGCAAATGCGAGGCTGCCAAGAAAGAATGCGGCGGCAAGTGTGAAACTGAGAAGAAAGAGTGCTGCGGCAAATGCGAAACTGAGAAGAAGGCAGACTGCTGCAAGGACAAGAAATAACGCTTCGAAGCGATGCCTATTCGAATGATGCCCGCAAACCTCATTCGAAAGAACAAAACGAGGGCGCACCCTACTGCTGGTGCGCCCTCGTTCTGTCTCGCCTATTCTGTCACGGCATTCAATATTCCTTTGATAATACCGTTCAGTTCTGTGCCAAAACCTTTAATCTTATCAAAGATACCCTCTTTGGCTCCCTTCGACATATAACCGGCACATTTGCCTTCCAACTGGCCGATACGTGCCTTCTGCTCAGAGGTATATTCAAGTTCGTGCTTGCTGATCTCCTTGCGGATGTCCAGAAACTTCTCACCTGCCTTTTTCCAATCCTCCAGATCATAGTAGGCACTATGGTCGCGCAATTCATACGAAAAGTTCTCCAGTCTGCTGATAGCACGCTCCTTCGTAGCACACGAACTCAGCATTATCGATGTTCCAACGGCCATCAACAGGGCCACAACCAGTGTCTTTGTCTTCATATCATTCTGTTTAAATTCATATAAATACGAATATATTATCGCTACAAATATACGGATTCTTCAGTAAACTGACCAAAGAAACCGTCATATTATAATAAAGTTTAACTAACCCGATGCCTATAAAACAATGACCAACCCAACGTGAGTCCATTACATATGATTGTCATGGAAAATCCGATTTTTGGCCTCTCATACGCGCGATGCTGGTCACTAACCATCCGTCGGGCGCAAAATACGCGAGTATTGGAGCAGTTTCCGCAACACATTGACTAACAACCGATTACAACGAATACACATTTTTCTTGAACTGAAAAACCGCGTGTCTGCTGAATAAAGCATAGGTTTTGGGTTGCAAAAACATAGTTTTTGAGGTGTAAAACCTATGTTCTTGGCGTGTAAAACCATAGGTTTTGAAGCATGAAAGCATAGGTTTTGCGCGCCGGAAAGTGCGTCGCGGTAATGAATCTTTACGTTTCCGTCTTTTCAGCGCCCATTTTCCCCAAAATCCATTTCTTTTTCGAGGAAAAACGCCGACATGGTTTTGTCGCGTTTTTTCCCATCATCGACATGCCTCCAAAGAGGGTGACATCACGCTGTCTGTGGCGTGATGACGGTGTGAATACTATCAATGTATTTCGCCAGTGGAAACATATACGGAGTGAAGACCGACAGCCTTTCGTCAAACGGTGCTTCGTTCACAACAATCTCTTTTGTAATGTCGCCGTTCTCACAGACGTATGCAATGATGGTCATGAGGAAATCTTCTTGCTCGGCATTCAGGTCATTGCCCGATATGAACGTTGAGAAACGTCTCACCGCATTCTTCCTGTCAACGCCCACCATGGAACGTATAAAGACGGCAACATTGCTGCCATGGTTGTGAGTTGGTAATGCCACCGGTCCAAAAGGTGTCCCAGATGCTGTCGATTCGGTTCTTTATCTCGCCTGTTATCATATTGGTAAGTCATTCATTAATTCATTGCAAAGATAAATAAAAAAACCGATTGATGAAAAAAGGGCTACCATCTTTTTCGTATTTGCGTGCTTTTCTATATAATTTGAGGTTGATTTGCGCCAGATGGGCGCATATCAACCTCAATATTTGTTTCTATTCCCACTCGATGGTCGATGGTGGCTTTGAGGAGATGTCGTAGCAGACGCGGTTGACTCCCTTCACCTTATTAATAATCTCATTCGACACACGAGCCATGAAGTCATAGGGCAAATGAGCCCAGTCGGCAGTCATGGCATCAGTGGAAGTGACGGCTCGCAGGGCAACGGGATGTTCGTATGTGCGCTCGTCGCCCATAACACCGACGCTGCGGACGGTGCTGAGCAGGATGGCCCCAGCCTGCCATATCTGGTCGTAGAGCGACACTTCTATTTCGCCGTCCTGCATAGATGCGGGCACACCGGCAGCCAATACGCGGCGAGCCTCATCACCTGACAGTTTCACTTTGTAATCACGCAATCCGCGGATATAAATATCATCGGCATCCTGCAAGATACGTACTTTTTCGGGAGTGATATCACCCAAGATGCGCACAGCAAGGCCAGGGCCCGGGAAGGGATGACGTGTTATCAAGTGCTCGGGCATGCCCAACTGGCGACCCACACGGCGCACCTCGTCCTTGAACAGCCATTTCAGCGGTTCGCACAACTGCAGATTCATCTCCTTGGGTAGTCCGCCCACGTTGTGATGGCTCTTGATGACCTTTCCCGTTATATTCAAACTCTCAATGCGATCTGGGTAAATGGTGCCTTGCGCTAGCCATTTGGCATCGGTAATCTTCTTTGCTTCGGCATTAAAAACCTCCACAAAATCACGGCCGATAATCTTTCGTTTCTGCTCAGGATCGGTTACACCGGCCAAATCGGCAAAGAATTTCTCCGAAGCATCCACACCAATCACGTTCAGACCCAGCACCTTATAGTCTTCCATCACTTGAGTAAACTCATTCTTACGCAACATTCCGTGGTCTACAAAGATACAAGTGAGGTTGCTGCCTATGGCTTTGTTGAGCAATACGGCTGCCACGCTGGAATCAACACCACCAGAAAGTCCGAGGATGACACGGTCGTTGCCCACCTGTTGCTTGAGTTCTGCCACTGTGGTATCTACGAAGGAGGCGGCACTCCAGTCTTGCCTGCTACCGCAAATATCCACCACAAAGTTTTTCAACAGCAGCGAACCCTGCACCGTATGGAACACCTCGGGATGGAACTGAACGGCAAATACAGGACATGAATCTTTTGTAAAATGGTCAATGGCATAGGCTGCATACCTCACATCTTTGGTGGAGGCGATACACTGGAAACCATCGGGAATGGCAGTAATGGTGTCGCCATGGCTCATCCAAACCTGCGAATGCTGGTCGAACCCACGGAACAGCGGGTTGCTGGTATCGACGGTTTCCAGATGCGCCCGTCCGTATTCGCGGCTGCCAGCCTTCTCCACTCTGCCGCCATTGCTATAAGAAATGAACTGCGCACCATAGCAGATGCCCAGCACTGGCACCTTTCCCACGAACTGGCTCAAGTCTACTTTGAACGCTTCAGGGTCGTGCACGGAATAGGGCGAGCCGCTGAGGATGACGCCAATCACGGATTCGTCGCCCACGGGAAACTTATTATAGGGCAGAATCTCACAGAAGGTGTCGAGTTCTCGCACGCGTCGCCCGATGAGTTGCGTGGTTTGCGACCCGAAATCGAGGATGATTATTTTTTGTTGCATGACTTATATAATAATGTATTAAACAGTTTTTCTCTACTCTTTTACTTCGTTCAAGAACAACTCCGCCTGCTCCAGCGTGTCGAGTTTTCCCACGTCAAGCAGTTGCAAATCGTCTTTCAGAAAACCTTTGAGCGGATGGTTTTCACAGTATTTCAGATAGAAGTCCACAATGCCGAACTTGTCGGGCATCTCTTGAAAGCAGGCAAACAGCGACGGAGCGATGACATGTATGCCGCTGAAAGCGAAATGATCCAAGCCTGCCGGGTTCAATGACGGCCAAGGACTCTTCACCTCGCCTGTCTTGATATTCGTCCAGCCAACGAGCATGGACCGCTTATCGAACAGCAAATAGCGCGATGTGGACCGTTTGCTTACCAGCAACGAGGCTTCGCAATCACCTCTGACGGCCTGCGAATAGAATGCGGCAAGGTCTACATTGCTGAGAATATCTACATTATGGATAAGTATCGGACTTGCATCATCGAAGAGCGGAAGTGCCTTTTTGATACCTCCGCCCGTGTCGAGCAGCATCTCCCGCTCGTCGCTGATGCGAATATCGAGTCCGAAATTGTAATTTGCAGACAGATAGTCGATTATCTGCTGCGCAAAATGGTGCACATTTACCACGATTCTTTCAAAGCCGGCATCCTTCAAACGAAGGATAACATGCCGCAAAAGCGGCTCCCCTCCCACTCTCACCAATGCTTTGGGCATGGTATCGGTGAGAGGTTTCAGACGAGTTCCTAAACCGGCAGCGAAAATCATTGCTTGCTTCATGTGTGCAAATGTACATAAAAAAATTGGATTTTCGGGCCAGTGTGCTCAAGAAATTATGTTTTCTTTAGAGGAATGCGGCGAGAACCCTTTCTACACCTCGTAGGCAACGTCATCCATCGGATAATGAACACCCCACTTCTTGCGCAATCCGTCCATGAGTTGCATCACATAGAGTGTCTCACGATGGGGCATCTGTTCAGGTTCTAAAAGTCCTTTCGCGATGCACTCCTTGCACACGAGGAACTGGTATTCATAGCCCGTGATCTGTTGCGGCACGGCAATCTCCTCCACAAACACACGGTCATGGGTGTTGACAGTAATGCGTTGAGGATTGTTGATGTTGTCAATAATCAGGTTGCCTGCGGTTCCTGCAATCACGCCGATATTGTCGCCCACGCAACAGGCAGACGACTGCACATTGGCAAGTACGCCGTTGGAGAGTCGGAAAGAGATGGCATTGCTCAAATCGATGCCTGTTTCGCTCTTTACGCATTGCGACTCTATCTGCTGGATGTCGGCATCGCAGAACATGCGCACGAAATTGATGGCATAAACACCCAGGTCGAGCAAGGCACCACCGCACAAATCGGGTCTCATGATGCGCTCTTTGTTCCCCATGCTGTAGCCAAGCGTGGCCGTAATAAGCCGCGGCGTACCAATGCGACCGTCTTCGATAAGACTCTTTACCATAGATACCACTGGCTGATAGCGCGTCCAGATGGCTTCAGCAAGAAACACCTTGCGGCTTTCAGACAGTTTCACAATCGACTCACTTTGCTCATGATTGGCCATGAAAGCCTTTTCAACCAAGCAAGGTCGGCCTTTCTCGATGGCCTGGCGTGTCACCTCATAATGATGGGAATGGGGCGTTGCCACATAAACCAGGTCAACACGGTCGTCGTCGAGCAGGTCGGAATAGGATCCGTATGCGCGTTCCACACCCCATTTCGCAGCAAACGCCTCGGCTTTCTCCAATGAGCGCGATGCGATGGCATAGCAACTGATTCCTTTCAAACCCTTTAATGTGATGGCTGCCTTCTCTGCAATCCATCCGGCACCGATGATGCCCACACGAAATTCTCTGCCCATTTTGATGATATGATTTAGTCCTGTAAGTGGTTTATTTCTTTTTTAGCCGCTTATACCGTTTTTCGCGGCAACACCTGTGTGATGTTCTGCTCACGATGGCATATCCGTACCTCCACGCCATATTTGTTGTTGATATACTCTGCAAGATGTTGAGCGGAATAGACACTTCGGTGCTGACCGCCAGTACATCCGAAAGAGAACATCAAACTGGTGAATCCGCGCTGGATATAGCGTGCAACGTGGGCATCTGCCAGACGGTACACACTTTCCAGGAAGGTGAGTATCTCACCATCGTCTTCCAGGAAACGGATAACAGGTTCGTCGAGTCCCGTGAGTTGCTTATAGGGTTCGTAGCGACCGGGATTGTGCGTGCTCCTGCAATCAAACACATATCCGCCGCCATTACCGCTCTCGTCGTCGGGTATTCCCTTACGGTAAGAGAAACTGAACACCCTCACCACCAGCGGTCCTTTGTTGTCGTACTTGGAGAAAGTGGCCGGTCCGTCCAGCGGATGCGCCTCGTAAGGGTTATGATCAGTAATCTTATACCCGTCAGCACGACTCATGGCAGGCTGCTTTTCCGGAGCAAAGCGCGGCAACTCCGTCAGTCGGCGAAGCATATCCATCATGTATGGATACTGGTTGAGCAGGTTCGTAGTAAGCGGCGACTGAGCCGAGTCTGCCATACCAGTCAGTTCGCGAAGGTTCTGAATGGCTGGCGGGATGCTGTCGATGAAATGTTTTTTCCGCTCGAAATAGCCTCGGAAACCATAGGCTCCCAGAACCTGCAATGTGCGGAACAGCACAAAGAGCGACAGACGGTCAACAAAATGGCGCTTGGAAGGCACTTCCGTATAGTTGCTCAGCGACTGATAATACTCGTAAATCAACTGGCGGCGCAACTTATCGGGATATTTTGCCGATGCCTGCCATAAGAAAGAGGCCAGGTCGTAATAGAACGGGCCTTTCCGGCCTCCTTGGAAATCAATGAAATAAGGATTTCCGCTGGAGTCCAACATAATGTTGCGTGCCTGAAAATCGCGATAAAGGAAACTGTCGCTATACTCGGCGGTGAGATCCTTGGCCAACAAACGGAAGTTGGCTTCAAGTTTCAGTTCGTGGAAATCGAGGTCGGTAGGCTTCAGAAAGCAGTATTTGAAATAATTCAAATCAAAGAGCACACTGTCTACATTGAACTCTGGCTGCGGATAACAGTTAGACCAGTCGAGTTCGCGCGCACCTCTTATCTGGATGTTAGGCAGTTCGCGAATCGTTTTCACCAGCAGTTCCTTTTCTTTCTGATTATATCTGCCACCGGCATCACGGCCACCCCGGATGGCATCGAACAGCGACACGCTGCCAAGATCTTCCTGGAGATAGCGCAGTTCGTCATCATCGACCACCAACACCTTAGGCACTGGCAGTTTGCGCTTGGCAAAATGGTTGGCCAGATAAACGAAAGCATGGTTCTCGTCCCTGCTTGTTCCGATGACTCCGATGACCGAATGACCATCTGAATCAACCATTCGGTAATACGCCCGGTTGCTTCCTGCACCGGGAAGTTTCTCCACTCGGCTCGGCTCCTGACCCCGCCACCTTTTATATAAAGCATTTAATCTCTGCATAACCGTCTTTGTTATTCGCCTTCTTCCTGCTGCTCTCTTTTGCTGACAATCCATGTAGCCAGCAGGTTTACACCAAGAATCAACAGAAGCATAATGCCAAGCGACATCAGAAACGAACCGGTAAGATAATACAATCCGGCACCTATCACCATGAAAGCGGCTATCTGCGATTTTCTCAGTTTAAAGTCGTTAGCATCCATTCTCCATTTAATTTTCCGACAAAGGTACAAAAAATATCAGTAAATGAAAAGAATAGCGCAACATTTTTCATCTTCCCATTCTGCTTTCCGACAGGGTACAAAAAAAATCGGATGTCATCACGACGCCCGATTTTCAAAAACAAACTACTTAAAAACTAATCTACTAAAACAAATCAAAAAAATATCTTTAAACGGGAAAACCCGATACTATTCTTTTACGGCTGCAAAGATAAGCACTTTCTGAATATCTCACAAATTTTTTAGACATTTTTTCGTGTTAGGAAACAAAATATAAAGAAAAAGAGACTTGCGGAATAGCAAGCCTCTTCTTTTTGACATGTAAACTTTACAATATGACATTTTTACATCATACCGCCCATTCCCGGAGCGCCGCCCATAGGCATAGCGGGGTGCTCTTCTGGCTTGTCAACGATCAGGCACTCAGTGGTCAGGAACATGCCAGCAATAGATGCGGCGTTCTCAAGTGCCACACGGGCCACCTTGGCAGGATCAATCACACCGGCTTCGCGCAGGTCTTCGTATACATCGGTGCGGGCATTGTAACCGAAATCGCCCTTGCCCTCGCGCACTTTCTGCACAACCACGGCACCTTCTCCACCACCATTGACGGCAATCTGGCGCAGCGGCTCTTCAATAGCGCGCTCCACGATCTTGATACCGGTCTCTTCGTCGGCATTGTCACCCTTCACAGCCTTCACAGCCTCAATGGCACGGATGTAAGTGGTACCACCACCGGCCACAACACCTTCCTCAATAGCGGCACGAGTAGCGCAGAGGGCATCGTCAACGCGGTCTTTCTTCTCCTTCATTTCCACCTCGCTGTTGGCACCGACATACAATACGGCAACGCCACCGGCAAGTTTGGCCAGACGCTCCTGCAGTTTCTCCTTGTCATAAGAACTGGTTGTGTTCTCGATTTCTTTCTTGATTTGAGCCACACGGTCGGCAATAGCCTCTTTCTGGCCGGCACCGTTCACGATGGTGGTGTTGTCCTTTGAGATGACCACCTTGTCGCAAGTGCCCAGCATGTCGAGTGTTGCCTGCTCCAGTTTCAGACCCTTTTCCTCGCTGATAACCAAGCCGCCAGTCAGCACGGCGATATCTTCGAGCATGGCTTTGCGGCGATCGCCGAAGCCAGGAGCCTTCACAGCACAAACCTTCAGGCCGGCACGGAGACGGTTTACCACAAGTGTTGTCAATGCTTCAGAGTCTACATCCTCTGCAATAATCAGCAATGGCATGCCTTGTTCAGCAGCAGGCTGAAGCACAGGCATCAGGTCTTTGAGGTTAGAAATCTTCTTGTCGTAGATCAAAATGCGCGGACGGTCCATCACGCACTCCATTTTGTCGGCATCGGTCATAAAGTATCCAGACAGATAACCGCGATCGAACTGCATACCTTCTACCACACCGATGTGTGTATCACGGCTTTTCGACTCCTCGATGGTAATAACGCCGTCCTTGCTCACCTTGCGGAAGGCCTCGGCAAGTAACTTGCCAATCTCCGGGTCGTTATTGGCGCTGACGGTTGCCACCTGTTCAATCTTGTCATAATTGTCATCCACCTTCTCGGCATTGGCCTTGATGTAGTCAACAACGGCCTTCACAGCCTTGTCAATACCACGCTTCAAGTCCATCGGGTTGGCACCTGCTGTGACGTTCTTCAGACCTACATTGATAATGCTCTGTGCCAGGATGGTGGCTGTTGTTGTTCCGTCACCGGCATCATCGCCAGTTTTTGAGGCCACGCTCTTCAGCAGTTGAGCACCTGTATTCTCGAACTTGTCCTCGAGTTCCACTTCCTTGGCCACGGTAACACCGTCTTTCGTAATCTGCGGAGCACCGAATTTCTTCTCGATAATCACGTTGCGGCCCTTCGGACCCAGAGTTACCTTTACTGCATTTGCCAACTGATCAACGCCGTTTTTCAGCAGATCACGGGCATCCATATTGAATTTTATCTCTTTTGCCATAATGCTTTATCTTTTTTTACTATTTTATTGATTGATAATTATTTAAGAACTGCGAGCACGTCACTCTGGCGCATCATCAGATATTTCTCGCCTTCGTATTCCAATTCCGTGCCGGCATACTTGCCATAAAGCACTTCGTCGCCTTCTTTGAGAATCATCTCCTCGTCCTTGGTGCCACATCCAGCGGCTACCACTTTGCCACGCAATGGTTTTTCCTTGGCGGTATCAGGAATGATAATACCACCGATTTTCTCCTCTGCCGGTGCAGGGACAATCAGAACTCTGTCTGCTAATGGTTGAATTTTCATAATGATAAAATATTTAAGTTGTTATAAAATTTCTAACCACTACAATGCAAATAGTATGCCAAACTGACATAACGCCCGTTTTTGTCACCCACGACTGAAAAAATGTCAGTCGGTTTGTGTGCGTCAGTCCTGCTTGTGACAGTGCCGACCCCTGCCCCGCCGCATCGCCTTTCCCAGTTTTCAGAGAAAGCCAATGACACAAAACAAACGATGTCATCTACGAACACAAAGAAGCAACACATACATAAAATAGAGCATCCTCTGTGTGAAAGGATGCTCTTTTTGAGCCTCTTGTCGGATTCGAACCAACGACCCCGAGATTACAAATCACGTGCTCTGGCCAACTGAGCTAAAGAGGCGGGTGGGCAAGCGACCCGTATCGCGCCGCTACAACCAACTACCTTTGCTACGTTCCCGTCCTGGAGGATTCGAAGGGAGCTGGCCGTACGGGACTTACCCGTGTATTTTTAAGCGGATGCAAAATTACAAATAAAAAATGAAGTAAGCATCAACAGAAACGAAGAATTAAGAAATACTGCCAGTTTTTATCAGTTTTTAACAATCACGACTATACCCTGCTGCACTTCTTTTCTGCCCGTATCGACACCATCTCATACATCACTCACCACCAAACGCAACCTATGGCAAAACCGATTCACCACTCTTGCCATACAAAACCTATATGAACAAAAAGTAAAACAAGTTGTTTTACCTTTCAAAACCTATGCTTTTGAAGTGCAAAACCTATGGTTTCACGCACCAAAACAACTTGTTTTACTTTTTTAATAAATAGGTATTACATTGCAAAAAGACAGATAATGAGCGCAAATAAACTGATATTCAACCTTTTAAACCAACAAAACGCAATCAAGGGACAGAGATTTCGAACCGAAGAATCTGGAGTATCTGGAACCAGCAGATACACCTCTTTTATTAAGTAATCATAATTATTTATCCGTGATTCATTGTTCTTCAGTTTTTTATTCGTACCTTTGCAAGCGTTATGGCTACACCTCAGGAATATGAACAAGTGAAGGCTTTCGCCCGCATCGACGGTGCTCTTGTCGCACTGATGTGGTCGGGCAGTTTCGCGTGCTTCGTTGGCAACTTCTATAACCCCATGTTCGGCAAGTTGTTCTTCATCATCGGTGCGCTGTCGCTGGTGTTTGCGGCATTGCGGCTCAAGCGTTTCCGCGACCAGGTGCTCGATGGAATCATATCGTTCCGACGCGCTTTCACCTACAGCCTGCTCACCTATCTCTATGCGTCCCTGCTGTTTGCCATGGTGCAATACATCTATTTCCAGTTTCTGGACCATGGCAGCCTGATGACCCAGTATATGAGCGTGGCAACGTCGAAGGAATTCACCGACATGATGAAAGTATACGGAATGAACCCAGAAGACGTGAAACTGGCCATGGACAACATTGCATCGCTGCGCCCCATTGAGATAGCCCTGCAGTTCTTCTCCACCGACATCATGATGGGATTCTTCATCAGTTTGCCTGTGGCAGCGATTATGACAAGGAAAAGAATCAGAAAAAGAGTATAAATCATGGATATATCTGTAGTAATACCTTTATATAATGAGGATGAGTCGATCCCAGAACTATACCGATGGATTGACCGCGTGATGAACGAGAATCATTTCTCTTATGAAGTGATCTTCGTAAACGATGGAAGCACCGATCACTCATGGGAAGTGATCAGTGAGTTGAGTAGTAAGCACAAAAGTGTCAAAGGCATCAAGTTCCGCCGCAACTACGGCAAAAGTCCAGCCTTGTTTTGCGGTTTCAAAGAGGCCAAGGGCGACGTGGTAATCACCATGGATGCCGACCTGCAAGACTCTCCCGACGAGATACCTGGGCTGTATGCCATGATCATGAACGACGGCTACGACCTGGTTTCCGGATATAAGCAGAAACGATATGATCCCATTTCGAAGACCATACCCACCAAACTGTTCAACGCCACGGCCCGAAAAGTGAGCGGAATTCACAACTTGCACGATTTCAACTGCGGCTTGAAGGCCTATCGCCGCGACGTGGTGAAAAACATAGAGGTATACGGAGAGATGCACCGTTTCATCCCATACCTGGCCAAGAACGCCGGTTTCGACAAGATTGGCGAGAAAGTTGTGCACCATCAAGCCAGGAAATACGGCAAGTCGAAGTTCATGGGGCTGAACCGTTTTGTGAACGGATACCTTGACTTAATGACACTCTGGTTCTTGAGCACCTTCGGCCGCAAGCCCATGCATGTGTTCGGATTCCTGGGCACCATTGTGTTTTTCATCGGACTCATTGCCGCTTTCATCATCGGTGCAGACAAACTGTGGGCTCTGGCTCACGGCATACCGCAGCGGCTGGTCACCGATTCACCTTATTTCTATATATCGCTCACCATGATGATGATTGGCACCCAGTTGTTCCTTGCAGGCTTCCTCGGCGACCTCATCAGCCGCAATTCCGCCGGAAGGAACGACTATCAGATTGAACAGGAACTGAATATCAGCGACAGCGAACCACAGCAATAAGGACAACCCGACATGGTAAAAACAAGCATTGAAAATAGAAAGAGGCGTACCAGGAGGCTCATCGCGCCGGTCTTGTCGTCCATTGTGCTTCTCTGTGCTGCCTCATGCACGTCCATCGATTGTGTGCTGAGCAACACCGTGCACGCTATTTACGGCTTCTATCAGGCTGACGGTTCGCAATACACACTTACCGACACTCTCTACATTATCACCACCAAGCACGGGCCGGAACAGCGCGATACCATCATCAACCGCGACATAAACGCAACGGGCATCAACATTCCCGTCAGTTATGAGTCGCCTGAAGACGTGTTATATTTCGTCAGGACGTTCCCATACACCATCACAACCGAGGTGACAGATGCGAACGGAAACACCCAGGAAGTAACCAACACGATCACTGCCATGATTGCAGACACGGTGAAACTGAAGAAGGAAGACCGTAAACATTTTGAGTCGATCGACTGTAACCCAGCATTTTTCCACACCATTACGGGAGTGGAATACACGCGCAACGGCATCGACTCCATCGTTATCAACAATTCTCAAGTAAACTACGATGTCACCAAAGAGCATTTCCATATTTATTTCAAGTCTCACGATTAGTTTTCTGACGCTAATCCCCATGAAGGCATCGGCCCAGTTCGGGAAAAAGAAAGTGGCAATCGTGCACGCACCCGACACGGTGCCGCTTTTCAACGGGTTTGCCATATCGGCCGACCTGCTGGGAGCAGGTATGAAAATACTGGGCGACTATGGTCAGTACGAGGGAGCGCTGCGCGTGAATCTTCGTGACAGATATTTCCCCATTGTGGAAATAGGTGTAGGCCAGACCGAAAAGACAGATGTGGCCACTCGCACCTATTATAAGACGAGTGCGCCCTACATACGTCTCGGCGTTGACTACAACCTGCTGAAGGACAAACATGATATCTATAGGCTCTACGGAGGTGCCAGATATGGATACACCAACTTCAAATTTGATCTGATGAACCCCACAGTTCACGACCCGGTATGGGGAGGCAACGTGGACTATGCTGCTCACCAGGTGAAGAGCAACTACCATTGGCTTGAGATTGTATTCGGTGTTGACGCGTCAATTGCCGGTCCTTTCCACCTCGGATGGAGTGTCAGATACCGCAACCGCCTGTTCCACGACACCGGCGAGATGGATAACGCCTGGTATGTACCTGGTTTCGGAAAAGCCGGAAAATCGGTTATCAGCGGCACTTTCAACATTATCTTCGAACTCTAAACAGGGAATAACCACCTCAACACATGGACAAGAAGCAAAAAAGCATGTGGCAACTGGCCTTTCTCGCCTTCCTCATCATCGCCACAGTGCTCATTATCAGACACCAGCAGGACATGCCCTATCAGCAGGATTCGGGCATGGTGTTCGGCACTGTATACAACATTACTTACCAAAGCGACCAAAACCTCAAGAAACGCATTGAAGAAGAACTGCAGAAAGTGGACAATGCGCTGTCGCCGTTCAACGAACATTCCATCATTTCGCATATCAACCGCAACGAAGAAACCACGCTGAACAACATGTTCATGGATGTGTTTCAGTTGGCGCAGCAGATATCCCAAGAAACCAACGGGGCTTTCGACATCACCGTGGCACCGCTTGTCAACGCATGGGGATTCGGTTTTGAAAAGGGAACCGCCCCTACCCCACACGCCATTGATAGTATTATGAAGACCGTGGGCTATGAAAAGGTGAGTCTCACAGCAGGACACATACAGAAAAAAGACCCTCGCATCAAACTCGATTGCTCTGCCATTGCCAAAGGATACGGCAGTGACGTGGTGGCACGACTGCTAAGGAAAGAAGGGATACAGAATTTTATGGTGGAAATAGGTGGCGAAATCGTCACCAGCGGCATCAGTCCCAAGCGCGCCCCCTGGCGTATTGGAGTGACAAAACCCAACGACGACTCGCTCAATGTGAGCCAAGAACTGCAAACAGTGCTCAATGTGACAGACAAAGCAATGGCAACGAGCGGCAACTATCGTAATTTCTACTATAAAAATGGTAGGAAATATGCGCATACCATCAACCCGAAAACAGGCCATCCCGTACAGCACAACATCCTTTCTGCCACTGTCATCGCCCCGTCGTGCGCCATCGCCGATGCCTATGCCACCTCTTTCATGGTGATGGGACTCAGCGGAGCCAAAGAGATTCTGCAAAAGCACCCGGAACTGATGGCATATCTCATCTATAACGACGAGCACGGCAACTATGCCGTATGGTACTCGCCATCGATGAGAGACAAAATCATCGGGGAGTGAAACGTATCGCTACGGTGAGAATCATACGCCACTCAAGCAATATTTACCACATCATCCACATTCCTAACAAAGACAAACGACGTGCCTTTTACCACACTTTTTGAACGTCTGCTCGAACTTCCTCTGTTTCAGGGAATGAGCCACAACGACCTGAACACCATCGTGGGACAGACGAAGTTCGGTTTCCACAAGGTGCAGCGAGGCAAAATCCTGATTCGCGAGGGTGAGGCTTGCGAACACATCTTTCTGCTTACCAGTGGTAAACTCTGCTCCCTTACACAAGCCGACGACAACAGTTACTCACTGGAAGAGACCATCCACGCGCCCGCCATCCTGCAGGCAGAACGGATATTCGGCCTCACACAACGATATACCAAGACGTTCACAGCCATCGAAGACAGCAATCTCATCAGCATTAACAAGCAGGAAGTGCTCCGTCTGTCGGAACAGAACTTCATTTTCCGGCTCAATATGCTCAACATTATCAGCACCCACAGCCAACGAGCCGACCATCAGCCATGGCGAATACCACCACAAAGTATTCGCAGCAAGATAATCAGATTCGTGGAATCGCGCAGTCTTCGCCCCGCAGGAACAAAAACACTGCATATCAAAATGGAAACACTTGCCAGTTACATTGCCGAAAGTAGGTTGAACGTATCGCGCGAACTCAGGCAGATGCAACGCAACGGGGAGATAGAATGCACACGTGGTGTCATTCATATTCCAGCACTTGAACAACTCATCAGGTAGAAACAATGCGCCAGTTATGCGTTCTTTTTGGGGAATGGTCAATTCGCTGAGAAGCGGGTACTCATTTTCCAGGCATCGCGGCCGATGATGATGGAGTGAATAAATTTCGTTAAAAATATCAAGGAGAATAAGGAGTAACAGATAAAATAATGTAACTTTGCACTTGACATTTAGTATGAATGAGAACATGGCAGAGAAAGCAAAGAGAATAAACCCTTTTTTTGAAGATTATGGGACACCGCACGACACGGTCCCATTCGACCGTATCAAGGTGGAAGATTTTGAGGAAGCCTTCCTGGAAGGCATTCGCCGCAACAACGAACAGATAGAAAAGACCATCAATAACCCCGAGAAGCCCACCTTCGACAACACAATCATCAGTGCAGAAGAAGACAAAGACGGCTATTACGACCTGTTGGGCAGGGTAAGCACGGTGTTTTTCAACCTGATGAGCGCAGAAACAAACGACGAAATCGATGCTTTGGCTCAGAAAATGCAGCCCATTCTCACCCAGCATGCCAATGATGTGAGGCTGAACAAGCGTCTTTTCGAAAGGGTAAAGTATGTTCATCTGCATCACCGAAGACTTTCTGCAGAAGAAAAGATGCTGCTCGACAACTGCTACGACGGGTTCGTGCGCAGCGGTGCACTGCTTGATGAAGAGGGAAAGGAACGACTTCGCACGCTGACAGAGGAGGCTTCCATGCTTTCGTTGCAGTTTTCGCAGAATCTGCTGAAAGAAAACAAGGCCTTCATCCTGCATATCACCGACGAAAAGAAACTCGACGGGCTGCCCGACACAGCACGCGAGGCGGCCAAACAGGCTGCCAAGGAGCGCGAGATGGACGGGTGGGTGTTCACACTCGACATGCCCAGTTACAGTCCGTTTATGACATACAGCACCCAACGCGACCTCCGCGAGCAGATGTATATGGCAAGAAACACCGTCTGCACACACGACAACCCGGAGAACAACCTTGACATTTGCAAGCGGCTGGTGAACCTGCGGCGCGAAATAGCACAACTGCTGGGCTACAAGACCTATGCCGACTACGTATTGAAACACCGCATGGCCAGCAAGGTGAAGAACGTATACAAGTTGCTCGACGATCTCATTGCGGCCTATAAACCGACCGCACAGAAAGAATATGCCGAAATAGAGAAACTGGCAAAGAAGGCCGAAGGCAGTACTTTTAAGATGGAGCCGTGGGACCAGGGATTCTATGCCCATCAACTGCAGTTGAAGAAATACAACCTCGATGCAGAAATGCTGCGTCCCTATTTCGAACTGTCTAAGGTCATCGACGGCGTGTTCGGCCTTGCCAACCGGCTCTACGGCATCACATTCAAAGAGAACAAAGACATTCCCGTGTACCATCCTGACGTGAAGGCCTACGAGGTTTTCGACAAAGATGGGTCCTATCTGGCCGTATTCTATGCCGATTTCCATCCAAGAAAAGGAAAGCAGGGCGGCGCATGGATGACAGAGTTTCAAGGTCAGTGGATTGACCGCAAGGGAGAGAATGTGCGTCCGCACGTCAGTGTGGTGATGAATCTGACGAAGCCCACAGACGAAAAGCCGGCACTGCTGACGCTGGGAGAGGTGGAAACTTTCCTGCACGAGTTCGGTCATTCACTGCATGGCATGTTCGCCAACAGCCGTTTCGAGAGCCTCAGCGGCACCAACGTATGGTGGGATTTCGTGGAACTGCCGTCGCAGTTCATGGAGAACTATGCCATAGAAAAGGATTTCCTGCGCACTTTCGCCTACCACTACCAGACAGGCGAGCCCCTTCCCGACGACCTGATACGTCGCATCGTAAGGAGCCGCAACTTCAATGTGGCCATGGGATGTCTGCGCCAAGTGAGTTTCGGACTGCTCGACATGGCCTACTATACCAAGAAAGAGCCGTTCACCGACGACATTATCCCCTTCGAAAAGAAAGCATGGGCGAAGGCAAGCATACTGAAACCGAAGAAAAATCCGGTGACCTGCATGACCGTGCAGTTCTCGCACATCATGGCAGGAGGCTATGCCGCCGGGTATTATAGTTATAAATGGGCAGAAGTGCTCGATGCCGATGCCTTCAGCGTATTCAAGAAAAACGGCATCTTCAATCAAGAAACCGCCCAGCGTTTCCGCGATTGCATCCTGAGCAAAGGCGGCACTGAGCACCCCATGACGCTCTATAAGCGTTTCAGAGGGCAGGAACCCACAATCGAAGCATTATTGAAGAGAAATGGAATTAAACGAAAAGCAAAAGAATCTTGACCGCCGCTATCTGCGCATGGCGCGCATCTGGGCCGAGAACAGTTACTGTCAGCGACGCAAAGTAGGCGCTCTGGTGGTGAAAGACAAAATGATTATCAGCGACGGCTATAACGGAACGCCCAGCGGATTCGAGAACGTATGCGAAGACGAAAACAATGTAACCAAGCCCTACGTGCTGCATGCTGAGGCGAATGCCATCACCAAACTGGCGCGGAGCAGCAACAACAGTGACGGCAGCACACTATACGTCACGGCATCGCCTTGCATAGAATGTGCCAAACTGATTATCCAGGCGGGCATCAAGCGCGTGGTCTATGGTGAGCAATACCGCCTTGACGACGGCATCAGACTGCTGGAACGCGCCGGCATCGAAGTGCAGTTCATAGATGTAAACGCCATTTAGGCATCCGTTAAGATTAACACCCCACATATCAGTTATCATCAACAAACAAACACCATTAAGCGATATGAAATCCAACAGATATATGCCACTGATGCTGGCGTTGTGCGTAGTAATCGGCATTGTGATAGGAACATTCTTTGCCAAGCACTTTTCCAGCAACCGACTGAACATCATCAACAGCGGCAGCAACAGGCTGAACAACTTGCTGCGCATCATTGACGACCAATACGTAGATGCCGTGAACATCGACTCGCTGGTGGAGAAGGCCATCCCGCAGATATTGTCCGACCTCGATCCGCACTCTGTCTACATCAGCGCAAAGGATGTGCAGACAGCCACAGACGACCTGAAAGGCTCGTTCTCTGGCGTGGGCATAGAGTTTGTTATCAGAGAAGACACCGTCCACATACAAGGTGTTGTGAAGAACAGTCCTGCTGAACGGGCCGGACTTCTTGCTGGCGACAAGATCATCAGCGTAGACGGCAAGCCTTTTGTAGGCAAAATCGTGACCAACGAAGAGGCTCAGCACCGTCTGAAAGGACCGAAAGACACAAAGGTGACCATCGGTGTGCTGCGCTATGGAGAGAAGAAAGAGAAGACATTCACTGTGACACGTGGTGAGATACCCACACGCAGTGTCACTGCCACCTATATGCTTGACGACACCACTGGCTATATCCGTATCAAGAACTTTGGGGAAAACACCTATCCGGAGATGCTTATTTCGCTTGCAAAGTTGTCTCAGGAAGGATTCGGCAACCTGATTATCGACCTGCGCGACAACACGGGCGGCTATCTGCAATCGGCTGTGCAGATTGCCAATGAGTTCCTGTCGACCAACAAACTGATAGTATATACCGAGGGACGCAAGTCTCCAAGACAGGAATATCGCAGCGACGGACGTGGCAGTTATCAGAAAATACCGCTCATTGTGCTCATCAACGAGAGCAGTGCTTCGGCCTCTGAGATTTTCGCCGGTGCCATGCAGGACAACGACCGCGCCACTATCATCGGCCGGCGCTCATTTGGCAAAGGACTTGTGCAGCAGCAATTGGCATTCACCGACGGTTCTATGATCCGTCTTACCATAGCCCGCTACTATACACCATCCGGACGATGCATTCAGAAACCCTACTCCATGGGCAACACCAACGGCTATGAGGACGATTTGCTGGCAAGATATGAGCATGGAGAATTCTTCTCGCAAGACAGTATCAAGCATGTAGGGCCTGCCTATCACACCAGCAACGGGCGCGAAGTATATGGCGGCGGCGGCATCACGCCCGACATTTTCGTTCCGGAAGACACATTGGGTATGACTTCCTATTACAAACGTGCGAGCATGAGCGGACTTATCTTGCAGTTTGCCTTCACCTATACCGACGACAACCGCGTGAAACTCAACACGTTCAAGGAAATGATGGAACTGTCGGACTATCTTGTGAAGCAAAACACCGTGGAATTATTTGCCACCTATGCAGACAAGCATGGATTGCAGCGCAGAAACCTGATGATACAGAAGAGCCACTCGCTGCTGGAAAGGTATATCAACAGCCGCATCATCTATAACATCATGGACGAAGACGCATGGGTGCAGTATCTGAACATCGGCGACCCGGTGATCAAGGCGGCTCAGGATGTGTTCAACAAGAATGAGGCTTTCCCCAAGAAGCCCGAAAAGGCTGAAGAAACAGGAAGCAAAGGCCAGAAAGTAGCCGTCACCACGGGCTATGTGCTCAGAGATCTTACACGCAAATACCGCATGGTTGCCATGGCATAATCATCAACGACAAAGAAGAGTATGGACAAAAAAGACTTGCGCAAGTTCATCCGCATGCAGAAAGCACAGTTTACCGACAAGGAACTCGAACAACTTTCGCTGCCTATTATTAAAAGAATGTACGCGCACCCGCGCGTGAAGCAGGCGCAAACCATACTGATGTATTATTCGCTTTCCGACGAAGTGTACACTCACGAGGTTATCAACACTCTGGTGAAAGACGGGAAAACCGTGCTGCTGCCTGCCGTGCTGAGCGACACAGAGATGGAACTGCGATGCTATGAAGGACCGCAAGACCTTATCGGAGGATTCTTCAACATCATGGAACCCGTGGGAAAAACCTTCACCGACTATCACCAGGTGGACACAGCCATCATCCCCGGCATGGCTTTCGATTCGCGCTGCAACCGTCTGGGACGCGGAAAAGGCTATTACGACCGCCTGCTTCCACTACTAACGAATGCCTACAAACTGGGCGTGTGTTTCGATTTCCAGAAACTTCCCGGCATTCCCGCTGATGAACACGACATGAAAATGGACGAAATCATCTGACCAAAATCAGAGACAATCAACACTGAAATAACGCCAGAAAAGCGTATTCATGCCACTCTGCCACTAAGCCGACATACTCTTTCAACGATGGAGGCTTACACAGAGTGGCATGAATACTTTTATAACACACACAGCCCACATAACGCGGCAAACACGCTTATTCTATCTCAAAAAGTAAAAATCTAAGAAAAATGCGCTAATTTTAAACATTATTAACACGGTGGGGGGAATCTTTAAAAAATATTATTTATATTTTTGTCGTTGCAATATGCAAAAACAAATAGTAAAACAAACAATAACTAAAAATGATTAAGACATGAAGAAATTACTATTCACGTTTCTGGCATTTGCGGCAACAGCCATCAATGTCAGCGCAAAAGTTGGCGACACCTTTTCTTATACACACGGCAGTTTCACAGAAATTTACGAAATTACAAGTGAGTCGCCAAGAGAAGTCGTACTGACATCAATGAGGGCAAGCGCCGCAACCGACTACAACATGCCCAAGACCGTGACGAAAGGAAACACCACTTACACCGTCACCGAAATCTATCCATATGCGCTGGAGGGTGCTATATTCACATGGGCCAGCATCTCGTCGGCAGTTACTAAAATCGGCAGTAATGCATTCCGAAATTGCACGGCTCTGAAAAAAGTATACTTCGACAGCGGATTCAGCGCCACCTCACTGCCTGCTAACATGTTCTATGGTTGCACTTCGCTACAGGAATTCACAGTGCCCGCCAGCATTACCTCTATTGACGAGACCTGTTTCAATGGCTGTGCTGCACTCGAAACAGTTAGTTTTGCCAGTGGAAGCAAGATGACCTCCCTGCCGAAAGCATTCTCCAGTCTAAGTTCGTTGAAAGAGGTTTCACTGATCCCGGCCAGCATCACAACCTTCAGTGAAGGTTGTTTTCGAAATTGTAGCAAACTCACGAAAGTGACTTTCGAAGCAGGAATCAAGGCTACCGAACTGGCTGTTTCAATGTTCAGCGGTTGCTCTTCGCTGCAGTCGATCACCATTCCTGCCAATGTCACCTCCATCGGTAATTCTTGCTTCAATTCTTGTAGTGCTCTGACAAGTGTCCTCTTTGCCAACTCCGGGCTGAACCTGACAAAGATTGGAGATTACGCATTCACTGGCTGCAAAGCACTTACATACATCATGATTCCCAAGAATGTGACATCCATCGGAGTAGCGGCTTTCAATCAATGTGAGGCATTGAGTAGCGTTACTTTCAATACCGGCACCAGCGCGCTGGAACTATCTGACTATATGTTTAACAAATGCACTTCGCTGCAACAGATTACGCTTCCAAGCGGCATCACAAAAATCGGGGTGAGTTGCTTTAATGGATGCAGTGCATTGAAAAAGGTGGTCTATTCAAACGAAGGTGCCAACCTGGAAGAAATTGGCGACAATGCATTCCAGCAAACAGCCATGGAAGAGTTCACATTCCCCAAGAACATCGTCAAGGTGGGAAATAATACATTTACGGGAAATTATAATATAAGCAAGGTGATATTCATGAATCCCACGCCACCAACTGATGGCAATAATACCACATGCTCAGGGATGGATGACTTAGAGAGAGCAAAAAAACTCAATATTTACGTACCCTATCGATCAGTAAATGCCTATCTGGCAAGCAATATCGGTACCTACTACAAGTCTTATATGGGAGTATGGGTGAAACCGACTACTGAATACTTCTCGTTTTGTGCCAACAAGGCACTCGCCGTACATCAGGTGGAGGGCCTGACAGCATATCGCGCAACCCATGGCAAGGGTTCAAAGAAAATAGACCTATGGAAAGTAACCTCCAATGTGCAGCCTGCCGTCGGCCTTATCATGAAGGCTACACCTGACAAGATGTATCTGATTTCCAGAAACCAAGGCTCCGCCTACCCATTGAACGAGAACATCTTGGTGGGTGTCACAGCCGATACCAAGATTAATGCCACAGATGGAGGGAACACCAATTTCGTGCTTTACAACGGCGAATTCCACAACACCACCGCCGGAACACTGGCAAGCGGAAAGGCTTATGCCCAGGTTCCTACGTCTGAACTGCCCGCGGGAGCCAAGCAACTGACCTTTGTCTTGGCCGACGATGAAAGCGAAATTGGCACCACGGCCATCGAACATATCGACGCAGACAACAGCGCAAGCAACCAGCCTGCATATAATCTGAGCGGACAGCGCGTGGGGCCCGGTTATAAGGGAGTGGTGATCGTCAATGGAAAAAAGATGATCAGAAAATAATCAAACATCACAAAATACAAATTTTTAAAACAGTAAACAATTATGGAAAAGAAACGCTATATCATCCCTGACATCAAAATAAAGGCTATTGAACCGCAAACCATCCTGGCCGGATCTGACGGAGACGAGGAAATACCTGTGAATCCCGATGTGGTGAAACCAGAGAATGCCCACTCCAAAGGCATTTGGGTGTGGATGGAAGAGTAAACAAAAACTTGTCGCTGATGTGCCGAAATGGCACGTCAGCGACAAGTTTTATAAATGATTCGTAATACTTAGATACCTGCCAGATTACTGATAATTGTCATCCTATTGACTCACTGACTAATAAAAACGTATATCCACAATGATGCGAGCACCCACATACTGGTTGAGTTTGTCTACCAGTGCAGTGCGCATCATCGAGAGGTCTGACCGCAAGGCTGGACTTGTTAACTTCACAAACAACACCTGGTTGCGGATGTATTTGTCTTCGGTGTAACGGGCAACAGCCTTCCCCGCAACCTCATCCCAGGCATCCACGAGCCTGTTCTGCAACAGGGGCGTTTCAAGACCGTTCTGCCGCAGAAACATATTCACAACATCGGCAACGGGCAACACATCACGCTTAAACATCTTTCACCTCCTTTGCCTTCTTCTCACTGATTTCCCCGTTATCCACAGAGAATATCTTATAGTCGAATCCCGTGCGGCTCAATATCTTGTCAAGATGGTCGCGATTGGTGTCGGTGATGAAGATCTGACCATATTCATCGCTTGAAACCAGACGAACAATCTGCTCCACCCGGTTGGCATCGAGTTTGTCGAAGATGTCGTCAAGCAGCAACAAGGGTGTGGTATTGCCGGGCGTGCGCTTCAAAAAACTGAATTGCGCCAGTTTCAATGCAATCACAAAAGTCTTATGCTGTCCCTGGCTGCCCTCTCTTTTGATAGGATAGCCGCCAAGCGTCATCTCCAGATCGTCGCGATGAATGCCGTGAAGCGAATAGCCCACAGCACGGTCTTTAAACCGGTCACGACGTATCACATCCAGCAGATCACCGCGCTGACAATGCGAAATATAGTTGAGCGACACGGCTTCGCGGTCTTCTGAAACACTTTGATAGATATGCTGGAAGAGCGGAATCAGTTCTTTCACGAAAGCATCACGCTTCTCGTAGACCACCTTTCCCGCTTCCGCCATCTGCTCTTCACAGATGCCCATGAGCATTTCGTCGGGCTCATCCTCCTGTTTGAGCAGCGTATTCCTCTGCTGGAGGGCCTTGTTATACCGGTTTAGCGCATCTATATAACCGCGGTCATACTGAGAAATCACCACGTCCATCAGCCGTCTGCGCTCCTCACTTCCGCCTTCAATGAGCAGCGTGTCAGCAGGAGAGACGAAGATAAGAGGTATGATTCCGATATGTTCTGACAACCGCTTGTATTCCTTCTTGTTTCGTTTGAAGTGCTTTTTCGTCCCCTGCTTCATCCCGCAATACACTTGCATAGGGTCGCCAAGGTCGCTCTCATACGAGCCTTCCAGTACGAAAAACGGCTCGCCATGCCTGATCACCTGCGAGTCAATGCTGGTATAGGCACTCCGGCAGAATGACAGATAATACACAGCATCCAATAAATTCGTCTTCCCCACTCCATTCATGCCGATCAGACAATTCATCTTGGGCGACAAATCCAGCGTGGCCTCCTTGATATTCTTATAATTAATTATAGAGATTTTGTTCAGTATCATTCTCCGCATTCGTCTTTTGAGTAGGCAAAGATACACCTTTTATTATTGAAAAACGAAAAAAGTCACAGATAAATTTCAATATGTGAATTAAATTCCTTAATTTTGCATCCCAAATGAGAAAATTAAAAAACAAACAATAAAATGGCAAAAGTAAAAGAACAACAAAACGTTGAGGAACTCAACAAGAAAGAAGCCCTCTTCATGAAGTACAGGAAGGCTATTATCTATGCAGCAATTGCACTGATTGTGATTATTGCTGGTACTATTCTCTACAACAACTATGTGAAGACTCCACGTGAGACAAAGGCAAGTACAGAACTGGCAAAAGGACAGGAACTCTTTGCAGACAGGATGTTCGAAAAGGCCCTTAATGGCGACAGCACCCGATATGCAGGTTTCTTGAAGATTGCTTCCGACTATAGCAGCACCGCTGCCGGCAACCTGGCAAACCTCTATGCCGGTCTTTGCTATGCCAATATGGACAAATGGGAAGATGCAGTGAAGTTCCTCGACAAATACTCTGCTGCTGACGACGTGATGGTAAGCCCCGCTGCCATGTCGGCACTCGGTGATGCCTATGCCCACCTGAATCAACTCGACAAAGCCGTTTCTGCCTTCAAGAAAGCAGCAAGCATGGCTGACAGCAATGCAGAGGACAACACCAACAACAGTCTCTCACCCACCTTCCTCATCAAGGCAGCACAGATTCTTGAGAGCCAGAAGAAGAACGACGAGGCCCTGAAAATCTATCAGGATATCAAGAAAAAGTATGTCAATTCCGCCGTTTGGTCGGAAATCGACAAATACATTGAACGCGCTTCTGTGAAATAATGGCAACAGCACAGCATCATTTATCCGACTACGACTTCTCGAAAGTTCCTGACGCCAGCAACATGTGCTTCGGCATCGTGGTCGCTGAATGGAACCCGGAAATAACGGGTGCCCTACTCGAAGGAGCCGTTTCAACGCTCGAAAAGCACGGAGCACTGCCTGAGAACATTCATGTGAAGACCGTTCCCGGTTCTTTTGAACTGATTTACGGTGCTCATCAGATGACACTCAACGGCGGATATGATGCCATCATCATACTCGGCAGCGTCATCAGAGGTGAAACACCACACTTCGATTACATCTGCCAAGGTGTCACAGTAGGCATCGCAAGGCTCAATGCCACCAGCGAAATACCCGTTGTATATGGTCTTCTCACCACCAACGACTTGCAGCAGGCAAAAGACCGTGCAGGCGGTAAATACGGAAACAAGGGAGATGAATGTGCTGTGGTAGCCATCAAAATGGCTAAGTTCTGAGTAAAGAAAAGCAGAATAAAAAATAAGAGGAACGGGTGCGATGATGGTCGCACCCGTTCCTCTTATTATATATCCCCTATATCCGGTCACTCTGTTTCCTCCTGTACGGCTCCTGGTCATTCATCCTCTTCTGTCTCATCATCTTCTGTCTCATCATCTTCTATCAGCACTTCCGGGAACAAATCCATCTGCTCCAAGAGCACGGAATTGCCGAAATAAGAGTCACAAATGCGGACTATATTATTAAAAGTGGCCAGATAACAGAAGTCGTTGATTGCCCAGATATCCTTGGGATTCTTGCATATCTGTCGGTATATCGTCCTCATACACCGCATGCGCATCTTATTGTATTTCTGGTTTAGGATCACGCCATCACGCGAAAGACTCACTTCAAACTGACACAGATAGCGCCATGTGCGCCACACAATATGTAAATACCGAGAAGCCTTTCCTTGTTTCATCAGTCTCTCCAACACAGGTATGGCAGGATGATCGACCGCATATCTGTTCTGATGTGCATATTCCACAGCATAGAGACACTGCTTGTCAAAATCCGAAGCCTGCTCTACCATTTTCAGCAGAAAACGCTCATTCTGCTCCGACTGATCGATTCGTAAACTATAGATAGAATCATAATTACTCATCATGCTTCGCGGACTCAAATATGCAGCCGCCTTTTTATCATCAATTGTCCCATAACGTTCCAAGGCATACCTGTGCCTGAGTCTTACGCCGAAGGAACTAATGACCGGCGACACCTTCTTCCAAACAGTATCATCATCAGGGTCCCACAATGTGGTATCGCGAGGAAGAATGTTCGTTATTGTCTTTACAAAGTCGACGGCAGCATGACGGACAACATCATCTTTTATCACGTCCGTCTTTATCTGAGCAATCTCGTTGTTGACAACCACACCAAACCGAAACCAAAGTTCCGCATCACAACACACCGCCCGCAAGATGGCATAACCATTTGCCACATCCATCATGTCGTCCAAAACGGCATTCTTGGGCACCACCGTGTCTGGTTCGAAATAGATATCACCGTCCGACATGGTTCTAATGAAATACTCATCATCACCATATTCCCCCTTATCATCAGCATCCTTGGCATCCACTTCCACCTTTACCTGCTGCGTTTCGGTAATGTATTTCGTTTGTAAATCCTTAGAAAGAATCAGCGCCACGATACCAATCACAACCGCTGCCACAATTCCCAATTCATGTTTTTTCATATTCCAACAACACTTTTCTTGATTTCTTTATTATGTATTAAACACGGCAAATCCTATTGCATCATACCAACTGCAAAGATATGAAATAAATAGTAAACGAAAGGAACATTTTCCGTCGCAAGGCTTGCGAAAAAGAAAGATTATTCCCGATTATTCCCATGTGACCAACTCACGCGGCAAAGTAATCTTCTTGGGTTCTCCTCTTGAGCCAAATATGTAATAGTTCTTTGCCAATCTTTCATCAAACTTTGAAATAAAGGCACCTCTTATTCTAGCACATTTCTCATTAATGGAATTAAGACATGGATTCGTCACATCCTCGATGCTGCGCAAGGCACGTTCATTCAGTCCAAAGGGTTTGATTCTCTGGTATATATCAGCCAGTTCTTCTCTATAGTCGGGCAAGTACTTGAAAATAATACCTTCAGGATGACGTAAAAACAGAAGATAGGTTGCCTTCACCAAAGGTTCCATCTTGATTTCCATATTATTATAATCTGGTAGAAAAATACGAAAATCTTTCGTAACCACAAGCCTGCTAAGCCTTGTTTTCTCTTCAAACAACTTCATAAGAAGGTTTCTAGGAAGCCCACGCTCATCCAGCAACCTTATCCTCTCCTTAATCTCTTCTACCAATAGTGCGACATCATTGTCTGCTACAATCCATGAAAAAAGTTCATCCGCATACTCATCTGTTGTTCCCTCTTCCGTCTCTGGCTTCTTAATCGTAGAATATAATGCAGCCCGACTATAGTCATAATGAACTTTTTTTACAATCATGTCCAATTGCTTGATGATGCTTTCATCATCCCCATCTTCCAATCGATAATAGTGTCCCTCAATGAATCCAGCCCCATGATTATTCCTGTCACCTACAAAAAAGAACATACCCTGTTTAATCTTTTCAGAGTCTTCAGGATAAGACAAGAACTGAAGAGGATATGATGAGTCTAACGAAAGATTCTCCTTTTCATCCCCTCCAATGTTTGGACAAATGTATTTAAGAAACTGTTCATCACTCTTCAATTGCTCCGACAAGCGAGGAAGATATACAAATTTGTACATGTGATATAGGCGCAAATCAGCATGAGTCATGAAGAATTTGTTAAGACACTCATTATACCCGTTTTCTACGTAAACAATTTCTCGAACTTCCTTATATTCCTCCGCCCTTAGTCCCATTTCCTCATTGAACTCAAACTTATCAAGTGCATTCAGTTTCCTGGGCAACTCTGTCCTTCCCAGTTTTCCACTAAGATACGCTTTTTCTATTCGTTCATCTTCTTCACGTTGAATTCTGTCCGCTTCTAGCATTGCTTCATACTCTACCTTTCTTTGCCTTTCATTCTTGTAATACTTAATAAAGCCGCCTTCGTCCCATACATCATGAAGATACATTAGGAACCAAATTACAATCATAAAGGCAATTACTAATGGCGCAAGTACAATAACCACCGTATTAAACTTCCAGTCATTATCAATCGTACTTTTCTTTTTATTATCTTCAGACAGGCATGCAAACAGCATTCCTCCACTAAGGAACACCCAAATAAAAATGGCAAAAATCAACCAAATACTTATATTAAATCCCCTTCATTTTTCCTTTCATGGAAAAAGACGATAAGCAACAAGACTGCAACAACGACATCAACGATGTTCCACATTGTTCTTCCAAGCGCGATTTTGAATAACGGCTGGAAGAGTAGTGCAAGTGCGCCAAATACCACCGCCCACATCTCCTGCATCTTTACATAATACTGATATGCCATGACAGCAAATACCACCATAGACACAAACCTCACCAACTGATAATATCCGTAAGGCATCGGGACTAGGCAGAGCAGCAAGAGGGCTGCAAGACAAATTGGAACGTATTTCATAATTCAGTTATAATCAGTATCAAACATACATACACCTCAGTCATATATTCTTCATTTTTCTTCTGCAAAGATATAAAAAACAGCGAATTCTCCAAGTGAATGGGGATGATTATTGGGGGGGCATTCGCAGCCCCGTGGAAGTCATAAACTTATCCGTTTGCTTTCCATCACCTCATCAAACATTTCGTTAACTTCTACCATCCAATCTGGTAGTTTTTTCATTGCCTGATAGACTAAGGTACTGGGCATCTTCTTGTAATAGGCGTAGGCCATGGGACAGGCAATGTCACCAATTGCTTCGCTAATCAAGTAATTCACCATAAGTTCGTAGTTATGTTGTTTTCTTTTGCAAAAATATATAATAATTGCAACACATCCAAGTGAATAAAGATGTTTTTTGCGGGGTTGCGCATTCGCAAGGCTTGTGAAACTGGAGTCTTTAAGAAAAGTATAAAAAAAGAATAGGATTGATAAGGTATTCCATAACAATGCCTTTCTAAACATGCCATAAAACCCTATTTCTCGCCATCAAACAGCATGCTGATGTTTCGAAAAAACGCGACAAAATCATGTTGGTGGTTTTCTTCAAAATAGAAATGGATTTTGAAGAAAATGGGCGCTGAAAACGTGAAAACGTAAAGAATCATTACCACAGCACACATTTCGACTCTCAAAAACTATGGTTTCAGACTTCAAAAACTATGGTTTTACAGCCCAAAAACTATGGTTTCGCACCTCAAAAACTATGGTTTTGCAACCCAAAACCTATGCTTTTTTCAGTAAAAATCTGATTCTTTCGTTCAAGAGAACTCCGTTTTCGGCATAACAATTTGTTAATCAACAAGTTGCATGAAGTGTGTTGTAATTCGCGTATTTCACGCCCAATTGACCGTCCGTGACCATTATCGCCCGTATGAGAGGCCAAAATTCGGATTTTCCATGACAGTTTTAGGAACGAGAACCGCTCGGTGCGGGTGGTGGTGTTAATGAGGGCATAAAAATAAAAAATGGGTTTTATTTTGTATTTCGCTCGCTTATTCGTATCTTTGCCGACGAAAAAGAATAATGAATCATGAAGTTTATCAGTTGGAATGTGAACGGGCTGAGAGCCTGTGAAGGCAAAGGATATTTCAGCGAGGCATTTAAAACGCTGGATGCCGACTTCTTCTGCCTGCAGGAAACGAAGATGCAGGAGGGGCAGTTGGACATTGCCTTCGACGGATATGAGTCGTACTGGAACTATGCTGACAAGAAAGGCTATAGCGGAACGGCCATCTTCACCAAGCATAAGCCGCTCAACGTTACCTATGGCATGGGTATCGACGTGCACGATCATGAAGGAAGGATGATTACACTTGAGATGGAGAATTTCTATCTCATCACTGTCTATACACCAAACTCACAAGACGGGTTACGGCGACTTGATTATCGCATGCAATGGGAGGATGATTTCCGCGAGTATATGAAAAGACTGGACGAAAAGAAGCCTGTTATCGTATGCGGGGATATGAACGTTGCCCACAAGGAAATAGACTTGAAGAATCCCAAAACCAACCGCAAGAACGCGGGATTCACAGATGAGGAGCGGCAGAAGTTCACCGTCCTGCTCGAAAACGGGTTCACCGACTCATTCCGCTATTTCTATCCCGACCAGAAAGACATCTATTCATGGTGGAGTTACCGATTCAAGGCAAGGGAGAAAAATGCTGGTTGGCGCATCGACTACTTCGTGGTTTCCAACAGGATTGCCCCACAAATGGAGGATGCCAAGATACACACCGATGTGTACGGAAGCGACCACTGTCCCGTGGAACTCACCATCTCACTATAATTATACTGTAAACACCATATCACAAATCATCACATGAACCTACAATTACTCTTACGTTCTTTCGAATTCGAGGACTTATTCCCGGCCGTGGCAAACATGTATCCCAATGCCAAACGTCACAGAAAGGAGTTCAAGGATGCATACGACCTGCTGACAACCCTGCGTCCGATTGTGTCGAAGAAGAACATCAAATACCAGATTATTGAATCGCAATTCTCAAAAGACTACTTCTACGGCGCGCCCGACAGCAATTTCAAAGCCACGTGGGAAGAACTTGCCGGAAGGAATGTTATAAAAGGAAAAGAAGTTGAACTAACAGATGAAGAGATAGCAGCCAACTGTCTCATCAACAGCATCTTCATCGGGAAACATCCAGAGCAGTTTGAAGACAGTTTCCGATCACTGGTAAGAGGAAAATAAAAGCAATAAAAAGGCGGTGAGACGATGTGGTCTATACACCGTTTTCCTCGTCTGCGGTATTCTCAGTCTGCGGTTCTGCCGAGTCCAACTGTGTGTCACGGGCAATGCTCACATTGCCCATTCTGTTGAGTCTGATCACCATTGGTATGTACTCATCGCTCAGTTTGTCGGCCGAACCTACGCTCGCACCGAAAATCAAGTCATCGCCCTCGGCGCGGTCGAACACAATGCCGAGCAGCACACCGCTCTCGCGCGTGGTAGCATCCAGGTAATCGTTGAAGGCTTTCTTAGAAAAAAGACGGTTGAAAAACTCAGTTCCGTCGGGACGAAACACCTTCACGCGTATCAGATTGTCAAAATATTTCGTTCCCTGCTCATCTTTTACCATCGGCAGACTGTCGGCCACGAACCGATGAACTACCACTTTATAGGTCTTACCAATCCATTGCACATCGTCTTGATGCGTGAATTCGCTCATCTTCACGGGCATCTGCGGCTTGGGAGCCTCTGTCTTGGGAACGATAATTACATTTGTCTTTTTCTCTCCACTGCATGAAGCCATTGCCAACACGACAATTGCCAATGCTATACCTTTCGATATTTTGTTCAAAATTTGTCTCATTTCTATTAGAATCATTCGTTAAAGAATGTACAAAATTAAAACATTTTGCCGAAAACAACGGCATCTGCCTGCCAAAAAATGAAATTTTTAATTCAATTATATCCATAATGACATTTTTTTACTATCTTTGCAATAAGAAAATACCCTGATTCAAGAATATGAAGAAGAAGATATTAGCCATGATCTGCATCGTTGCTGCCTGTTGGCTTGCCATCTGCTCTTGCGACGAAAAGGCTGCGCCCCGGCAGGAAGAGCAGCCGATAGACACCATTCCGATGATGATCATGCAGATACAGAAGTGTGCGAAACTCTACACAGCGGAGTATCAAGTGCACAAAATAGTGACTCACGACGACCAGATGAAACTCAAAGGGAGCATCCTGGCGCAGGATTTCAACATCACGCTGCCCATCGGCAACCGCAAAATAGCCATTCCCATGGATGCCACACTGAAGGCATACGTGGACTTCAGCACTTTCTCGGAAAGCAATATCCATAGAAACGGCAACAGAATAGAAATCATTCTGCCCGATCCGAAGGTGGAACTCACCAGCAGCAAGATAAACCATGCTGAAATCAAAAAACAGGTATCCATCCTGCGTTCCAACTTCAACGACGAGGAAATGGCAAGTTATGAGAATCAGGGCAGGGCTTCTATCATCAACGACATACCGCGAATGGGCATTATCAACATGGCACAAGAGAATGCAGCCAACACGATTATCCCGATGATTACTGCCTTGGGATTCCCCGAAGAAAATATTAAAGTAACATTCCGCAAACAATTTACAATCAACGACATACGTTCATTGTTTGACGCAAAATCCATTGCAAGATGACAAAGAAGAGCACCACCCCAAGGAAAAGCCGCAAAACGACCGACGAAACCAGCCAAAGCGGCATTGAAGTCATCCTCTCCGCCCTTTTCCAAATGGTGGGGAGACTGGGCAAATGGACCGTTATCGGCATCCTGGCCATCGCTGCACTCATTGCCCTGATTGGGTATATCACCATGCAGAAGATGGGCGACACCAGCGCGAGCATAGAGATTGACAAGCGCATCGGCATCACACCCACGCAGATAGAGTCGATGAAGACCATCGGCGAATGGGAATTCCTGTCGATTGCCGATGAAGAACTCGTGGATACGGTGAGAAACGGATTCTTCAAGGACGATGAACTGATTCGCATTTACTATGGTACGCTGCGCTTAGGCATCGACATGAAGGACGCAAAAGACGGGTGGATCAAGAAAGACAAGGACACCATCGACGTGCTTCTCCCACCCGTTAAACTGCTCGATGAGCGTTTCATCGACGAAGCACGCACAAAATCGTTCTTCGAATCGGGCAAATGGAGCGACCAGGACCGAGAGATGCTCTATCAGCGCGCATATAAACGAATGAAGCAACGCTGTATGACCAAAGAGAATATTGCCTCGGCCGAGCAGAATGCCACCAAGCAGTTCTACCAGATGATGCGTTCCATGGGCTTCGACAATGTCAGGGTGCGCATGGAAGAGCCTACAGACATCGTAAAAAGGAAATAAAGAACCGCTTACTAAGCATATTACACCATCTGCACATGAACGATTTCAATCAGATTCTCACCGATCTTTCCTCCCTGCTATGGGGCTGGCCGATGATTATCCTGCTGCTCGGCACCCACCTGTTTCTCACCATCCGCCTGCGTTTTCCCCAGCGCCACCTGTGGACGGCTATCCGTCTGAGTGTCAAAAGAGACAAGGACGCAAGCGGAGATGTGTCGCAATTCGGTGCACTTGCCACGGCATTGGCTGCCACGATAGGCACAGGCAACATCATCGGCGTGGCCACGGCCGTTGCTCTTGGTGGTCCCGGAGCCGTGTTATGGTGCTGGCTGACCGGCCTGTTTGGCATTTCCACGAAATATGCCGAAGGTCTGCTTGCCGTGAAATATCGTGTGAAGACCGCAGAAGGGCGCACGCTGGGTGGTCCGATGTATGCTTTGGAGCGCGGACTGGGCTGGAAATGGCTGGCGGTGCTCTTTGCCCTGTTCACAGCCGTGGCCTCCTTCGGCATTGGAAACACAGTGCAAGCCAATGCCATAGCCACTCTCACGTATGAAACCTATCACATTTCGCCCTATATCACCGGCACGCTCATCATGCTGCTTGCAGGAGCCGTGGTGCTGGGTGGCATCAAAAGCATTGCTCGCGTATGCACCATGCTCGTGCCCTTCATGGCTTTGTTCTACATTCTCGGCTGTATTGTCATCCTTTTCATGAACGGCAGTTACGTGTGGCCAGCCATAAAACTGATTTGCGAGGCTGCTTTCAACCCCGAGGCAGCAGGTGGCGGATTTGTGGGAAGCACGGTGATGATGGCCGCACGCTTCGGTATCGCGCGCGGATTGTTCTCCAATGAGTCGGGAATGGGTAGTGCGCCCATCGTTGCATCTGCCGCTCAGACGCGCAACCCGGTCCGTCAGGCATTGGTATCGAGTAGTGGAACCTTCTGGGATACGGTGGTTATCTGTGCGCTCACCGGACTGGTGATTGTGAGCAGCATCATCGCCTACCCCGACATTTCTTATGAAAATGGAGCCACGCTGACAAAAGTGGCATTCAGCAAGATACCTTATATCGGTGCACCGCTGCTCACATTCGGCCTGCTCACCTTTGCTTTCTCCACCATTCTGGGTTGGGAACTCTATGGTGAACGTGCTGTTGAATACTTAGACAGCCGCCTGCGCCGCCCTTACCGCATTCTCTACATCCTGGTTTTGTTTATCGGAGCCGTTGTTAATTTAGGCATTGTGTGGAATCTTGCCGACTGCATGAATGCGCTGATGGCTATTCCCAACCTGATTTCACTTCTTTTCCTCAGCGGCGTCATTGTGCACGAAACGCGGCAATATCTTTGGAAAGGCGATTTGGATAAAGAAATGGAGGGGTGATTCACTGCTCTAATACACCAGGCAGAACACACCGGCAAGAATGAAAAGCACGGCAACGATGCGGGTGAGCCACACTTGGGCAACATGGAAACTGCGGCTCAGGGCTGAGATAGACTGCACGCTGAAAGCAAAGACATAGGCCATAAAGACGACCGGCAAGGCCGTTCCTATGGCAAAGCATACAGGTATGAGATAGCCTGTTGAAGATTCTACCGACATGGGAATGACCATGCCGAAATAAACAATTCCGCTTTCGGGACAGAAAGCCAAGGCAAACACGATGCCCAAGAGAAAACATCCCCAGGCACCACGATATTTTTTCAACGGGTTAGAGGCCGACGGCACATGGTCGTGATGGTGCAGCAAGTCGGTATAAAGCAGATACAAGCCGATGATGATGAGCAGCGGAGCCAGCACGCGCTCGCCCCACTCACTCATTTGTTCACCGAAATGCATCATCTGAACACTGCCCCTGATCATGACGATGAGTACGATGCCGAGCACGGAATAGGCAAATGTGCGCCCGAGGGTGTACAACAAGCCGTTTCTGAAAATGCTTTTCCCGCCTTTCACAATATAACCCATCGCGGCAATGTTCGTTGCCAGCGGGCATGGATGTATGGCCACCAGCAACCCCATCAGGAATGCCGTGAGCAGTGGGAACTGCGATTGTTCAAACAACTGTTGCATCAAGTTCATTTGCGATATACCTATTATTCTATAGAGATGATTTCTTTTTCAACCCGAATTATTTCAACGAAAACTTCTTACCGTTGATTTTCACTTTCTTAAACTGCACATTCTTGGCACCTTCAAGCACGTTGAGCCTCAAGTCGGTAACGCCGTTGATGTTGCAATTTGACAGGTAAATGTCCTGCGCCTGCTGGTAACCGGGCAGTCCGTCCACATGTACGGCGAAACGGCTCTTGTTGCTGTTCACATGATCGATGTGGATATTGCGGAACAGCGGGAGATAATCACCTTTCTCGGTGTGCCAGTATCGGAGTTCAATGCCCAAGATGGCAAGGTCGCAAACACCCACCTCGACATTTCTCACAAACACGTTCTCCACCACACCGCCGCGCAACGGGTTCGACTTGATGCGGATAATGCGCTGCAAATGGGGACTGTCCATCTTGCAGTTTTCCACCCATACATTGCGGCAACCGCCTGTCATCTCGCTGCCGATGGCCACACCGGCATGCCCGTCTTTCATCAAACTGTTGCGCACAATAATGTTCTCACTGGGAATGTTCCACTTGCGCCCGTCGCCATTCTTGCCCGACTTGATGGCGATGCAGTCGTCGCCAGTATCAAAATAGCAGTTGTCTATCAGCACATTCTTACACGACTCGGGGTCGCAACCGTCGTTGTTTCCGCCATGGCTGTTCATCCTCACTCGGCGCAGCGTGATATTCTCCGACAATAGCGGATGAATCAGCCAGAAAGGAGAATGGTTCAACTCGATATCCTCTAAGAGAATATTCTTGCACTTATAGAAATTGATGAACTGCGGACGCATGCCATACTTGCCTTTGAACACACGCTGGTCCATGGGAAGGTCGCGGTCAAGAGCGCGGTTGAGCAGTTCTTTCTCATTGCCAATGGTGCCGTCGGGCAAGGTTATGTTTCTCACACGCTTGGCATTGAACCAATTGTCGTGGCTGGCTTGCCCATCGAGAATGCCCTTACCTGTCACGGCGATATTCTCTTCACCATAAGCATAGATCAGCGGTGACAGATTATAGCAGTCGATTCCTTCTATACGGGTGAGTACGATGGGAAACTTGTCTACATCGGTGATAAATTTAAGCACCGCCCCGTCGTCGAGATGCAAGTCAACATTTGACTTCATGCGAATGGGACCTGTATAAAACGTGCCCTTGGGTACCACTACCCTACCGCCACCAGCCTTCGAACACATGTCAATTGCATTGTTGATGGCATGAGTAAACAGTGTGTCGCCTTTCTGCTGATAGTCAAGAATACTATAAGTACGCTCTGCAAATACCGGCTGTTTTATCTCAGCCAGCACTTGCTTCATCCTTTTCCAATCTTTGTTCCCTGCATTTAGTGCCGATGTCACCAGGCAGACGAGAACCAACGCTAATACTTTTTTCATACGTACAATTAGTTTTAGTTTGTTTTCACGTGCAAAGATACAGAAAAAAATAATTATATAGTGCTACATATATAATTTTTTATTACCTTTGTATGCATGAAGAAGAGCATAGATGACACGAAATACCTTGAGAATCTGGTGAGCGAGGGCGAACACCAGCAGCAAGATTTCAAATACAAAGTGATGGATGCCGTGAAACTGGCACGCTCTGTGTCGGCCTTTGCCAATACTGACGGCGGGCGACTGCTTATCGGAGTGAGAGACGACGGACATCTTTCAGGCGTGCGTTCAGAAGAAGAAATCTTCATGATGCATGCTGCAGCGTGGAAATATTGCAGGCCGGAGTCAGCCATCCGATTCGAAACGATGCATGCCGGAGGCAAAACCATTGTCGTGGCAACCATTCCACCCTGCGCGAAAAAGCCGGTTTTCGCCCTTGACGAACAAGGAAAACGGCATGCCTATATCCGCCGAAAGGACGAAAACATTGTGGCTTCGCCTGTTCATCTGGAAATCTGGAGACAGGAACAATCACGCAATGGAACCTTCACAACCATTGCCGACGACGAGCACAGGCTGATGGAAGCCCTTGAGGAGATGCCACATATCAGCCTGAACAGACTTGTCAGGCTGTCGAAAGTGAACAGGAGAAAGACCATATCCATCCTTGCCAAACTCTGCCGTTTCGGTTTGGTAGAGATGGAATACACTGATCACCAATTCCTTTTCTCCTCAAAATAGTGGAAGATGAATCTTATTGTCTTGCGCGAATTCAACCAAGAGCAATCACTTTTGTGCAAAAACCAACAGATATCAATCGCACTCCTTTACAAAAGACTATCAATATCAATTGATTTCCATGGCAAACGGCTGGTTGGCCATTCCCTTGGGAAGTGTCACGAAGACTTTTCCGTCTTTCACACGATATTTCAGTCTCTTGCCGTTTGACACAAGGCGGACGCTCTTCTTGGGAAGATTGACCGTCCACGACAGCGTTTCCGGAAAGGAGGCACCGTCGTCCAAGGTGCAGACAGCATATAGCCTACCATCTTTTGAAGAAGTGAACCACACACTGCCCTCATGATAATGAGGAGTGATGGTGGTGCCATAGATGGCCTTTCCATTGGCTTTCATCCACTTCCCGATGGCATTCAGTCGCTCAACAGCCTCATCTTGGATGATGCCTTCGGGTGTCGGGCCCACACCAAGAACAAGATTGCCGCCCTTGGCAACAACTTCCACCAGCGTATTGATGACTTTCTGCGCCGATTTCCAACGAGGTCGAGGCACATAACCCCAGTCATCGCTCAACGGAATGCAACTTTCCCATGGGTAAGACAGTTGCGTTTCGGGAATGGTTCTCTCTGGTGTCTGATAGTTTTCATAAGGACCGCGGATGGTTCTGTCAACAATGATCAGCCCAGGCTGTTGTCTTCTCGCCATGGCTGCTATGTCAGGCATGTGGATATCCTGACGATTCTCCTTGCACACCCATCCTCCGTCGAGCCAAAGGATATCCACTGAGCCGTAGCGAGAAAGGATTTCCTCAATCTGACGGTAGGTGAACTTGCAGAACTGCTCCCACCGCCACGGGTAATCCTTAATGGAATAGTTCACGTTGCGCCCCTTGTTGGGGTAGACATCCCACCAATAATACTGACTATGCCAGTCGGGTTTTGAGAAATAAGTACCTATCATGAAGCCGTCGTTGCGAAACGCATCCAACACATACCTCAGCACGTCGCGGCGAGGATCATCGCGAAAAGCATGGCGGGCAATCGTAAAATCGGTTTGCTGACTGTCGAACATGCAGAAGCCGTCGTGATGCTTGGTGGTGAAAATCATGTATTTCATTCCTGCCTGCTGCATCACCGAAGCCCATTGCTGCGGATTAAACTGACGGGGACAAAACTGGTCTGACAGGCCGAAATACCAGTCGCGATACTGCTGAAAGGTCTGGGTGGTGTCTCTTGTGATCCAGTTTTCATCACAAATCGACCATGACTCCACAATGCCTGGCACCGAATAGATGCCCCAATGGATCAGCACGCCGAATTTCAAATCCTGCCACTGATGGAGTTTTTGCACCACATCTTGCTCCTCGGGCCATTGATAAGAGGATGACTGCTCATGGATATTGCCCTGTGAGAAAACGCTTTGCGACATCGTGACTGACAATAGCAATAGCACCCAAAACTTGTTTTTCATCATCATTAGTTATTATATCATAGTTAAACAAAATGCCGCTGTGCTTACTGCACAACGGCATAACTCTTATTGCACAATCTCTTGTACATGAACGTCGCCTGGAAAATAACGAAGTCCACGACATGTTGTGGCATCTACCCGATAGGCTTTCCACTCCACCTTGTCCCAATCAATCTGACCCGTACACTGCGCAACCGGCACATGGGGAATAAGAGAACCGTCACGAACAAGGATAATAGCAGGAATCTTTCCGGTCTCAATCTCCTGATAACCGCCGCTATATACCTTTCCACTCTGATAGTCAATCCATTTTCCTTGGGGAAGATAACAAGTGCGGGAAGTACCGCTTTCGAGCAGTGGAGCCACCAATATCTGACCGCCGAACATATACTCATCCTCAACATGCCATGCTCCCGGGTCGTGAGGAAATTCAACGAACAAGGCACGCACCATGGGTAATCCTCTGTCAGAACAATCCTTGGCCTGCGCATAGACATAGGGCATGAGCCGATACTTCATTTCTGCACAATCACGAAACGCCTGTGTGAAGGAGTCGCTGATGAGCCAAGGCTCTGTGGGAGGTGCGCCGTGAGCACGAGTGTGACTACTCAAGAAGCCAAATGGCAGCCAACGACGGTATATATCTTCTGGTGATGCCGTGACGAATCCACCCATATCGTGACTCCAAAATGAGAATCCGCTCAGTCCAAACGACAGGCCGCCACGCAAATCACCCAACATTCCGGTATTCGTGGTAGCAGCATCGCCTCCCCAGTGTAATGGGAAACGCTGACTGCCAGCCCATGCCGAACGCGCCCAAATGACTCCCTCGCCCGGCTTCTCCCGCTCTATTACTTCCCATAATGCCTTATTATAGCGCAACGGATAAAGGTTGTGTTCGTACATTCCGCCTTTTCCACTGAAATAGAATCCGTTATAAGGAGCAGCCTCACCGAAGTCGCACTTGATAACATCCACACCCTGCCGAATCAATCCGGCGATTTTTTCCTGATACCATTTCACCGTTTCTGGATTGGAAAGATCAAGAACGGCATCCTCGTAAGGCATGCTTCCATCGGCATTTCTTACGTGCATGTTGTTCTCAACCAATTCATTGAAATAGCGGTTCTTGGGAGTGAAATAAGGCAATTGCCACAGACAGGTGTGGAATCCCATGTCATCCATCTGGCGAAGCATCTTCACCGGGTTTTTGAAACGGTTCTTTGAGAACTCATAATCACACTGCCAGTCTATATCAAACCATCCTGTATCGAAGTGTATCACATCTGAAGGGATGCGGTTTTCACGGAGTTTATGGGCAATGTCGAGTCCTTCCTCCTGAGAGAAATAGGTGATGCGGCTCATCCACGTGCCAAATGTCCATAGCGGCAGCATCGGACTCTTGCCCGTAACATTGGTATATTCATCCAGAATCTCTTTGGGTTCACCCAGGAAAAGAAAGAAGTCCATCTTCTCGTCACCCATGAACAAACGGTCGGCACCGATATAACTCTGACCGAAATCGCAGGTTACGGGTGCTGAGGTATGCATGAAGATGCCATAGCCGCGGTTGGAGAAAAAGAAGGGAACAGGCTTATACTGTCCGTCTGACTCCGGTCCTTGCGGATCGGTTACAAAGAGATGCACCTTCTGCCCCACTTTATTCAGTTTTGTAAACGACTCTCCGCAACCATAGATGCGCTCGCTGGGAGCCAGTGTAAACACCGGATTGATGCTCCGCGAGTTGTCTGCCCCGCGCTTGATGAACGAGAATGGCAGCAACTTTATCTGTGAGGAATCATTGTCTATGATATGCCGGGTCTGTGTAAGAATCTTCCCCTGTGGGTTCTTCACAACAATTCGCCACGGATATTTCTGAAATTCCACCTGACCAAAGGCACTCTTATAGACAATGGCATCAGCCGTCTGCGACACATTCCATCCCTGCGCCTCAGCGCTCACAGACTGATTTGAGCACCTTGCAATGAACGATGGCGAGAACATAACATCCTCTTGGTCGGCATTTTTGGGTTCTATGGGAGTGGTAAGCATGGTAATACGCACCGTCTTGGGTGAGATAAAGCGTATCTGCAGTTTCAAATCAGGGTCGTTATCATATGCGGCATCAGGGAAATCAAGCATTCTCATGCGCACTGGCCAATAGCCATTGGTGTTGAATGCCTGACGCGGCGACATGCGATACCGTTTCCAGTTTACCGTGCCCTCACCTTTAACAGCATCGAAAGATGACAGGCTGTCGGCCAGGAAATAGGTGTTCGACAAATCAGAGAAATCTGTAGACATGTCTTTCTGGGCATTCATCAGATACTGAACGCCAGCATTGGTCTGTATCTGCGCATTTGCGAAACAAAGCACGCCACAAACGGCGCAGAGAAAGCATATGATTCTTTTCACAACGTCTTCAATTAATGGTTTTTCTTTTTCAGTTCATAATCTGCAACAGCGCGAACAAGGCTTCATTCTATTTCAGTTCAAACTCAGCAACGCCGCGCACATCTGTCTCGCTGGAGCATACATAGGCCTTGAATTTTCCAGGTTCTGACTCCCAGCGGTGTGATGCTTCAGAGAAGAAACACAGATCATCAGGAGCAATGGCAAAGGTAACTGTCTGTGTCTCACCCGGATTCAGCGATATTTTCTTGAATCCCTTTAGTTCTTTCTGCGGTCTGTCCACGCTGCACTTCACGTCCTGCAGATAGAGTTGCACCACTTCCTTACCAGCAACCTTTCCTGTATTGGTCACGTCAACGCTTAGAGAAATCGTGCCGTCGGAAGCCATCTCCTTGGCCGAGAGAACGGGTTTGCCATACTTGAACGTGGTGTAACTCAGTCCGTGTCCGAAGGCAAACTGCGGCTGAATCTTATTGGTGTTGAAATGGCGATAGCCCACATAGATACCTTCTTTATAATACACCTGCTTGTTCACACCCGGAAAAGCCTCCTTGCCATACTGGAAGCAGGCATAGTCATCCAGTTTCTTGGCAAAGGTGACTGGCAACTTGCCGCTCGGGTTCACCTTTCCACTGAGCACATTGCACAGCGATTTGCCGCTCATGCTGCCCAGATACCAGCAATGAACCAGCGACGGCACCTGCTCAATCCACGGAGTGGCATAGGCGTTTCCACCGAAAGTAACCACAATCATATTCTTCTGTATCTTTGCCAAGTCACTAATCAGTGCATCCTGACCGAATGAAAGATGATAGTCTTCACGGTCGTTTGCCTCACAATCCTGTTTGGTGTTCTTATTCAATCCACCGATAAAGATAATCAGATCGGCATTCTTGGCCTTTTCTACGGCCTCGTCGTGAAGAGCCTGCTGCTTGGCAGGATCGAGTTCCTCCACTTTATCATACAGCGGACGACCACTATAGTAGCCCTGCGCATAGTCAATCTTGTCACCAAACATTGCCTTCAACTCATCCAGCGGCATGATGTCAAACTTCGTTTTCAACTCCGACGAGCCACCGCCTTCGCTAAGATTGCGCGTGGCATTCTCGCCGACAACGAGAATCCTGTTATACTTCGAAGCATCAATGGGCAGAAGCGGAGACTTTGACTTCTTCACCACATCGTTCTTCAGCAGCACGATACCCTCTTCTCCGATAGCCTGGCAGGCATCATAATGCGCTTCTGAGCATTGCGAACCAACCACCTTGTTCGGGTTCATGGATGTACGGAAGATGGTGCGAAGCACACGGGCTGCCTTGTCGTTGAGCATCTCCATCGGTATTTTCCCCTCATTGATGAGGCTTTCAAACGGATCGGCAAGGTTATACGTGTTATAGCCCAGACTGTTGTCTTCTGTCTTTCCGTTGGTGAACGACCCCATTTCGAGGTCCATACCACCCAAGGCAGCCTGCCAGGTATCGGTCACTCCGCCCCAGTCAGACACTACCGCGCCGTCGAATCCCCACTGTTTTTTCAGTATTCTATTCAGCAGAGAGTCGTTCTGGCAGCAGTGCACATTGTTCCAGAGGTTATAAGAGCCCATGATGGTCCATACATTTGCCTTCTTTACTGCTTTCTCAAAAGCAGGCAGATAAATCTCGTTGACAGCACGTTCACTCACATTCACATTCACGGTGAAGCGGTCTGTTTCCTGATTATTCAGAAAGAAATGCTTCAGACAACAGGCTACGCCATTCGCCTGAGCAGCCTGAATATAAGGCACTGCCATCTCTCCGGCAAGATAAGGATCCTCACCCATGTACTCAAAATTGCGACCGTTGAGCGGCAAACGGGCGATGGTGGTGCCGGGACCCAGCAGAATATCCTTGCCACGGAAGGCAAATTCCTCACTGATGGCATGGCCATAGACACGTGAAAGCCCCGTATTCCATGTGGCGGCAAGACATGTCAGCGACGGGAAAGCCACGATGCTGTCGTTGGTCCAGTTGGCTGAATCCCAACTGTTCCAGTCCACTTCGGCACGAACCCCATGGGGGCCGTCGCTATGATGGAGTTCGCGGATGCCCAGTCGCGGCACACCCGGCGACGTAAACTTACTCTGCGCGTGCAGAATCTGCACCTTCTCGTGAACGGTCATGCGGCTAAGAGCATCTTGCACACGTGCCTCAATCGGAGCATTCACATCCTGATAAACGGCCTTCTTCTGCGCCCCCACCGGCAGACAAGCCACCAGCGCAAGGGCAAGCGATAGATAGTGTTTCATCTTCATTATATTCTATATAATTACAATTATAATACTATATTTTTACGATTCTTGATGCTGTTTGATATGATTCTTAATGCGATATGATTACGATTCATAATTCTTCCATTATCCAAGCATCCTTTTCGCCAGGTCACTCTACCCTTATGCTTGCCGGTAACAGGTCAACGGCTTCGGCACTCAGCGAGCCCTTTCCCTTGACAACCACCAAGCATTTTCCGAAAAACGCCTTTCGTTTGTCGTCCTTGAATCGCTCCATGGAAGTCTGGCAGCCGTTGTCAACGCCGATAATCTCGGCACCGTCAGCATGGAAGAACACCTGGTTTTCGGCATTTGGACACAGATTACCATCCTTGTCAACCACCTCCACCGTGATAAACGTGGCGGACTTTCCACTATAATCAGTCGTCAGACGCAGATGATGGGGTGCTCCGGCAGTGGCAATGCGCTGTTTGCCCACCACCTTTCCGTTGCGCCGAGCCACCACTTTCACCTCGCCAGGCTCAAAGCAGACACGCCACATCACATGGAATTCGCTGCCGCCATCGCCCTTCTTTCTAACGCCCTGGCTCTTGCCGTTGACGAAAAGTTCCACCTCGTCGGCATGATTATAATAGCACCACATATCCACCGTCTGTCCCTTCAGCCAGTTCCAGTGCGGGAACAAGTGCAGCACGTCTTTGTCTGTCCACTCGCTCTGATACATATAATAGATGTCTTTCGGGAATCCAGCCAAATCGATGATGCCGAAATAACTACTGCGGGCAGGGAATCCATAAGGCGTTGGCTCGCCGATATAGTCAAACCCCGTCCATATATACTGGCCGCAGACAAACGGGTTATGTTTCACCACAGCCCATGTTTCTTCGTGAGTACTGCTCCACGAGGCATGCATGTTGTCATAAGAAGAACACATGAACGAAGGATCGGTATAAGGTAGCCACCACTCTTTCGGTGCCACATACACACTGTCGGAAGGCATTTTGTAATATCCGCGAGTCTGCAAGGCAGATACGCTCTCGCTCATCAGGAACGGTTTTCCGGGAAAATTCACCGGCACGTCTTTCACCCATTGATGATGATAGTTGAATCCGATGATGTCGATAGCCCCGCTTCTGAAGAGATGATTCTTCGGATCGGGTTCGTTGCATCCCGCCGTGATGGGTCTGGTGTTGTCATATCGCTTCACAATATCTGCCAGATGGCGCGTCAGCAGGGAGTTCACGCTTGTCTCTCCCTCCTTGGCCAACGTGGAAGCATCATGTCCTGCATTGAGAATCAGGTTGGCCTGCTCCAGCGTCAGCGTGTCGGCTTCTGCCGAAGACCACTGCTCAAGCACCTCATTGCCGATGCTCCACATGATGACCGACGGATGGTTGCGGTCGCGCCGGATCAGGTCGGCAAGGTCGCGCTCATGCCATTCGTCGAAGAAACGGGCATAGTCGTTCTGCGTTTTCTTCCGCCGCCACATGTCAAAACTCTCGTCCATCACCAGCAACCCCATCGAGTCGCACATGTTGAGCAGTTCGGGAGCAGGCGGATTATGCGCACATCGGATGGAGTTCACGCCCATGTCCTTCAGTTTCGTCAGTTTTCGGTGCATGGCATCTTCGTTGATGGCAGCCCCCAGGCAACCCAGGTCATGATGCTCGCACACACCGTTGATCTTCATAGGCTTCGAATTGAGTGAGAAGCCCGTCTTGGAATCAAAACGGAAACTCCTCACTCCCGTATTGGTTTCATACACATCAACAATTTTACTACCAATACGTACTTCTGTTCTTACCGTATAGAGATACGGATGTTCAAGGGTCCACAGACGGGGATGTGCCACGCGGAGGAGCGACTTATATACAGGGCCGCCGCTGATGCGCATCGCTGATGCCCTTTTCACCACGCGTCCTGCTGCATCCACCAACACATTGGTCACCTTGGTGGCTGCAGTCGCATTCTCCACCTCCACCTCCACGCTGAAAACAGCACTGCCGAAATGGGCATCAGGCGTTGCCGTGACATAAGTGCCCCAATGAGCCACATGCGTATCTGCTGTTTTTGTGAGCCACACATGGCGATAGATGCCGCATCCGCTATACCAGCGACTGTTGGGCTGGTCACTGTTCTCAACCTTCACCACCACCTGATTGTCACCCTTTTTCAGATAAGGCGTCACGTCATATTCAAACGAAGAGTAACCATACGGGCGGTAGCCAACACTGTTTCCATTCACATATACGGTGGCATTCATGTATACGCCGTCGAATGCCAGATAGTATTTCTCGCCATTCAACTCATCAACAGAGAATGTTTTCCTATACCACCCCACGCCGCCGGGCAGGGCTCCACCGCCGGCACCTGACGGATTACTGGCCAGGAAATCGCCCTCTATGGCCCAGTCGTGAGGCAGACAGATACTGCGCCATCCGTCTACCGACTGCTGCACTTTGCCTATCGTCATCTCATCGCTCAGCAGAAACTGCCAATCGGCATCAAAGCAAATGCGTTCACGCGCCACGACATGACAGCAGACAACCGCTGCGAGCAGACAGGCCAGCAACCTTTTCTGACGTTTCATCATCATCATGCACTCCAAATCCTTCAACAACATTGCCTTTTACAGAGTCACCTCGACTTGGCGGCCATTATACTCTACCATCTTGCCCTCGGGGTTTTCCAGATTTAGCGGACGGGTATTTTCCCTGCTCACCAGCACGATATTAAAGCGGCGTTTTTTCAGCATGCCGTTGAACGAACCGCTGCGCTTGCCCAAGGTAACGGTCTTCGAAGCATCGTCGTAAGTGATATCAATGGTGGCATATTTGCCCTTCTCATAGTTATAGTTCGTACCCTCGTCCTCGTAGAGTTGGAACGTGGCATCTGCGCCGGCATAGACATACAGGTTAATCAACTCAGCCGGTTTCTCGTCACAGTACTGAATCTCAGGACCGAAGGGGATGATGCTGCCCTCGCGCACAAACACGGGAATGCGCTCATAGGGTGCGTCCACCACCAGCCGCTGTCCACCCTCGATATAGTCGCCGGTATAGAAGTCATACCATCCACACTGTTTCGGGAAATACACACTTCGGTTGCGCGCCTTGTAATAGCCCACCGGACATGCCATCAGCGCAGGTCCGAACATCCATTGGTCGGGAATATCCATCACCTCGCGGTCGCCATTGAAATCCATTACCAGTCCGCGCATCAGTGTATAGTCTTTGAAGTGCGCCCAGCCTGCCATAGAATAGAGATAGGGCATCAAACGATAGCGCAGTTTGTCATACCAAACGATGGTCTGATAGGCGGGATGCGTCTCTGGCGCAATGTTCCACACCTCACGCAAAGGCCACTGTCCGTGGGCACGATAGAGCGGGATGAAGCATCCGAACTGGTTCCATCGTGTCTGCAACTCGCGCCATTCCTTCAGGTCGCTGTTCTCCACGCCCGTCTTGTCGAACTCCTGCTGGGCGGCTACATAGCGGTTTTCCACACAGAAACCACCCTGGTCCATGCCCCAGAACGGAATTCCGCTCATGGCATAGTTCAGACCTGCCGTCATCTGTGCGCGCATATCCTCCCAACGCGTGCCGATATCACCGCTCCAAGTAGCCGTGCTGAATCGCTGTTCACCAGCGAAACCACTACGAGTAAGCAGGAACACACGCGGTTCGTTCATCTTTCCTTTGAACACAGAACGCTGTCCGTTGTAGATGGCATCGGCATTCACCGTGGAGTAAGCATTGAAATACTCAGTAGCCGTTCCGAGGGCAGTGGGACCGCATAAAGCCTTTCGATACCACATCGGGGTGCAATCGCGCACGTTTGGCTCAGAGGCATCCATCCACCACGCATCGATACCATGATTATACTTGGTATAGAGGTTCTCGTCCATCTGCCGCCAGAACATCTTCCTGGCACCTGCATCATAGGCATCATAGAAGGAGCCGCGGAATCCTAACCAGTCGTGGATATCGTCCTTCACCGCCTGATGATAGATCCATCCCTTAGCATCCAGTTCTTTGTAGTTGTCAACACTGTCATAGAACTTCGGCCATACGGAAATCATGAAACGCCCGCCCAACTGATGCACATAGTCGAGCATTCCCTGCGGATTCGGATAGCGGCTGGCCTCGAAGGTATGATCTCCCCAACTGTCGAGTTTCCAATAGTTCCAGTCTTGCACGATATTATCCACAGGAATCTTCCTGTCACGGAACTCCTTAAGCGTCTCCTCAATCTCTGCCTGGGTCTTGTAACGCTCACGGCTCTGCCAGAAACCAAGCACCCACTTCGGGTAGATTGGAGCCTTACCCGTCAGCGTGCGGTATCCGGAGATAATCTCATCGAAATTCTTTCCCGCTATAAAATAGTAATCCATGTCTCTGGCCATCTCACTCCAGATGCTCAAGTTGCCGCGAGCCTCCTCACTTCGGGGCTGAGCCACGCGCAGACTACAATAACTCTCCCCGCCATCCGGTTGCCACTCAATGCGCAACTGAGCCTTACGTCCCTTTGTCAGTTCCATGGAGAACTTATAACTGTTCGGATTCCATGCGGTGCGCCAGCGCTCAGCCACCACCTCTTTGCCATCGATATACACCTTTATATATCCGGCATAGTATAGGATAAACTGATAAAGTTGCTTCCCTTCGGCACACTTTCCGCAAAGGCTGCGGGTAGGCGCGTCAGCGGCAATGCACTCGGGCTCTATGAAACCCTCATACACCACATTGGCTCCTTGCAGGTTGAAGCCCTGCGGCAGGTTCTTGATGCCTCCGTTGTCGGTCTTGCAAGCAATCTCTGAGGTGGCAGGATAGGCATACTCATAATAGAGAGAGTCCTCGTCGCGCACCAGTTTCCTGCCCTCTTTATCCACATAGGTTCCTGTGAGATGGCCTTCCTTACCGTTCTTATCGTAGAGTTTGAAGGCACGGTTCAGTTGCTGGTAGTCATCCGGATTACCAAACCGACAATAGGAATAGGAATCCCAAAGGACACCATAGTTCTTGCTTGAAAGGACGAAAGGAATGCTCACCTTGGTGTTATACTGAAAGAGGTCCTCGTTCTTCCCCTTCATATTATACTCTTCTGACTGATGCTGCCCTAAACCATAAAAGGCCTCATCGGCAGGACTCTCAAACTCCATGTGCCACTGGAGACCATGTTTCATCTCCTCGGTGATGGCAGGTCCGCCCTTCAAGCCATATTCACGCTCAGGTACCGTAAAATGTTTGAAACACTTTCCATTCTTGGTTTCCTTGGTAAGCAGATTGCCTTCACTGTCAAAGAATGCGATGGCACCAGATGCCTTGTTCACTACGGCCTTCACATCTCTGGCCTTCACAGTCACCTCATTGTCGTTCTCGCTCACATCAAAAGGCACAGCCTTCGTGCTCTGAGGCACAATCATCAGGCTCGTCTTTTGCGGCAGGGAATCCTCACATGTGGCTTGCACACGGATAATACGATCGTTCATCACTTGCAACCTCACAATCCTTGCCCCATCCTTTTGGGGATGATCCACACGAATCATCACGCAGTTGCCGTTTCTCACTATGTCTGCCGCCTTCACACAACAAACTGGTGAAACGGCCAACAAACACAATCCTACAAATCTTGAGATTTTCATATTTTCGTTTTTCTTATTATTAATCAATCACACATGCCGGTCATCATCGCCGACTGTCAGATTCTGCATGCAAAGATAAACATTTACGCCTGCAATAAGAAAACGAAATGTTACAAATACATGCACGAAATGTTAACATTTGGCTTCCTTATACTCTGAAGGCATCATGCCATACAGTTCTTTGAAGTATTTTGAGAAATAACGCGGGTTGTTGAACCCTACTTCATAAGCAATCTCCGACACCGTTTTACCGCTTTGCTGCAACAATTGGCCTGCCCGCTGGAGCCTGATCACGCGGATGAACTCCGACGGAGTGCTTCCTGTGATAGAAAGCAGTTTCTTATAGAGGTTCACGCGAGACATTCCCAGTTCTGCACTGAGCATTTCCACCGAGAAATCAGTGTTAGCCATATTCTTCTCAACCAGCAGCGTTGCTTTCCTCACCATCTTCTCATCCTCAGAGGTTATCTCTATTTCCCTCGCCTGCGGCAACCACTTCTCGGTGCCGCCGCCCTTGCACCATTTCATGAGGTTGCGTATGCGAAGATTCAGCAAGTCGATGTTGAACGGTTTCGTGATATAATCATCAGCACCGACCTCCATTCCTTCAATCTTCTGCTCCTGAGCCATACGGGCAGTAAGCATGACGAAAGGAATCGACCGCGTTGCAGGATTCCGCTTCAATGTCTTGCACAATTCAAGTCCATCCATCACCGGCATCATCACGTCACTTAGGATGAGGTCAGGACTCTTTTCCAGAATCATCGTCAGGGCTTCCTTTCCATTGCGTGCTGTTTTCACACGGTAGTCGGACGACAGCACCTCTGCCATAAAAGTAAGGAAATCTTCACTGTCGTCCACAATCATTACCTCATAGTTAGACTTCATGCCACTATTTTTTCCTTCTGCAGGCTGATTCTCGTGTGTATCAGCATCCAATAGTGGCGCATTCTCCTGAGGTACGAGTTGACGCAAGGCAGCGTCAAGCCGGATGGGAAGAAGGATGTCGAAAACCGTTCCACCTCCCTTTCTGTCGCCTACGGTGATGGTGCCATCATGGAGTTCTACGAAATCCTTCACAAGACTCAGTCCCACTCCACTGCTACCATATATATTATGTCCATCTTGCAAACCGTCAGTCTGCCTTCTTACACGATAGAAACGGTCGAAGATGTGCTGCTTTTCCTCATCTTTCACCCCGATGCCTGTATCCGAAACAGACAGATGCACCATTTCCTCCTGCTGGGCGGAGGCTTCAACCACGCTGATATGAACATCTACGTGCCCACCCTGTCCGGTATATTTATATGCGTTTGAAAGCAAATTATTCACCACTTTCCTGATTTTATCGTCGTCAAACGACATCATTTGATGCTCAACCGAAGAACTGAAACTCAGTTTTATGTCCTTATCCTGCACCAGTATGAATGCGTTGCAGATGGAATGAACGAAATCTACCATATCGCCCGTAACGAGATTCAGTCGTTCCATTTTCTCGTCCAACTTCCGGAAATCAAGCAACTGGTTCACCAGTGTAAGCAAATGACTGGCATTGCGGTGGATTATCTCAAGCATCCCGCGTTTCTTGTCATCGTCTTCATTCTTCACCATTTGCGACAACGGAGAAATGATCAGCGTTAAAGGAGTGCGCAACTCATGACTGGCATTGGTATAGAACTGCATTTTCATTTCATCCAGTTCGCGCTCTTTTTCGGCATTACTGCGCAACTGCTCCACCTCCAGGCGCTCCCGTTCACGTTCCAGTTGTTCCCTTTCACGCTCCAACTTTACTTTCTGGCGGTGATTGAGCCACCATAGTGCTGCCAATAGAGCGGCTGTTCCCAAGAGAATATAAAGCAATATGGCCCACACGGAGGCATAAAACGGCGGGGGGATCACAATTCTCAGTTCACTGATCTCATCATAAGGATTCCCGAAACGGTCAATCACCTGAACCTGAAGGCGATATCTGCCGGGCGACAAATTGGTAAACGTCACCTCACCCCGATCCATATGCGTGCGCATCCAATGCTCGTTCAGTCCCAGCAAACGATACCGGAACTGCCTGCGTGGCGGGTATACGACATCACTCACGGCCAGTTGAACAGTGAATGCATTCTCAAAATACTCCAGGTCGAGTTGGCGACTCTCGTTGATTGCCTCTTTCAGAACCACTTTCCCATTGTATTCCTCGCCCACCGACAAGGGATGGTCGAACAAAACCAGTCCGCTAAACACGGCACTAACTGATTTCTGATGCTCATCGGCATGACTAAACGGCACAATATTGATACCGTCTTGTCCGCCAACCACCACATCGCCATTGCTGGCAAGCATCACACTGCGATAGTTGAACTGCCGTTCCTGCAAGCCGTCCATCTCGTTATAGTTCATCAACGAGAACTGCCATCTGCCATGATCATCGGTTACCGATACTCGCGACAACCCACCGTCGGTTACCACCCACACATCATGCTTTCTGTCTTCAAGCACCGAACAAGCAGCCATGCCTTCCAGTCCGTTATCTTCATTCAATACGGCAAGTTGATCTCTGTCGCTGTCATAGATGTTCACCCCCGAAGAAGTGGCAATCCATATCAGCCCACGGCTGTCCTGCATTATCTGGTTTACCGCCGGGTTAGAGAACGGTGTGCCGCTACGTGTTGAATGATTGTTGACGACATCGTCCTTCAAGGCTCCTCCATTCGCCTTCACACCGCCCTTTATCAGACTGTAATTCTGCGAATGCCCCAGCAGTAAGTCGTTGTTCTTGCAGACAAAAAGCGAAGCAATATAGTCAGACGAAAGTCCCGCGCTATTTTCCGTATAGTTTGCGCCGAACTTGCCTGTCGCCGGATCCAGCACCTGCAGACCACCACCCAAGGTACCCACCAGGATATAACCGTTTCTGTCCTCGGCAAGACTCCACACATGGTTGTTTTTCAGTCCGTTTTCCGTGTTGTAAGCCGTCCATACCCCACCCTTATAGCGCACCATACCCCCGTTGTAAGAGCCGAACCACAAGGAGCCGTCGCTCGAACACAGCGAACTCACCACCACATTCGACCCAAGCCGGTTCACCTGACGGCCAAAAGTCTGCACGCCTCCCGTGAGCGGATTATAGCAGACGATGCCCCTGTCATTCGTGCCCATCCAATAACAGCCCAGCCGGTCTTCTGTTATTGTGCACACATCACCGATGGCGAGTAGTGGAAAGCGCACCGCATTCTCATTATAATAGGCAGCCCCGTTTTTGTACGTGCCAATCCAGAGCGCGCCATTATCGTCAAGCATCAGACTCTGCAACGTGTTGTCCGGCAGCGAGGCAGCATCGTCTCTGCTGCTCATATATCTTCTCAGCGACATGGCGGGCACGTCCACCTCCAGCAGTCCCGCGTGATCAGTAGCAATCCAGATGCGCCCCTTTCCGTCCTCGGCCACATCCTTCACCAGAATCGTTTCATTCAGATGGGCAATGCCGCGTGCGCGCAGCCATTCCGACACCGTGGGATACCATTTAGAGTCCTGCGAAGAATAAACCATCGATAAACCGTCGCTCCCCACCCAGTAATTATGCATGTGATCAACATGAACCGAATAGTCCGCCGAAACGGCAAATCCGTGCTCTGGCAGATATCTGTTTACCCACATCACGCGATTATTCTTCGCATCCACGCGCGCCAGTGTACCATCGTTATACGCCATCACCACCGTTCCGTCCACCTCGTCGATGCTGGTGATGGTGCCTTTAGGTATCGCGTTGCGTCCGCCGCCGAAAGACATCAGGCGCGCCCTGTCCATCCCTTCCTGATAGAAATACAGTCCCCTGTCCCTGACCACCACATAGAGGTTTTTCTCTTCATCTACGAAAACAAGGCTGGCGCTGCCCTCCATGCCCACTTCGCGCATCCATCTCTCCGGGTGCTGGTCAAACGATTCCGATCGCGGATCATACAGACAATAGCCTGTCAACGTGCCCACCCATATTCTGCCGCTACCGTCTTCGTACAGCGCATTCACCACATCATTCTTCAACGACCTTTCGTTCTCGGGACGTGAGAAGAATTTCTTGAAACGCATACCGTCAAAACGATTCAGCCCCGATGCGGTGCCGAACCAGACGAAGCCACGGGAATCTTTCATGATACAGTTCACCTGACTATTGGAAAGCCCTTGCCTGTTGCCAATACGATGGAATTCCGGCATGACATCATGCACCCCTGTCCCCAGTGCTGTTGCAGTTGCAGGCAGTCCCATCATGATGACTAATATGATAGACACAAAAGTTCTCATGCAATGGATATGTTTTGATTGTTTCAAGTTAGTGTTGACGATAACTCCTGCCATTCAAATCTTGCTGGCAACATGTTATTAATGGTGCAAAAATAATAAAAATAATCGTCAACTCATCGTTTTCATATAAAAAAATACACTTTGACGTGTTTTCAATATAATACTTAAGAATCAACCAGCCTTGCCTGATTCTTTTCTTAGATGACATCGACATAACATGCCGTGTCATGATGAATGAGAACAAAATGAATAAAAAAACGGGGTGGAAAACCACCCCGTCATAATAGCCAATCCTTATTTTTGCACATATTTCTTTCCGGCAACAATCACAACACCCTTGGTATCTGAGTGTACGCGCTGTCCAGACAGATTATAGATAAGGGCATTCCCTGATGCTGCCCTCTGCTCAAAAGGGATCTTCACAATTCCAGACGTTGGACCTCCCCACTTTGATGCAGCATTGACACCTTCAGTAATACCTTCCATGGCAGGCGTACAATAGATGCTCTTGGCACCTCTGTTGATCACGCTCATGATACCCTTGGTACCGTTCTGGTTTTGGACATTAATATCCCAGACAAAAGGAATCAGCCCATTCTCAATTGCATAATGATTCACGGTTTTGTGGAATAGTTTCACACTGGCATCATGTTTTTTCTGGGCTGAGGAATTACCCACATTGCGCCATTGGCACCCATACTCACCGAGAATTACAGGGATTCCTTTATCGACAAACTGTGCTTTCATTTTCTGGAACTGACTCTTCACGAAACTCTCCTCATAGTTGGAGGTAGAGTTGCGCGTAGACCAAGTGCCACCCGACACGTGATTGGCAGCACCCCAGAAGAACCACATTTTCCCCCAATCAGCATCTTCTTCAAGTCCCGAGAATTGCCACGGAGAATAGAAATGCACCTCCACCATGAGACGACCGTCAGCGGGATCAGTAGGCAAAGATGTGTAATACTTGTTCGTGTTGTCGATATCAGTAGAAGGTCCCTGCACCACCAGCGTACGTGTGGCATTGTTTCCACCCGTTGCTCTCACAGCATCGATGAAGGCCTGCTCGTATCTGACCAACGCATCCGTCTTGTCCTGATTGTCGCAGTTTGGTTCATTTAATCCTCCGAACAGAAGGTGCTCATCGTAATCCTTGAAAGCATTGGCAATCTGCGTCCAGATAGACTTCATGACAGCACAATTGTTCTCTATAGTGGCATTGCTGGTATCGGTGAAACTCGTCTCAACCCATCCCCCATCATAGTGGTCGTTGAGCAATACATAGAGTCCGTCGTTGATGCAGTAATCGACCACTTCTTTCACTCGGTTGATCCAATTGGTATCTATCGTATAATCAGCGGCATTGCTGATATGACCGCATACCCAATTGCAGGGAATGCGAACCGACTTGAAGCCCTGCTCTTTCACGTAGTTTATCACTTCCTGCGTGGTCTTCGTGGATTGCCACTGCGTCTCACCTGCCAGGCCGATATTGTTGGTAAATACCTGTCCACCGTTGTTGGCTTCCATGGTGTTGCCTAAGTTCCATCCCGGATACATCTTGGATGCGATGGTTGAGGCATCGGGCAGATGTGATTGTGAGTAACTGGCAGTGCCCGAAAGCACCGCCAGACTCACAAATAGGTTTCTCAGACTGATCATTGCTTACCTGGTATTGTGATGCTGTTTACTGTCACCTCTACCTTGGAAGGATCCACCAAATCCTGCCACAAACCATAAAGTTCGATGGTCCAAACGACGGCTCCCTCACACAGGCCAGGCAGATAAGCATAAACCTGATAACTGCCGTCGCCCGTCACATTGGCAGCGCCATAGGGCGCACCACCCCAATAACTGGGATCCCAACTGGCATCGGCAAAGGATAGTTCGGTTTTATAGTTTCCTGCTGCTCCACTAACCAGATTGTTGTCGATGCCCTTGATGGTGAAGTCAACCAGACAGAGTCCGCTGAACGACATTTCATTGTAGCATCCGGGTGCCGCAGCACCACCATTGCCATACTCATTATATATCTCTATACGACCATCTATGTCTTTTCCGTCTTTGTTCTGGAAACCGACCGGACGGGCATCAACCGCCTGACTGACATCGGCATCGAGTTTGATGCTGACAATCTCTGCCTTGATCTTGGAGGCATCAATGGCATCGGCTGCCAAATCCTTGATATCAATACAGAAAACAATGGCTCCGTTGGCAGCAGTCTCTGTTTCCATCCACACACTGTAAGTTCCGTCGCCCGTGATGGCAGCCTCATACTTACCCATCTCAAGGGCCGACCAGTAGCCCACACCCCATGTGGGGTCAGAATACTCCAGTCCGGCAACATGGTATGCGGCAGCACCTTCCTTCATATTGTCGTTGATGCCGGTGATGGTAAAGGTAACCACCATGTTGTTGTTGAACTTGATGGAACTGGGACTGATGCCACTGTTGCCAGAGGTGGCTCCATACTCATTGTAAATCTCAAGACGGATGCGGCCGTTGTTTTCCAGATCACCAACAAGCAGTTTGCCCGGTTCGGGGGTGATAACGGCATAGGGACGCACAGAGCGCAGACTCAAGCCATAGGCAAGACTCGACAGTTCAACCGAGGCACTGCCACTGAGTTTGAGCGACTTACCGTAGGCCTCGTTTACATCGCTTACGGTGCTGGTCCAGTAATAACCGTTGCCATCAGCCGTCACCTCGCTACCATTGCGATAAGTGGTAAGAGGAAGGAAGATGCTGTTACCGTTGGATGCAGTGAAACGGATACCCTTCACGCCATTCACTTCTTCTGCCGTCTGCGTGGTCTTGGCAATGAGTTCCTCCACCTGAGCAGCAGAAGGAATATAACTCTTCATGGGGCTACCGCCGTCGATATGGAGGTTGTAGATGAAATCCTCGTCGGTGGCGGTGATGCTCCATGGGGTGTAGTCGTTGACGCTGGTGGAGCGGTTACTGAACGACTGGTCGCCAAAGCCTACAGTGAGTCCTGCCTCAGTCTCTTCTTCGGCTCCGATATTGCATTTAGCCCACAGCACGCTCAAGCCCAAATCCACATATTCCATCTCCTGCGATGCGGTGGTGAAGTGCTGGATGTTGCCGAGGATGAAACCATCGCCCACCTGCGAATAAGCGGCATAATAATATGTGGTCTCTGGAAGTAAGCCCTGGGCAACGGCAGAGAAGGTGGCAGCCGACTCTTCCAGTGACAGGTCGGATCCGTTGGCCACACCCTCTTCGGTAGTGGCATACTTGAAACCTACGGATGTGGAGCCAAGGATGTCGCTGATGCCAGAAGCCTGTCCGTTGAGCGTTGCCTTACAGGCTGAAATGCCTGTGGCATCGGCGGTGGCCACGTCAGCATCAGTGGCGATGAAAGACTTCACGTCGCCATACTTGGTGACTTTCCCCTGCAGGGTGACAAAGGTGGCATAATAATAGGTGGTACCCTCTTTCAGTCCGTTGATTACCGACGTTACGTTGCCTTGTTCGTCGATGGTGCCCAACTGGCGTGTGCCACCGTTGGTGGGATCTGCGGCGGTACTGAACACGGTGCCTACCTGATAGGTGCTTGCGTTCAGTGATGACAGGTCCTGCACAGTGCCATAGGCGGTGGCCGAGATGGCACTCACCGAAGCCTCGCCCGTGGTGATGGATGTGACAACGGCGCTACTGCTGGCGGCATAGTCGTCGTCGCTGCTGCAGGCTGCGGTAAAAACAGCGGCCAGCAGCATCATGCCTGATAAAATCTTATGTTTCATTGTTATTTCCGTTTTTATTGATTATTGGAGAACCACATCACCTGTATCGAACTTGACAGATATGGTGACCTCGATTGTTGTTGAGAACTTGAACAGATGGGTATGGGTAGCCGACTCCTCGTTCCAGGGATTGAGGATATAGCGGCGGCCTGTGGTGGCATCATCGCCCACACCGCGAGAGATGGTGGCATCATCCATGCCATCTTCTGAACCAAGAATCTCGGTGCCGTCCACCTTGATGCTCTTCAGAATGATGTCGGCATTGGGATGGTTCTTCAGGAGTTTGTACACATCCAGATACATCAGATAGGGATCCTGCGTGTTGGCACTGTTGGGATAGAGTGTATAGGTGTAGTCGCCGTCGCCCGTGATGTAGACATCCTCGCTGTTGGTGAATGTCCAGCCCGAATCGCTGTAGTTGAGGTTTGACTTCAGTCGCTCCACCTGAGCACCAGCCGTCTGCTTCTTCATGTGGTAGGCCAGATATTCGTAAGCATGGCCTTGCGCATCATACTGACGGGAACCTAACCACAGGTCGGAGATGTCGCCAGAATAGTCGTCAATCTCATAGGCAATAATCTGCAATTGGTTGGTGGCCGAGGCAAAGCGGATATCCGTATTGGTAGAAACAGGGAACGATGGTAGCCCAGTAAAGGTGAACAGTCCACCGTCAGAGATAGAATAAGAGCCTCCGTGCTCATTGCCAGACAGGTCTGTCATCTTATAGGTTTGTGTCTTGCCGTTCAGTTCCAATGAAACCTCGCCAAGGTCTCCATGGGCAGCAAAACTACCGCGGCCGGCAATTTGCTCACCTGCCAGTGTGAACCATCCGAAAGGCTCGTCTTCGTCAAACTTATAAGTGGTGACGTTCTGATTCTTGGGCTGGATGTAATCCTTCCAGTCGTCGGGCAGCGTGATGGTTGTCACCACTGGCGGCACATAGTTGTCCTTATATTCCTTAGACACATAGTTCATGGTGAACGGGGTTTCCGAATCACCGTCGAAGAGTATCTGCATGGCATTCTCGGTGAGATAGATCACCTTGTAATTGCCAGCCGGACACTGCGCTGCGATATTGCTCTCAACGCCACAACTCAGAGGAATAGTTCCCGTAAACGAAAGGATATGCGTGTCTACATCCAGGTTATAGGCACCTTGGGTTCCGTTGACGTTGACATTGGCTCCGCCAATCAGGTCGAAAGTCATCTCGCCATAGTCGGCAGCACCGCATATCCAGCCGTTTCCTGCCCAGTCGGCAGCCCAGTACCACTCACCAGAATAGGTGGGGTCGATGGCCGTTGTGGCATCCCACGACTTGGAGTCGATATAGTTCTCGCCCTTTGCATTGTGGAAACTATCCCATGACTGACCGGCCGTATAGAACCACTTGGGACCGCCGAACTTAATGGCATTACCCTCAGCATCGATGTCGAGGACCCATGTCTTGGACTTGCCAATGCCACCCGACAGCAGCGTCCATAGCGGATCGGACAGCAACTGAGGATTCATCTCATTGATTCGGAAGGTGGCCGGCTCACTAAAGACGATACCTCCACGAGTCTGCGCGGCCATGCGCACATAGTACTCGCCGTCGAAGGCGATGCCTACCTGATAGACACTGTTGTTGCTGGTGCCTGAGATACTGCGGTCGGCACCATCAGCGGGCTTGGGTCCATACTCCCAATAAACAGAATAATTGCTTGGGAGAAGGCTCTTAAATACGACCTGGTTGGTATTCTGGTCGACTTCGACCGTGAAGCCAGCGCCTTCGGCCAGTTGGGCAGCGGTCAAATCAACGGCACCCAGACTGTCGCTCTCTGGAGAACAGGCCGCCATCATGACGGTGAGGCCTGCCAGAACTGTATATATAAGATTTCTTAATTTCATGATTCTCTTGTTCTTTATACTTGTTTTCTTTGAACTGACAATCAGAATCACCAACCGGCATTCTGCTTAAGCACGCCGTTGGAAAGGGTGATCTGATTCTGGGGTATCTGTGAGAGTCCCTGCTTGCTGATAATGTTCTGGGCAGAGATGACAACGATATCGTCGATACCGCCCGACATCACATGGATGCCGTTGGTGGCTATCTGGCTGGCAGCATAGTCAACACCCTGGCGCAGCAAATCCCAATAGTTGATGGCCTCAAAGGCAAACTCGTACTTGCGCTCTTTCATAATGTTGGCCTTGGTGGCTGCTACCGACTGCAATCCAGCACGGCTGCGCACCTGGTCGAGATAGGCCTGAGCACTGCTGCTGCCCAACTCGGCAGCCATCAGGAGCACGTCAGCATAGCGTATGATGACCCAGTCTTGATGGTTCTGTGTCTGGAAATCGCCGCTGCCGTCGATCTTGGAGGCACTGGTGCCATCGGCAAAGCAGAGTGGCGAATATTTCTTGACGCAATAGCCTGTGTATTCACGCCAGTCGGAATAACTGGCATCGAAGCCATCAACAGAGGCAACTCCTTCGTTGACAATATCAATGACGGAGGCTTCACGGCGCAGGTCGCCTGCCTCGTAGGAGTTGACAAACAGGGGGTTCACCGTCATGGCGCCCCATCCCTTGCCATAAGGAGCGGCATTGAGCGAGCGCATGCCCACCATTACCTGCCAGCGATTGGAGTCAGCATTGCCGTTGTAGTCCTGGGTGTTGGTAAACTTCATGGAGAGAACGGTCTCGGCATTGCCGTCGCCAGCATAGGTGCCGAGCAATGTGGTGGCATCGCCCTTCTCGGCAATGCCGGCAGAGGCGGCTGGCCAGAGATTCTTATATTCGGGAACCAGTGCATACTCGCCGCTCTTGATGATGTCTTCGCAGCAAGCAAGAGCCTTTTCACGAGTCACGCCCTCAATGTCCTTTCCATAGTAGCCATTATAATATAGGTATGCGCGCGCGTAGAGTGCCTCGGCGGCATACTTGGTGATGCGTCCGTCGTTGTTTTCGGCATCAGCCTTGGGATAGGCATTGGCAGGGATATGGTCGATGGCATACTGCAGATCGCTGAAGATGACCTGATAAACCTCTGCTGGGTCAGCCTGCGGTACATTATCCTGAGTGGCCACGGTGAGCAGCGGGATGTTACCGAACCAACGTACCAAATCGAAATAGAGGATGGCACGCAGGGCATGACACTCACCCATATAGGTGGCATGAACGGTTTCATCTGTCCAGTTGATCTGCTCTTCATACTTGATGAGTTCGTTACAGCGGTAGATAGCCTCATAATAGCGAGCCCAGTCAGCCTCGTAGAGATTCAGGTCTGACGATGACTGGCTGATGTCGAAGCGGTCGGTAACCTGATAGCCACGGCCGTCGGTATTACCCGTTGCGCCGAAACACTCTGCACCCATCACCTCAGATGCCACGTAGAAGCCATATCCGGGATTGGAAGAGGTCTGGCGCCATCCGTCATAACAGCCAATCAAGGCGCGGTTGGCATCGTTCTGCGTCTTGTAGAAACTCTCGGTATTGGATTCTGTCTTGGATGCCGTATCGAGAAAACTGTCGCTACACGATGTCATCATCATGGCAAGCAGTCCTACAGCAGCAATACTTGTTCTTATCTGTTTCATATTGATTCCTCCTTGATTTAGAATTTAATGTTAGCACCTACCAGGAACGTTCTTGGACGGGGATAATAGCCCACGTCGACACCTGACACCCAACCGTCGGTACCATATCCAATTTCTGGATCCATTCCCTTGTATTTGGTGAAAGTAAAGAGATTCTGTGCCTGAACATATATGCGCAACTGCTTGCAGTATTTGTTCTTCCAGATGCGGGCCAGATCGTAACCCAGTGTTACGTTGCTGATGCGAAGGAAGTCGGCATCATGTACATAGAGGTCAGAGAACTGCCAGTTGATGTTCGTGGTAGTGACACGCGGAATCAGATTGCTGGTACCTTCACCCGTCCAGCGGTTCAATATCTCTGTGGTGTAGTTGGCCTGTGCGTTGGCATGATTGCGATAAGTCTGCACAATCTGCTGGCCAAAGGCTCCGTTGGCCTGAAGTGAGAAGTCGAGTCCCTTGTAGTCGAATCCAAGGTTGAATCCAAGCGTGAAGTCGGGTACACCATTGCCTAAATCCACCTTGTCGGCATCATTGATTTGGCCGTCATGGTTAATGTCATAGTATTTAACGTCACCAGGTTTCACTGATGCACCTTGCAGCACACCGTTGCCATTGGATATCCACTCGTTGATTTCCTGCTCATTCTGGAAAATGCCGGCCGTCTTGTAACCCCAGAAATAGCCAATGGCATGGCCGTTTTCTGCGCGGTAGAACTCGGGGGCATTGTCATATAACTGGTTGGTGGAACCATGGATGATACCGTCTTCTGTAGGAATACGTCCTACCTTGTTCTTGTTGAAAGCACCGTTTACACCTATATTATATTGGAAATCGTTGCCTATGTTGTCATTCCAAGTTAAATTAAACTCGAATCCTTTGTTTTTCACATCACCGCCGTTGATATAGGGTGCGCCAGTACCTACTGTGGCAAGTATCGGAGCAGCAACCAACCAGTCTTTCGTGGTTTTAATATAGTAGTCGAGGTTTACGTTCAAATGTCCGCCAATCATACGAGCATCGAGACCGACGTTCAACTGCTCGGAAGTCTCCCAGGTGACATCGGGGTTTGCGACACGACTCGGGAATGCACCCCAATTCCTGCCCAAGGCAGCAGCAGAAGCGGCATCGTCGTAACCTGTAGTACCAAACAAATAATGTGTGTTGGTGGTTTTTATAGGAGCCAGATACTGATAATTGCTGATATTCTGGTTACCTACCTGACCCCAACTGGCACGCAGTTTCAAGAAATCAAGCCATGACTCTACCGACTTCATGAACGGTTCGTTGGAGATGGTCCATCCTGCTGAAACAGAAGGGAAATAGCCAAAACGCTTGCCGCTGGCAAATTTGCTTGAACCGTCGGCGCGCAGAGTGGCATTGACCATGTAGGTTTCCTTCCAGTTCCAACCCAGACGACCGAAGTATGACACAGTGCGCGTCTCATCGTTGGGACTTCCGCTGGCACTCAGTCCGTCGGCAGAAGTGGAAGAGGTGCCATTACTAACATATGCATGTGCCCAATCATCGAAACCTTCCTTCAATGATCCGTTGCCTGCACCCACGTATGTTCCCTCGTATCTGCTGGACTCCATACCCACCAATGCATTGAATGCATGGTCGTTCACGTTCCAGTCATACTGCACAGTGTTGGTCCACGTCATCGTCAGGCCGTGGTTCATGTTCTGACTGGCCGTTGTGCGCGTATCATTATAACTGTATGGACTGAAATGATATAAGCGGCCAAATCCGCGATAGTTGCTCGTTCCATAGACAGCACCGAAAACCGTGCGGAATTTCAGACCCTTCATCGGAGTAAGTTCTGCATATACGTTACCGCTGAATGTCGCGTTCTTGCTGAGATTGTTGGTGTTGGTCATCATGTTGCCGTAGGGGTTGCCGTCGTAGGCATACCAGTCACTGAAGTCGGTGGCATTGTAAGGACTGCCATAGAATCCATTGAAGTCCTTTGCAGCGTCGCCTGCCTGATCGATACTTCCATCATAAATGCTGGTGGCATAGACTGGAGCAAGCGGTGAGGTGGCGAAAGCACCACGAAGGGTATTGTTATACTGATTTCCCACACCGATGCCTGTAGACTTCGTATAGATAAAACTTACCTGCTCACCGATTTTCACGATATTCTCAATCACTTTGTGCTCAGAATTAATACGGAAATTATAGCGCTCGTAGTTGGAAACATCCTTGCCTCCTACAATACCTTCCTGATCCATGTAACCCAGTGAGAGCGCATAAGTGGACGTTTTGTTGCCACCGGTGATGCCCAGATTGTAACTCTGCACATTGGCACCATTCTTGAACATCTGATCTACCCAGTCAGTATCATAGAGTTTACCGTTGGGATCATAGATGCTTTTCATCGTCGTGAAATCATAGGGCTGGTTACCAGAGTTAATCTGCTGCTCGTTCATGATGGTCATGTATTCACTGGAATTCAGCATGGGAGCCTTGCGCGCTGCATTCTGCCATCCGTAATAAGAATCAAAACTGATTTCCGAGCGGCCTTCTTTTCCACTTTTTGTGGTAATCAGCACAACACCGTTGGCTGCCTGAGCACCATAAATGGCTGCCGAGGCAGCATCCTTAAGCACATCGATAGACTCAATGTCAGCAGGATTCAATGTGCTGATGTCGCCACCAATACCGTCAATCAAATACAAGGGGCTGGAATTGCCCACTGTGCCCAATCCTCGAATCTGCACTTTCATCCCACTTCCCGGCTGACCGGAAGTTGACGAAATGTTCACACCTGGAGTCTGTCCCTGCATGGCCTGCAGCGGATTGGTGGTGTTCAGTTTCGCAATGTTCTCACCTTTCACCTGAACCGTTGCACCTGTCACCAGTTTTTTCTTCAATGTGCCGTAACCGATAACGACCACATCCTCGAGCGAAGTGGCATCTTCCTGTAGGCGAATAGTGTATTCATCTGCACCAGCCACTTTGGTTTTTTGGGTTACAAAGCCCACATAAGACACGACAAGCGTCTGCCCCTCATTGGCATTGATGGAAAAGTTGCCATCGAAATCGGTCACTGTACCTATCGACGTACCCTCCACCTGAACTGTTGCACCAATCAGTCCTTCTCCGTCAGTGGCGGAAATAACCTTTCCGGTAACAACCTTTGCCAAGAGATCACCCGCTTGCATCAGATTCATTGCAGGAAACAGCATGAACGCTATCACTGCAACCTTACAGAAAACATTGTTTCTGCATAACTTAAGAAACGATTTTCTCATAGCGACTTCTTGATTTTGGATATTAGTAATTGATTAAAAAATTCAAGTAAACGATTCGGATGCAAAATTACAATATTTTCACACACACACGAATAAATACACGTTACCGTTTGCGTAACACGATGTTAACACAAACGGTACAATTTGTTTTTACGTGATGTATAAAATGTTTCTAAAGAATACAATAAATTATTGAAAATCAGGACTTATCCGAACTTTCTCTAATCTTTAGAATCATCGGTACTATCTCTTTGTAAATGCGGGTATCGCCATTAATATTACGTAACAAAAGTTCACATGCTTTCTCGCCCTGCAGGTGTGCCTGATCCATGATGACACTGAGTTTGGGAGTGACATAGGCGGAGGTGTCACCGTCGGTAAATCCGATGATGGCCACATCGCCAGGTATACTGAGTCCGCGCGACTTAATGGCATCGAAAGCAGCATAGGTGATGATGTCGTTAAAGGCAAGAATGGCATCGGGACGGTCAGGGCGGTCGAGCAATGCAAGGGTGGCGTTGCGTGCCTCTTCGTAGTCTATCTTTCCACAGGCCACAAGTGAGCGGTCGATGGGTATGCGGTGGTTGCGCAGGGCTTCAAGGTAACCGTGTTTCCTGCGCTTTACCATATCAAGGTGGTTGGGGCCTCCTACAAAGGCAATACGGCGGCTACCTGTGTTGATTAGATGCTCTGTGGCCTGCTGGGCTGCCTCATCGCCATTGGCAACCACACTGGAGAACACATCGGGAAGGCAGGTACGAGCAAAGAAGACGAGGGGTATGCCCATGCGTTTGATTTCAAGGAAGTGGTCGTAGTCTACAGTGTCCTGCGCCAAACAGGCGATGATGCCCTCTACATGAAGCCCGATGAAGTTGTCGATAGCCGTCTCCTCACGCACATGGTTCTCGTGGGAGTTGGCGCTGATTACGCAGTAGCCCTCACGGCGCGCACAGTCTTCAATACCGTCGAGCACAGCAGCGTAGTAGTGGGTGACCAGATTGGGGAGCACCACACCAATGGAGCGGGCGGCCTCGCGGCGCAGGTTCTGAGCGAAGGGGTTGGGACGATAGTTCATTTCTTTGGCCAACTGCTTCACTTTCTGCTTCATCTCTTCGCTCACTTCGTGTGAGTTTCTCAGTGCGCGCGATACGGTGGCTATGCTTACGCCCAGCCGGGCTGCCAAATCTTTTAACGAGGCTCTTTGCGGTTTCATACGCTGAAAAGTTGTATATTGAGAAGTTGAATACTGAAAAGTTGAATAGTATAATAATATATATAAGGTGGAATTATAAATTCCTAAATACTGAAATGTTTTAAAAGGTGAACGAGTTATTTTGTAGGGCTTGGTTGCAAAATTAAACATTTTCGACGATTTCCGCAAACGTTTGCGTTATTTTTTTTAGGAAACATAATAAATTATTAGTTTGAACGTTGTAAATTTGCACGTGAAAAAGAATGAGTAATGAATAGTTGATAATAAGTTAGTTAGAAAGAATGACCAAGATTGTTGCGAAACACTCTTGGTTTTTTTGTGTCTTCAATACATATTTCTGTCAAGTGACTGATTGTCTGATCGGGCACGATTTCTTCATCGCAAAGGGGCGTCCATCCCTCACCCTTCAACCACACGGTATGGCATCCGATGTAGCGGGCTGGTTCTATATCGTTGCGTAGACTGTCGCCCACAACCACCAGTTCGTCAGGACGAACCTCCAGGGTATGAAGTGCCATCTGAAGCATATTTGTGTCGGGCTTGCGCAACCCTACCACAGCCGACTCGATGACATGTTCGAACAAATGGTCGTAATGGAATTCCTGAAGCACTGTAGACATGTTACCATAGAAATTGGTGACTAGTGCCAGACGATAGTTCTCCTTGAGCCGCTGAAGCACAGGTTTGTTATCATAAAGCCGCCTACTCACTGCTTCGTACAGATCGGTGAGCATTGCGAGCACCACTTGGGAATAGACCTGCTTGTCAGCCTTCCACCAGCCATGCGCAAACACGTATTCAAGTTGCAGGCGTATCTTAAGGTCGAACAGTTTCTTGAACGTATAGGTGGGCAGTACAATGGGATTGCGGTCGAGCGTACGCTCTGCAAATACATAAGCCTCTCGAAACTGATCTTCGGCTACGTCGATGCCATGCTGCTGCCATGCGCGCCACATCACTTTGCCCCAGTGGTTGCCGCCGGTGTCCAGTGTTCCGCCGAAGTCGAATACTATTGCTTTTATCATTTGTGATTTTTACTATTATGCTTTTTTGTTTGCCGTTTAGGCTGTAGCTTTCGGAATGCAAAAGTAGCAATAACAGAAGAGATATCGCTAATAGTTTTTGCTTTTTTAGTTTTTTTTACGTTTATATCCGCGCCATTTTAAATAAAAGCGTTAATTTTGCAATCCATGAAACAACCACCACTCATACCAACTGTCATAGCCACAGGGTTCGGGTCTGGCTTCTGTCCCATGGCACCGGGCACTGCCGGAGCCCTGTTAGCCACCGCTATATGGATTGTCTATGCCGCATTACTGCCGGCAGAGGCATGCTTGTGTGTGACGCTGGTGCTCACTTTACTGTTCACTTGGACAGGTGTATGGGCCACCGACAAGGTGATTCCCTTCTGGGGGGAAGACCCGAAGCGCGTTGTGGTTGACGAAATGGTAGGAGTCTGGATTCCGCTGATGGCAGTTCAGGACGGTGAATGGTGGTATGTGCTGGCCGCTTTCATCCTTTTCCGTTTCTTCGACATTGTCAAGCCACTGGGCATCCGCCGCATGGAGATGCTTCCCAGGGGCTTCGGTGTGATGGCCGACGACATTTTGGCGGGCATCTATAGTTTGCTGATCATCATGATAACAAGATGGATTCTCTGAAACACCAGATACTTACCTTCTGCAAGGCACAACTGTCGGCACAGGTGGCTTCGGTGTTTGATTTCACCGTGTCGCTTTTCATGGCAGAGGTCGTGGGAATATGGTATGTATATTCCACCTTCATCGGTGCCTTGAGCGGCGGTGTTCTCAATTGCATCATCAACTATCGCTGGGTGTTCAACGCCATCGGGCTGAAGAAGAGCTATGTGGCCATCAAGTATTTCATGGTATGGACGGGCAGCATCCTGCTGAACACCGGCGGCACGTATCTGCTCACAGAACTGTCGAAAAGTTATTTCGCCATATCCAAACTCGTGGTGGCAGTGCTCGTCGGATTGCTATGGAACTACACATTGCAGAAGTTCTTCGTCTATCGCGACGTGCATCTCTCGGAAAGGATCAGAAGAAAGAGTCAAAAACCTGATGAGAAAGATCTCTGAGGCAGGAATCTGAATCACGAAAGAAAGACTCAGAAGAAAGACTCAAATATAATAAAGAAATAAATATGAACTACAGGGATTTTTTGCAAAAAGTGATTTATAGAATCATCAATCCGGTAATTAGGCTGATGATAAAGGTAGGGCTCACACCCAATGCCGTCACCACCATCGGCTTTCTGCTCAACATTGTGGCGGCAGGCGCATTCACCAAGGCTGCCCTTTATGCGGGAAACGGATGCCCGACAAGCATGTACAGCATGGTGTGCTGGGGCGGCGGCATCGTTCTTTTTGCCGGTTTGTTCGACATGATGGACGGCCGTCTGGCACGAATGAGCAACCAATCATCAGTATTTGGTGCGCTGTGGGACTCCACTCTTGACCGCTACAGCGAACTTGTAACCCTTTCTGGTATCTGTCTGCTGTTTATCAAGGCCGGATGGTTCTGGGTAGGTGTAGCCACTTTCGCTGCCATTGTTGGCTCAGTGATGGTAAGTTATGTGCGGGCAAGGGCTGAAGGTCTCAACATCGAATGCAAAGTAGGACTGATGCAACGCCCTGAACGCGTGGTGGTCACAGCCATCGCCGCCATCATCAGCGGTGCCACAGCCAACCTGTGGTGGCTTGCCGGAGGCATCCTACTCATTGCTGTGCTTGCCAACATCACTGCCTTCTGGCGTATCCTGCACTGTTACCGACAACTGAAAGACAAATAAATGTTCAGCATCTACCTCATCATCCTCTACGTGGTGCTGGTCGTATGGAAACCGTCGCGACGAGTGGCCGTGGCATTGTTGCCATGGCTGCTCTTCGCATGCTCATACGACTGGATGCGGCTCATGCCCAATTACAAGGTAAACCCCATCGACGTGAAAGGTATCTACGAGGCAGAACGCTCGCTTTTCGGCATTGCCGTTGGCAGCGAAACCATGATTCCAGGAGCCTATCTGCAAATGCACCACCATTCTTTTGCCGATATCTTGGCAGGATTGTTCTATCTATGCTGGGTGCCGGTACCGCTCGCTTTTGCCCTCTATCTGTATTTAAAGGGTGATCGGCACAACAGTCTGCGCTTTTCCTATTGTTTCCTGTTTGTCAACCTATTGGGGTTCTGCGGCTACTATATACACCCCGCTGCCCCACCATGGTATGCACTGAACTATGGTTTTGAACCTATACTCAACACACCTGGCAACACGGCAGGGCTGAAATATTTCGACATGCTCACCGGTATACCCGTCTTTCAGTCGCTCTACGGAAAGAATGCCAACGTGTTTGCTGCCGTTCCGTCGCTCCATGCTGCCTATATGCTGATTGCAACGGTTTATTCCGTCTTGAGCAGACAAAAGAGATGGATCACCGCTATCTTCGCCTTCATCTGCATAGGCATCTGGTGGACTGCCGTTTACACCACCCACCACTACATCATCGACGTGCTTCTCGGCATCGTCACAGCCGTGGTTGGCATCTTTCTGTTTGAATTACTGACGAAAAAGTGTTGGAAATAGAGCAGAAAGATCACATCCCGCCCACAAAAAGGAACGGCTACATCAAGCCTATGTTTCAAAATGCTTCATGTATAAGCATCAATGACAGGAATACTCTTCTCACGAAATCAGAAAGTAGTACGTATCATGAAGCGGATGCCATCTTTCTGAGCCGTTGGCAGTTCCAGGTAATTCAATCGGCGAACATATTCCACGTGCAGCAGTTTGAAGATGTTGTGAATGCCTGCGCAAATTTCAATATAAGGCTTATGCTTGTCCATCACATTGCAACCGTCGGGGAACTCCATGAGCACGTTGCTACCAGCGTTTTGCGCCAGATAGGGATTGTTCTTGTCAGTTAGCGCACCCCAAAGGCACTTCACGCCGAAGAATTCACGCCATTTCAGTTTCTTGATCAACGGGATTCGGTTGAGCAATTTGCCGTTCATGTCCCACGACATCTCAAGCGACGCATAGCGGTCGTTCAGGAACTCCATGTTGTTGATGAGGTTGAAGGTCTGCTCTTCTATAATATACGACAGGTTAGCCACTGGCATGATGAGCAAAGGATAAGGAACCTGGTTCCATTGAGCACCCGCTTTGATGCGCATGTCTATTTTTCCCCAGTTCATAGGCATCCAGAAACGCTTGTATAACTCGCCCTCGGTAAAGTTATAGCGATATTGTCCGCTGAGAAAACCATCAAAACCCATAGTGTGCTGTATGCGGAACACAGGAGCATCGAGGTTTAGCGGCCAGCGATGCTGTTTGGTGTTGATGAAGACCTCACCTGGCGCGAAGCGCAATCCCACTGTTGCCTCGGTATACCTGACATAAGGCTGAACGGTTCCATCAAGATTGCGGAACGAGATTTTACCTATAGGATCGGCCTTCTCTCTCTTGGCAGAGGCAAACACCTTGAATCCCCACTCCTGCTCCAATTCAAAACTGAGTTCCTGCCGGTTATATAGGAACATTTTGTCTATTTCCGTGGTCTTGAACGATGTGAACACATTGTCCTTATCAGTCTGGATGAACTTGTCGGAAGGCATTGCCACGTCGCGAGAGAAAGCCAGCGAGAGCGTCTGCTTGGGAAATTCGCGAGGCAGATATTCCTTTTTGTTGAACGACCATATCACTTCGGCATTGTAATAGTCCTGTTTTGAGTCGAATCCATGGGCATAATAACCCTTCAGGAAGAGATGCGGATTCAAGTTGGCTGTGGTCTGCGCACTTCCACGCAAGCGCAGTCCGTCGTAGAAGTTATGCGAAATCATGGTGTTAATCGGGCCAATATCCACTTTACTGGGATGTTCCTTTGTACCGGTTTCCACGAAATTCTCTATCAGTGCACGCAATCCGAAGATTACGTATTTGAATCCTTTCATCTGCTCCAGACGTTTGATGAAGAGATCCATCGAACTCTCGCTCTTGGTAAGTTCCACTTGGCGGTACTTATTCCAGAAAGCATCGCCCTGCATCTGTGCGTAACTATCTTTCCTAACGGCCTTGCTGCCGCGCAAAAGGGCTGGGGGCAGTTCGTCAAAGGCATAGTCGCTGCGCCGCGTAGTGCGTATCACCACGGCCTTGGCCAGGTTTTTCAATGCTGATAGTTCCACCATCATGTCGTCAACCGTCAGCACCCGCTCGCCGTTATCCAACTTCGTGAACTCCTGCGTACACTTCATGTTGTCAACCCAGTTCACACCCGACTGCTTGGGAATGGTGAGTTCGCACCGCTTCACTTGATAAGTAGAGTCGTCGAGCACATAGAGTTGGCCGCGGAAACCGAAGTCCTGCTTATTGTTCGGCAGAAAATCGAGCAGGATGCAGCGGTCGTTGTCCACGTAGAGTGTATCTGTGATGTAATAGCGATAGAAGGCGATGGCGTCTTTTCCGATAGGACTGGTGAAAGGATACTGGAAGAGCCGCACCTCGTCTTTATAGATATCAATGTCTGTGAAAACCTCTTTCAGCACGTTGTCGAGGATGTCACCCGTCTGGAACACCTCGTTCACACCCGATGAATTCTCACCTTTGATGATGCTTTTCTCCGTGTGCGGATTCTTGCGGTATAGTTTCTGGGTAACCGTTTCGTCTACGGAGATGGGCAGTATGAGTTTGTTGTTATAGTTACACACCTCCACATGGTCGAGCAACCATTTATGTCTCTTGAACATTCCCGACTGCAAGTCTGTTGGCGACAGGTCGTTCAGGCCAAAAGTAATTTTCTGGTAATTGTTGTATTGATAGAAATCATGGTTCTTCAAATCGGCTTTCTTCTTGGCTGCGATTACCTTTCGCATTAGTTCTACGGCGGGATTGTCCTTGCGGCTGTAGCGATTACGGCTGCCCGTGACCGTCACATTCTGCAACTGACTTACTTCTGGTTTGAGCGTAATGCGCATGAAATCAGGCGAATTCTTGCCTATAAGCACGCGCAACGGCTTGTATCCCACAGCACTGAATGTAAGATACCATCCGTTTTTACGGACAATTGAGAATTTTCCGGCAGCATCACTGCTCACCATCACATGATGTCCTTTATACAAAGCACTAGCGTGGGGTATGCTGTCGCCCGTATTGTCGTCTATTATCACACCCTTGATATTCTGTGCTATGGCTGGTACGCATACTGCGACCCACAAAATTATTAGGAAAATCTTTTTCAAACCCGTATGTTTTTATTCTGTTACTTTCTTTGTTAATTCATACAACTTGTCACAAAGCCGCTCGTGCCGCCTGTGCATATATGCATAGAGCACTGTGAGTACTGTTATTTCAACCAGGAAATACACCCATGGAATGTTGAGCAGGCAACTGACATAGAGCGTGATGGCACGCACATTGAATGTCAAGATATTGGCATATTTCATCAACGGGCGGCTACCCGCTGTGAAACGTTGCCCGATTTCGACCGCCTGCTGCGGTTTGCTGCGTTCACCGAGCAGCAGGAACTGCTTGAAAAAGCGCTGAAAAGCGGGAGTGCTCCGCTCTTGACGGCGACAATAACGGGCATAGAAGCAGTGGAAAAGCCTGCCCAGTATGTCGCTTTTTGGCAATGACCGACAAACGGCGCGCTGCTGTTCATAACTATCCAGTTCGCTTCCTTCGCTCCCTTTCAGGAAATAAAGGTGTATTTGGCGGTAATAGTCGGCAAGACTGCTCTGTGGCGAATGGCAAAGAATGCCTGCCACGAATGCAAGAAACCATATTCCCCCCCCCCATTTCACACCTGTCGCAGGGATAAACTGCGGCATGAGCCTTAAACACAGTGCGATATAGATGCAAAAGAACCACACGTCACCAGCAAAACCGTCGAGAATGCGCCCGATGAGCGTCTTCTTTCCGGTGAGACGAGCCATCTGCCCATCGGTACTGTCGCAGAAATTGGCCAGCATCAGCAATGCCACACCCGCCAGATTATGTGCCAAATCAATGTGGTAAAACATTACTGCCGCACCGATTCCCAAACAGATTGACAGAATAGTTATGGCATTGGGATGAACACCGAGACGATTCCAGAACAAAGCAAATGCCAACCCCACAGGACGCGTAAAGTGCACATCAAGCCACTCTTCTGTATCTTCCGATTTAAAAGATAGATAGAGCATCTTTCTGAAGTATTCATTCATAGTCGGAAATCTCACTTTTTTATAATCCGCTGGTCGCTCAGCACAAGTGAAACAATAGCCTTTGCCGCCTCTAAGCGACAACGAGAAAAACTCGGCCAGTCGTTAAAGTCGATGAAAGCATAACTGCCGTCTTTCCTGACAATGCAATCACCGCCATAGATTTTCACATCCATCAACCGCGACAACGTATCGGCTTGCTGCCTCAACAGCCCTTCATCGAGGACAGGATGGTGCGTGCCTCCACTTCCAGATGCTGTTTCTCCAGCACATGTCTCATCATCCTCGGGATAGAAATAGCGAAAAAACTCTGTTCCCTGTACACCATAGAATTTCAGCAAACTACCATCCACATGCTCGGTCACCACAACTTGCCGCCTACCTTGCTGCTGAATGGCCGCCAGTTTACCGGCCAGTTCAACCACATCATCTGCATAGACAACAGGCGTTTTGCCATTGCAAGAAGGCTCGTCGCGTTTCAGCCAGAACGACTTTCCGCTGTCTGCGGCCACTTTGCCCACCTCCACAAGCGGGGCAGCGGGCAGTTGGTGCTTACGAAGCACATGGTCAAAGGCAACGCGGGTATTATCTCTCACCCCTTGGGAACCATTGACTACCAGCATACCTTCATGCTCTTTTTGCTGCAGAAACGAAAGTGTGGAATCAAGACGCCCCATTGACAGGAAACCGTCGGCATCAAGAGGCCCCGTTATTTCGCACTCAGCCACATAGCGGACCTGAATTCCAGACTGCTGCAGTTCATGCCCCACAGCGTCAAGAATTGCCTTGTCTTTTTCGACGGAATTGGGAGAAAAGCGTTTATCCCGATACACCAATATGATGTTTTTCGTTTCTGTCATTCTTCTTGATTAAGAAAATACTCAGCACTTGCAATGTCGCGAGCGTGGTCGATATCGATGACATGGGTGAAGGGGTAAGCATTCAGCCTGAAACCATCGCGTATCAGCGCCCGCTGATAGTTGCGCATGCGCATCTCCCCTGTATCTACACAGTTATGGAGTGTGCGAATCATCGGGGGAGTAAGGCCATAAATACCTGCAGAGACATAGCGGCACTGCTTGTTGCCAGCATCGTAGAAGCCTGTAATCAGGCCTTTTCCATCTGTTTCCACATAGAGCGGCCTCTCATCATCAACATAGTCTGTAACGCCCATCAGTCCGTCTGACACGCCATCGCTAAGAATCCGTTCAAACGCGGAAATATAACGGGCGAACTCATGCTCTCGGAAAACCGTGTCAACAGTGGTCATCACGAATGGAGCATCGCAGAGACAATGGCTCATTTCGTAAAAACTATGCATGCTGCTGGGTGTCTGCCGTTTAAGGAAACGCAACGGAACGCTCACTCCGCCGATGCCTTTGCGTCGGATGTCATCCAGATGCTGCACCACGGAACCGGCCTGCTCGTTGCATACCACCGTGATTTCCTCAGCATGGTTCTGCATGAATATCCTTATCAGACGGTCTATCAGCGCCTCGCCATGCACTTTCACGAGCGGCTTTGCAGCCGTTATGTTCTCCGCAGCGAGCCTGGAGCCTTCGCCCGCAGCAATGATTGCATACTTCATAGACAGTTCTACAATGCAGAGCAGGCTTCGTTTTTGCCCGCCCCCGTATTTCAGGGTGCAAAGATAAACATTATTTATAACATTTCATGAGAATAGAAACAGAAAATAGCAAACTTTTAGATGTGTTTAAGTTTTCTGAACATGCACAGCCCTAAAGTCAACTGCCATTCATCAACTTTTTTGCCGTTTCGCTGAAAGATATATCCAAAAAGTTGTGAGAACCAAGTTTTTTTTATACCTTTGCACAAGTTTTTCTGATACAATTAATTATCGTTAATGAGCACGGACAACTTAACGCGGATTCCCACCACGGCTGTTTACAGCCGCTGCCTTCGGCTCCATCTGAAGATGAGAGCATCTCTTTTTCCTTGTCTGCGAGTAAGCAGTCCGTCCGTATGGTATCAGCAAAAGAGAAAAAACACTATAGATACTGAGTATAATCATGGAACAAGAATTTGAAAAGACGGTTGCTTCAGGCAGTGACCAGTTTGAACTTATTGCAAAAACATTCATGGGACTGGAGCCCGTGCTGGCGCAGGAACTGATAGAAATAGGTGCCGACAACGTGCAGATAGGCCGACGCATGGTATCTTTTACAGGAAACAAAGAAATGATGTATCGCGCCAACTTCCAGTTGCATACAGCCATCCGCATCTTAAAACCCATTCTGCATTTCAAGGCATTAAGTGCCGACGATGTATACAATGAGGTGAAGAAGATAGACTGGAGCCTCTACCTCGACGTGAAGAAGACATTCGCCGTCGATTCCGTCGTCTTTTCAGAAGAATTCCGCCATTCCAAGTTCGTGGCATACAAGGTGAAAGACGCCATTGTTGACCAGTTCCGTGAAAAAGACGGCACACGCCCCAACGTGAGTATTACGAATCCCGACATGAGACTGCACATTCACATTGCCGACGACCATGCCACGCTCTGCCTTGACTCAAGCGGAGAGAGCCTGCATCGCCGCGGCTACAGGCAGCAATCTGTGGAGGCTCCTCTCAACGAGGTGCTTGCTGCAGGCATGATTCTGATGAGCGGATGGAAGGGAGAGACTGATTTCATTGACCCGATGTGTGGTTCTGGAACACTGCTAATCGAGGCTGCCCTCATCGCACGTAATATGTCTCCGGGTATTTTCCGCAAAGAGTTCGCCTTTGAGAAGTGGCCAGACTTCGATGCAGACCTGTTCGACGAGATTTATAACGATGACAGCAACGAGCGAGAGTTCGTTCATCACATCTACGGATATGACAATGACATGAAGGCTGTTAACACCGCACGCATCAATGTGCGCGCTGCCGGACTCACCAACGACATTACCGTGGAATTACAAGACTTCAACGACTTCAAGCAACCTGAGGAAAACGCCATCATCATCACCAATCCTCCTTACGGAGAGCGCATTTCCACGCCCAATCTGCTGGCCACCTACAAGATGATTGGAGAGAAACTGAAACATGAGTTCAGCGGAAACACGGCGTGGCTATTGAGTTACCGCGAGGAGTGTTTCGAACAAATCGGCCTCCGTCCAAGCATTAAGATTCCGGTTTTCAACGGCAGTCTGGAATGCGAATTCCGCAAATACCAGATGTTTTCTGGCAAACTGAAAGATTTCCGCGAAGAGGGAAACATCCTCAAAACCGACGATGAGAAGAAGGCAATGGCTGAAAAACACCGCTTCAAAAAGAATCGTGAATTCAAGAAACGGTTAGACGAAGATGCCGTAAACGAGCATGCTGACATCAGGTCGTTCACATTCCACAAGCATCACCCTGCCTTCGAAGAGAGTTTGCTCTACCAGGCAGAAAAACGGTTGCAAAGGGAACAGCGTGAAGAAGAGCGTAACAGCCAGCGGGGAAAGCGCGATTCCAGCGACCGTAGAGGTTTTCGTGGAGGACGGGATGCAGACGACCGTGAAGGATTCCGTGGCAAGAAAGACTTCCGCGACAAGAGAGATGCTCGCGGAAAGGGCGATTTTCGTAACAAGAAAGGCGGCTGGGGAAAGAGCGATTTTCGCAGCAAGGACGGCAAGCGGTTCGGCAGGAAAGAGAATAATAACACCAGAAGGAACAGTAATAAAAACGATTCATACGATGTTGAAGACTAATACCATGACCATGGCACTTGCTGCCATGCTTACCCTTATTCCATTTACGATGAGCGCACAGAAAGAGTTCACACTCGAAGACCTGAACTTCGGCGGCACCAACTACAGCAAGATGACACCCGAGAACCGTTTCCTCACATGGTGGGGAGACGAACTGGTCAGGCTGGACAGTGATCATTGTGCCATAGTGGACAAGAAAACAGGCAAGGAAACCACGCTCTTCACGCTTGAAGAGATTGCTCCGCTCACCAAGAGCGATGAGCACAACAGAATGCGGCACCTCTACAATGCCTCCTTCCCCTACCCCGGGAAAACACAGGTACTGCTCATCAACGGCAAGGAACGCATGCTGCTTGACTGGAGGAGCGGAGACCTCGTCAAATACAACCGCGACAAGGTGCAGGCAGAAGACCTGAACTACACCTCTTTATATATGGCCTACGTGAAGGGCGACAATCTTTTTGTGGCCGATTCAAAAGGCAATAGCGAGCAGATAACCACCGACGGAAGCCGTGAAATCGTATACGGCCAGAGCGTACACCGCGATGAATTCGGCATCAGCGGCGGTTTGTTCTGGAGTCCTAACGGCACCAAACTGGCCTTCTACCGCATGGACCAGAGCATGGTGACCGACTACCCGCAAGTGAATATCTTCGCCCGCACAGCAGAATACGCACCCGACAAGTATCCCATGGCTGGCGACACGAGCCATAAAGTGACGGTAGGCATCTACGACACAGCCACGAAACAAGTGACATACCTGAATGCCGGCGACCCTACCGACCGCTATTTCACCAACATTGCATGGGGACCAGACAACCAAACCGTGTATATGTTTGAACTGAACCGCGACCAAAACGACTGCCGACTAACTGCCTATAACGCAGAAACCGGCGAAAAGAAAGCCGAACTGCTGCGCGAACAGCACGCTAAATACGTTGAACCACTGCATCCTATTATGTTCCTGCCTTGGGACAGCAATAAGTTCCTGTTCCAGAGTCAGATGGACGGATATAATCACCTCTATCTATTCGACCTGAAGAAAGGCGGTTTCAAGCAAATCACCCAAGGTCAATGGGTGGTCATGGAAGTGCTCGGATTCAACAAAAAGGCGCAGTCGGTCATCATTGCCTCCAACGAGTCAAGTCCCATTCAGCGAAATCTCTATGCCGTAAACCTCAAAAACGGCAAGCGAACCTTGCTCGACAACGGCCGCGGGTACCATTCGGGCGTACTTTCCGCCACAGGCGAATGGGCTTATGACAAGTACAGTGAGCCTGACGTACCACGCAATATTGACGTGCTGAGCACCGTCAGCACCAAGAAAACACAACTTCTGTGTGCTGCCGACCCATGGAAAGGATACAATGTTCCGGAGTATTCATGCGGAAGCATCAAGGCTGCCGACGGAACAACCGACCTTTACTACCGCATGGTGAAGCCCATCGGCTTTGATCCCAGCAAGAAATACCCCACAGTAATCTACGTTTATGGCGGTCCGCATGCACACAATGTAGATGCTCGCTGGCACTATTGCAGCCGTTCATGGGAAACCTACATGGCTCAGAAAGGCTATCTGCTCTTCATTCTCGACAACCGCGGATCGGAAAACCGCGGCCGCGACTTCGAGCAAGCCACATTCCGCCAGTTAGGCCAAGTGGAAATGCAAGACCAGATGAAAGGCGTGGAATTCCTGCAAAGTCTGCCCTATGTAGACCAAGAGCGCATGGGCGTACATGGATGGAGTTTTGGCGGTTTCATGACCATCACTTTGATGACCAATCACCCTGATGTGTTCAAGGTGGGAGTGGCTGGCGGCCCTGTCATCGACTGGAAATGGTATGAAGTCATGTATGGAGAGCGCTACATGGATACGCCGCAGGCCAATCCAGAAGGCTATGCCAAGAGCAGCCTGCTGCAGAAAGCGAAAGACCTGAAAGGCAAACTTCAGATCATCACGGGATACAACGACCCCACCGTGGTGCCTCAGCACTGCCTCTCGTTTATAGCCGAATGCATCAAGGCAGGCACTCAGCCCGACTTCTTTGCCTATCCCGGAGAGCCGCACAACATGCGCGGACATCAGAGCGTGCACCTTCATGAGCGCATCACTCAGTACTTTGAAGACTACCTGAAATAGCGCTTTCGGTCCCTTCGGGCCATAAAGTGCTTATTAGTCTTATTAGCCTTATAGGCCTTATAGGCCTTATAAGTCCCAAAAGACCTCCCCCAAAAAGAAAAAAAACATCAGTAATTGTAAACAATATGGCATTCAACGCAATCATACCCAACGACCCGGTAGACGTGAAAACAGCCGTTTTCAACGCCTTCGGACTCAAGAAAGAAAAGACCATTCTGCTGCTTGGCAGTGGCGGACGTGAACATGCACTGGCTTGGAAGATAGCACAGAGTAACAAATGCGGCAAACTCTACATCGCACCTGGCAACGCCGGCACATCGAATGTAGGCGAAAACGTTCCCATCGGCGTGAACGAATTCGACAAGATTAAAGAGTTTGCCGTCAGCCATCAGGTAGACATGGTGGTTGTGGGTCCCGAAGATCCGCTGGTGAAAGGCATCTACGACGAGTTCAAGGCAGACGAAACGACAAAGCACATTCCTGTGATCGGCCCGTCGAAAGCAGGAGCCGTGCTGGAAGGGAGCAAGGATTTTGCCAAGGGTTTCATGCAGCGTCATGGCATTCCCACAGCCGCCTACAAGACATTCAATGGCACAAACGTTGAAGAAGGATTGCGTTTCCTGGAAACACTCAAAGCGCCCTATGTGCTGAAAGCCGATGGTCTGTGCGCCGGCAAGGGTGTTCTCATCGTTCCCACACTCAAGGAAGCCAAACAGGAATTCAAAGAAATGCTCGGCGGCATGTTCGGCAATGCATCGGCCAATGTGGTGGTCGAGGAGTTCTTGAGCGGCATCGAGTGCTCCGTATTCGTACTGACCGACGGAAAGCACTACAAGATACTGCCCGAAGCAAAGGACTATAAGCGCATCGGTGAGCACGACACGGGTCTGAATACTGGTGGCATGGGCAGCGTGACCCCAGTGCCTTTCGCCACGAAAGAATGGATGAAGAAGGTGGAAGACCGCATCATCCGTCCCACCATTGACGGACTTGCAGAAGAAGGCATCGACTACAAGGGCTTTATTTTCTTCGGGCTCATCAACGTGGAAGGCAATCCAATGGTGATTGAATACAACTGCCGAATGGGCGATCCGGAAACTGAAAGCGTGATGTTGCGACTGAAAAGCGACATCGTTGACCTGTTTGAGGGCGTTGCCTGCGGCGATCTCGACACGAAAAAAGTGGTATTCGACGAGCGGGCTGCCGTGTGCGTGATGCTCGTCAGCGGTGGCTATCCCCAGTCATACCAGAAAGACTACCCCATCAGCGGCATCGAAAAGGTGGAAGGCAGCGTGGTGTTCCATAGCGGAACAGCCATGAAAGACGGCCAGGTGGTAACAGCCGGCGGCCGCGTCATCGCCGTGAGTTCATACGGGAAAGACAAGGAAGAGGCACTGCGCAAGTCGTTCCAGGAGGCGCAGAAGATTCAGTTCACCGACAAATACTTCCGTTCAGACATCGGAGCAGATCTTTAATGGCAGTAAAGAGGTTACAGAACAAGGTGGCCGAAGGGCGCTATGTGCTTCCCGTTGTGGCAGCCTACGCCCTTGGCATCTGGTATCTCGGCGGTCTCGTCGAGCAGAAACTGTATGTGCAGTTGGCATTCCTTGTGGTCTCCACCTATCTGATGGTGGAACTCAACAACAGCAATGCCCTCATTCGTATATATAGCAGGATGGTGTCATGCTCGTTTCTCATCCTCAACTGTATCACTTCTTTCCTCTTCCCCTCACTGCGCATCGCCCTGCTTTCGCTGTGTTTCATTACCTTTTACACCGTAATCTTCCACACCTATCAGGATAAGCAGTCGCCCGGACTTACTTTCTACGCCTTCCTATGCATCGGACTGGCAAGCCTGGCATTCGTCCAAGTGCTGTTTTTTGTACCTTTTCTATGGCTTGTCATGGCCTTCTACCTCATGGCCTTCAGTCACAGGATGTTCTGGGCATCGATCATCGGCATCACCCTGCCCTATTGGTTTCTCTTTCCCCTATCATTATTCAAGGGGAATCTCAACATGCTGGCCAGCCATTTCCTACAGATTGCACAATTTGAGCCCCTGTTCCAGTATCAGCAACTCAATGGAAACCACGTCATCTCACTGCTTTTCATCATCACACTCTATGTCATCGGCTCCATCCACTACCTGCGCAACAGTTATCTCGACAAGATTCGCACCCGAATGCTCCATTTTACGTTCATGATCATGGGCGCACTCACGCTGCTGTTTATCATCTTGCAGCCTCAACACATGGAACCGTTGCTCTGCATTCTCACTATCAACACCAGCCCACTCATTGCCCATTTCCTGGCACTCACACACACTCGGGCCACCAATATCATGTTCTGCGTGCTCACCATTAGTGCGCTCATCCTCACCATCGTGAATCTATGGATACCCTTATCGATCTCCTGACCGGCTATGGCTATTGGGGCATGCTGCTGGCGGCCTTTCTTGCTGGCAGTGTCTTCCCTTTCAGCAGCGAGGCTGTGATGGTAGCCCTCATGGGAGCGGGATTAGACAACTGGCCCCTCATTATATATGGCACCGTAGGCAATGTGCTCGGCTCGGTGTTCAACTATGCCATAGGCAGAATGGGAAGGCTCGACTGGATTGAGAATTATCTGCATGTGAAACAGGATGACCTTGACAAGGCACAGCGATTCATGGCCGGCCACGGGGCATGGATGGGATTCTTTGCTTTCCTGCCAGTGCTTGGTTCTGCCATTACCATCCTTTTAGGACTGATGCGCGCCAACCCAATCATCTGTCTTGTCAGCATCACCGCAGGCAAGTTCCTGCGCTACCTGCTGCTCGTATATGGTGCTGACCTGATTATCTGATATTCGCACATTCTTCCTCAATCATTAATATAAAGAGCATCTATGTCTACAAAACGAAAAAAGTTTTAATGATCGTTAATTCCGTGACATTTATTTTGAGTTATTCGTAAAAAAAAAAGAACGTTTAAAAGCATTCTTTATAACTAACCAAAATTCAAAAATCATGAAAACTATTAAAATCTTCGCAGCCATGCATTATAATGCTGGCATTCACTACAAACGTAATGGCTCAAAGCCAAAACGAAAAAGAAAACTCTTCTGTGAACAATTTGACAATGTCAAACTCGTATCCTTATGCAGTTGAAGTGTTCGTGTATTATACTAGTAATACCACATTTATCTATGCATCAACTACTTTTACCGAAGTTGGAGAGTTTCTCAATATCCATTATGAAACGATGTCAAATGTATGGGGAAGTGGTGACATCATGCTTCACAAAAATTCATGGATGCCAGAGTTGTATGCACTATTAAATGAAGTCTTTCCTGATGCTAACAGAATAACGGTACTTCCCATCTATTCCATTCTTGATGAATCATAAAATGAGAGATTTGCGTCTATTCGTTCATACATTATTTATCATTGCTTTCCTTTTCCCCATCACGGCTGTGGCACAGGAAAAGGAAAGCAGCGATGCCTTGGAAGTGACCTATCAATGCATATACCAAGGATTCTCCAACAATCGCCAACCGATATTCGATTTCTTCAAACTGACCATTGACGAAGATAAATCATCTTTTTGCGGCACAACGGGACCCGAGGAATTATATAAACACACCGTTTCGCAAAATTACAGTGTATATAAAAACATTCCCAATGAAGGCTTTCTTGTTTTCGACAAATCGTTATTATTAAATGATTTCTATTACCAAGAACCTATGCCAAATTTCGATTGGGAATTTATCGACGGCGATACAGTTGTATGCGATTATGCCTGCCAGAAAGCAAAAGTGAACTATCGGCATCGCACATGGTATGTGTGGTACACACTCGATCTGCCATACAGCGACGGCCCTTGGAAACTGTGCGGACTACCCGGACTCATTCTGCTGGCCGTGGATTCGCAAAATGATTTCATTTTCAAGGCGATAGGCATTCAAAAAACAAACGCCCAGAATGTTTCATACAAACGAAAGGGGACAAAAGTTTCGCCCCAGGAGATGGCCAGTATCATAAAGTTATGTTATGGAGATTTCCAAGCCTACGTGGATAAATATAAGAAGACAGGCCCACAAATTGTTTTGATGGGAGGTTATAAATATCCATCCAACGACATCTACTTGCTTGAATATTTCGATGAGAAAGAAAAGAAATAGCAAGGAAATCAGAAACCTAATGTTTATTTAGGAGTATTGGAAGTCATGCTTGTTGCGTTTAAGACTTCTGTATTTGAAAAAAAACTGTAATAGCATTCATATCTCATGAATTACAGAACGATGAAAAGAACACTCACAACCTGCATTCTATGTTGCATTCTCATGACTGCAACGGCTCAGACCTACACCGGCAAAGTGGTGAAGGCGGACGGCACAGCGATGGAATCGGCGACGGTGATTCTGCAGAACGAAAAGGGCACAACGCTCAAATTCAGCAAGACCAACAAGCAAGGACAATTCTCAATCACCACGCCAGAGGGGAAGAAAGCAGCCAGGCTGACATTTGTCAGCGTGGGATTCAACAAGAAAACGGTATCGCTGAACGATTACAAAAACGGACAGTCGACAGCCATGGAAGAGCGGACTGAGGAGTTGAAAGAGGTGGAAGTGAAGCCAGAAAAGTTCTGGGTGAAGGGTGATACGATGGTATACAGCGTCACGGGCTACCGGGAAAAGCAAGACCGATCGATAGAAGATGTCATCAAACGCCTTCCGGGGATAGAGGTTTCCCAGAATGGGGAAATCGCCTACAACGGCAAAAAGATAAACAAGTTTTATGTAGAGGGACAGGACCTGACTGATGGCAAGTATGCCCAAATCACCAAGAACCTGTCTGCCGACAAGGTGAAAAACGTAGAGGTGCTGAGGAATCACCAGCCAGTGAAAATGCTGCGCGGCAAGAAATTCAGCGATCAGGCTGCCATCAACCTGACGTTAAACGACGATGCCAAGGGTAGAATCACTGGTACTGCCGACCTTACCACAGGCCTTTCCCTGCAAAAAACCGTGGAATGGCTGCGCAATAGCCGCTTGGTGGCCATGATGTTCGGCAAGAATATGCAAACGCTGAACATGTATAAGTGCAACAATACTGGCGAAGACGTATCGATGGAGATTATCTCCCACTACTTCTCGTTCAATGATGAAAGGAGCATTCTGCATAATATCAATGCAGGAAGAGCACCTGTCAGCGACCAAAGAAGGACTCGATTCAATGATTGTCACCTCGTGGCAAGCAACTGGCTGGTGAAAACTGGCAAGGAAAGCAACATGCGAATACAATTGTCGGGGCTGTACGACCGGGAGAAAGGCGAGCAATACCACATCGCGCAATATGGTGATGTGAGCACACCAACAGTCATTGAGGAGACATCCACCTCTGAAACTTATCGCCGCGAATGGAATGCAGGAGTCTATTATACAGTGAACAGCAGCAAGATCAGGGTGGAAAACAGAGTCGTCGGCAATCTGAACTACAACGAATCGTCAGGAAGCACCTCTCTGAACGGCCGCCATATAAGCCAGCACGTTACGCCGCGCAAGAGAAGTATCGGTGATGCTCTGATGATTAACAAGAATCTTTTCAAGAACGACATCCTGAGTCTGAACTCTATCTTTGACTACAACTACCTGCCTGGAACCTTGACGCTGCACTACGGAAATGAAGAAAATCTGAACGTGCATGCACTGAACTGGGCTTCGACCATGGAACTGACGCACCACTTCGGCAAGTTCTCCATAGGCGGAGTGGCGGCTTTTGAACTGCACAACAAACATGAGGACGTGGCCTATGCCGACACTTTGTCCGGCATTGTGTTTCATCATTCCTTGCTACGCCTGTCGCCCAAATTTGCCTATTCCAGATTATCAGGACTGAAATCACTATCCATTAGTTTCCAGCCAAGAATGACCAGACATCACCGCACTATGGGCAATGAACAGGAAGACCGGTGGGTATGCGAGCCCATGGCTAATATCACATACACACCCCTCATGCAGGTCAGTTTCAACGCTCACTATTCCTATACTTACTCGCCCAACGATTTCTATAGTGTCAGCCCGCTCAGAGTATACACCTCTTACAACTTAGCCAGCAGCGGTACGGGAATCTTCGACCATGGGTCGGGCCACACGGCCAATGCTTCGCTCATTTACAGAGACCTGAAAGGTGCTGGCAATGCCATGTTGTTATACAATTTCTCACGCACCAAGTCTGGACAACTCTACAGCAGCAGGCTGAGCGATGGCGTATACGTGCGCGAAGCCGTGGGTGGAAGGAATATTACAGAAAACAATTCCATCAGGTTGAGCGGCAGCAAGCCTCTGCATTGGCTGGGAAGCAAGATCAATCTGGCATGTGGTTATTCGTGGAACGAGACAGGCCTGCTGCTTTCCGGCAAGCCGATTCAGTCAAAGGGAGAGAGTTTCAACGTGTCAGAGACCTTCAGCGTTCACCCCACTCTTCAGGTGACCATCACCCAGACAACCACATATAATAACTATCGAAGCAAGAACACCACGCTTTCTCATAGGAGCATCCAGACGTTTAACCACCACTTAGACTTCATATTCATGCCCGGGAAATGGCAGATGGAATGGAAAAATGAGTGCTATCACAGCAACGACAAAGACATGAAGTTCAGTTTTTTCTCCGACCTGTCTGTTTCGTTTCGCACAAAAGCCTACGAATTAGGAGTATTCTGCTATAATCTGCTGGGCCGCAACCGCTACGAGCACCGTTTCGTTACGGCCGAAAGCATGAATTACTATATCTATCGTCTGCGCCCTCGCGAACTGATGCTCAAACTCTGCCTGAGTATGTAGTATTGAATCGTTTGCTGTTACCGAGCGGAATTGCTTCTCACACATCATGCAAATCAGTACAGGCCATTGTTGCTCCCGTCTGATTTGCATGATGTATTGTATGCCTACGTATTGTGATTAAAATATTAAGTAATCATAATTCTTGTAATCTAAATAGGAGATTATAAATTAATTGTAGTATCTTTGCAAGTTGAAATAAAGAAATCATACAATTAAAACGATAATGAAACAGTTTAGATTAGTGGACAATATACTGGGATGGGTGGCTTTTGCCATCGCTGCCTTTGTATATTGCAGCACCATCGAGCCGACAGCCAGTTTCTGGGACTGTCCAGAATTCATTCTAACAGGTTATAAACTGGAAATCGGTCACCCACCGGGCGCACCGTTTTTCATGCTCACCGCCAACTTGTTCACACATTTCGTGAGCGATCCGACGCAGGTGGCACGCATGGTGAACATGATGAGCGCCTTGCTCTCGGCATCATGCATCATGTTCCTGTTCTGGACCATTACCCACCTCACACGTAAGTTAATACTGAAAGACTGGAGTGACATGTCGCTGCAAAAACTCATCGCCATCGAGGCAAGCGGCATGGTGGGCGCACTGATTTATACTTTCAGCGACACGTTCTGGTTCAGCGCCGTGGAGGGCGAAGTATATGCTTACTCCTCTGCACTCACAGCACTGGTGTTCTGGCTGATACTGAAATGGGAAGACCATGCCGACGAGCCGCACAGCGACCGCTGGCTGGTGCTGATTACATACATCACGGGCTTGAGCATCGGCGTTCACCTGTTGAACCTGCTATGCGTTCCTGCCATCGTCTTGGTGTTCTATTATAAGCGCTTCCCCAATGCCGACCTCAAGGGCTCGCTCATTGCCCTGGGCATCTCATTCGTGGTGGTTGCCGCCATCCTCTATGGCGTGGTTCCCGGCATTATCACCGTGGGCGGATGGTTCGAACTGTTCTTCGTGAACACGCTCGGCATGCCTTTCAACACTGGAGAGATTATCTATATCATCCTGCTGGTGTCTGTTGTGATATGGGCCATCTGGGAAACCTATCAGGAGAAACACCTGAAACGGCAAAACATCGCTTTCGTTGCTGCTGTGGCCATGCTGGGTATTCCGTTCTATGGCTACGGATGGAGTGCCGTCTTCATCGGCATTGTGCTGCTCGCCTTGCTGTGGGTAGGCTTGCAATGGAAATATAAAGAGAAACTGATTGTCACGCCGCGCATGAAAAACACCACACTGCTCTGCATGCTGATGCTGATGATTGGCTATTCAAGTTATGCGCTCATCGTGATCCGCTCGTCTGCCAATCCGCCGATGGACCAGAACTCTCCAGAGGATATATTTACTCTGGGTAGTTACCTGAGCCGCGACCAGTATGGCGACCGACCGCTTTTCTACGGGCAGGCATATACTTCACAGGTGGAATTCGACCGCGACGGCGACTACTGCCGTGCACATACCAAGAAAGGTGCACCGATCTATCAGCGCAAGGAAAAGGCTTCTGCTGACGAGAAAGACTCCTATTTCGTGGTGAGAAACAAGGTGGAATATGCCTACGCACAGAACATGCTGTTCCCCAGAATGCACGATTCCAGCCATGCAGCAGCCTACGACAGTTGGATGCAAGGCGCACCGGGCTGGCTCCCCGATGGCAGTGATGTGCCTTACGACCGCTGCGGGGAACCCATCATGGTACACATGCCGTCCCAGTTGCAAAATCTTTTCTTCTTCCTTTCCTATCAGTGCAACTTCATGTACTGGCGCTATTTCATGTGGAATTTCGCTGGAAGACAGAACGACATCCAAGGCAATGGCGAACTGGAACATGGCAACTGGATTACCGGCATCTCGTTTATTGACAACCTGCGACTGGGCGATCAGAGTCTGCTGCCCGACGATTTGAAGAACAACAAGGGCCACAATGTATTCTATTGCCTGCCTCTGCTGCTCGGTCTGCTCGGTTTGTTCTGGCAGGCATATCGCGGACAGCGCGGTATCAGACAGTTCTGGGTGGTATTCTTCCTGTTCTTTATGACCGGACTGGCCATCGTCATCTATCTGAACCAGACGCCCAACCAGCCACGAGAACGCGACTACGCCTATGCAGGCTCATTCTATGCCTTCGCCATCTGGTGCGGTATGGGCGTGGCAGCCGTCTATGACATGCTGAAGAAAAAACTGAAGAACGTCAACGGAACAGCCATCGCCGCTGTAGTGGCCATTATCTCGCTGCTCGTGCCTATTCAGATGGCAAGCCAGACATGGGACGACCACGACCGCTCAGGACGTTATGTCTGCCGTGATTTCGGACAGAACTACCTGATGTCGATGCAAGATGAAGGCAACCCGATTATCTTCACCAACGGCGACAACGACACGTTCCCCCTCTGGTATAACCAGGAAGTGGAAGGCGTGCGAACCGACTCTCGCGTTTGCAACCTGAGTTATCTGCAGACCGATTGGTATATCGACCAGATGTGCAGGCCTGCCTACGAGTCGCCTTCCGTGCCTATCACGTGGCCGCGACTTGATTATTGCTCAGGAACAAATGAGTATGTCGAGGTGAATCCTGGCGTAAAAGACCAGTTGCTCGAGTTCTACAGCGAGAATCCCGAAGCAGCCAGACAGCAGTTCGGCGATAATCCGTTTGAACTGAAGAACATCCTGAAATACTGGGTACGCTCCAAGAACGAAGAGAACCACTTCATCCCCACCGACACCGTTTATGTAACGATTGACAAGGAAGCCGTGAAGAAGAGCGGAATGATGCTCGCCAGCGACACCATACCCGACCAGATGGTTATCTCGCTGAAAGGAAAGCGCACCCTGTATAAGGGTGACCTGATGATGCTTGAGATGATCAGCCAGTGCAATTGGACACGTCCTATCTATGTCGCCGTCACCGTTGGACAGGAGAACTATATGAATCTGGGCGACAACTTCATACAGGAAGGTCTTGCAAACCGCATCACACCGTTCACCACCAAGAACAGCGGCAACAAGAATTTCGATACGGAGCGCGTCTATACAAACATGATGACACGATTCAAATACGGTGGCGTGGACAAGGAAGGCATCTATCTCGACGAAACCGTCATGCGCATGTGCTACACGCACCGCCGCTTGTTCGGCCAACTTGCATTGAACCTCATTTCAGAAGGCAAGAACGACAAGGCAAAGAAGGTGCTCGAATATGCAGAGAAAGTGCTCCCCACCTATAACGTTCCAATGAACTATATGAGTGGTGGCGTGGACATTGCCAAGGCATATGCCACGCTGGGCATGAAAGACAAGGCTCGCAAGGCACTTACAGACATATTCGGCAATGCCCTCCAGTATATGACCTGGTATACATCGCTCGACAGTAATGTGATGAAAGGATATCAGCAAGACTGCATGCTCAATGTCTATATTATGCAGAATTGCATCGAGGCCGCTGATGCTGTCGACAAGTCTTTCGGCGACGAAATGTACAAGAAGTTGCAGGCTGTGGCGAATGTCTATCAGGACAAGGGCGGACAACTGATGAGAGAATAGCATCTGCCGACAGCAGGAAACTGCTGCAGACAAGTGTTTAGCAAAGTGAACAATACAGATTAAATCAACAACCGCATTGAGAATCACTCGCTTTCAGATGATTGAGCGCCCTGCCAGATACATCAGGCAGTTCTATCCACACGCCACTTGGAGGATGGATCCCGACGAACATGCAGTTTATCTGACCTTCGACGACGGTCCTATCCCCGAGTCAACACCCTTCATACTGAAGACGCTGGCCGACTTTAATGCCAAGGCAACCTTCTTTATGGTGGGCGACAATGTGAAGAAATACCCGCAGTTGTATCAGCAGATTGTTGATGCAGGTCATCAGGTGGGCAATCATACAATGAATCATCTGGGCAGTTTCAAGCACTGGACGACAACGTATATCATCAATACCTTTCAGGCCAACGAACTGATTCACGCCCATTTGTTCCGCCCGCCGCACGGATGGATGCGCCACAGTGTATACTACTGGATCAAAAAATACTTCAGGGTTGTGATGTGGGACGTGCTCACACGCGACTATTCCAAATGGATGACACCCGAAGACGTGGTGAACAATGTGAAGACACTCACCCGAAACGGATCCATCATCACGTTCCACGACTCACTGAAGAGCATTGACAAACTATACACGGCACTGCCGGAATCACTGCAATGGCTCAAAGACCAGGGATATGAGTTCAAGGTGTTCCCGTGATATCAAAGCCGAGGCATTGCGCCTCGGCTTTTCTGCATGTGGCATGACTCGTGCCAAAGCCGTTGACGAGGCAACGGCTGAGAGTTTCCGTGAATGGCTGCGACAGGGTTGCCAGGCCGAGATGCGATACATGGAGAACTATCTTGACAAACGGCTCGACCCGCGGCTGCTCATGAATGGACTGAAGACCATTGTCTGTGTGGCACTGAACTACGCCCCTTCGCAGCACCTGCCTGATGGGGAATACCAGTTGGCAGCCTATGCCCTGGGGCAAGACTACCATGACATCGTTAAGCAAAAACTGAACCAATTGGCAACATTCATTCTCTCTTCCAGCAATGAAAAAGGCGGCGAAAACACAACAAACTATCGTGTCTTCGCCGACAGTGCCCCCGTCTTGGAAAGGTATTGGGCTGCACAGGCCGGCTTGGGATGGATTGGACGCCATCACCAACTCATTATTCCCCCTTCAATACACCACCAGGAACCAGATGGTTCAGCCGGAAGCATGTTCTTCCTTGGTGAATTGTTCCTCGACGTTGAACTGGACGAATACGACTCGCCAATGGAAAACCGATGTGGGAAATGCAGGAAATGCGTGGAAGCCTGCCCCACCAAGGCACTGGATGACAGTGAGCATGAAAACTTCATGGCACCTTTCGTTTCCGCCAGATGCCTCTCTTATCAAACCATTGAGCACCGCGGCGACATCCCCCACTCTATTGCCGAGAAGATGGGAGATACCATTTACGGCTGCGACAGATGTCAGCAGGCATGCCCATGGAACCGTTTTTCATCACCAACCCGTGAGCCGCTCTTGCAGCCAAAGACAGAATTGCTGGAAATGACACGCGAGAAATGGCAGCAACTGTCAGAGGATGACTACCGGAAACTATTCAAGGGAAGTGCTGTGAAACGGGCTAAATACTGTGGATTGATGAGGAACATTCAGGCCGTTTCTAACATAGAAAATGACACTGACAAAGAATAAGAAGACAAATGTGTATTTTTTTCGCGAAACCTTTCGATGTTTTGTGATTTATTTCGTAATTTTGCATCTGAATCAAACAAACAAAATCTACTGAAAGAATGAAACTCTGGAAAAACGACAAAGAACTATTTGACATCGCACGGAAGGAACTTTTCACGGCTCTCGTTGGCGATGTCCTCGACAAAATGGGTTATCTGCATCAGTTTCTCTCACCATCTATCAAGCCGTTAAGAAGCGACATGGTAACCATCGGGCGCGCCATGCCCGTGCTCGAAGCAGATGTGTTCATGGAAAAAGCCATAGGAACACAGAACCCGCTGATGGAAAAGCCCTTCGGAATCATGTTTGAAGCACTCGACAGTCTGCAGCCTGACGAAGTATATATATGCTCCGGCTCATCTCCCCGCTATGCACTGTGGGGCGGTCTGATGAGTACGCGTGCCACGAAACTGGGGGCTGCAGGAGCGGTTGTTGACGGATTCTCACGCGACACCCCGGAAATTCTCAAACTGGGATTCCCAACGTTCTCCATGGGAACCTATGCCCAAGACCAGGGACCGCGCGGAAAAGTGATTGACTACCGCGTTCCCATCGAGTTCAATGGCATTCGTGTGAACCCTGGCGACATTGTCTTCGGCGACCTCGATGGCGTGATTATCGTGCCGAAAGAGGCAGTCAACGATGCTTTCGAAGCAGCCATAGAAAAAGCACGCGGCGAGAAACTGGTGAAGAAAGCACTGGAGGAAGGTATGAGCACCGTGGAAGCATTTGCCAAATTTGGCATTATGTAAAAAATCAGGACACACCTCTCCACCTTATTATATATAGGAGCACAGAAGCGAAGGTGTGTGCTCGTCGCTAAACAAAGAACAGATTTATTAGCAACAATTATAGCATACAGAAAAGAAACAAGACAGATATATGAAAGCATTTAGAATAGACGGAAAGAAGGCTGTTATCACCGGAGGTGGTAGCGGCTTGGGATTTGGCATTGCCAAAATATTCGTAGAGGCAGGAGCCAATGTGGTCATCATCGGCAGAAACGAAGAAAAACTCAAGGCTGCACAGCAGCAGTTGGGCGACCAATGCACATATAAGGCATTCGATGTGACGCAACTCGACAAGATTCCGGCATTGGTAGAGGAAATCGGAACTGTTGACATACTGGTGAACTGCGCAGGTGTGCACCTCAAGAAATGGGCCTGGGAAGTTTCCGACGAGGAGTTCCAGAATGTGCTGAATGTGCATGTAATGAGTGTTTTCGCGCTCTCGCGCGAGGTGGCCAAAGGAATGGCGGAGCGCGGAAGTGGCTCCATCATCCTCATCAGTTCGATGACTGCCATCATGGGCATGAAGCAGGTGGTGGCATACACCACTGCCAAGTCGGCCATTCTCGGTTTGCAGCGTGCCTTGGTTGCCGATTTGTCGGTGAAAGGAGTACGTGTAAACACCATTGCCCCCGGATGGATTGACACGCCCATGCTGCACAAGGCCATCGACAACGATGCGCCACGCAAGGCCAAGATACTCGACCGCATCCCTACCCGCTCGTTTGGCGATCCTGACGACATCGGTTATGCCGCCCTCTATCTGGCATCGTCTGCCGGAAAATATGTCAACGGTGTGTTCCTGCCAGTGGATGCCGGTGCTGCCGAGGCCTTTTAATTGCTTAGAGGCCGCGTAATTCGTCACACCAAAACTCATAAAACCTATGGAAAAGAAAACCAACGTGAGATGGATCGTGGTAGGCCTGCTGTTCTTCGCCACCACCATCAACTATATCGACAGGCAGGTAATTGGTCTGCTGAAGCCATATATTCAGGACGACCTGCACTGGAGTGAAACCGATTATGGCTATATCGTCACCGCTTTCCAGATAGCCTATGCCATCGGTATGCTGGCATGCGGACGGCTTCTGGATAAAGTGGGCAGCAAACTGGGCTACTCCATCGCCATCATCGTATGGAGTCTGGGAGCGGTGCTCCACGCTGCCGTGAGGAGTGTGATGGGGTTTGGCGTGGCAAGAGCAGTGCTCGGACTTGGCGAGGCCGGCAACTTTCCTGCAGCGGTAAAGACCATTGCCGAATGGTTTCCCAAGAAAGACCGCGCCTATGCCACTGGTTTGTTCAATTCCGGATCCACCATCGGTGCCATCATTGCACCCATCATCGTGGTGGGCATCACGCTCCAATGGGGCTGGCGCTGGGCATTCATCATCACGGGTTTGCTGGGTTTCATCTGGGTAATAGCATGGTGGCTCGTCTATAAGTCGCCTCACGAGAACGCAAAAGTGAATGCTGCCGAACTGGCCTATATTCAGTCTGACGAGGAAAAGGAAGACGAGGAGGCAGAGCAGGCACAGGGAAACAAGGTGACATGGAAGCGCCTTTTCCAGTTCAAACAGACCTATGCCATCGTGTTTTCGCGCTTTGTCACCGACTGGGTGTGGTGGTTCTTCCTCTTCTGGACACCCGATTTCCTGAACAAAACGCACGGAGTTGACCTCAAGGCCACCGTTTTGCCGCTCATCATCATCTATTTTATGTCGAGCATCGGCGGTATCTATGGCGGAGCCGTGTCTTCACGCTTCATCAAAGCAGGCAAGAGCATCGACTTCGCCCGCAAAACCACCATCCTGATCTTCGCTTTGCTGGTGCTGCCGCTCAATGCAGTGCCTTACATACATAACATCTGGATTGTCGTGCTCATCATCGGCCTAGCCACCTCTACCCATCAGGCATGGGCCTCCAACATCTTCACGATTGTATCAGATGTCTACCCCAAACACGTGGTTGCCTCAATGACGGGCATCAGCAGTGTGGGCGGTGCCATCGGAGGAGCATTGGCATCCTCTTTCGTAGGGTTTATCCTTGAATGGACAGGCAGTTATGCCACTATCTTCATGATTGCCAGTTGCATGTATCTGCTCGCCTGGCTCACCTTGAAGTTGTTCGTCCCTGTGAAACAGATAAAAGTATAACAAGGACACACTGTGGCGGCCGTTATATCCGCAGCAGGTTTCCACTATCTAAATACAGTATCAAACGACTATGACAAAACCATTCATCCGGCTCAATCCCGCTGACAATGTGGTTGTAGCCCTGAAAGACATGAAGCGAGGCGACACCATTGAAGTGGACGGAACAGCAATCACACTGCTCAACGACATCCTGTTCGAGCACAAAGTGGCTGTCTGCGACATCGCCGAGGGCGAGAATGTACTCAAATACGGACTTCCCATCGGTCACGCCACGCATAAGATTGCCGCAGGAGAGCATGTTCATGAACATAACTTAACCTCAAACTATATCATCAAATGATCATACAGAAGATTGAAACATGGTGGGTGCGCCGCAACAAGTGCCTCTTCGACGACAAGCGCAAAGGTAAAAGTGCAATGGACTGGGACGTGCTGGTGCTGAAACTCACTACCGACAACGGCATAGAAGGCATTGCCACTGCATTGGCAGCACGCTCCGGCAACGTGACCGAAGCCTATATCATGGACAATATCGCACCTGTGGTATTGGGACGCTCACCCTACGACCGTGAGAAAATATGGCACGAACTGTGGAACATCGACCGCCATCTCACCTTCTTCCCCGTATATCTGCCAGGACCGATTGACGTTGCCCTGTGGGACATCTGCGCCAAGGCCGCCGGTCTGCCGCTTTATCAGTATCTCGGAGCCTACCGCGAACAACTGCCAGTCTATGCCAGTGGACTCTTCCACCCCACTGAACAAGAATACATTGACGAAGCGTTGTACTATAAATCGAAGGGTATCAAATGCTACAAAGTACATCCTTGCGGCCCGTGCGAGATGGACATGCAGATTCACCAGCATCTTCGCGATGCCGTGGGCGACGACTTCCAACTGATGAGTGACCCCGTAGCAGAATACACACTCGACGAAGCCATCCGCGTAGGACGGCAGTTGGAACGCCTCAACTACGTATGGCTGGAGGAACCGTTCCGCGATTTTGAACTCTATAAGTACACACAACTCTGCGAAGCACTCGACCTTCCGATTGCCGCAACAGAGACTACGCGCGGCTGCCACTGGGGTGTTGCCCAGGTCATCAACCAGAAAGCAGCCGACATCGTGCGTGCCGACGTATCGTGGAAATGCGGTATCACGGGTACCCTGAAGATTGCCCACCTGGCAGAGAGTTTCGGAATGAACTGCGAAATCCACACCACCACCATGAACTACATGGACATTGTGAACCTGCACGTGTCGTGTGCCATCCGCAACTGCAAGTGGTTTGAGTATTTCGTGCCGGAAGAAGACTTCCAGTTCCCCATGAAAGGCTGGTTGCCTATTGATGAAAACGGCATCATCACCGTGCCGAAACAGCCTGGCGTAGGAGTGGAACTCGACTGGGACCTGATTGAAAACAACTGTGTTTCATACAAGAAACTGGAAAACAACTGAAACGGCATAGCACCGCGACTCACGTTTTCCTGCATAAAAAGACAGACAACATGAAGGGATATCTCAGAAACGACGGACGGAAAGGCATCAGAAACATCACGCTGGTGGTCTATCTGGTGGAATGTGCGCACCATGTGGCAAGCAGGATTGCACGCGCTTTCGACGATGATGTTCATCTCATCGGATTCAGCGGGTGCGCTCCCAACAACTATGCCGAGCACATCATGCACAGGCTCTGCACCCATCCCAATGTGGGCGGCGTGCTATTGGTGTCGTTAGGATGCGAGAATTTCCAGCGCAACAGACTGCAAGCAGACATCCGCCAAAGCGGTCGTCCCTGCGAACTGATTGTCATTCAAGAGGTAGGCGGCACGCGGTCTGCCATCCAAAGGGGCATTGATGCCGTGCTAAACATTAGGAAAGACCGCTGCTGCACCATGGAAACGGAATTCACATGGAAGGATCTGGTCATCGGAACCGTCTGTGGCGGCAGCGATGCCACCAGCGGATTCACCGCCAATCCATCCGTAGGCAGCACTTTCGACTATTTGGTGAGCCAAGGTTCCACCTGTATTTTTGAGGAACCAGGCGAACTGGTGGGCTGCGAACACATGTTGCGCGAGCGAGGCAGGACACCTCTGGTGGGACAGCAACTCTTCGACTGCATTCTGAAAGCCGACAGATATTACAAGAAAATGGGACACGACAGTTTCTCAGCAGGCAATGCCGTGGGCGGCCTCACCACCATTGAGGAGAAGTCGCTGGGCTCTTATTGCAAGAATGGCAGCCAGCCCATCGAGGCGTTAATCTATCCTGGCGACCTTCCCAACATGCCTGGACTTTACATGATGGACGTGGTTCCCGACGGAGAGGCTCGCTGGGGCTTCCCGAATATCAACGATAATGCCGAGATTATGGAAATGATTGCCTGCGGCTGCCATACCATTCTTTACACCACTGGGCGCGGCTCGGTGGCAGGATCAGCCATTTCGCCCGTCATCAAAGTGTGTGCCAACCCCGTCACCTTCAGCAATATGGAGGACGACATGGACATCAATGCCGGCAGAATCATCACTGAAGGTGCATCGTTGCAGGACATCCGACAGGAGATTCTCGCCTGTATCGAGCGCACGGCAAGCGGCATCCCCACCAAGTCGGAGTGTCTCGGACATCAGGAATACAGTCTGGGCTATAAGTCATTCTGCGCTATCTCATCCCAATGAACGAGGAGAAAAGAAGGATTATCCAAGAGCGACTGGAACACAGCCGCATGTACGGGTGGCTGCAACGGGCATCCGACGTGATGGACCGTTACTTTTTGGATGCTGCCCTGGGCTTTGCCATTCCCGGTGGCATAGGCGATGCACTGGCAGCCCTTATCTCTATCGTCTACATAGGGTTCTCTGCATTCAAGATACGCTCTTTTCCCCTCACGCTTGCCATTATCAACAACACCCTGCGCGATGTGCTTTTGGGCATGATTCCGTTTTATGTGGGCGACATCATCGACGTGTTCCACCGCAGCAATCAGCAGAATATGCAACTCATTCGCGGCTTCGTGGAGGGCGAGCCTGAAACAATCAATGCCGTAAACCGCAAGGCGGCTTACAGCATTGTACTGTTTATATCACTCTGCATCATGATTTATTTCATGGTGAAACTGGTGATTTGGGCTGGACAGCAAGTGTTCTCACTGTTCTGATCTCGGCATCACCACCGCTCACTGCATATCATAGACCACCTGCATGATTTGTCTGGCCAGTTCGTCGGCAGCCTCCATTGTGACGGCTTCGCTATAGACACGAATGATGGGCTCTGTGTTCGACTTGCGAAGATGTACCCACTTGTCGGGGAAATCAATCTTCACGCCATCGATATCGTTCACGTCAATACCTTCCTTGCCGGCATACATCTCCTTGATTCTGACAAGAATGGCATCTACATCGGTGGAAGCAGTGAGATCAATGCGGTTTTTGGCAATCGAATACGACGGGAAAGAGGCGCGCAGTTCCGACACTTTGCAGCCTTTCTTCGACAAGGAAGAGAGGAACAACGCAATACCCACCAGAGCATCGCGGCCATAGTGGCTCTCGGGATAAATCACTCCGCCATTGCCTTCACCGCCAATCACGGCACCCACCTGCTTCATCTTCGTGGTGACATTCACCTCGCCCACGGCTGCTGCTGCATAGTTTCCGCCATGTTTTTCGGTAACATCGCGCAAGGCTCGCGTGCTGCTGAGGTTCGAAACCGTGTTCAGACTCTTGCCTTTTGTATTTTCAAGCACATAGTCGGCCACGCTCACCAGCGTGTATTCCTCGCCAAACATCGTGCCGTCCTCACTGATGAAAGCCAATCGGTCTACATCCGGATCCACCACGATGCCGAGGTCGAAGCCACCGCCGCGCATTTTGTCCATGATGCCCGTCAGATTCTTCTCCAGTGGCTCTGGGTTATGGGCGAAATCACCTGTTGGTTCGCCATTTAGAATCTCATATCTCACGCCCAGTGCATCCAGCAACTGGGGCAGGATAATGCCGCCCACGCTGTTGATGGCATCCACACATACACGATAGTTGGCCTTCTTGACAGCCTCAACATCAACCAATTGCAGGGCGAGCACACTGTCAACGTGACGCTTGTTGAAGGTGTTATCCTCTACATAATGCCCCAGATGATCCACGTCGGCATACTCAAAGTCCTCGGCCTCGGCTATGCGAAGCACCTCATTGCCTTCTTCCTTGTTCAGGAACTCGCCCTCGCGGTTGAGCAGTTTCAGCGCATTCCACTGGCGCGGATTATGGCTTGCTGTGATAATGATGCCTCCGTCGGCACCGCTCATACGCACTGCCAGTTCGGTGGTAGGCGTGGTTGCCAACCCGATGTTAACCACATCGAAACCGTAACCCATCAAGGTGCCGCAAACCACATTCTTCACCATCTCGCCAGAGATGCGTGCATCGCGACCCACCACAATCTTGTTGGAACCTTGCGGCTCTGATTTGCGGATGAAAGAAGCATAGGCTGTTACAAACTTCACAATATCCAGCGGATTCAGGGTGTCGCCAGTAGCACCGCCAATTGTTCCGCGAATGCCGGAAATAGATTTTATCAACGTCATAGAAATGTATGTTTAAAACACGCCCTTTCCCTGTTCATCAACGTGGGGGGAAAGGGCGTTATGGTTTATCGTTATATACCTTTTTCGTAGGTAATTGTGTAGAGACAGGGATAAACTCCACTCGACGCATATGAGTGGCCTTGCGTATGAGGCACAATCAACCTCACCTTTGCAATCTCATCGCCTTCTTTCTCCCAGCGCCCAATCTTGATATAAAGCAGCGGAACCATCCATCCCGACGGAACGGAAACCGAAGCATAGGCTCTGGCCATGACGCTTTCGCCGTCAATAAATGAGGCGATAAACGAGTCACTGTTACGGGTTACACTCATCTTGTCGGGTCTGTAATTATAGGCAACCACGTTGTTGGTGAGTTGCAGAGTGTCGGTAAGCAGATTGCGTTCCCAGAAACGGCAGAGAACGGTAGCGGTCTCACCGCTTTTCAATATCTCCCCGCATCCCTCGCGCACCACTTGCAGATAAACTCCCGTCTGTGAGAAAAACACAAACTCGTTTTTGCTGACATCTGTCTTGAACCCACGTTCCTTGAACTGTGCCTCGCTGATAACGGTGACGTTAGAATCGCGCAGGAACTTGCTGATGGCATTATTCTCTTTCTCCTTCTGCTCTGCATAGGTCTCATAATCATTGCAACTCATTGTGCAAATGAGCGCAACCAGAGCGACCAAGGCGATAAAACACTTCTTCATCTTTTTTCTTTTTACGGTTGCAAAGTTACGGATTTTAATTCACAATTCAACATTACTGGCAAAAAAAATTCGACTTCAATTCCGTTCACAGGCCATAATTAGGATTTGAACGTTTTTTTATCCGTATTTTAACGTTTCTCGGTCATGATCCGCAGGAATGTTCTCACTGCTCGCAGACACGCATGGAACGACCAGTCCACGTCGTTGTCAAAGTTCACTGATGGCTTTTTGCACAATCTGCTCTGCCTCCTCTACCGAGCAGTATAGCCTTCCACCCGAGGCATTCAGATGTCCTCCCCCATTGAAATACTTCTCCGCAATCTTGGTACACGAGAAATCATCAACGCTGCGCAGGCTCACCCATATCGTATTATCGCGCTCAGTGTCCTCACGGAGGGAGATGCTCAGTTTCATCCCCTTGATTTGCAACGGTATATTCACAAGTCCTTCTGCATCGCCTTTTATGAAACTGAAACGACGCAGGTCGTGACGAGTGAGTATAAAATAGGATGCATGCTTGTCGGGAACCACTATCAGTTTCTTATACAACACAAACCCCATCAGCCGCAAGCGCGACTGGCTGTAATTGTTATACACATTGCGATAGATTTTGTCCTTGTCAATGCGCTTAGTGAGTAACTGGCTGATAATGAAAAATATCTCCGGATTCGTTGAATTATAGGTAAACCCGCCCGTGTCAGTCATCATTCCGCAATAGATAGGGATGGCCATCTTGCGAGTCATCGTCTCAAAACCGCCCAATTGCCATACCAGACGGAACACAATCTCGCTGGTGCTGCTCAGTTCTGGATGCGAAATGGAAAGCCTTACAGGGATTTCCGGGTCTGGATGATGATCGATCATCACCTTCTGCGCGGGCGACGCCGTCATCACTTCGCCCAGTTTATCCATCCTGTCAGGGCGATTAAAATCGAGACAGAACACCAGGTCTGCTTTGCCAAAAGCCTCTTCCACTTCTGCAGGATGCTTGTCGTAACGCACAATCTGGTGGGATTCGGGCAGCCACTGCAAGAAATCGGGAAACATATCCGGCACTGTCACCATGGGATCCTTGCCTTGCGAGCGCAGATATTCTGCCCATCCAAGACACGAACCCACCGCATCACCATCAGGATTCTGATGACAACAAAGCACAATATGCTGGGCCTGGTCGATGAGTTGGCGCAAAAGAGCCAACTCATCGCTGTTTAACAGGTTGATATTCATTAGAATAACTTTGCCGGATAAACCCCTTCGTCAACCAGTTGCTGAATACGGTCCACCGTCGACTGCCTGTCGGCAGCATAGGTAACGCCAAACCACTTGCTCGTCGTGTCGAGCACTTTCACTGTTGCCGTACCTTCGTTGATCAGTTTGTTCACCATCAGCGGAATGAAGAACTCGGCCTTGAGGTTCTCCATGTTCTTCGGATCGCTGAGGAACTCCTTGAAATAAGCCTCGCTATAGTCGAAATAGTCGGGAGTGAAGCCCCACATATTCATACTCACAGGGGTGTTGTCGTCAACAGAAACCCACTTGCCCTCCTCGTCTTTATAGCGGATGGGCTGATCGGCAGCACCGGCCTGACCCCCGTCTTCTGCGCAACGCACGATTTCCGTACGCTCCACCACGGTGGTGAGATGGTCTTCGGCATCCTTCGAGCAGATACCGCGAGCCACTGTGCCGTTCTCACTCAAGGTGTTTCCCACGCGGAATCCTACCATGGCATACTGGTTCTTGGCATCTTCTGGCAATTCGCTGAGGAACTTGCCAATCACCATAAAAGCATCGCGATTATAGAAATCATCACAGTTGATGACGCAGAAAGGCTCTTTAATGACATCCTTACCCATCAGCACGGCGTGGTTCGTACCCCACGGCTTCACACGTCCCTCGGGAACAGAGAACCCTTCCGGCAGCGCATCCAACCCCTGGAAGCAGAGTTCGCACTTGATTTTGTCTTCATATTTCGACAGGATCTGTGTGCGGAACTGCTCTTCAAAGTCCTTGCGAATCACCCACACCACTTTGCCGAATCCAGCCTGGATGGCATCATAAATACTATAGTCCATAATCGTTTCGCCGTTGGGGCCCAGTCCGTCGAGTTGTTTCAGACCTCCATAGCGGCTGCCCATACCGGCAGCAAGTAAGAAAAGAGTCGGTTTCATATTACTATTTTTTGATTACCAATTGAATATCTCATGAATTTGCTATTGCCGAAAGGTTCGGTTTTTCGCTTTTTCTCAATTTGCAAAATTACTATTTTTTTTGCAGATAGCCATTGGCATCACATGCAATTAACATTAATTCATGTTTGATTCACTGATATGGATGTCTTTAGTTCATCTCACTCTGGATACAGAATGCTACAATCAGGCGCGGCTTATATTCCAAACCGTCAGATTGACAATCAGAGCAGCGATACTATTCTCTGCCAACTTCCGCCTCTCTTTGTTTTGCCATTTCCATGTTGATGGTCTCGTGTACCCTGAAATATTCACTAAGTTCAAGGCGCAGGTAATCAGCAAGATTTGGAATCTCTTGAATAAACAGAATGACCGACTTGCAATGTACATTGACGATGCTGCCAGCCTCATCAATTGTATATACAGTCGTCACGCTGTTTCTGATGTTCGACTCGTTGATTGCTTTTTTCAATCGTGCGAATTCATCGATATCATAGAGTTCAATATGTCCCCAATGAGTATCATAGATTTGAACAAAGCGGACGCTATTGCTTGTCCTTACAACAAAATATTCGCCTTGATAGCCGAAATGAATATCACCATCCTCCCCTTCATCTATTTCATACTGACATCCGATTGCTGTCAGTGTCTGTAAGAATAAATCCCTTGTTCCTTTCTTTTCTTCCATGACTTTGTCCTCCACATTATTCTTTTCTGAGTTCTGTTCTTCATTTGCTGGTTCATACGAACCAGCCTGATTATCAACAGTCTCATCATTCAGTACTTGCTCATTGTTTTCCCCATTGGTCATCGACCGCCGGTTCATATACTTGTTGGCAATGAAGCCACCCACTACTGCAATCACAACCACTACTAATATTTCCATCATCCAAAATTGTTATAAATAAGAATCCAAAACGTAACAGGCAGCGAGATGCCATCAACATCGCGGCAACAATCAAATAGTTGCACAATCTCAACGCATCTCCTCATTAAAGTCTCTTGATTTCGTAGATAAGGACATCAACTCCCTCTGTCGCTTTTGCCTTGATATGTTTAAAGCCTATAGGCAGATGGCCCTTCATTTCGGAAGGGTCTACCAAGAACTTAGGCACTTCCTTCTGAGCGTAATCCACGAGCCCTGCTGCTGGATAAACAACAAGCGAAGTGCCGATAACTACAAAGACATCAGCATTTTCAACTAATGCCAGAGCCTCATCCATATATCTCAAGTTTTCCCCAAACCATACAATGTACGGACGAAGTTGGGAACCATCCTCTGCCTTGTCGCCCATACGAATAGGCAGATCCAATGGATATTTTCTGATGCACCTATCGTCTTCTCGGTCTCGCGAAGAAGCGACCTTTGCTAATTCCCCATGCAAATGCACAACTCTGGTACTGCCTGCGCGTTCATGAAGGTCATCAACATTTTGCGTGATGATGGTCACATCATGCTCCTTTTCCAACTCTGCCAGTGCATAATGTGCATGATTAGGCTGTACGGTAAGAAGTTGCTTACGCCTCGCATTATAGAACTCAAGTACGGCTTCTGGTTCTTCATGGAATCCGTCGATACTTGCCAGTCGCATGGCATCATACTTTTTCCATAAGCCATTACTGTCGCGGAATGTACTGATTCCACTCTCAGCGCTTATGCCTGCACCAGACAATACAACAATGTTCAGTCTCTTTTTCATATTATTATCTTGTTCCACTAATATTAACTATTCTTTCTATTCACTGTCACCACCGATATTTGCTCTTGAAAAGATTTCAGGATGTTCGCCATATAAGAAGTGAACGACATTACAAAGCCACACATCTTGTTTAAACCCTTCAAGGTTTTCCACTTGATAGGTGCCTCTTTCGAATGTCAATTCCATATCACCAATGATATTTGTTAATTACTTGTTTGAACACGGGTTCATCAGAGATTGAGGCAAACAAGAGCATGCATGTTCGTAGTTTCATCACGCCCAGATTGCTGAAGACATCAAATATCGGCTTGTCTATTTCCAACAGGACCTGTGCTGCCTTTATGAGTCTTTCTCTTAATATTGGATGTTCCAAATATGCTTTTGCCTCTTCACGTCCATCAAGTCCGTAGAAATCAGTCAACTGGCTTGTCCCTTTTCTTTTTAACTGAGGATAGACATATCGAATCCAGCATTCGAATCCGAGTCTGCCCTCTTGGATATCTTTCAAAGCCAGTTCATACAAGGTGCAATCACCTCTTTTGCCATCCTGGGCCGTAAGAAAACGCCCTAGTCCTTCTTTGTTAATGTTTCCTTCTGTCATGTTATTTTAGTTAGACCTCGCATTATTAATGCCAAAAACTCCGAAAAGGTAAACAACTGAGATGTCAGAATTCCAGACGAAAGCCTTTTTCCTTCATTTCGCTGTAACTCTCAGGGTTGAACTTATAGAGGAATGCCACTTTCTTGTTGGGCATTGGGAGCGTCTCTTCCAACTGAGTAAGAATGCCCAGTTTCAGCATCTTATTACTAAAGTTGCGGCGGTCGAACTTCACACTGAGAATGGCCTCGTAGAGATGCTGCAACTGAGTCATCGTGAATTGCTCAGGCAGCAGTTCAAAACCGATTGGTTCAAAATGAATCTGGCGACGCAGTTCATTGGTGGCCTCCCGCAGAATCAAGTCGTGGTCGAATGCCAGCGAGGGCACCTTGTCGAGCGGGAACCACTGGGCTTTGGCTGCATCGTCGCCAGCCTTTACCTCGCTGAGACGCACCAAGGCGAAGTAGGCGATGGTGATGACTCGCTCACGA
>ODAI010132252.1_pt1 | contig 108102 bp, 84 predicted proteins | sample 1539321 | NCBI WGS metagenome assembly ODAI01 (sample SAMN02144231, study PRJEB22623) | gut metagenome | biome: sheep rumen | host: Ovis aries | place: New Zealand
AAGCTTTCTTCTGGTTACAGGATCAACCGTGCAGCAGATGATGCAGCAGGACTTGCTATATCAGAGAAGATGAGAAAGCAGATCAGAGGTCTTACACAGGCTTCAGCTAATGCTCAGGACGGTATCTCAGCAGTACAGACAGCAGAAGGTGCACTCAACGAAGTTCAGGATATGCTTCAGAGAATGAACGAGCTTGCAGTTAAGGCAGCTAACGGAACTAACTCAGAGTCTGACAGATCAGCCATCCAGGATGAGATAGATCAGCTTACAACTGAGATAGATCGTGTATCTACAACGACTAAGTTCAACGAGACATATCTTCTTAAGGGCACAAATGCAACCAATGGAGAATCAGGTAAGCTTACTTATAACTCTGCAACAGGAGTAATTGGTAATGCTAATTCTGAGACAGGATATACCACAGCAACTCCGGGAACAGCAGCAAGTGCAGCAACGGGTAGCACTTCATATAGTGCAAGTGATGTTGTATTTAACAGCAAGACATATAAGCTGATTGACTCTTCTTCAGTAGGCGCTTCAGCGACAGATGTTACTGCAGATAAGAGTGCAACAGACATAGCTAAGGATCTTACAAGTGCTACAGGATCAGTTAAGGCTTTCACAGATATGAACAGTCTTATGAAGGCAATCAGAGCTGATAATGCAAAAGATATTAAGAATGTATCATCTGAGACAGTCAAGAGCGGATCAAGTTATGTACAGCAGATTAAGATTGAAGCATTCGCGGATCTTAACAATGCAGCAGACTTAAGTCTCCATGTAGGCGCAGACTCTACAGATGACAATAAGATTAGCATGAACATCTCTAATCTTTCAGCTAGAGGACTTGGCGTAAATGGTCTTAGAGTAGACGGAGATACTCCTGATAATGCAACAGCAGCTATTGATACAATAGCTAACGCTCTTCAGATGGTATCTGATCAGAGAGCTAACCTCGGTGCCATCCAGAACAGACTTGAGCATACAATAGCTAACCTGGATAATGTAGTTGAGAATACCACATCAGCTGAGTCAGCAATCAGAGATACTGATATGGCTACAGAGATGGTTAAGTACTCTAACAACAACATACTTGCTCAGGCAGGTCAGGCAATGCTGGCACAGGCTAATCAGTCTAATCAGGGCGTACTTAGCTTACTTGGCTAATTAATAGCTGAGAAGACAACGTGAATTAGTTAATTGGGCCAAATGTATAATTGATTCACAGAATAGTAGTACCATGAAGTGTCCTGAGAGATTTCTCTCAGGACACTTTTAAGTTATTCTAGGGAGAGAATGTGGGTATAAATACAGAAACTAAGCAACCAATACGAATATATTTGTTAGACACATTTAAAAGCGATGATTCTGATTCATATGATCTTAAATCGAGCGTTGATGCGATTAAAATAAATGATGCGGCATCAGTTCACACATCGTTATCAATCCAACTACAAAATAACTATGATATCAATCGTTATGCCGGGCTAGTGGCACTTGACTGGGTGTGGCATAACATTAATGAACCATATATCGGCATATCGTTTGACAGAGATGTTGAATCCATCAGGTGTGATAAGATGGAACAATATATGTTAAAAAATGTTGCGATTGTTACATCGGATTATAGGGAATTGGATAGTTCCATAAAAAATGAATATAGGACTAGATATTATGGCTATGATCTAGAAGTAATGCGACAGCAACTGATTAATAACAATCAGACCATTTCGGAATTTGCTGAAGAGGTTTTCTTGGATGGAAATAGGTTTGTAGCACCAACTGTTGTCATGCGCAAGGATGTATTTAGAAAATTTTGCCTTTGGCTTTTTTCTATATTAGGTGAATGCAATAAATACATAAAGAAGAAAAGGTCAAACATGCAGAATAAGGCATTAGTGCACTTGACGCATATACTATTGCCTTTATACATAGAATATAACAGAAAAAGGCTTTCGATTGAGAATGATCTGATAATAGAAAAAAAGGATGTAAAGCCAGAGATAACATTTAAGGAATTGCTTTCGTTAAAAGATGAAGTTATTGACATGGTTAAAAGAGGAGAGGTTGAGGACGCAATTGATCTGTGTAAACTGCATCCTGAAGATTCTGATTATGCACAGATTAATTGGGTATTTGATAATTACAACAGACAACGGTTTCATTTTGAAGTAACAGATCTGGATAAAGCTGAAAACATAGAAGAGTTATTCCTGCATAAAAAGAATAATTCATGTATTAGGAACAACAGTAAAACGGTATTGTTTATAGGCTGGAATGCAATAAATAATTGGGATTATATTAATGGCCTTAAGAAACTTGGCTTTGAAGTGGAAATAATGGATGCCGGTAAGATTTATTCTTTAAAGCCGGCAGATTCTCTTGATAAAATATTGAATTTTTTTGATGATAAAGACTTTTGCTTTGTATTTACAATTAACTACTTTGATTTTGTTTCTGAAGCTTGTTACATACATGGCATACCATATATTGCGTGGGCATATGACTCCCCAATCAATATTTCCGACTTAAAAAAAGCTGATCATAATACTACACATATTTTCCTGTTTGATAGTTCCGAGGTGGAGAATTACAGAAAGCGTGGCCTTAATAATGTACATTATGTCCCGCTGGCTGTGGATATAAGTAAGTATGACAATATAAGCTGCAGCGCTGAGGATATAAAGAAATATAAAGCGCAGGTTTCCTTTGTTGGAAGGTTATACGAGAATCATCTGAATGAATATCTTAATTATCTAACTGACTATAAGAAAGCTTTTTTCAATGCAGTAGTCGATTACAATGTGGGATTGTATGATTCATATGGAGTCGAGGATGCTTTTGCTTCCATAGGATTTGATGAAAAAAGCGAAAAGGCTTTTTTTAATGCCGTGCTAAAGGGGGAGAGGAAAGATCCAATGTCGCCAATATATGATTTGTCGGAGGTTTTTTCAAGGGTTGGTCTGTTGACTCAACAAACCATTACCAATAGAGAGAGGTTGATACTTATTTCGGTTTTGTCGAATCATTGGGATTTTAAACTTTACTCTTCTTCTACACATGAAGTGTTCAAAACGACAACTGAGTGTGGAATAGTTAACTATGATACAGAGATGCCAAAAGTGTTTAAATGCAGCGATATTAATCTTAATGTTACTCTTAAGACTATAAAAACCGGAATCCCCTTAAGATGTCTTGACATAATGGGGTGTGGAGGCTTCTTACTCACCTCATATCAGAGGGATATGGATAATGATTTTGTCGATGGTGAAAGTATTGCATTCTTCAGGTCTCTGGATGAAGCATATGATAAATGCAAATATTATATTGAGCATGAGACAGAACGAAAAACTGTTGCGCGAAAAGGTTATGAAATAATACGAAGTAAATATTCATATGATGAGCAATTCAGAAGGATACTTAGAATAGCCGGATTAGAAAAGACAATAGGTTAGGAAGCAATATGAATATACTAATCATTAATGGAGATAACCCTATAATTGATTATATTAGGGATAATGGACTTGGATTCGAAAATAAGTTGTATTATATCGATAAACCAACAGAAATGAGTAGTGAAGAAATGCAAAAGCTGCTGTCTGTGGTAAAGGAAAATAATATCGACTTTATATTCAGTATTGGATTTATTCCAGTACTCTCGTTGGCTTGCGGTGCATTAAGCATTAAGTATATTTCGTGGATAATAGAAGGATATAATCCGGTAAACTACGATTATTCTATTAAAAATCCGTGGAATGAGGTATATGTTGCAGACAGTTTTTTGTATAAAGAATATAAAAAACTGCAAATTTCAAATGTACATTTTCTTCCGCTTTATCCAACAGTTAGTGCTGTTAAATGCAGTGAAAAGACGACTGTAAATAACAGATTTTTGGTTTGGACAGATCTGCCGGAAAAAATCGGCTTTTCTTTTACAAGCGATGACAATCTAAAGGATTTATCTAAAGGATACATTGTAGGGATGTCCATTTCAAGAACGCATAATCTTGTCAATGAGTCATTGTATGAAGGATTTGCAGATTATGCTAAGAAGGATATAGAGGAAGTATTTTCATATGAGGTTAATAGTCTTGAAACGAAATCTCACTACTATGATTACAACCTCCTCTATCCCAAGATACAGAAGCAGTTATCATTTCCTTATTTATGCAGGCTAAGAAATGAGTGGGATAATTATGGAGAAATACAAGTTGTGACAGATAAACAGAGTGATGTTTTTGAAGAAGGTATTGATGTAATAAATAAGGAGAAAGCGACACCAGAGCTTGTGGCGCAATATGATATCGTCATTTTCTTGCCGGAGCTTAATAATAATGGATTGATTACAATTGATATGTGGAACGCTATGGCAATGGGTAAATTTGTCATGTGTTCAAAAAGGGTTGATTTTGAAGTATTTGGAGAAGATAAGCCTTTTACTTTTAAGAATACCAGAGAGTTGGAGAATGGATTGAGATACTTTAGAGCTAATAGAAACATTCGAATGGAAATGAGTAAAAGGACACAGAAGAAAGCACTGGAATTTGGCATGTTAAAGGATAGAATTAGGACAATATTTCAGTAGTATTTTAAATTTGAACACATGAAAGAATAAACGGCATTTGCAGGGAATGAATTATGAGATTAGACATTAACATTAGCTTGGGTGAATTACAAAAAGAAGATGGTATTATGTCATATAAATTTGGAGAAAAAAGCTTCCCCTATTTGTATGCTGGTAGAGGGACATATGCAAGTAATCTCAAAGTGTATTCGATGATTATGGGTGACATGATAGATGATGTTCATTTCTTTCAGGTAGGAAGATATACATCCATAGGTGTTAATGATTCAATCCTTTTCAATATGGATCATGATTATAGCGCCGTCTTTCAGGGCGTAATACCAGAATTATCCGATGATGTTGAAGGGCGGTCATTTCGGATAAGAGTAGGACAGAGTCAAAGAACTCTTAGGCAAAAGGGCATGGTAATTATTGGAAGTGATGTTTGGATTGGTAATGATGTAACTATACTGCCGGATGTAGTGATAGGAAATGGTGCTGTAATAGGCGCAAATAGTATTGTTACGAAAGATGTTCCGGCTTATGCAATCTATGCCGGAAATCCAGCTAAATTAATAAGATATCGTTTTTCAGAGGATATAATTAAAGGTTTGGAAAAAATAGCATGGTGGAACCTTAATGTAGAAGAACTTACTAGGATTAAGGAAGATATGCTTGGCGATGTATCTACATTTGTTGAAAAATATATTGGTAAAGCAAAAGTGTATGATTGCCAGGGCAGATTTCTTCCCACTTTGATGAATCATAAAGTTCCTGTAATGCTGGTTTTTTTGGATATTTACTGTGATTATCCAACCTTTTCAAAAGTGATTGAACAGTTTTGTAATAATTTTAAAGATAAATCCGCAGAATTGGTGTTGGTTTATTACAAGAATGCAATAGAAGAGAATGCTATAAAAGTTGTTAAAGAAACAATGGATAATCTGCCTATTGACATTCTCTTTAGTACAGTAGGGATAAATGATGGAGAAGAGGAAGCGGTGATAAGCGAAGCAGATTATCTTTTTATGGGACGTGATATTAGAAATATTATGAGAACTAGTTTCGCAATGAAATATGGAATCAGATGTTTATCAAATGTCGATAAGCCTATTTTTACTGAAAAACTATTACATGAAATACGATGTAGATAAAATCTTGCACTTACTAATGAGATAGATCTTAATGTGCCAACTATAGTATAGGAGTTGAGTTATGCGATTTGAACTAATGGCATCAATGATGTGCGCAAATTATGCCAATCTTGAAAAAGAAGTCAAAGAACTTGAAAAAGGGGGAATTGATTCCTTTCATATAGATATAATGGATGGTCGTTATGTTCCTAATTTTGCGATGTCGCTTAATGACCTAAAATGCATTCGTAAATTAACAGATTTGCCTATAGATGTGCATCTAATGGTAGAACATCCTATTAATACTATAGATCTGTTCATTAATAACCTTAAAGAAGGGGATACTATATATATTCATCCGGAAGCCGAATATCATCCATCAACGACAATACAAAGAATAACAGATGCAGGAATAATACCTGGAATAGCAATTAATCCGGGTACAAGTGTTGAAACGATCCGGATGTTGCTTCGAATCGTGGATAAAGTGTTGGTGATGTCAGTGAATCCGGGGAATGCATCTCAAATGTTTCTGCCGTATGTAAAAGACAAATACGAAGAATTATTACGACTTAAGGATGGTATGAATTTTGATATATATTGGGACGGAGCCTGTAGCGCTGATAGGATCAAGGAGTATGTACCTCTTGGCGTAAAAGGCTTTGTGCTTGGAACAACTCTTTTATTTGGCAAAAAAAGAACTTATGGGGAAACATTAGACAGAATAAGAAAACTACAATTCTGAATACTGACTTTTCCATAAGATGATGATTAGGATAATACATGGACAGTGGATTGTACAATTTACAGAATGAAGTAAAGAATCCGAACAAAGAATTTTTTGAAGATGAGGTGCGCGAAGGCTTTTATGTGTGGACTATGATGAAACGCTTTTGGGCAGCACAGCTTAAGATTCTAAGTGAGATAGATATTATATGTAAAAGGCATGGTCTTAGGTGGTATGCAGATAATGGAACATTACTTGGTGCGGTAAGACACAGAGGATATATTCCGTGGGATGACGACCTGGACATATGTATGTTCAGAGATGATTATATTACATTCGTGAAATATGCACAGAAGGAATTGCCTGAAGGTTATGTTATAAAAGATGTTCAGCTTCTGGATGGCTTCGACAATATGATAGGAAGAGTCAACGGCTCTGCAATGATCCATTATGAAGATGAGTATCTAAAAAGAAATTTTGGCTGTCCGTATATCGTTGGTGTAGATATCTTTCCGTTGGACGGCATATATAAGGATGAGAAAAAAGAAGAGGAACGCCTTAAGAGAGCTACCAATATATTCGGGGCATTGGTTCTTGTGAGTAGTGGAGAGACTAACACGGAGTTATTCAAAGGTCTTCTTGCTGATATTGAACAGAAGAACAATATAGCTATTAACCGCGATGGAGATGTTAAGCGGCAGCTTATCTTGCTGGCGGATAAGGTGATATCGGAATGTCCTGTATCTGAAGCTGAGAATGTTGCGCAGATGGCATTCTATGTTGAATTCCACGATCATATTTATTCGAAGGAATGGTTTAAGAGTACGGTTTATCTGCCATTTGAATACATACATATTTCGGCTCCTGCCCAATATGATAAAGTTCTTCATACGGAATACAGGAATTATATGAAGGTAGTTAAGAGCGGAGGAATTCATGATTATCCGCTATATCAGAAGCAGGAAGAAGCTCAAAAAAAGGGAATAGGCGAGAATGTATTGCGTTATACGATGCCTGCTGAATACAAAAAGCGTGAAGTTGCCACCGCTATATGTGACAGATACTCTGATATAGAGAATATGCTTAAGCAGGTTCATCTTCAGATAGCAAAATATTCATCCCAGAGGAATCATATTGCGGTATCACAATTGATAGATGGATGCCTGAAGCTGATACAATCAGTGTACGGTCTTATATATGAACGAGGGGATGAGATTGCTGTTCATGAGGCAATAGATGGTTATAGGGTGACTCTCGTTGGTTGTAAAGAAGCATCGGTTGAAGATGATCAGCCATCTTCCGGTGAAGAGATATACAATCCACAGACTCTGGATGAGCGACTTGAGAAGGTCACCGAAGAGATAAACCGACTTATAAAAGGACGAAAAAAAGAAATCTTGTTCCTTCCGGTTAGAAGTGACTGGTGGAATACCATGGAACCGGAGTGGAGAATGGCAATAGAGAATGATGCTAACGATGTATATGTGATGCCACTGCTGTATCTTGAAAAGGACTATATTAAGGACGAAGGAGAAGAGAAAAATGATGCGGCATTTTTGCCTGAATATGTAAAATGCATAAGCATAGAAGATTATGATATAGCAAAAAGACATCCAGAACGGGTATATATTCAGGATCCGTATGATGGATTCAGTACAATGATCGCTATTCCGGATTATTTCTATTCAGATAATCTGCTTAAGTACACAGATGAGCTCGTGTATGTGCCATGCTTTGATGTAGATCCTCCGGAAGCAAAGGGCGATAAGACTTCAGCATCGCTTAAGATGTTGGTAGAACAGCCTGCTGTATATCATTCTGACAGAATAATAGTAAAAGATGAGAAACTGCGTACAGCTTATATAGATATACTAGCATCTATAAGTGGAGAAGAAACAAGAGATTATTGGGAATCCAAGGTGTGCGTGACAGAATCACAGATAAGTGCTGATAAGGAAACAATACTGAGAGAGCAAATAGAAGAACTGATACCGGAAAAGTGGAAAGGCAGATTAGATGGTAAAAAGAAACTTCTGTATCAGGTTAGCAGTTCATTCATATTGGAATATGGACAGGCCGCGATAAATAAAATAAAAGAGTCTATAAGAACTATCAAAGCGAATAAAGACAGTATTGTGTGTATTTTTTCGCCTCACGAAACATTAGAACAACTTGATGATGAAGTATTGTCCTCGAATGTATATACACAACTATCTGAACTGCTATCTGAGATACGATCAGATGCGGATATCGTGTATGATGATGAGCACTATGCAAATGAACTATGGGACATATCAGATGCATATTATGGAACAGAAGGATATCTGGCGCATATGTGTTCGGAAAACAAGATTCCAACTATGATCATGGCGATAGTATAATCCCAAAGAACTTGATCATAATAAATCGGTCACCTTAATTGCTATCAGGAGTTAGGTGTTATGATTGATTACACAAAAGATGAGGCGGAGATCACTCCATAACCTTAGCTTCATTCATTATGAGGACTCAAAGAAGTATTGATTTTACTGAAGAAAACACTTGACTATATGGAGAGACGATATAAAGTATATCGAGAATAAATTTGACGATTATTTTTAGATTTCCATAAAGTACACATTATGGGAAAACAAATACTTTTTAACACCATATTGTTATTAAGAGAGAGGTTTTATGGTTGATTACACAAAAGATATCAGAACGTATATTGAAGAAGAACGCCAAGTACTGGAATCTTTGGATGAAAATGAGATTAGTATTGTAATGAATGTATTAGAAGAAACAAGGCTTTCGGGTAATAGGGTTTTTATTTGTGGAAATGGTGGTAGTGCAGCTACAGCATCACATTTCACATGCGATTTTAATAAAGGAATTAGCTATACCCAAAAAGTGAAATACAATTTTGAATGTTTAAATGATAATGTCCCGATGATGATGGCTATTGCTAATGACATAAGTTACGATGATATTTTTTCAGAGCCTTTAAAAAATAAAATGCATAAAGAAGATGTTTTATTGGCTATATCAGGTAGTGGCAATTCTAGAAATGTTGTAAAAGCAGTAGAGTATGCTAAGAGTATTGGAAGTAAAACAATTGGTCTTGTAGGATACGATGGCGGTAAGGTCAAGGAACTAACAGATTATTGTATTCATGTGAATATAAATAATATGCAGATAGTTGAAGATGTTCATATGATTATGGACCATGTGATGATGTTTGTCCTTTCGGGAATGAAAGGTGCAAATGGTAATTAAGAATACTGGAGAAACAATCTTGAAACAAAAAAACTATTCAGTATCAGTTATCGTACCAGTTCTTAATACTAAGGAGTATATATGTGAATGTCTCAGTTCTCTATCGAAACAAACAATGAAAAATATAGAAGTAATTTGTGTCGATGGGGGTTCTTCAGATGGAACATTGGAAATAATAAAAGATTATGTTAAAAGGGACAATCGTTTTCGTTTGATTACTGATACCAAAGGCAGTTATGGCGCTCAGGTAAACCGGGGAGTGGAATTAGCAAAAGGAAAATATGTAGCTATCGCAGAGCCAGATGATTATGTATCAGAAGGAATGTATGAAGCTTTATATGAAGAGGCAATAGAAACAGATGCTGATATTGTAAAGGCAGACTATTGTAGATTTATCGGAGAAGGTGAAGAGAGATTTTATTTTCCAAAGAGTGCTTGCAAAGATAATTGGTACGGGAAAAACCTTCGAGGAAAAGATGAAAAGGAACTCTTAGAAAATACCCCAGCAAATTGGTCAGGAATATATAAGAAATCCTTTCTGATTAAAGAAAAAATATATCACAACACAACCAAGGGAGCAGCATATCAAGATGTAGGCTTTTGGTTTTTAACTACAATACTTGCGGGTAAGATTCGGTTTATTCCTGTTACCGGATATTATTACCGGATTGATAATCCAAATTCGTCAATCAATGCGGCTGACAAGGAGAACTGTCTTAGTGAGGAACTTATTTGGCTGGAAAACCAGTTGAAAAGTAGAGACATATATGATGAGTTTCAGGATAAATTTGAAAGAGTCAAATACATTCATACAGATTGGATGCGACGAAAGATAGAAGAACCTACTAAAACAAAATGTTTCAACGCATTACTAAAAAGTGAGAAGAAATCATGCGTGCTATTTGGCTGTGGAGCTGATGGCGTGGAATATCTTGTAATGCTAAAGCATAAAGGACTTATAGATAGGCTGAAGTGCTTAACTGATAATGATTCTACTTTATGGGGGAAAAAACTTTTAAGTGTTCCTGTTGTTAATCCAAATGAGGCTGTGAAAATATACGGTGATGTATTATATAATAATAGGATATTTATCATTAGCAGTACAAGATACAAAGAACAAATCGGTAAACAACTTAATTCTTATGGAGTAAAGGATGAAAATATCTTTCAAATTGGTGAATGATATTAGGGGATGAAATATTGAATAGCGAATTAAGAAAAGCAAAAAATTTGTCAGACAAGCATTTAATGTTGTTTTTGCTTATGAATGAATGGGTGAAGGTAAAACAAGCAAACAAATCTGTTTCAGGATATTTATTAAATAGGGGATATAGACGGATTGCTATTTATGGAATGAGTTATGTGGGACAAAGATTATATGATGAATTGATTGATTCAGATGTTGAAATAATTGCCTGCATGGATCAAAAGGGTGGTGGAACTTATTATAATCATGGCATTGTTGATGCTGACAAAATGCCAATTGATATAGATGCAATAATAGTTACTCCAATATTCTATTTTGAGGAAATAAAACATAGTTTAGAAAAAAGCTCAACTGCAAATATTGTTTCACTTGAAAAAATTATTTATGAACTGGGTGAGAGTGATTGCAGATGAAAAGTAAAGAGTTGTGGCTATTTTCGAAACATGGAAATGATGTGGGAGATAATGCGTTTGCCTTTCTAAAGTATGTAAAGAAAAATCATCCGGAAATACGATGTGTGTTTGTAGCAGATAAAAAATATCCCGAAGCTTATGAAGCTGCAAAGCAGGTAAGTGAGGTTGTTCAATTTAGAAGTTTGAAACATAAATTGTTATTTTTGAAGGCTGATAAAATAATAACTTCCCATGTTGGAGATTCGGAACCGTGGGATTATGAAAAAGTAATAGAACTTAGAGAGAAACATCCAAAGTGGGCAAAGAAACATAAAATCATCCATTTGCAACATGGTGTGATAGATAAAAATGTGTCTCATATTTACAGCAAAAAACTTCGTCCGGTTGATTTATTCATTAGTTCTACGCCGGCCGAAAAGAAGTACATAGAGAAGACGCTTGGTTATGAATCGGAACAAGTGCCATGTACTGGTCTTGCCAGATGGGATGAATTATATGGTGTTGAACCTGAAAAAATAATATTGCTGATTCCTAGGTATAGAGCAGATGTGATGGTACAGCTTCCAGAAAATAAAAAGAAGCTAAAGTACCATTTTATGTGCACTCAGTTTTACAAGAAATATCAGGAGCTATTGGAGGACAAAGAACTTGCGAAAATACTTGAAGAAAATGACTATAGATTGATTTTCTATCCACATTATGAGGTTCAACCACTTATTGGCTGCTTCCACACTGATTGCGAGAGAATTCAGATTCTAGATAGAAGCAATATATCGTTAGATGAGCTTCTTAAGAAAAGTGCATTAATGATAACTGATTACTCAAGTGTGGCATTCGACTTTGGGTATATGAGAAAACCAGTTATCTATTATCAGTTCGATCGGGATATGTTTAAAGCAGAATATGGGGGAAGTTATTTTGATTATGAAAGGGATGGGTTTGGACCGGTTGTAGTAAAAAAAGCTGAGTTGATTTTAGATATACATAAATGGATGACTAAGAAATCCGAAGAATATAAGGACTTTACACCAAGGTGCGAAAGCATATTTAAATATAATGATAATGAAAATTGCAAGCGAATATATGAAGACATCCTGGAAATATAAAATATCTGTAATAATGCCTATTTACAATACATCAGACTATCTTGTTGAAGCTATCGAAAGTGTTATAAATCAATCAATTGGATTCGAGCATATACAGCTAATTCTTGTGAATAATGGTGCAGATAAAAAAGCACATGATATATGTATAGGATATTTAAATGACTATCCTGACAATATTGAATATGTAAAGCTTGATAAAAATATAGGAGTATCAGCAGCAAGAAATATTGGAATAAGCTATGTTAGGGGCAAATACACAAATTTTATGGATTCCGACGACAGATGGACTTATGAAGGGTACGAAAGACTAATATCTTTTTTTGAAGAACATTTTGATGAAGTTGATTTTGTGTCGGGCAGAATAAAATATTTTGAAGGCAGAAATGATTGGCATGGGCTGGATTGGAAATTCAAATATGAAAAAGAAATAGTTGATTTAAATATAACACCTGAACGTGTTCAGTTGAATGTGGGAGCTAGTCTGATTAAATCAAAAATATTGAAGCACCATCAATTTGATAATAGTGTCAAACATGCTGAAGATGCAAGACTATTAACAGAAATAGCAATTATTAAGCTTAAATATGGCCTTATAAAAAATGCTGAATTTGACTATAGAGTCAGAAATAAGGGGGATTCAGTTCTACAGAATGTTAAATATAGTAGAGATTGGTATTTTGGAACTGTGGAATGTGTTTATAAACACCTTATGTTGTTGAGCCAGAAAAGATACGGCACAGTTATACCATATGTTCAATGGCTTGTAATGTATGAATTACAATGGAGATTGCCCACCCCATTACCGGATGATTTTTGTCATGAAGAAAAAACAAATTATATTGATGAACTTACTTGGCTAATAAAAAGAATAGATGATGAAGTTATATTGAAACAGCGTTGCTTATGGATTGAATATAAAATATATGCTTTATCAAAGAAATACAATATATCCCCAAGAATAGATACTGAAAAAAAACTAATTGTAATTGGGAATAGTGAGATTGATGCATTATCAGGTTGCGTATATTTAGAGGGTATTGAATTAAAGGGTGAAGACGTAAGGCTTAAGGGCTTTGTTAGAACATATAGAGGTTTATTGCCAGATAAAATAGTTGTAGAAACGGATACAAATTGCAAAATTGAGGTTCAAAAAAGTGAACTTGAAATAGAAAAGCAAGTGAAAATCTTTGATCAAATTATTACAGAAGGATTTCGATTTGGTTTTATCGTAATGCGAAAGAATAAAGTGTCTTGGAAAGCTGGATTTGAAACCAAAGAGATATATCAAAATCCTTACATATTTAAGCATGCTTCAATAAACGTAAAGTTTCGAATGGACCAAATGTGGATGATTTTTGAAAAAGAATGAAAGGATGAAAGAATGGAGAGAGAATTGTTCGGATGTGAATCATTGTCAAGAGCGTCCTTTGTAATAATGGGTGATGTGGATAGTTCGCCTGTTATGAGATTTTGCTGTGACAATCCTAATGGTGGTGCTCCGTATGTGAATATTGAAGACGATGCGTCCTTAACAATAAAGAAGATTATAGAATTACGCTGCAGACTATTGGCTCAAGGAAATTCGGGGGGGGGTGCAAGATTTTGGGTGTAGAGAATGTATTAGATATAAAAAGATTCAAGAAGGGGACATAACTCCTTTTTTCGAATTTATTAATCTTTCGTTATATCCTTCTCCATGTCAATCGAGATGTGTGTATTGCTCTGTACAATCATTCAGAAAGACAAGAAAAGTTGAACGGGGTTACGAAAAGTGTTTTGGTCTAATTCGTGAAATGAGAAAAAAAGGCTACATATCACAGGATGCTTTTTATCAAGTTTCAAGTGGCGAGATAACAATTCATCCGTATAAGAATGAAATTTTGAATTTAGTACAGGGAAAGAGGGCAGGTTTTTACACGAATTGCTTTATATTTGACATGAAAATCGCAGAGCATTTATCAAATAATATGGGATCATTTATTAACCTTTCTATAGATGCGGGAACGAGTGAGACATGGAATAGGGTTAAAGGACGTAACAACTATGCTCAAGTTTTGAGAGTACTTAAACAATATAGTGAATGTAGTTTATCACCAGAGCAAATCACATTAAAATATATTGTTTTACCAGGATTAAATGATAATACTGAGGACTATCTTGGATGTGTTAGGCTGCTTAAGAAACTGGGCATCTGCAGATTGAGAATTTCTAGAGATACTTCAAAGATTTACCATTATGAAGAAGGGTATCATGACAGATTATTGTCTTCAACAAAAAATCTGGTTAAGGTTTGTTTTGATAATGGAATTGAGACGGCGGTAACAGAATTTGGGATTGAAGAAAAGGAGTACATTATTGGCTAGGAAAGAAGTAATACCTATAGTTTTTACATCAAGTGCATATTATGCTCCGTATATGGCAGTTACAATACAATCAGTAATAGATTCGTCCTCTGAAGAATATGACTATGAGCTCATAATACTACACAAAGAGATTGATAAGAAAACTCAAAGTAGACTGACGAATATGATTTCTGCGCATATTAACTTTAGTATACGTTTTTATGAGGTCAAAGAGGCACTTGATCAGCATAACTATAATTTTAGAGAGGGTTATTCACCTGAAAGCTTTTATAGAGTTGTGATGGTGGATTTACTAACAGAATATGACAAGGTTGTTTATCTAGATTGTGATTTGATTGTGAAGCATGATATTGCAAGACTATATATAGATACTGAGCTGGGCAACAATTTGGTTGCCGCTGCTATTGATATAGATGGTTTGGCAAGTTCTTTTAGCAACCATGACGGTAGGAAAGAATATATGATTTCTTATCTCGGGGTCAAAGATTTGCATGACTATCTCCAGTCTGGTGTTATGATATTTAACTTAAAAGAATGGAGAAATACATACACCCTGCAAGAAATTGTAGATGCAGCATGTGATGATGAAGTAATGTTTGGTGATCAGGATGTTTTAAATAAATTATGTCATGGGAGAATAAAATTTATAGATATGTCCTGGAATACTATAATCAACCACAGAAAGAGGCAATTAGAGGAATTATTATATCTTGCACCAGCAGATGTCATGGAAATGTATATAAGAGCACGAAAAGAGCCGAAGATTGTTCATTATGGAGGTACAAAGCCATGGGATTATCCTGATTGCGATATGTCTTTTTATTTTTGGGAAGAAGCAAGAAAGACTGATTTCTATGATGACATTATAGGCAGAAAAGTAAATGGCTTTAGGAGGGAAGCATATGGAATTTGAGAATACAATAAACAATATCTGTATGCTGGAACCTGTTTTTGATAATAAAAAAACAGCGGTTGTGCTTATTACTAACCATGAAGAGATTGGGAATGCAGTTGCAACCATATCCTCGATGATTGATTGTTCAAACAAAGAGGATATATGGGATATAGTTATACTTCATAATGATTGCGATTATTATGATGAAGAGATGATTCATTACTATCGGAAAAAACATAGGGAAAATGTAAGCATTCGTATGTGCCGTATACGACATGAGTATAATGTGGGATACGTGCATATTGATAAGAAATATTCGCAGGATTATGTGACAATGGCTTTCTTGCCGTTTGTAATGAGCAAATTTGAGCATATTTTATATGTCCGCACTGGATTGGTTTTTATAGGCGAAGTATGGGAGAGCGTAAGACGGAATGTAGACGAAAAACCATTTGAATTATATGGTGACGATGAATTAAAGGCGATTTTTTTCAATGTCCATAAGTTTAGAAAGACATATTCAGCTTGGGATATAAAAAATGCTTTAGATTCAAGTGATTACAACAAAAGAAAAGACTTTTTTGATAAGTTGGAAAAAGAATCATCTAATGAATCAAAGTCTCATCTTATCTTTGATTTAAGTACAAGTAACGATGCAAAGCTTTTTTATAAATATGCATTTACAACACCTTTTTTTGAAAGCTTGTTATATAAATCTGTTGAAGAAAAAAAAGAAGATATAAACAAGGATGGTAAGACTTTCACGGGGATTTACCTCTTTCCTTTCGAGAAGGTAGAAAAGGGAGATAGAGTTGTTATTTACGGAAATGGTAATGTAGGCAGACAATTTATCGCTCAGGTAAAGCAAACTGGTTATTGCAGGATTGTAGCTGTATGTGACAGAAAAGTACAGGATGGAATTGTACCGATAGATGAAGTGAGAAGTCTTTCATTAGACAAAATAGTGATAGCGGTTGCTTCTGAAAAAATGAGTAAAGAAATAGAACTAGCATTAAATAAAATCGGAGTAAAAAGTGAACAGATAGTAAGAGAAATTCATAGAGAATTGTACATATAACGGTTAAAGGAGGCAGAATGAATACGTACGTTTGGGGTTGTGGTAAATATATCCAAAAAAAGTTGAACTACGAATTACTAAGTCTATTAGCTATAGATGGATTTATAGATGTGAGTCGGCGAGGGAAACTATATGGGAAAGAAATATGCGCACCTAATGAATTAAGAGATGTTAAAAGAATTATTATTGGTTCAATAAAATATTGTGATGAAATTAAGAGGCAGATTTCGTCACTAGGTATAGATGTAGAAATAATTTTTATTGATGATGCTTTAGTAGAATTATTAAATGAAGTTACACGTTCCGTTATATCATCCATTATGGAGGAAGGAAAACATAGTTCGCATAAAATAAAGGTAATCCCATATGGAAGTGTTCCGTGGAAGATAAGTATTCATAAAAAGAAACTGGATAAGTACTTTGAATATGTTGAATGCAGGAATCTGCCTTCTGAAATGATAGGGAATAAAACAAAGGTATTAACGTTTAGTATAGAAGAGACAGTCGATTTATCTTTGAAGTATGGAATAAAAAACATAATATGCGCTGAACTATTTTTGATACAAATGGAAAAAATGTATATTGAAAAACTAGACATTAAAGCGGATAGAAAATATGGGACATCTGTTGCAGATTTAAAGAGTTATCCTTTGTTTTGTTATGCGGCAGCAAAAGATGAGAATGTATTTAGAAACTTTAGAAATTCATATATTTATTTAGATACAGTAGGTGCTGCTTCAAGAGAATTCGGGGAGAAAGCGATTGAATTCGTGCAGGGGCGTTATCCTAGTTTTTCTGAAAGAGAATGGAAACATTTTTTATTAAATGATAATATAGGCTCCCCATATACTTATTCATTTAATGTTGATTCATTGAAAGTTTTGGCAGATCCGAATACATTTGCATATATCATGCAATTACAAGAATTGTTTATTGAATTTGGAGAATTGTTTCGCAATGGCATTATTAGAAGTGTTTGTGAGATTGGAGTTGGGTATGGTGGCCTATGTAGATTGATATTTGAATACTTTGGAGTTGACTCTTACATCTTGGTTGACTTACCAGAGGTATTGGAACTTTCAAAGAAATATCTGAGTTATTATATCCCAATTAATAATGTTTACGGAGTTGATGGAACAAAAGACTTTAAGCCTATACAAGTTGATTTATTAATAAGCAACTATGCGTTCTCTGAGTTAGGCAGAGAAGCGCAAGAAAAGTATATGAAGAATGTGGTACTAAATGCAAATCACGGAATAATGATTTGGAATAGATGTTCTGAATATTATATGGAACTTGGTGGAATGACATTGGAGGAATTTATTAATTCTGTAAACAATGCTAAGGTTTGGAGTAATCCTTTGATTGGAGAAACAACTAAATATATATCATGGTCTAAATCGATTTAAAGGGTATATATAATATGGCAATTTTTAAGAAATGGAACGAAGGGCTATGAAAAAATTTTTAGTATCTGTAGTTGTTCCAATTTATAATACGGAACACTATTTATGTGAAACAATTGAAAGTGTAGTTAGTCAGACTATTGGATTTGAAAAAAATATTCAACTAATTCTTGTAAATAATGATACGGAAGATAATTCGGAAATAATATGTAAGGAATTCGAGAAAAGATATCCTAACAATGTTGTTTATATAAAGGTTCTTGAAAATCATGGACCTTGCAGCGCTAGAAATGCAGGTTTAAGAGTTGCGACAGCGGAGTATATAAATTTTCTGGATTCCGATGATAAGTGGGAAGTGGATGCTCTGGAAAAATTAGTATGTTATCTAGAAAAACACCGAGATAATGTGGACTTTGTGGCAGCAAGAATACGACATTTTGATGCATTTGACGATTATGATTTGTTTGATTACAAATTTTCAGATGGAGACAAGATAGTTGATATTAGAGAAAATCCTTCATACGTACAATTTAGCCTATGCTCAGTTTTGCTTAAAACGGAGGTGGCAAAAAGATATGTGCATGATGAGAGAATTAGGCATGCGGAAGATATGAAATATCTAACTGAAATACTATTTGAAAGATGCAAGTATGGATTAGTTTCTAGCGCAGTATTTTATTACAGAATGAGGCTAGGTAAGGACTCTACTCTTGATACTACAGCAGCCAGTGACAATTGGTATACAGATACTATTAAGTATTCATATTTATATTTGATTGAATATTCAAAAGAGAAGTATGAAAAGGTGATTCCATATTTACAATACATTCTTTTAAGTGAGGTGCGGGGCAGATTGGAAAAACAAATCCCAACTCAATATGATGGCGCATTTGTTGCTTCATATAAGAAAAGAATAAAAATTCTTCTAAATCATATCGATGACGAATTGATAATAAATGAGCCTCATCTGATAGTAGAGCGGAAGCTGTTTGCTCTTAGGCTTAAGTATGGAAGGGAGTTAAAAAATCATTTAACTTATTTTGAAAACAAAATATTCTTCGATGGCACTGGAGTATTTGATTTAAGAAAAATGGTATTCCTAAGAACAGTGTTGGTTATAGAAGATATGGTAATTATCACAGGTTTTTTGAGGTATGTCGCAGATGTAGGCAATGTTAGATTAAAGTTTAACACAGGATTTGGAATTACAAACAAGGTGTTCTTTGAAGAACTTAAAGACAAGAATGATATCTATTCACTGAACACAAAGATATGTAAAGGGAAATCCTTTAGGCTGTGTATGCCTTTTGTTGATGGAGAGGCGATTTCCTTTATTGCAGAGATTGGTAATCACAATTATATACAACAAATACAATTTCTTGATTTTCATACGATTAATGAGCAACTATTTAATGTTAGTGATGATCATATATTGATGACTGGAGAAAATGGAAATGCTTATCCTACTTATTATGTATTTCCCTTTGAAAAGGTCAGGAAAGGGTCAAGGATATGTATTTATGGGTATGGGTATATTGGCAGGCAATTCTTAAAGCAAATTGAAACGAGCGGGTATTGTAATGTAGTGGCTGTAGTTGATAAGAACTACAAGGACTATCAAGAAACAAAGTCTGATACGGATTTTATATGTGTAGATCAGCTGACAGATTATGAATTTGATCAAATAGTAATATCAAATGGGAGAAGAGAGGTTGCATCAGAAATAGTCAATTACCTGATAGGATTAGGCTTTTCAAAAGAAATGTTAGTAGTCGGAGTAAACAGGGGAATACCCTGGTCGTGAGGGAAACATGATAAAAGAAGATATTCTTTATCCAGCTATGCTGGATGCATGTGTAATTGAAGAAGAACTTTGGTTTTCAAATACAGTGGCAAATGCCCTAATGGCAGTTTCACTTAAAATGGGCAAGCTTAAGCGATTTCATACGTTTAAGGATTATCCCTATGATGCGAGAGCTTTGCATCAAACAATTTTTGCAATAGGAAACAAGGTGGTGTTGTGTCCCGATGTGGGGTCGAACAAAATCATTATTTATGACCGTTTGAAAGATGAAGAGATAAGTATAGTACTGGATGAAGAAGTAATAATTAAAAATGTATATCGTGTAAATAAAGAGCTATGGCTGTTTCCTGCCAGATTTGATATGGGAGCCTATATATTAAATCCAGATTCATATGAAATAAGAAAATGGAATCAGTGGGAAAAGCTTGGGTATGATAACATAGGATGCTCGACAGTACAGATGAATGGTACGTTCTATGTTCAAGTAGCTCAGTCAAATGTGATTTTAGAAATTAATGATGCAGAAATTGTTGAACATAAAATTGATATAGATTGCAGGGGCCCTGATACCGCTCGAGGTGGTTTCAGAGTCACTTATAGTTGGAGCTAGCGATAGGCTATCACTTTATTTGGTAGATATTAAGACTTGGTATTGTAAAAAAGTCTATGAGGAGAAGTCTGATATTGATGGCGATAGATTTATGAGGTTAAAAAGTTCAAACAATACGGTTATCGGAATAAAACGATTCGGTCTTGATATTGTAATGATAAATACTGTCATTGCAGAGCAAAATAAAATTAGCTTTTCAAAAGATTATATTCTTCAGGAAAGAAAAAAATTTCCCATTTTATTTTAGAGGAGCAATTCTCTGGAAGAATAGTTTTCTTGTTTTGCCTATAGTGGGCAAAGGGATAAGAATGATAGATACTACCAATAATGAGATAAGAGATATTGAAATAGAAATATCAAAGGAATGGCTAAAACATTGTTATAGGTATAACATGGTGGACTATGTAGAAAAGGGGTTAGTTACAGAAACTCTGTATTAGGATTGAAACGAATAGATGATTATTTTCAGTCGGGGGTTATGTATTTTGATTTTGTTCAAATAAGGAAGTTGTATTCGTTGGATAATCTCATAGTGGCATCTTGTAATCCGGATATTATGTATGGCGATCAGGACGTGTTGAATTATTTATATAAAGACAAAGTCCTGTTTATGAATATGTCGTGGAACACTATCACTAATAGTAATAGGACACAGATGGAATCACTCTTAATGCTAGCACCTACAGATATCGTTGATGAATATTTACAAGCTAGGTTGAATCCTTATATTATTCATCTTGCTACTAAACCATGGAATGATCCAATATGCGAAAATGCGGAAGATTTTTGGCATCTTGCAAGAGGCTCTGCATTTTATGAAGAAATTATAAAAAAATGGAGTGATTCAGTTAAGCGATCTAAGGAGTAATTTACTATGGAATCAAAAGCAAGAATTTTAATTTGGGGATGTGGGCAAGGGTTAAAAGAAGTATTTGAAAAATATCCTATATCTATGAATAATATAGTAGGATTTGTTGATATAAACAGAGATTTGTGGGGAAAATCAATATACAATTGCATAGTGATTTCGCCAGAAGAAATTGATAACAGTGCTTTTGACTATATTTTTATTACCGTAAAAAATGATGATGTTGTTAATAGCATCAAATCTGAATATTCACAATATAAATTTATAGATAGAGAAGAGTTTGTTGATTGGAATATGAGACAAATCTCGTGTTTTGCTGAGATGGCTTTAGAAGACAATGACGAAAAGATAATGCGATATTATCATAGAGTTTTGAGGTCATATGGGTGCTATCCAGTGGCAATTCCCGATTCAATATATTTTTTTGACAAATATGCAGAGTATCAAAATTTACTAATTAAATATACTGGTAAGAATACGGTCAATCAGTTAAAAGATATTTCACGTCTTCATAGTTTTATGATGAATATAAACAGATTGATGCAAAACAGTATAGAAGGGGCATTTGCAGAACTCGGAGTGTACCTAGGAAATAATGCTGCCATATTATATGACTATGCTCAAACATACGATAGAAAATTATTTCTGTTCGATACATTTGAAGGGTTTGATGATAGAGATTTGGTTGGAGTTGATTCTGGTCAAAAAATGCAATTTAAAGATACTTCATTGGAGGCTGTAAAAAAGTTTGTTGGAGAAAATAGTAAAACAGTTTACGTCAAGGGATATTTTCCCGAGTCTGTAACAGAAGAATGCAAAAAAGAAAAATATGCGTTTGTAAGTATTGATTGTGATTTGTATATTCCAATAAAGGCTGGATTAGAATTCTTTTATCCTAGACTTAGTAAGGGCGGAATGATTTTTATTCATGATTTTTCAGGGTGTTTTTTTGAGGGCGCAAGGCAAGCTGTAGACGAATACTGTAAAGCAAATTGTTTGACACCAGTTTTACTTCCTGATAAAGCTGGTACGGCTGTAATTACGAAATCACTTTAATGGAGGAAATCTAATTGCTGGAAGATATTATTTATCCAAATGCCCTATGTGGGGTGGTAATTGATGATGATTTATGGTTCATGAATCATTTAGCAAATGCGTTGATGAAAATGAAACTAACGGATGGTAGCATTACTGAATGGCATAAAATTGAACCTTATGAAATAATCGATTCTACTCTTTATTTAGATATGCTTCGTTTTGATAATTATATCGTGCTAATTCCTGATGTATGTTCAGATTATATTGTGTTTTTTGATATAAATACAAAAGAGCAAAGCAAGGTGAGAATATCAGATGATTTGTTTCTAACAAAGAGTGTAGTTATCAATGATAAATTGATTTTATTTTCTAAGTTTCCTCACGATAATTTTCATATTGTAAGTGTTGATGTGAGAGAAAAAAGTCTTTCATTTATGCATAAATGGGAAGATAAAATACGAGCAGAAATACCGAAAGATATACAGAATAATAAATGCATTTATGATTTGGCATATGATAATCACTCTATCTGGTTACTGATTAAGAATACGAATTATTTGATTCAGTATAACTACATAGAAGATTATAGCCAGTGCCATAAGCTTGATAAAGATTATTTCGGAAAGATTGCAGTTGGGAGTGATGGAGTATATTTAAGTAGCAAATATGGGAGGAAACTATATAGGTGGGATTCTGAATCAGTAGAAATGGTGAAAGACTTTAGTAGCAATATAGACACAAACGAAAATGACACATTTGTTTCCATTTCCAATCATAACGGAATAGTTGTGTGCTTGCCAATGTTTGGAAAAGAAGTAAATATTTTTGATGAAAATAAAGAAAGTATTTATTCTATAGATTTAACTGCAAATGGTAATATATATCCTTTGAAAACAAGACGTGAATATCCTTTTTACAACTTTAGATGTGTATCAAGCGATAAGTATATTGTTGTATTGCCTAACGCGGGAAAAGACTTTTGGGTTATCAATAAAAAACAGAATTCTGTTTTTTCAATTTTTCCGAAGAATCTTTATGATTTTAGAAGGGCTGCTCTTTCACAAATGAATGAAATTATGTTTAGAGAGAATTCTGATTTTACCTTAAAAGAGTATTTAAAAAACATTGTATTGTAGAGGATTTAACCGATGATGAGGAATGCTTATATTTGGGGGCTGGGAGAAGGGTTTAAAGAATATGCTGAAAAAATATTGTTGTGGTCAAATGATGCGTTTAAGGTAAATGGCTTTATAGATAAGAATAAAACCGATCAATATAATCATGTCGTTGCCATAAGTCCAGATGAGCTAGGGAAAGAGGATTTTAAGAAAGACGATATAGTAATAATTACGTCGGATATACATTTTATTACAATGGCTAAGTATGCTACTGAACATTGGGAGTTATCCCCATTTCAGATAATTCCTGCTAGAGTTTTTAACTTGCCATTTTTTGATTTAGAAAAATATTTATATTTAAAGACAATTAGATTCAGTGTTGTATGCGATTATTGTTATGCAAGTATGTTTCTGGCGTTTTTGGGGATAGAGTATATGTCGCCATTTGCAAATGTGAAAGTGGGTATTCAACGCAAAGATTACTATAGATTGGTAAAGGATATTGACAAATATATGTCTTATAAACCTGGAAAAAATGCGGGGGGAGTATGGAGAAACATAGACTATGTTGGAATAGAAAGTCGAATGAAATACCCGATTTTATGGTATGAAGATATTGCTATTCATGGCTTTCATTATGAAAATGAATTCAAGTTTATGGAAACTTGGGAAAAGAGGAGAAAAAGATTTGTTTTTGATAACAGGATAATCTTTAAGGTTTTATATGACGAGTATGATATTGAAAAATTCAATCAGATTGATGAAAAGAAGGTAGGAATCTATTGGGGAGATAGGAATGACATAAAAGATTGTATATGCTTGAACTTAGAAGAAGCCTCCTTATCCCAAAATGCTTATCATTTTTTTAACGATAAAATCACGAGACTATTCGCAAGTGGAGAAATACTTCAATATGCTGATTTGATGGCAATATTTGCAGACATATAAACATTGTGTGAGGGATGTATGACAGATAAAATTTTTAACTATTTGAAGAATTTTTGCTATGCCTGTGGAGCTTGTTCCATAGAGTGTAATACAGGGGCAATTACGCTTGAACAGAATAGTGATGGTTTTTTTGTTTGCCAAATAGATGATATTAAATGCATAGATTGTGGAAAATGCTTACAGGTTTGTCCAATTTTAAACACCGAATTTTCTAGGAAAAATCCAATGAGAGGCTATGCCTACATTGGCGGGGATAAATTGCGAGACAATAGTTCATCAGGTGGTGCATTTGGAGCAATAGCAGAAGGCGTTATCATTAAAGGTGGATACGTTTGCGGAGCAGCTTTTAGTGATGATTACAGATATGTAAAGCACATTATCATTGATAATGTTAGGGAATTGTCTAACATCCAAAAATCCAAATATGTCCAAAGCCGTACTGAGGAAATTTATAGAAGTATTAAAAATATACTTGAAACTGGAAAGGAGGTCTTTTTTTGTGGCACTCCATGTCAGGTGGCGGGATTAAAATCATACTTAAGGCTGAAATATGAAAACCTCTTAACAGCAGACTTGCTATGCCATGCGGCAAATTCTGAGCTTGCATGGCAGGAGTTCATTCTGGATAAAGGAAAAATTACTGAGGCGGATTTTAGAGACAAGACAAAGTATTATCCATTTTCATTAAAGCTACAAATTGGCGGGACAGAGATCTTTGAGCCGCAAAGTGAATGTGACTTTATGCAGGGATTTTATGCAGGGATTTTTTGCAGAGATTCATGCGATAGATGCCCATTTCCTTATTATAACCGTGTTGGAGACATAACTCTTGCAGACTTTTGGGGAGTGGAAAATGTACTACAGGATATTGATTATAAAAAGGGATGTAGTGCAATACTTGTAAACAACGAAAAAGGTCAGAAAGCGGTTGATAAATATCTCAAGAATACTGCCAAGTTTATAAAAGAAGTTGATGCAAATGACATCATAAGTCGAAACGGTGCAGCGGAGCATTGTTTTCATAATCATCCAGGAAGAAGAACGTTTTTTGAAAATTTAAAAGCAGTGGGGTTTAAGGAAAGCTATGACAGGGCATATGGTAAAAAGTATGATTTTGGTCTTGTTGGCTTTTGGTACACCATGAATTATGGGGCAGCTTTGACAGCTTTTGCACTTGCAAATGTTGTCAAAGCCTTGGGATATTCTGTGTTAATGATTGAGGCACCAGGCATATATTTTGCCGACGATAATGTGGTTTATGAAAAAAATAGCACAGTCAGAAAATTCATATCTCAATATTTTCAAATATCGGAGAGACAAGCCTCCCCTTATCAAATGCAGAGCTTGAACGATGTGTGCGAGGCTTTTCTTGTGGGCTCTGATCAGCTTTGGGGCTGGCAGCCAGGTAAATATCATGATGGTGGAGCATATTACTTACTCGATTTTGTAAATGGTATAAAGAAGAAGGTTGCATATGGAACCAGTTTTGGAAAAACTGAGTTTTCAGGAGATACGGAGGATGTTAATGCTTTTGGATTTCACTTAAGGAGATTTTCTGATGTTTCTGTTCGCGAACAGGATGCTGTAAGCTTATGCAATGACTGCTTTGGTGTTGCTGCTACGTGGGTTGTAGATCCTGTATTCCTTCTTTCGGAATATGAATATGAAATTGCAGCAAAAAGAAGCCCAATAAAATCAAAAGTCGAAGGCGAAAAATATATATTTGTATATATGCTTCAGCCAACAAAGCAAAAGAATGAAATCATTAGACAGGTGATGTCACGACTAGGAATGAAAGTTGTGGCTGTATCAGATTTAGACACTCGATATGGTGAAGTTTACCAATGCGATGAATGGGAATTTGAGCATTACACAAAATTAGAAGTCGCTGATTGGCTGAAGCTTATTCAAGGAGCCGAATTTGTTTTAACAGACAGTTATCATGGATTTTGTTTTTCGCTCATATTCAGAAAACAGTTTTTGGCATTAACACCTAGAGGTGGGCTGAATAGATTTAATACTATTGCAGGGATTATTGGTCTTGAAGGTAGAATTGATATTGGAGGAAGCAATGAACCTGATTATGAGAGGCTGGCTGATATTGATTACATACAGGTTTGGGAGAAGCTACAGCCAGAGATTACAAGAAGCAGGAAATGGCTTGAGAAAGCTTTAAATAGGGATTATAAGCCAAGTGAAACAGATGCTCTATATGATGTAATGAGATATGAGAGTTTACGTCTCAGAGAAGATTGTGAGAGAAAGATTCAAATTGCAAAAGAACAGTACTTTTCAATGAGTTGCAAGCTTCGCAGGCAAAGTTATATAACTAGAAGATATATTGTCAGGGATTATTTGATCAAAAGACTTGATGGGAAAATGGTAGCAATTAGAGGTGCTGGGGGACATACTGATGAGATTCTTAGAATATTGTCAAATTCTCCTATAAACATAATGTGCATATGGGATGAACGTACAAAGGACGGTATATATGGTGGTCATCCTGTAGTTAGTAATGCGTCTGTTTTTAAAATGAATCCTGTGGATGTTGTACTAATTTCATCCTGGAAGTACAGAGAAGAAATGATGAATGATGTACTGGCAGAACTCGCAAAATATGATCTAAGGGAAATCGAAGTAATAGATTTTTATTCAGAACTTCAACAAAAAGGAATACCAATTGATAGTGAGTATTTTTGGTTCGATTGGGATTTTGACGTGTAAGAGGTAACTTTACATGAAACAAACAATAAATCAGGCAGTTATCTTCGCCGGTGGCTATGGGAAGCGTTTAGCACCTTTTACAGACACAAATCCTAAGCCAATGTATCCTATTGAGGGTAAACCATATATTGAGCATTTGATACTTCAGATTAAGTCATTTGGAATATCTGAAGTAGTCATGCTATTAGGCTATCTTCCCGAAAAAATAATGGATTACCTTGGTGATGGAAGTAAATATGGGATGACATTTCACTTCGTGGTTACAGATGTGGAGTGTGAGACAGAAAAGAGGATACTTGCAGCAAAGGATTTGCTGCAGGAGCATTTTCTAATGATGTATTGCGATAACTATTGCCCAATTGATTATGAGAGGTTAGTGGACGATTATTTTACGAATAATGCATTAATTCAGATTACGGCTTATGCAAATAGGGATGGATACACCAAAAATAATTTGAAAATTGCTGAAGATGGACAGGTCGTAAACTATGACAAAAAGAGACTTTCAGAGGGACTACAGGGTGTAGATATCGGATATGCGATTATTAATAAATCTGTGCTGGATTTGACAGATGATGAGAATAATAATTTTGAAGCTATTGTCTACCCACAGGTTGTTTCACAGGAAAGAATGTATGCCACGGTAACGGAGCATCGCTATTATTCAATTGGATCATTTGAGAGAATCGAACTGACAAAAGCCTTTTTCAAGAATCAGAAGTTTGTGTTTCTTGACAGGGATGGTACATTGAATGTTCGCCCTCCAAAGGCTTGTTATGTGGAAAAGCCAGAAGATTTTGTCTGGCTTGACGGTGCGAAGGAGGCTGTTAAGAAGCTAAATGATAATGGATATCTTGTGATACTTATATCAAATCAACCTGGTATAGCAAGAGGGAATCTAACTGAAAAAACGCTTGAAGAAATACATGAAAAGATGAAAAGCGATTTGGAGAGAATAGGTGCACACATAGATGCAATTTACTATTGCCCTCATAATTGGGATGATGGTTGCTTTTGCAGAAAACCTAAGCCAGGAATGCTTTACATGGCGCAAAGGGATTATTCTTTAAATCTTACAAAGGGATTTCTAATTGGAGATGATGAAAGAGATATTGAAGCAGGAGAATCTGCAAGAGTAAAGAGCATTCTTGTTAATGATGAGTATACAGTACTAAATGCAGTAAATAATATTATAGATGGGAGACTTACATGGTAATTTCAAAAACACCGCTTAGAGCATCTTTGTTTGGAGGCGGAACAGACTTTAAAGACTATTGGGCTAATTCACGTATGGGTTATGGAACAGTGCTAAGCGCAGCACTTGACATGCATGTTTATATCACAGTGAATAAAAAATTTGATGATAAGATTCGAGTCGTATATTCAGGCAATGAACTAGTAGATAGCGTTGATGAGGTAAAACATAACATTATTCGTGAAGCGTTAAAAATTACAGGAATTTCAAAGGGAATTGAAGTTATTTATATGGCTGATATTCCACTAAGTGGTGCTGGAGTTGGTCTTGCATCATCATCTGCTCTTGCTGTAGGAGTCCTTAATGCTCTTCATGCGTACAAAGGTGAATATGTGACTCCAGAGATTTTAGCAAAGGAAGCATGTGAGATAGAGATAAATCGTCTTGGGCAACAGATTGGAATACAAGATCAATATGCCGTGGCTTATGGTGGCTTCCATCAATATCGTTTTTATCCAAATGGAAAAGTATCGGTAAATCCTGTAGTCGGAGAGCACAATGTTTTAGAAACTGTTGAAAACAATTTACTTATGTTTTTTACAGGCCAGACAAGGGATTCAAGACAGATTTTAAAAGAACAATCAAGCACCATAGTAGATAAATCGGGAATGCTTGATGAATTAGTGGAGATAACAGATCGAATTTACAGCGAGGCGTTTAGGGCGGATCGTATTCATATGATAGGGGAACGTCTTGACTATGCATGGCAGATAAAAAAGAAATTTGCGTCCGGTGTTTCTAATGAAGTAATAGATGAAATGTATTCTAGGGCAAAAAAAGCTGGAGCTCTTGGTGGCAAGGTACTTGGAGCGGGAGGAGGAGGCTTTTTGCTATTTTACGTTCCAAAGGAAAATCAGGATTCAGTAAGAGCTGCCTTAAAAGATTATAGAGAAGTTCCATTTAAGATTGACCCACAGGGTAGCAATATCATTTTTTCAGACTGATGGAGGAAATATTATGAGCAAAATATTAATTACTGGAGCAGCTGGATTCATCGGCTCTCAGCTCGCATATTATCTGTGGGAAAATGGAGATGAAGTTACACTACTTGATAATTTTTCCTATGGTTTTGAGGATAATCTGATTTTTGAAAAACATGATTTTCGTGAGGAAATCATCCATGGAGATATTCGAAATAAGGAACTTTTGGCGTATCTGTTTAAAACAGTTGGATTTGACTATGTATATCATATTGCAGGAATAACACCTCTTCCTGATTGTCAGACTAATCCATCATTGGCCGTAGAAGTTAATGTTCAGGGAACTGTAAATATCCTTGAAGCAGCTCGAATGTATGGTGCTAAGAAAGTAATTTTTGCCAGCACATCTGCTGTATATGAGAATAACAGGGATTTTCCTTCTAAAGAAAATCATGTAGAACCACCGACTCTTGTATACCCAAGCACAAAATATACGGCAGAACAGTTTTGTAAGGTTTATGCAGAGTGCTATGGTATGAATGTTACCTGTATGCGCTTTGCTAATGTATACGGACCACATCTTGATTGTCTTAGGACTCAACCGCCAGTGGTAGGATATATGATTAGACAATTATATCAAGGGAAGACTGTTGAGCTCCATTCAGATGGTAAGCAACAGAGAGATTTTGTATATGTCGAAGATCTGGTTAGACTTCTCGCTTTAGTGCAGCAGGGTGAAGGCTTTGATGTGGTTAATGTTTCGACGCAGAGTGTTATTTCCATAAATGAGCTTTATGCAGTAGTTGCTGAGCTGATGGGAAAAACAGATGTGAAACCACAATATTTTGAAGCGGAACATTTTTGGCACAATTATCCTGATTTATATAATGGTAAATATCGTATTTCCGAAGAAGTGCTTTCACATGAAGTTTGCAAATATACACTTCTTTCAAATGAACATGCAAAGGAAAAATATGGTTGGAAACCTGAAGTGTCATTAAAAGAAGGTGTACAAAAGACTATAGATTTCTCAATCAAGGTATTACAGGAGAAAGTATGAGGAAGATAATCCTTTATGGTGCAGGTAGAAATGGAGTTCGCTATGCAAAGTGGTTATCTTTTTGTGGATTAGGTAATTATATATATGCATTTTGTGACAAGAATGCGGAGAGAATAAAAACTATTTGCGGAATCGGGGTATATAAATATTCTGATTTAAAAGAAGAAGGTAATGTAGATTGGCTGTTGACACCAGATGACAAAGAGGCAATAGAAATAGCTTGTGAGCAGGATGGATTGAGATATTTTTCGTCATTTTCTGATTATATAAATAATGAACATGCAGATAATATACTAGCGCGCGAGTTGATATCAGAACAGCCAATATCTGTAGATGAATTTGATGCAGAATTAAGAAGGGTATACAGGACAAAAGATAATTATAAAATTGTTAATCCAAGATATTATGGCAAAAGAAAAAAGATTTGTTACATTTTTTTCTCAGGGAATGGGCTGTACCGAATAAATACCATTGGAGAGCTAAGAAGAACTATTTATGCGGAAGACAGATTTGAATGGGAATATATAGCAAACCTATCTGGAGTAACAAACACATGTAAATGCATATTCATAAGAGATATATACAAGAATTTTTATGTCAATGGGATTAGTGAAAAATTTGATGATATAGAAAAGGTGGTTGATTTTCTGCGAGAAGAAACTGATGGCTACTCTGTATATACTGTTGGGAATTCTGCTGGAGGATACATGGCAATGTTAGCTGGTTCTATTCTGAGGGCAGAGAGAGTTTATTCATTTTCTGGAATAGTAGACTTGTATGAATATAACAATGCTGTCCATGGAGATACCTATTATTTTATGAAAAAGTACAGGGATAATTTTAGAAGGAATAGGTATTTTAATATTAGCAATAAGCTAAGTGGAAATATGCAAATTCTTTTTTTCTATGCTGCTAAAAACGAAGAGGATATAAGACAGGCTAATAAAGTAAGGAATAACAAAAAGGTGGAATTGTTCCCTATTGATTCTAATGAGCATGGCAAGATGATTTGCGTTGATGCAATTTCTAATCTATTTACTTATGATGAGGCGGAGTTATTAGATTTTTGTGAAAAAAATAGAGATATTGTGAAAAGGCCTTGTGATTATTGAAAGATTACTATTATGGATGAGTTAATTATTTATGGTGCTGGTGGAAAAGGGCATGTGTATATGAGAATGCTCAAAGATTGCGGTCTTGGAGATAGAGTTCTTATGTTTTGTGATGAGCGTGCTACAGAGTTGAACAATAGCCTGGCGTACCCAGTTGTAGACTATGAAATTGCTAAGAAAAAAGGGCATCCTTTTTTGTTGGCAGTGAGAAAAGAACATAAAGAAAAGATTAAATCAAAGATGATAGCTGATGGACAAAAATTTTATGAAAGTCTAGATGAAATCATCGTAGATGAAATGGGGCTTATGACACGTGTTGATTACGAAAGATGCATATGTTCCATTGCACACATAGATTCCATGGATAGTTATTTTGACAATGCTGACACAGAAGGTGCGTTAAACAGGTTTTGGGGAGAGAGTATTTTTAGAAAATTATTTAATAAGTTGGATTTAACAAATGTAGTCGAACTTGCTTGTGGCCGGGGAAGGCATGTCCCCCAATATATAAATATGGCTGGACACGTTACCCTTGTGGATGTGCTTGATAAAAATATTGAAATATGTAAAGAAAGGTTTGCTGGAGAAAATAAACTGTCATATGTAGTAAATAATGGAAAAGATTTGTCTGCACTTTTAGATGATGAGTTCACTTCACTATTTACTTACGACTCAATGGTGCATTTTGAGTTAATGGATGTCGCTTCCTACCTTAATGAAACATACCGAATACTAAAACCAGGCGGTATGGCTTTGTTTCACCATTCTAATAATGATTCTGATTATAAGGCATCCTATGATAATGCTGTAGAAGCTAGAAGTTATATGAACAAGGACTTATTTGCATACCTTGCATATCGTGCGGGATTTAAAATTATAGAACAGCATGTTATCGATTGGGTTGTGCCCAATTTAGATTGCGTATCACTAGTTAAAAAGCCAAGCAAGGAGGATAAATTATGAGGTTACGCTGTTGTAGCTTTGATGAATTAATAAATCGTATAGTTGATAACAATAGATCAATAGTAATGTTTGGTGCTGGTGCAATTGGACAAGTTACTGTGCCGGAAATACTTAATAGATATCAAGTACTCGATAAAGTGGATTGCTATCTCGATAACAATGAAACCATGTGGGGTAAAGAAATAACTGCAAGTGGTAGAAAATTTCTTATTAAATCTCCGGAATATTTAAAAGAATGCTCTAATCAAACATTGATTTTATTAAATATTAGCAGGTTTCCTGATGTGATTGAACAACTCCAGGGAATGGCATGTGCGGAGAATATGGATTGTTATATCATGCCGATGATGCTAATTCATAACTATTGTTCATCTATTTCAGAGGGAAGCCCCGTTCTATCTGAATTGCCAATTATACCAAAGAAGATCCATTATATGTGGCTGGGGAGAAATCCATTACCCGATAATCTGAAAAAATGCATTGATGGTTGGCACAAATATTGCCCTGATTACAAAATAATAGAGTGGAATGAAGATAACTATGACATAGACAAACATCCGTACATGAGACAGGCTTATGATAAGGGAGCCTATGGATTTGTTCCAGATTATGCACGTTTAGATATTCTTTATAACGAGGGAGGAATATATCTAGACACTGATGTTGAGATAAAGAAGAATATAGATGACTTGTTATATCAAGAAGCATTTTGCGGTGTTGAAAAGTGGCAGATTATAAATTATGGAGGCATGAGTGGAGCTGTAAAAGGCCACTCAATGATAAAGAAATTTCTTGATGCTAGACAGGACATATATTTTCTAGATAAGAACGGTAAACAAAATAAGAACACATGCGGTTTTTACGATACAAGGGTTGCTCTACAAAATGGTTATATCATTAATGGGAAAACTCAAAATATTAACGGTATGAACATATATGCTTATGATTATTTTCAACCATTTGATTATATGTCAGGAATTAAGAATGAAACGGAAAATACTCATTCAATCCATTGGTTCTATGGAGGGTGGTTGGATGAAAAAATGAAAGAAGCTAATGCTAAGGCGCGCATGGATTATAAAAGGCTATATGAAATAGCATTAAAAAAAGACTAATTGATAGATGAGGATGGAGCTGATTGAACCCGCTAGGAGCAACATTGAAAGGCACTATTAATATAGAAGAATTATAAGAGCAGACATTTGGCTAATGTGTGGGATAAGCTTTTTGCGATAATGAAGGAACTATATCCGGATGACCATGACAGGGCGATGGCCTTTTTTGAATCCGGAAGGTTGTATTCTCCGTGCAATATGATAATAGCTAAAAGGGAGATAATGGTCGAGTATTGTGATTGGCTTTTTCAGATGCTTCTTAAGCTTGCTGACAGTATAGGCATGATAGACGATCCATATCAGAACAGGTATCCGGGATTTATATCCGAGAGGCTGCTGACATATTACTTTGATTCGCACGGTGATAGGGATAATGTGGCTTATGCGGATAAGAGTTTTTTGAGTTGACTAATATGAGCATAGCATCCGATTATGTGATGCTACACTAAAAGTGGACACGGAACGGTAGAAAAATGTAATTATACCGGAATATTTCATGGAAAAAGTGCAGTAAATGTCTGAGATTTCATAGAAAAAGTGTATATAGTGTGCTAAGATAAATGTGGGAGGACACTGATATGCTTAAAAGAAGAATAGAGAAAGACATATACGAATGGCTTGAAAACAGTAAAAAAGCCCTGCTTATAGACGGTGCAAGGCAGGTTGGTAAGACATATACCATACGTCATTGCTTGGAAAGCAGAGGTAAAGATTATATCGAATTGAATTTGATCGAGAATCAGGATGCGTTGCGTGCGCTTGCGGCATCACGCTCGGTAGAGGATTTAAAGATCAATATTTCAACGTTTATATCTCACGAACTGTTACCGGGAAAAACAATAATCTTTATAGATGAAGTACAGGAATTAAAGGAGATTGTTACTCTTATAAAGTTTTGGGTTGATGAGGGAAGCTTTCGATATATTCTCAGTGGTTCGCTTCTTGGTGTTGAGTTGAAATCGCTTCGTTCCGCTCCGGTAGGATATGTCCATGAATTAAAGATGTTTCCGATGGATTTTGAGGAGTTTATGGAAGCATCGGGAGTTACAGATACAGTAACAGTACATTTAAGAGAATGCTTTAAACTGAAAAAGCCTGTTGGGGATGTTGTTCATGACAAGATGATGAAGCTTTTTAAAAGATACCTGGTCGTGGGCGGTATGCCGCAGGCGGTTAACGAATATGTCGAAAGCGGAAACATAAGCCGCGTTGGAGAAATACAAAGAGATATAATAAATTTTTACAAAAGAGATTTTACAAAATACGAATCAGAAGATAATTCTTTAAAACTGGCGACTGTTTATGATCTGATTCCGGCGGAATTACTGAAGCAAAATCGAAGGTTCAATTACGCAGATATAAAAAAGGGTCTGCGTTTTGAAAGTGTTGAGAACTCATTTGTTTGGTTGTATAAGGCAGGAGTTGTCTTACATGCGTTTAATGCGACCGATCCCCGGGTTGGACTAAAGATGAATGAAAAAAGCAGCCTTGTAAAGCTGTATTATTCTGATGTTGGCTTGCTTACATATGCCTGTGGTGAGCCGATGAGGAAAAATATCTTATTTGACGATAAAGGACCAAATTTAGGAGGTGTATACGAGAACGCAGTTATTCAGGAGCTCGTTTCGTGCGGCCATGAGGTATATTATTATAACAGCAAAAGACTTGGAGAGCTTGACTTTTTAATGGAATGCGGAACCGGAGTGCTTCCGATAGAGGTTAAGAGCGGAAAGGACTATTATGTACATTCCGCTATAAATAATGTTTTGAAGGTGGAAGATTTTGGAATAGAAGAAGCCATAGTTTTCACCGGACATGATCTGTCAGTTAATATGAACATAACCTATTATCCGGTTTATATGGCGGGGTTCATGCGCGAAGATAATGAAGCTACAATTGTTGAACCTATTACATTTTAGACCATGACTTAACAGTGTATCTGTATGGGGCGACAGAGATGAGCGTACAGCTATGAACACAGCGATACTATTATCCGGTGGGACCGGAAGCAGGGTACATCTTAATATTCCTAAGCAGTATATACGCCATGAGGGGCATATGATGGTGACATTCTCCCTTAGGGCGCTGCTTGAGTGCAGGCATATTGATTCGGTATGCATTGTGGCAGACAGCGCATGGACAGATGCCATACTTGATGATGCCCAAGAATGTGGTCTGGATATAAGCAGAGTGATTGGATTCGCGGCTCCGGGAACGAACAGACAGGGGTCGGTACTAAACGGAATGGAGTTGCTCATAAGCCGTACATACGGGGAGAAAGGTGCGGATTTTATCTCTGATGATGACACTGTACTTATACATGATGCTGCCAGACCGTTCTTGTCGGAGGCTCTTTTGGATGGGTGCTATGAGTCTATTGAAGACTATGACGGAGTCATGCCTGTTTTACCCATGAAGGATACCGTGTATCAGAGTGTAGACGGGGTAAGTGTGTCGAAGCTGCTTAACAGGGATGAGCTTTTCGCAGGACAGGCTCCGGAATTGTTCAGATTAAAGGGATACTATGATGCGAATAAGGCTCTTTGTCCGGATAAGATACTGGATATAAGAGGGGCTACAGAGCCGGCATTCAAGGCCGGAATGAATATCAGAATGATCCCGGGTGATGAAGATAATATCAAGATAACAACCGATAAGGATATGGAGATATACAGGGACAGGATAAGGGGATTGAGATGATGAAAGCGTGGATATTGCATGATATCGGAGATATCCGGTATGAGGATGCGGATATAGAGCCTGTAAGGGAAGGATATGCAAGAGTCAAGGTACAGGCGGTCGGGATCTGCGGTTCGGACATACCGCGAATATATAAGACGGGTGCACACAGGATGCCGCTCATACCGGGACATGAATTTGCGGGAACAGTTGATTCGGTAGGAAGCGATGTCGATAAAGAATGGATCGGTCGCAGTGCAGGAATTTTTCCTCTTATACCCTGCAGGAAGTGTGCTCCATGTAAGAAGGGTATGTATGAGATGTGCAGGAACTACGATTATATAGGTTCAAGGTGTGACGGAGCCTTCGCGGAGTATGTGAATGTGCCGGTATGGAATCTGATAGAGCTTCCGGTCGGAATATCAGCCGAAGAAGCTGCCATGCTTGAGCCTATGGCGGTGGCTGTTAATGCTGTCAGGAAAGGAACAGACGGCTTCAAGGCAGACTTGGATTCAAAGGTTGTGGTATGCGGTCTTGGAACAATAGGTCTGTTTGTGACGATGTGGCTTATGGATGCCGGATATAAGAATATATATGTGATAGGTAATAAGGAAGGACAGCGAAGCAGGGCATGCGGTCTGGGTATCCCTTCGAAGTGTTATAAGGACTATGGTGAAGGTGTTTCCGCGGATGCCGACATCAGAGAGGCTGATATTTTCTTCGAGTGCATCGGGAAGAATGAAACCGTGGCTCTGGGAGTTGACTCTGTGGGGGCGGCGGGCAGAGTGGTGCTTGTGGGCAATCCGTACTCGGATATGAAGCTTGATAAAGATATATATTGGAAGATACTGCGTAATCAGTTGAATGTCATGGGCGTGTGGAATTCGAGGTTCGATCACTCGGCAGACGATGACTGGCATTATGTGATAGAGAGGCTTAAAGGGCATATGATAGATCCGGACGGTCTTATTACACACAGGTATCCGTTGCATAAGCTTACAGACGGCCTTGGTGTGATGAAGGATAAGACAGAGGATTATTGCAAGATAATGTGTGTGGGAAATCACCCTGCTTGATCAATGACGACATAATTATCCTTCCAGTTGTTATCGCTTCTTAAGTTCTCCAAAAGCCATATACATTGTTATAGATATACATACCTTTATGATTCTATCATATTTTTGATAGACTATTGAAGAAGATTCAAAACCGATTGTCTGCTTTGATTCTGTTGTGCCAACATAGAGAAGCCGGCTTGTTCTAAAATCTGCGATACGGACAGTCTGACCATCTCTGTAGCCATGTCTGCATCACGAATCCTTGATTCTGCGGCAGTAAGATTCTCGACGGCATTCTGAGTGTTATTGATAGTATGCTCCATGCGGTTTTGTTCGGCACCGAATGTAGCACGGACATCTGATACGCGCTCAAGCGCATAACTAAGCATATCAAGTGTATGCCCTGCACTTCTGACTGATGCCACGCTTGCCTGGCTTAGTTTAAGGGCTGTTGCATTCATCATAGGTCTGTCAATATTAAGTCCGTCTCCTACCTCATCGCTCATCTGGATCCATACCGGACCTTTCTCTTCTTCCTTGCGGTCTGTTATATTGGAGAAGAGTTCACTTTTGGCATTTCCACCCACATTGGATATCTCATGATGACCGAGTTCGTTGTGGGTGAATCTGAGGACTCCCTCATACTTATAACATTCTGCAGTAAGAGGGATAGCCTGTTCCTCTAAAAGATCATTTAATACCTGTGTGAGCTGATCTGAATTATATTTTCCATGAGGTATATCAAGTTCATAAGTCACATCATCGAGGTCAAATACAAGTTTATCCTGACCATCCTTTATCTCAACGCCCTGTGTGATATCCTTACCGCCCTTAAAGTACGCGGGTTTGGGCTCTTCATCGGTTTGATAGAAGATTGAGAAAGCAGCGTTTCCGCCGATCCCGTCAACTGTCCAGGTTCCTTCCTGATGCAGTTTGGTCGTATCGATCCTGAAATTTAGAGATTTGTCATCAATTGCGCCGACTACTCCGGTGGATATTCCGCCGACTCCGACTTTGATCGTACCGGGTTCTATTACATTTCCGCCGATCTCGATATCTCCTTCCGCCAATGCTTCATCTATTTTGGACTGAAGCTCGTTTTTAAGGCTGTCTGCATCGTACTGACCGGGAGCTATTTTGATCGTGATCGTTTTGGATTCGTTACCTCTTGTAATATCAAGAGTCAGAGTATCATCGACATTTTTTCTTATTTCCACAGGTTCTGAAACAACATCTTTTCGTCCGACTATTGCAGGTGACTGGGGATCGCTGGTGACCCTGGTTGTTCCGTCAGTATCCTTAGCGGATAAAACCGTGGTACTCTCTGTGACACGATTGATCACTTTATCGAAAAAATCACCGGCATTATAGTAATAGAACGAAGACGCCGAACCTTCTCCGGTGTCAACCGTATCAGTATAGTAGCTCCTGTATGCGCCGTACAGATTCCAGTCGGTGAAGTAATAACTGCTGCCCCTATCGCCTGCGGTGATCCTCAGACTATCGTTCTTGACTTCAACGATGATGTCATGCGTTTCACCTTTGTCATGCAGAGCATCGTTGATCTTTGATGTTAGTTCATCAGCAAGTTCCTGCCTCGTATATGTTCCGTCAGCTACTGTTACGGATACGGCAGTCGACTTGGAATTTGCATTATAAGTGAGTTTAAGGTCGTTATTCCACTGATCGATCGTTATCTGTTCTGGCAGAGTCGCGCTCTGTAAATATGAACGTTTCGGAGCATCTGTACTTCCGGGGCCGACTGTAGCTGAGGATTCAAGCGATTTTTGAAATACACTTCCCATGTTGCTCTCAGATGTTATTCTAAGGTAATTAAGATATGTCTGATCTGTGCTGATCACAAGTTTGTTCGAAGAATCAAACTGAGCAACGACGCCTTTTTTTTCACCGAAGATCGCAGGCATGGCTGAATTGGCTGATTTGTCATAATTACAGTTTACACGGTTGCTCAGTCCGCCTCTGTTTGTGGTAAGTCTGAGCATTCCGGATGAAGATGAAGCTGTTATCGGAACTCCGGCATCGGCAAACTTGGTGTTCATATGCGCGATAAGCTCATCTCTGGTGTATGAACCCGGATCAAGGTATATGCTTGCTGTCTGATATGATGAAGGATGTAATGCGTCCGTATAAGTCAGAGTGAACTTATTCTTGTCCTCTTCAATCGCTATATTATTCTCCATCTTTCCCAGAGTCTGATAACCGGCAGCATTGGAATGCATAAAACTGTTGTATGTATAACTTGTATTACCTACGTTCACATCGGAATCCTGTCCGCTGTATTGTTCGTTCGCATCGATCCTTACTGTAAACACAAGCGTATTATTTGTATATGACACATCCAGACCACCATACCCGATTCCGAATGCCCCGTCTAAAACTGACTGTAGTGTATTTATGAACTGATCTTTGGTATATGTTCCGCTTGGTATGGTCAGATTCTTATTGACGGTCCCCGTATTTGTGCTCTTTACAGACAGAGATATCTTATTGTTGTTGCCGTCGATAGTTATCCCTGTCGACAATTCCGGCATATTTAACGACATGGTGGCTGCTTTTTCATGATGTTCCGTTGAGCCTTCATGTATAGTTGTCTTACCCGTATCTCTTGATACGCCCTTATATGTACTGCTACCATCTTGTCTGTTGCTTCCGCTTAACCAGATATTCTTGTCTACGGAATTATTGATCGCATCGAGTATAGCTTGTTTATTATCAGCTACGTTACCTGTCGGGAGGGTGATCTCATATCTGTTGGCGTAAGTTCCGGTCCAGTATGATGAATTGGTAGAGTTTCTTGTACCGATCCATAATACAAGTTTATTGTTTGTACTGTCTATTGTTGTTGAAGATGTGTACGGAGTATTGGTTGTGACCGTGGACCCGACTCCAAGCTGAGTCGTAGTAACCGTCGACGGGCCGGTGAACAGATCACTGTATCCGGTGTTTCCTGATACGGAATTTAAGCCGATCCTTATTACCGGCGAGGAAGCATCTGCGGCTATCCTTAATCTGTTATTTGGAACGGTCACATTTATCTTATCGGCTATATCATCACCGAATCTGCTCTTAATAGTGGTTGATGAATTGATTGCATTCTTTATTGCGGCATCTACTGCTGCAGCAAGATCGGATGCTGAATCATAAGTACCTTCAGCAACGGTCACTTCAGTAGTCACAGTGCTGTCATCTTCATCCATTAGAGACAATTTGAACTTATTGTTCGAAGATGTTAATTCAAACGGAAGAGTAACATTGTCGCCTGAAGAAGTGAAAACTTTTCCTCCCTGAATGACGGCGGTTGATGAAGATGATACATTACTGGTATATCTGGAATAGTTAATACTATAATTGTTTATAACTCTGTCCTTAAAGAGTGTACTTAGCGCTGTGCTGCGGCCGTCTTCTACAAGACCGACATCACTTCCCACACCCTTTATCTGTGAAGTGATCTTTAGGCCCTTATATCTGGGACCGTTTACGATTGATACTTTCAGATCCAGCGAATCATCTGTGCTACTGTCGCCGTCGGGGTCAGCAAAAAGCTCGTTGAGCTTATTTTTGATCTCATCCAATGAATATGATCCGTCAGGTATTGTAACGGTAGTTGTTTTTCCGTTACCGTTTGTATCCTCGAAGACCAGTGTGTTGTTGTGGCTGTCGATCACAACCTGTCTGTGCTCCGCATCTCTGGGGTCCTCAGGGAAAATGTTGGCGCCTTTATATACACCTGCTGTCATGGATACGTCGCCGTAATAAGTATTATCATAGAAGACAGACGTATACTTTCTTCCGTCGCTGTCGATCTTGAACATATTACCCTTGAATCTTGTGATGATCGCATCCTCGCTTCCCACTTTGATTGACTGTCCGTAAGTGGAAGCACGAACTCCGGTACCCGCATCTATGAGCTGGTTGTTCAGTTCATCTATAAGTTGCTGTCTTGTATAATTGCCGGGTATGAATCTGATATTGACGGTCTGTGTTGCTCTGGTATATGAATCGATCACGTCAAATGACATTTCATCATTTCTGCCGGCAACAATGCCAAGCTTAGCGCTGTCATTCTCAAACACAGTGGTTCCTAGCAACATTCCGTTATTGCCGCCATAGAAAACGTCGTCAAACAAATATGATAAACCGCCGCCTATCTTATCTATATCATTTCCGCCGTCCAGATACAGATCAACGGTTCCGCCTTTTTGATGCTTTAAATACATTCCTCCGCCGGCAACCTCATCTTCAAACAGTTCTTCATTCATGATGTCGATGAGTTCTCTGGTGGTATACATACCTTCCGGAACTGTTATGGTGGCTGATCTGGGTTCCTCATTGGGATTCATTGTATAGTTGACGATAAGCGTGTTTTTGGGCACAACAACATTGTGGATTTTTTCTTCATCCCACTTCTTGTTGCCCTGTTCCACATATCGTGACATTTGTTGGAAAATATCCTGTTCGTTGAATTTGGTAGTGATAGACACTCTGTCGATCTCAGTCCGGATTTGATCAAACTCCTGTTGGAGTGCACTCCTGTCTGATTTGGACATTGTGCCGTTTAAAGACTTGATACAGAGCTCGTTCATACGATGGAGCATATCGTCGACTTCTTCAAGTGCTCCGTCACCGATCTGTACCCATGAAACTCCGTCAGCCGTGTTTTGCTCACCCTGCTTAAGACCGCGTATTTTTTTACGCATAGTCTCAGAGATCGACAGACCTGCTGCATCATCCGCAGCTCTGTTGATCCTATAGCCCGAGCTTAGCTTTTCCATTGATTTTTGCTTTTTGGTGCCTGTAACTTTTAGCTGATCCGCCGTAAACATGGCGGTTAGATTGTGGGTTGATACTATCATATGATCCTTCTGAACCTTTCTGAACCTTTATACACCCTTATCATAGCATAAATCGGCAAAAAAACGGATATGATTTAGTTGGAATATCATCACATATGATAGCAATCTGTCGATCTGCTTGGAATCCGGATCCATGCATTGCGCATAATATCTCATATTCTCTAATCTTCTTCAACTGACAGTATAGTTACTCAATCCCGCAGACATCAGATCCTTTACGCTTATCATGCCATATGGTATAATCATAACAAATCATAACAAAGTTCGAGAATCATAACAAATCATAACAGAAATAAAAAAACATAACAGAAACTACATAGAAAAGGAGATAAGTATGTCGAAAATTAATCCTTTTACAAGAACGCCCGGTGTGGCCGGTGAAGCCTTTATTGATATGCACTATGCGGATGAGATAATAAAGAACTTTGAGAGTGACCATTCATCGAAATATGTCTATAAAATAGTAGGCTTAAGAGGATCCGGGAAATCTGTTGAATACAGTAAGATCATTAAGAGTCTTGCAGAGAAAAAGGGGTGGCTGGTATATACGCTTTCTGCAGCAGGCAATCCAACGGAAACCCTGATAGCAAAACTAAGTAAAGAGTCTTTTATAGACGATAAGATTCATTCTACATCTGTTTCTGCAGGGGGCTCGGCTGAGGCAGATGGTCTGATATTTAAAGGATCTGCAGACATGGAGATAACAAGGTCATCGCAGTTGAATGCAAGATACTATTCTGCAGAAGCAGAATTATCTGATATGATACAAAGAGCCAACGATAAAGGCTATCGTGTTCTTGTTGGTATTGATGATATAGCCAAGACCCCGGAGATGGTAAAGTTTTTATCTATATGGGGGGCGATGTTGCTTGAAGGAAATAAACGCATCTATTTGGTATGTACCGGATTGGCTAAGAATATCGAGGACTTTACTGATGAACCCAATCTCACTTTTTTTAAGAGAAGTGAATCAGTAGAAATTGGACCTCTAAGCAAATATGACATTGCTTTAATGTACCGAAAGCTTCTTGGGGTTGATGAAGAGGAATCTGTAAAGCTTTCCAAGTTCACCTGCGGTTATTCATATGCATATCAGGTATTGGGTTCATTATACTTCGATAAAAAGAAGACAGATTCACTGGATACAATTACTCCGGAATTTGATAAGGTGATCTTTGGGGATTCATATGATCTTATATGGAGATCTTTAACCGGAGCGGAGCAGGAACTGGTGAGGCTGATCGTGCTTTCGGAATCCGGGAAGGTATCTGAGATAAAGGCGAGTATGGTAAATCCGCAGAGCTTTGACACCTTGCGTCAGCGTCTTAGGAATAAGCATTTGATCAGTACTGAGGATAGAGGATATGTAAAGATTAATCTTCCCAGATTTAAAGAATATGTTCTGCTGTGGCATAATGATTAAGTGCACACCAGAGTGCCCTGGGCGAAACGATTGATTTACGGTAATGCTTCATCATTATATAAGCTGATAATTATTGATGTGTCAAGGCGCTATATGCGAGACGGCAGATTTGTAAAAGCTCGTGATTTGTGGTAGCATAGATTGTAAAATAGGGGCTTAGCGTATGTTCGCTAAAGGAGACGCAGATGGGAATGTATCTTAATCCGGGAAATGAAGTGTTTATGGAGATGGCAAAGGCGGATATCTTTGTCGATAAGTCTATGCTATTACAAGAAACGAATTCCTTGCTTAATACGACGAATAAGTATATCTGTATGTCCAGGCCGAGGAGATTCGGCAAAACTTATGCAAGTAATATGCTGTCTGCTTATTATTCTAAGGGATGTGATTCAAGGGAATTGTTTAAAGATCTTAAGATCACATCTGATGCGGATTATGAGAAGCATCTGAATAAGTACAATGTCATTAAGATCGATCTTAACAGCGAATATCAGAATTCCAATAATAAAAAGCATATGATTGCCGAGCTTAAGTCTGAGATCAAGGCAGAGATAGTCAACCAGTACCCCGATATAGGGATACTTAAGAGCCATTCTCTTGGTAAAAGCATACAGTACGTGTATGAGAAGACGGGAGATACTTTTATAATAATTATAGACGAATATGATATTATGGTACGTGAGCAGGTACCGCAGGCTATGTTTGAAGAATTCTTAAGCCTTTTAAACGGTCTTTTTAAGAGTGACACATTACGTCCTGCTATTTCGCTTGCATACCTAACAGGTATTCTCCCAATAGTAAGGGACAAGATACAGAGTAAGCTTAATAACTTTGATGAATATACGATACTTAATCCGGGCAGATTCACTGAATATGTGGGATTTACAGCAGATGAGGTTGTAAATCTGTGTGAAAAATACGGTGTTGATTACGAGGAATGCAGAAGCTGGTACGACGGATACCGGCTTAACGGTTATGAGATATATAATCCCGAATCGGTTGTCAAATGTATAAGAGAGAAGTACTTTGACAGTTACTGGGGTAAGACATCATCTTATGCTGTTATTAGTGACAGGTTGGCACAAAATTTCAGAGGAACTAAGGAAGAAGTGGTCAAAATGTTGGCAGGAGAAGCTGTCGATGTCAATGTCACAAGTTACCTTAATACTATGGATTCATTTGCGTCGCGTAATGATGTATTTACTTATCTGATCCATTTGGGGTATCTGGCATATGACAGACAGACTAAGACCTGTCATATACCCAACAGGGAGATAAGGCAGGAATGGTATAATGCTGTAGAAGTTAGTGATGATTATGAGGAGACAAATAGGATAATAGAAGAATCAAAGGAACTTCTTGACAGAACGATTCATGGAGATGAGGATGCGGTTGCCAGAGCACTTGATGCCAGTCATATCCATGTGACGAGCAATCGCAGTTATAATAATGAAGACGCTCTGCAGAGTGCGATATATCTTGCATATATATATGCTCTTAATAAATACACGGTGATTAAGGAGATGACAACAGGCAAAGGGTTTGCTGATGTGGTATATATCCCTCTTAAGGCTGATTTATGTACCCCTGCTATGATCATAGAACTTAAGCATAATAAGTGTGCGGAGAGTGCCATAGATCAGATAAGGAACAAGCAATACTTCGAGTCACTATCCCATTACAAAGGAAATCTTATCTTTGTAGGAATCAATTATGATGAAGCAAGCAAGACACATGAATGCAGAATTGAGCGATTCAAGGTGATTTGATGTGATGTGATGCTACACAGGTAAGGTCGGATCAAATATCTTCCGGCGTATATGGCAATGTTTTTGGCGAATGAGATGAAAGTTCCGGTGTTGGAACAGATTTAATGAGGTGGTCATATGCACAGATTATATGAGACTGATGACATAGCTGTATTCTGGGATTCGGATAAATGCAGACATGAGAGGAAATGCCGTGATACGAGTCCGGAGACCTTTAATCCCATGAGAAGACCGTGGATAGATGTGAATGCGGCGCCGACAGCGGAGGTCTGGAAGGCTGTAAGTGCCTGTCCTTCGGGTGCGCTTACATGCGCGTACACCCATAATATATGTGTTAAGCTTAATAAAGAAGAGTATAGAAGTGTGGCTTATGATGGAGACCGTAAGGTTGGCGAATGCGATTACAGTGTTACTTCCGATGCTTTCGAGATATATCATACAGAGGTTTTGCCCCAATACGGCGGCAAAGGGATAGCCAGGAGACTTGTGTATAAGATAGTCGAAGCAGCGGAGCGTGAGGGATACGCCATTATACCCACCTGCTCTTATGCGGCGAAGGTGTTAGGAAGTTAAGTCTAAGTGGCTTAACACATCAATTCATCAAAGAAGAATTACTTTTAGCCTCTTGGGACAACAAGAGGCTTTTCACATTTTCTACATTTCGTGAACACATTTTAGACACATTCTCCCTATAAAATGAACAACATATCAGAGATAACACTTGATTAATGCGGCATGCCGCAAGGAGGTGACAGATATAGATAAGCAATACAGACATGAATGGAAGCATGAGATCAATTATTCGGATCTCATTGCCATAAGACAGAGGCTGCAGGCGGTCGCCACATTCGACACGCATGCCCCTGACGGCAAGTATCTGATAAGAAGCCTGTATTTTGACAATATGTCGGACAAGGCCCTTAGAGAGAAGACGGACGGAGTCAATAGGAGAGAGAAGTTCAGGATCAGGTATTATAACGGCGATACAAGCTTCATCAATCTTGAGAAAAAAAGCAGGCTTAACGGTGTGGGCACCAAGTACAGCGCAAGGCTGTCAGCCGAACAGGCACAGGCAATCGTGGATGGTGATACGGACTGGATGATGGATACGGACAATTCACTCATACAGGAGCTGTACTGCAAGATGAACTATCAGGGCATGCGACCCAAGACTATAGTAGATTACACCAGAGAACCGTACATATACGCTCCGGGTAATGTCAGGGTGACACTCGATTATAACATAAGGACCGGACTTAAGTGCACGGATTTCCTTAATACGGAGTGTATCACGATACCGGCGGGAGACTATTCGCCCATCATCCTTGAAGTGAAATGGGACGAGTTCCTGCCCTCTATAATCAGGGATGCAGTGCAGACTCCGGGAAGGCATGTGACGGCTTTCTCAAAGTACGCGATATGCAGGATGTACGGTTAATTATGATAAGCCAGTTACAGTAAGATTCGATTTGATCATTATTAGGAGGATAAAACAAATGACATTCAGTGATGTTTTTAAATCAAGCTTTCTTGAAAATGTATCTGCTGTGAGCGGATTCGATATGGTGCTGGGACTTTTACTCGCCTTCGCACTTGGACTTTTCATCTTCTTCATATATAAGAAGACATATGCCGGAGTGATGTATTCATCAAGCTTCGGTGTTACACTGGTAGCCCTTACCATGATAACGACTCTTGTGATACTTGCTGTGACAAGCAACGTGGTATTATCACTTGGTATGGTCGGTGCCTTATCCATCGTAAGATTCCGTACCGCCATCAAGGAGCCCATGGATATAGCATTTCTCTTCTGGGCTATAGCAGCAGGTATCGTACTTGCGGCAGGACTTATTCCTCTTGCGGTATTCGGAAGTGTATTCATAGGTATAATCCTGCTTATCTTCGCCAATCATAAGGATATGAGCAATCCTTACATAGTTGTGGTCAGATGTGACGGACATGACAGTGAGGTTAAAGCTACAGATTATCTTAAGGCTCATACCAAGAGATGTACGGTTAAGAGCAAGTCTGCCAAGAAGGGTGAGGTGGAGCTTAATCTTGAGATAAGACTTAAGGATGACAACACTGACTTTGTTAATGAGCTGTCGGATATTGAGGGCGTGTACAGCGCTGTTCTCGTAACCTACAACGGAGATTATATGGGATAACATATTATAATAGGTAATTCATATGTCAACACACAGACACATAGATATAATATGCATAGTGATAACGGTTATAGCGCTGCTTGTAACTGCCCTGTTCATGAACAGTGAAAAACTGGGAGTGACTAAGATCGTGGATGAGGATGCGGAAGGATATGTGACGGCGGACGGCTTCACAGCCAATGACTTAAGAGACGACTGGGACACATCCGTAGCAACTGTCATTACGCTAAAAGGAGATGACGCATCCATATCCGGCAAAGGGGCTTATGCCTACAACGGAAGTGTCTATATCACAGGAGCTGGATACTACGTCATATCCGGTGAGCTTACAGATGGAAGTATATATGTGGATGCATATGACTCTTCCAAGGTATGGATACTTCTTGACGGAGTAACGATTAATCGCTCTGACAGCGCGGCGATTTATGTAAACCAAGCGGAAAAGGTATTCCTGACGCTGGCTGAGGGCAGCGTCAACAGCCTAAGCAGCGGCAAAACCTATAGCGATGAGGCCATAGAGGACGGAGCCGGTGGTGTGATATATACGCACGACGATCTGACTGTCAACGGAAGCGGAACGCTCAATATAACAGGTGAATATAAGCATGGTATAGAGTCGAATGATTCCTTAGTGATTACAGGCGGTACTGTCACTGTTACGTCTCCGGAGGACGGCTTCCATGTCAACGATGAGATCAATATAACTGATGCAGGTATAACAATACATGCAGGGGATGACGGTATACATTCCGATACATCCTTCATGATGGCAAGCGGAGCCCTGTATATAGATGAATGCTACGAGGGTATAGAAGCGCCTACCATAGATATCCGTGACGGCGATATAGAGATATACTCAGAAGATGACGGTATGAATGCTAATGGTGGAAGCGGCGGCTTCGGCGGCGGAATGCATGGCGGCTTCGGCGGCGAAATGCAGGGCGGTTTCGGCGGTAGTATGCAGGGCGGCTCTGGCGATAGCATGCAGGGTAGTACCGAAGACGGTGATACAAATGACACGGATGAGACGTGGATTCATATAAGCGGCGGCAATATATATATCTGTAATGACAGCGGCAGGGACGCGGATGGTCTTGACTCTAACGGGGATATAATAATAAGCGGCGGCACCATAAGGGTAAGCCTTGTGAATACAGGCTCTAACAACGCCATAGATTATGGAAGCGAAAGCGGCGGTGTATGTGAGATAAGCGGTGGTACGGTCATAGCCTGCGGAAGCTACTCAATGGCAGAGGCATTCGATTCCACATCCGATCAGTGTGCCATACTCTACATATATAGTGAGGGAGCGAATGACAAAACAGAGCTTAAGCTTCTTGATGAAGACGGCAATATCCTGCTTGAATGGGAAGTACCATGCAGCTTCTCGGCTGTAAGCTTAAGCTGTCCCGAACTTAAGGTGGGCGGTACTTATACCATAGTGATAGGAGACAAGGAAGAAGAGGTTACGATCCAAGAGACTTCGGCTTCATACGGTGATGCATCGTCCGGCGGCTTCGGTGGCAACCACAGCATGGGCGGTGGGATGATGAAGCAGGGTAATTTCGCAGGTAAAGGCGGTAGGATGAGACCATCCGATTCTGAGGCAGGCAGTGATAAGCTTCAGATGCCCGAAGGAACGGAGATTACGCCGGGAGCTATGCCCGAAATGCCCGAAGGGGCAGAGATGACACCCGCAGGAGACAATGCAGATACAGAGTCCGATAGCGTAAGCAGCAGTAAGAGTATAGCAGACTATGATGCGAAGACGCTTGGCCTAATGGCGGTATCGATAGTTGTACTGGCAGCAGGGCTTGGATTTGCGGTAGTCTTCAAGAGGCGCCGCTAGAACAGCAGAACAAAGAGAATACTGATATAACTTAATCCCTATTATATGGTATAATAACCATGTATTAGGGATTATTGTGTAAAACAGGAGGGATTATGCAATACAGGATCAACCGGAAGAACGGCGATGAATTGTCGGTACTTGGCTTCGGCTGCATGAGATTCACAAGGAACGGCAATTCCATAGATCAGGAGAAGGCCGAGAGGGAGATGAAGAGGGCTCTTGACCTCGGTGTCAATTACTTCGATACGGCATATCTGTATAACGGAAGCGAAGAGTGTCTGGGCAGGTTCATAGAGCATTATGATTGCAGGGATAAGCTTAAGATAGCGACCAAGCTTCCGCAGTATTATATCAGGAAGATAGAGGATGCCGACAGATATTTTGCTGAGGAACTCAGACGCCTTAAGACAGACTATGTAGACTACTATCTGCTACATATGCTCAATGACCCCGCAAGCTTTGCAAGACTTTCTAACCTTGGCATTAAGGAATGGATAGAGGAGAAGAAGGCTAAGGGACAGATCAGGAACATAGGCTTTTCCTTCCATGGCGGAACGGTCAAGTTTAAGGAGCTTATAGATTCGTATGACTGGGATTTTGCCCAAGTGCAGTTCAACTATGTGGATGAGCATTCCCAAGCCGGTATAGAGGGTATAAAGCATGCCCATAATAAGGGTATACCCATAGTTATAATGGAGCCCTTAAGGGGTGGAAGGCTTGTGAATAATCTGCCGAAGAAGGCTATGGAAGAATTCGACAGGATGACTCCTAAGAGGACACCGGCGGATTGGGGACTTAGATGGATATGGGATCATGAAGAAGTCAATGTGGTTCTGTCCGGAATGAATGATGTGGCTCAGGTTGAGGAGAATGCCCGTATCGCATCCGAAGCAATGGCAGGCTCCCTTACAGATGAGGAGCATGAGTTCTACAAGAGAGTGCTCCTGGCTATCAATGAGGGAGTCAAGGTGGGCTGCACCGGCTGCGGCTATTGTCAGCCATGTCCTCAGGGAGTGGATATTCCGGGATGCTTCTCGGCGTATAATCACTCATACACGGATAAATATACCGTAGCCCTTAAGGAATATCTGATGTGCACCACATTGCGCAAGGATAAGACCAATGCAAGCCGCTGTATAGAATGCGGCAAGTGCGAGCAGCATTGTCCGCAGAGCATACAGATAAGAAGGGAGCTTAAGAATGTACAAAAGAGAATGGAGAACCCGATATATAAGGTCGTTGCGTGGGGAATGAGACTGGTGATGAAATATTGACAATATGCATAGAGCATTAGAGAGGAGGATATGAAAATGCACAGAATAAAAGTACATTCCGCAGCAGGCAGGAGGATCATCACGGTGCTGTCTGCTGTAATGATGGCAATATCACTTTTGGCAGGATGCGGTAATGCCGTACAGAATGACTTGACCGATAAGCAGACCGAGGAGACTGCGGCTGCTGATGTGACTGCCGGAGCCGCTAAATCTGCTGACAATGATGAGAAGGTACAGGCCATACCGGAAGAGGAGCTGACAATGCCTGAGTCGGCTGTATCATCTGCAGTATGGGAGGTCGCAGGCAGGACTTATGTATTCAGCAGATATAAGGTCATCTCCTATGATGAAGCATCAGGCAAGTCTAAGGTGCTGTGGGAGAAGGATGAAGATGACGGAAGTGACAGGGATGCCGATATGTACGCCTTCAGTGGAGGATCGGGACTGATCTTGAAGGACAGGATATATTATCTTGACTCCGAGAGCATCAATGAGGATGATATGTGGACCGAGACCATAAGACTCTACAGCATGGCGCTTGACGGAACAGATATAAGAGAGATATTCAAAAAAGAAGGTTTAAGCGGAACGTATGGCATGGATATGGCTTATGCGGACGGAATACTCTATATATATTATCAGACGACTGAGCCGCCATTGTGCCTTGTGATGGATGATAAGGGAGAGGTAAGCAAAAGTGTGGACTACTCATCCCTTGATACATATGAGTACTATGAGGATGGATACAGCGTTCCGAGCCAGAGTAATAACGGATGCACCCTTGTATTCCCGGCCATTACCCGTAAGGAACTGCACAGACTCATCACATGCAGAGACTATAGCGATCTTGTCATAACCAATACCGATAGCGGAGACACATCCGAGTATGTGGGACAGTCGGTAGTGGCAATGTCAGGAAGCAAGATACTGATGTATCATTATAACAATACAACCGGTAATTGCGAATATAGCGTACTCGATGCCGTTACGGAGGAGTATAATAAGATCTTAAGCGCTGAGGAGAGCATACTGGTTTTTGCCATGGATGATAAGTATGCATATATATACGGAGACATGATGAATGTCACTACGGATGACGAGCAGTACTACAAGATCGATCTAAGCAACGGAGAGAAGTCGCTTCTGTACACCGTTGACAGCAATGACAGAGCAATACCCGGTTATGCGCTGAACACCGTGAATGCGTCATATAAGGACGGTATGCTTTACTGTGGTGTCAATACGGACTATGCGCTTTCATATGCGAGGATAGATACGGCTTCAGATAATACAACGATCATCCTCGATAAGTTCTATGATACGGGTATAAGCGAGATAGGTACTCTGGTGGGTAAGAGCAGCAAGACCTCTTATGACGGTAAGGTCATGGCAACTGCATCCGCCAATGTCATACATCTGGATAAGAGATTCGCCGGTGCGGATTCGATCAACGAGGTGATGGATGGAATTATGGATACGACTATTTCTTTTGTTGAGGATAACAGAGAAGATTGCATCGAGTGGTACAAGGAAAGCGGCGGAGAATACTTCATCCCCTATTCCTGCGACTGTAATTTCAGATATGTATCTTATAACGACGGTAAGCTTATCAATATAATGCTTGAGGGATATGATTATTACGGCGGCGCCCATGGTATGCCATACTGGCATTCCTTGGTGTTCGATCTTGAGACCGGTGAACAGAAGACCATGGCGGATCTTTTTGATATAACCGAAGAAGAGCTTGATGAGATCGCGGTAGAGGCAGCGGGAGAGCATATGACGGAGATAGGCGAATACTATTGGGACGGTTACGAAGATACGGTAAGGGAATATACGAATCTTGAGACAGGAGAGTATTATCTGACTGATGACGGAGTGGTTCTCTATTATGCGCCCTATGTTCTTGCTTCGTATGCGGCGGGCTTCCAGGAGTTCACCATTCCCTACGATAAGCTTAAGCCTAACTTCAGATGATATCATAAGGGATAGTAATATATAAGCCATGTATACGGCGGTATACATGGCTTATCTTTTATTCTACGATTATACGCTTGTACTTGCCGGATAAAGGGTCCGGTCCGGGATCGGCTTTGTCCAAGGTTATCATCGGTGACATGATGCCGATGCTTTTCATGTATGCCCGCAACAGCTTCTCTGCCTTGAAGAAAGCCATTGTCTTATCCGTGCCCTTGGCTCCCGTAAGTCGCAGCGATATACGGTCGCCCGCATAGATTATTATCTGGTATCTTCGGATACAGGGCTCATCCTTAAGCACGGCATCAAGGTCTGCAACGGGGACCACGATCTCACGCAGCCCGTCCACGAACCTTATCTGATCGAGACTTCTTCCGGATATCTCTATCCAAGGAGATGGGTTGCCGCATAAGCAGCCTTCCTCATGAAGAATGACTTTATCGCCGAGTTCATATCTGATTATGGGAGCCGGATAGCTTAGAAGATTGGTGATAAGGACTTTGTCCGACTCTGTTCCTGCAGGCACCGGGCGACCGTATGCATCTACCGGTTCAAGTATCACCCGGTCATCATTCAGGTGCAGATGATGTTCCCTGCACTCATATGCTATCACTCCTGTCTCTGCGGTTGAATAGGAGCTTGTGACATCACACTTGAATGCATCCGCGATCTTCTTCCTTACGTCTTCCTCAAGGAATTCACCCTCTGCAATGATACATACGGGATTGACCGTGAGCCTTCCGGCAACTCTCTCATCAGCCATACGGGAAAGTGCTGAGGGAAAGCCCGCTATGACAGCGGGACGCTGCCTGTTAAGCGCTTCAACAAGTCTTGACGTAGGACTCTGTGCAGACAGTATGAGTGAGCCTTTCTTCTTAAGCGGAAGGTATCTCCTTCGAAAAGATGCGAACACATTATAAAAGTATGCGCCGTTTGTGGAGTATATACCGGAAAGCCTTGCGCCGTGCCTTATAAATCCCCAAATGTGTTCGCGTCTGGCAAATCCCCTTAAAAGGTGCTCGACGCTCATGATACGGCAACAGTTATCGTCATAGAGATTAAGCAGAGGCTCGCTGTCGGTGCCGCTGCTGCTTATCACATGATATTTACCGAGGTATCGCTTTCTTGCGCGGTCATAGCTGCCGGACTCCGGATCTTTGAGGTAGCTGTCTATGGACTGCCTGTCGATCTGTGCATCCGTGGGCCACTCGTCGAATCTTGCAAGGATGGTGTCCTTGCTTATGGCAGGAATATCCCTTATGGTGAAATTGGCAGGAATATCCGCATAGAGCTCTTTATAAAGAGGGCTGTTATCGCGCGCATAGGTTACAAGGTCGTATAGCCTTTTTTTGCGAAGCTGAACCCTGTCCTTGGGAAGCATTTTCCTGTATTCGTTATTAAGATCTATTGCTTCGATCAATCCGATTTTTTCCATATTTATCTATACTGTTATTTATATTTTTTTAATTCGCAGGTTAATTCATTTAATGGGATAAATATAGCATAAATGTGATACAATATCCATATCTATAATTTGACAGGATTGGAGAGATTGCGGATGATCACAGCAGGTAACGGAACTTTCACACTTACCACCAGGGATACCTCATATATAATGCGTGTGCGCGGCAAAAGATATATGGAGCATCTTCACTACGGAAGAAAGGTGATGCCGGATAAGGGCTGCCTTGCTCTTATCGAGAAATACAATAATCCATATGGCAATGCCGTTACCGTTGATGCGACTGTTACGGATAAGGAGGATAAGGCAGAGCTTTTGAATGTCACACTTGATTGTATGGCTTTGGAATTCTCCAATCCGGGAACAGGTGATTACAGGAGCCTGCCGCTTATAATAGAGGATGAGAAGGGCTGTATATCCACAAGACTGTACTATGAAGGCTCTGAGGTATATGAGGGTACATATAAGGACAGTGACAGTACGGGTATGCCATATGCCGGCAGGAATGCCGTGAGGGAGAAGTATGTAAGGAAGACGCAGGATGAGGATACCATACATACGCTTGAGATAACTCTTGGCAACCATGATGAGGGCGAGGGAGCGAAGCTTAAGGTGAAGCTTATCTACACCGTGTTCGAGAACTATAATGTGATCACCAGAAGAACGGTCGTAATTAATGACACATCTGTCACATATACCATAAGAGACATATCGAGCATGATGCTTGATATGCAGGGAAGGGATTACAGACTTAAGACCTTTGACGGGCTATGGACCAGAGAGAGACATGCAGGAGACAAGGAGCTTGTATCGGGGATATATGAGACGGGTTCCTTTAACGGAACGAGCAGCAATGCCCATAATCCCTTCATTATACTGTCTGATACGCTTGCTACGGAGAATAACGGCGATTGCTATGCCTTCAATCTTATCTATTCCGGCAATCACAGGGAGAGAGTCGAGGTGTCCGAATACGGCAAGGTCAGGATACTTACGGGTATAAGCTCATATGGCTTTGCTCATAAGCTGCAACCGGGCGGGATATTCTATACACCGGAGGCTGTGATGACCTACAGCCACCTTGGATATAACGGAGTCTCACATAATATGCACGGATTCGTGACGGAGTACATCATTCCCGCAGGCTTTAAGAACAGCACAAGACCGGTTCTTGTCAATAACTGGGAAGCAACTTACTTTGACTTTAATAAGAGAAAGCTCCTTAAGCTTGCGGATGAAGCGGCTAAGCTTGGCATAGAGCTGTTCGTGTTGGACGACGGATGGTTCGCGGAGAGGAATGATGACACCACATCCCTCGGAGACTGGACAGTCAATGAGAAGAAGCTGGGAGGAACTCTTAAGAGCCTGGTGGATGAGATAAAGGATAAGGGCCTTAAGTTCGGTATATGGGTAGAGCCTGAGATGATCAGTAAGAAGAGTAAGCTCTACGAGTCCCACCCGGACTGGGCCGTGACTGCGCCGGGGCTTAAGCCTTATCTGGGACGCAACCAGTATATTCTGGATTATACGAGACAGGATGTAAGAGATTATATCGTGGGTAGTCTGACTGCTCTTTTAAAAAGCGCGGACATCTCCTATGTAAAGTGGGATATGAACAGACCTGTCACGGATGCTTACTCATACGGCGATTCTTATCCGGGGACATTTTTCCATGATTATGTGCTGGGGCTTTATGATGTGCTTAACCGGCTGACCTCTGCTTTCCCAGAGGTACTCTTCGAGGGATGTTCTGCCGGCGGCAACAGATTCGATCTGGGTATACTAAGCTTCATGCCGCAGATATGGACATCGGATGATACCGACGCTGCGGAGAGGATGAAGATCCAGGGAGGAACATCCTACGGTTACCCGCCTTCCACCATGGGAGCGCATGTAAGCGCATCTCCCAATCATCAGACGCTCCGCTCTACCTCCATAGAGACAAGATTCGATGTGGCTGCGATGGGAATGCTTGGATATGAGCTTGACCTTACCCGTCTTTCGTCCATGGAGAAAAGGATGGTAAAGAGTCAGATAAGATTCTATAAGGAACACAGGAAGCTTCTTCAGACGGGGTGTTTTGACAGGGTATATGATAAGAACGGCACTATTATATGGCAGATAAGAGACGGAGAGGGAGATCATGCCGTTATACTTCTGTACAGAGAGCGTTCTGAGCCGAATCTGTCTGATGATGTGCTGTATGCAACGGGGCTTAAGGAAGATGCGATGTACAGAGTGAGTGTAAGGCAGGTCAAGATACCGGTTAAGACATTCGGTAATCTCATCAATCAGGTCTCGCCCGTATATATAGCCGAGGATGGGGTCACACAGGCCATTATCGGCAAAGCATATGCCCTTGACGGAGAGAAGGAGGAATATGTGGTAAGCGGAGCGCTCCTTATGTATGCCGGCATCAGGCTCAATTCCAGATTCATAGGCACAGGACTGGGAGAAGGAACCAGAGTCATGGGAGATAATTCATCGAGACTTTATACTATAGATAAGCTTAATTAGACAATATTCAATAAAAATAGTATAATCTTCTATACGGGCATTGAATGTCCCGGTATGACGTAAGTGATCAGGAGGATATAGCGGATATGAACAAACCGGTATTGGTAATCATGGCAGCAGGAATGGGCAGCAGATACGGCGGGCTTAAGCAGATGGATTCGATGGATGAGCAGGGCCACAGGATCATAGATTTTTCCATATATGCAGCCAAGGAGGCAGGCTTTGAGAAGGTGGTATTCATAATAAAGCATGCCATAGAAGAGGATTTTAAGGAGCTTGTGGGCAAGCCTATCTCGAAGCATATGGAAGTGGAATACGTGTTACAGGAGCTTGATAAGATACCCGAGGGATACAGCATTCCTGAGGGCAGAACCAAGCCTTGGGGTACTACACATGCCATAAGCTGTTGCAAAGATGTGATAGACGGACCCTTTATGGTCATCAATGCGGATGATTACTATGGCAAGGAAGGCTATAAGTTAATGTATGATTTCCTTACAAGCACTGCAGATGATGACAGTGCCTACGCCATGGTCGCATATGAACTTGGCAAGACGCTTACAGAGAAGGGAAGTGTTACAAGAGGCGTATGTAAGACGGATGATAAGGGATTCTTACAGGATATAGTGGAGCAGAAGACCATAGTTATGAAGGGAGACGGAGCTGCATACTCAGAGGATGAGGGCAAGACATTTAAGGATATTGATCCCAAGACTCCTGTCTCAATGAATATGTGGGGATTTAAGAAGGGACTTTTTGCTGAGCTGGACAAGGCTTTTGTAAGGTTCCTTGATGAAGATGTGGCAGGTAATCCGCTTAAGGCTGAGGCGCTGCTTCCCACGGATATAGACAAGATAATCAAAAGCGGCAAGGCTACGGTCAAGGTGCTTACATCAGGTGATAAGTGGTTCGGTGTGACTTATCAGGAGGATAAGCCCTATGTTGTAGCCAATATCAAGGCTCTTAAGGAAGCGGGAGAGTACCCTGAGAAGCTGTGGCCGTAATTAAGCAGGATATAAGGAAGATAACAAGGAGATACTGTAAATGGCAATACTTGTAACGGGCGGTGTGGGCTTCATCGGAAGTCATACCGTGGTAGAGCTTCAGAACGCGGGATATGATGTGGTGGTTCTGGATAACCTGTGTAATGCAAGCAGGAAGGTACTTGGAAGGATAGAAGCCATAACGGGTAAGAGTGTTCCGTTCTATGAAGCGGACATAAGAGACCGTAAGGCACTTGAGGATATATTCGCTAAAGAGGATATAGACAGTTGCATTCATTTTGCCGGACTTAAGGCTGTGGGTGAGTCTGTTCAAAAGCCTCTTGAATATTATGACAATAACGTAACGGGAACGCTTACACTATTAGATGTAATGAGGAAGCATAACTGCAAGAACATCATCTTCTCATCAAGCGCAACGGTGTACGGAGATCCGGCCTTTGTTCCCATCACGGAGGAGTGCCCCAAGGGTGTATGCACTAACCCTTACGGATGGACCAAATCAATGCTCGAACAGATAATGTCGGATATGCAGAAAGCCGATCCGGAGTGGAATGTGGTGCTCTTAAGATACTTCAATCCGATAGGTGCTCATGCAAGCGGAACCATGGGAGAGAATCCCAACGGTATACCCAATAACCTTATGCCCTACATCACTCAGGTAGCGGTAGGCAAGAGAGCGGAGCTTGGTGTGTTCGGGAATGACTACGATACGCCGGACGGTACGGGTGTAAGAGATTACATACATGTGGTGGATCTTGCGATAGGTCATGTCAAGGCTCTTAAGAAGATTGAAGAGAATGCAGGCTTGTGTATATATAATCTCGGAACGGGAAGGGGCTACAGCGTACTTGAAGTGGTTAAGAACTTCGAGAAAGCAAGCGGAGTGAAGATACCTTACTCCATTAAGCCAAGACGTGCGGGCGACATAGCCACCTGCTATGCCGATGCTTCCAAAGCCAAAGCGGAGCTTGGCTGGGAAGCCAAGTACGATATATTGCAGATGTGCGAGGATTCGTGGCGTTGGCAGAAGAATAATCCGAACGGATATGATGATTAGATAACATAAGGCGATCCGATTCGGGGGTTGTGTTGGAGAATTACAGAATGGATAGCAGAACAGGCGGTTACGATCAGGTAGACAGTTGGAATGAGGTACTGCTCATCTACCGGTCGGCACTTAAAGAGATCAATACCAAACTTGAGATACTTAATGACGAATTTCAGCATGTGCACAGGTATAATCCTATTGAGCACATTAAGTCCCGTATCAAGACAAGTGAGAGTATAGTTAAAAAGCTTAAGAAAAAAGGATATGAATCCACGATAGAGAATATGGTGGAATATGTGGATGATATTGCGGGTATAAGGATAATATGCTCGTTCACTTCGGATATCTATCATATAGCCGAGATGCTGGCTAATCAGAATGACATCAAGGTGCTGGAGATCAAGGACTACATCAAGAATCCCAAGGCAAGCGGATATAAGAGCTATCATATGCTTGTAACCGTGCCAATCTTCCTGTCCGACAAGAGGATAGAAGCCAAGGTTGAGATACAGATACGCACGGTTGCCATGGATTTCTGGGCAAGCCTTGAGCATAAGATACATTATAAATTCGAGGGTAATGCGCCTTCGCACATTCAGGAAGAGCTCGTGGATTGTGCTCATATGGTGTCGGATCTGGATACCAAGATGCAGAGCCTCAACGAAGAGGTACAGTCGCTTATCGATGAGGGGTGAACGTGAAAGCCTAAATGCGAAAATGCTACTGCATTTTCGCTGGCAGCGCGAGGTAATGAGATTGACGAAGTCAATCGAATCGAGCGCATCTCTGCCGAAGGCAGAGGCCTAAATGAGGAGTGCCCGGATACCTCTCGGCACCCGGGCTATTATGAAAAAATTGTCTAATCACTCGTTCTTTATATATTGTATTTTAGCAGTAATATATGAATAAAATATGAACGAGGGGTGAACATATAGTTAATGTAGACAAAAGGAGTACCATTATGGACCTGTTTATTGATAAACTTGCACAAAAATTTACGGGGAATGATCAAAGCAGAAGCGTTCAGTCAAGGAACAATCAGTCCGGAGAATCAAAGGAGATCAGAGAATTGAAGGAAAAAGTGGAGAATTATGAGAAGCTGCTTCAGGAGATGAAGCTTGTGAATCTTAAGAATATGGAGTCGGCAGAGAAGCTTCGTGATATGGTGGAGGCTGCGACCGAAGCTGCACAGACGGCAAGCAGTGCTCCCGCGGGCTTAAGCGAAGAGGAGAAGAATGCTGCCCAAGCTGCGGCAGAGGCTGACAGGGAGATGATAAGGGAGCTTTTTGATAAGCAGAGCGACACTATCCATAAGGAGAATATAAAGGTATACCGCAATGTACAGGCAGCAGTGGGAGAGGGGCTTAGCGAGCAGACCAAGTCCATACTCGAAGCACAGCAGGGAGGATTTAAGAAGTCCGGAACGGGCTTTTTGAAGGTGATGAGCGTGCTCATCTTCATTGCCGTGCTTGCAGATATTGCGCTTAAGGTGTTACCGATGTTTGGACTCTTATAGTATGAAAAGACTGACTAGACACTACAAGTATAGCCGATATGTCTTCCTTAAAACAGCGGCATTGGTGATACTTATCAATATAATAATGCTACCCTCATGGGTTAAGTATGAAAAAGATGAAGCCAATCTTTTTCATATTTTCCTTAATGGAGAAGAAATGGGATATCTGGGCGACGCGGACAGCATACAGGAGATCCTTGGAGACGCCAGACGCGAGCTTGCGGCAGGTACGGACAAAATAGTATATGCCGAGGGAGACTTAAGCTGTGAAGCTTCATCAGTGATATTCTCGGAGATCGACAGCAGGGCTGATATACAGAAGAGGATGGTAGAGAATCTCCGCAAGAACGTGGCATCTGCCGATGATGAGAGCAGAGAGTATGTTCATGCCTACACGATCAAGATCGGTGATTATATGGCCAATATGGGAAGCTTCGATGATGTGGTCAAGGTACTCCAGACGGCTCTTGACAGGTATCAGGATAAGGATGAGTATGTGGCGAAGCTTGTCAAGGATCAGGCAAGAGAGCTTAACGTACTGACCGCAGAGGTGATCGCCAAGGAAGAGGTTAAGGAAGAGGACGAGATAGAGCCCGTTAAGAGCGCAGGCTTTGAAAAGTTCATAGAAGACAGTGTTGCTGACGGTGATGTGGAGAACAATGAGAAGGATTTCGATGACTTTGATTACGGTCTTATGGGAATGTCCTTCGCAGATAATATAGAGGTTGTTGAAAGCTATATAGCCAAGGCGAACTTAACTACCGTGGACCGTATGATACAGGATATCGTAGAGGTCAAAGAGGTCAATACCATATACGAGGTAGTGGAAGGAGATACGCTGTCGGGCATAGCCATTAAGACCAATATCCCCATGGATAAGATCATAGAGCTTAACGATACGCTGGAGAACGAATTCTCCCTTATAAGACCCGGAGATGAACTTATCGTGACTACCGAGGAGCCTCCTCTTACGGTCAATCGTACCGTCCGTGAGTATATTGAAGAATACTATGATGCTGAGATAGAGTATGAATATAACGATGATTGGTATACAACCGATCAGCAGACTCTCCGCCAGCCCTCGACAGGAAGACGTAATATCGTGGCAGAGACTTCTTATGCTAATGACAAGGCATTAGAGAGAGATATACTTAAGGAAGAGCTTGTTATGGAGGCTGTGGCTAAGATCGTGGAAAAAGGAACCAAGATCCCGCCCACTTATATCAAGCCCATATCCGGAGGAAGACTTACGAGCGGCTTCGGATACAGAACAAGACCCAACGCAAGGGGCGCCACCTCCAACCATCAGGGTGTAGATTGGGGTACACCTATAGGAACTTCGGTCATGGCATCCTGCGGCGGAACGGTAACAAGAGCCGGATGGCTCGGAAGCTATGGATACTGCGTATTCATCAAGCATCCTGACGGAAGAGAGACGAGATATGCGCACTTAAGCAAGGTATTGGTATCCGTGGGTCAGACCGTATCACAGGGCCAGAGGATAGCCTTAAGCGGTAATACCGGTGCAAGTACCGGACCTCATGTACACTTCGAGATACGTATAGGAGGAACGGCTGTCAATCCGCTCAAATATCTTAACTAACAAGATATGTACGGTATTGAGCCTTACCATAACAACATGTAGTGTTGCATTATGTCTTTTTCTTGCGTATTATATATATTCGTGGTAAAATGAAACGAATGTATTGGGAAAATTAAACTCTTTTGAGGTTTTAATGATATGGAGCAATATGCTATTAAAGGCGGGACGCCTCTTGTGGGAGAGGTGGAGATAGGCGGAGCCAAGAACGCTGCGCTGGGCATTCTCGCCGCGTCGGTCATGACTGACGAAACGGTTCTTATAGAGAACGTACCTGATGTAAGGGATATTACTATCATGATGCAGGCTATGGAGAGCATAGGAGTCATCATACAGCATATAGACAGGCACACGGTCAAGATCAATGCGCGTAACATACACAGCCAGGTGGTCGACGGAGATTATATCAAGAGGATCAGAGCCTCCTATTATCTGATAGGAGCCCTTCTTGGCAAGTACAGAAGCGCAGAGGTTACTCTTCCCGGCGGCTGTAATATAGGTACAAGACCCATAGATCAGCACCTTAAGGGATTCAGAGCACTTGGTGCAGCAGATGCCGGTGTTGTGGGCGGAGGAATGATAGTGGCGCATGCCGATCATCTTAAGGGAGCTCACATATATCTCGATATGGTGACTGTGGGTGCTACGATCAATCTTATGCTGGCATCGGTAATGGCAGAGGGCCAGACGATAATCGAGAATGCAGCCAAGGAACCGCATGTGGTTGATGTAGCCAACTTCCTTAACTGCATGGGTGCCAACATCAAGGGAGCAGGAACGGATGTCATCCGAATCAAGGGTGTACAGAAGCTTCACGGCACCGAATACACGATCATACCGGATCAGATAGAGGCCGGAACCTTCATGTTCGCGGCGGCTGTCACCAAGGGGGATGTGACCGTTAAGAATGTGATACCCAAGCATCTTGAATCCATCAGTGCGAAGCTGATAGAGATCGGATGTGAGATAGAAGAATCCGATGATGCGGTAAGAGTGGTAGCCACCAAGAGACCGTTACATACACATGTGAAGACATTGCCGTATCCCGGTTTTCCTACGGATATGCAGCCGCAGATAACGGTTGCGCTCGGTCTGGCACAGGGCACCAGCATAGTGACCGAGAGCATATTCGAGAACAGGTTCAAGTACGTGGATGAGCTTACAAGGATGGGTGCCAGCATCAAGGTAGAGAGCAGTACAGCCATCATTGAGGGCGTGAGCGGATATACGGGGGCAAGCATCAGCGCACCTGATCTGAGAGCGGGAGCCGCACTGGTAATTGCGGGGCTTGCGGCAGAAGGCATCACGGTGGTAGATGATATAAGGTACATCGAGAGAGGGTATGAAGACTTCGATATTAAGCTTCGAGGACTCGGAGCCATGATAGAGAAGGTGGAGGACGACAGGGATCTGCAGAAGTTTAAATTAAGGGTTAGCTGATATAACACAGAATGTGAAGGGGGTACAGGGAACCGAATGAGCAGGATCGACACTGACAAACTGAAGGCCGGAATGGTGGTTCAGTCGGATGTATATAATTACAATGATCAGTTGATACTTCCCGAGGGAATGGTTCTCAATGAGAGAGCCATAGATAAGCTTCGCTCGACGGGAGTCACTTCGGTGATAATTAAGGATGATGCCGGTACGGTACCGACACCGGAGGAGACTGAGAATTCTTATGCGGCAAGATTGCGCGCAACTCCCGAATTCAAGAAGTATAAGGAAGATTTTGAGAGTACGGTTCAGGTCATGAGTCAGTCAATGGCCGATGTAGTCACGAAGAATGCGCCCTTAGAGGCTGATAAGCTTGTGAATGAGGCGATAAGCATCCTTCATCCTCCCGGTGGAGATATCAATGTCTTCGATATGGTGCATAATATGCGCCAATATGATGATATAACCTTTGCCCACAGTCTCAATGTGGGACTTATATGTAATGTGTTCGCAGGTTGGCTCGGACTTAATGAGGATGAGATAAGGCTTGCTACGGAGTGTGGTATATTCCATGACATAGGCAAGCTTACAATTCCAGAGGAGATAATCAAGAAGCCGGGCAAGCTCACAGATGCGGAATTCGCCATCGTCAAGACACATCCCGCAGAGGGCTATAAGATATTAATGAAGTATGATGTGGATGATCATGTTCGTAATGCGGCGCTCATGCATCATGAGAAGTGTGACGGAACAGGCTATCCGCTCGGCATCAAGGGAGATGCCATAGATTACTATGCCAAGCTTGTGTGTATAGCGGATGTGTACGAGGCTATGACGGCTAACAGGCAGTACAGAGACGGATTATGCCCGTTCACGGTAATAGAAGCCTTCGAAGACGAGGGTTTGCAGAAGTATGATACAGGCATGATCATGACCTTCCTGCAGAAGATCGTCGATACATATATGATGAACAGGGTCGGCTTAAGTAACGGCATGGAGGGTGATATCATATTCATCAATAAGATGAGATTATCAAGACCTCTTGTCAAGTGCGGAGACCAGTATATAGATCTTAGCAAGGAAAAGGATCTTAAGATCCAAAAACTTCTGTAATTATGATTGACATATATACCTTGCTGGTGTATTGTAGTCGATAGATATGACAATTCAATATTGTTTTAAGACTCTTATTCAGAGTGGTGGAGATACATAGGATCTGTGAAGCCACGGCAACCCCGCAGAGTGTGGGATACTCTGACGGAAGGTGCCAACCTGAGCAAAGCGTGTGTCCGGGGATACGGTACGGTGCTGTAAGCATTATTTCCGGGCGATTATTGAACAATAAGAGGATTTGATTATCATGTAACTCGAGTCCGCTTATTATATAAGCGGATTTTTTTAACACGAAAGGAGAATTGAGTGATGGAGAAGAGATTATTCACTTCAGAGTCTGTTACCGAGGGGCATCCCGACAAGGTGTGTGATGCCATATCGGATGCGATCCTTGATGCCTGCATGGCACAGGACCCCATGAGCCGAGTAGCATGTGAGACTGCATGCTGTACGGGATTTGTTCTTATAACGGGTGAGATCACCACTAACGCATACGTTGATATGCAGAAGGTTGTAAGAGATACGGTTAAGGAGATAGGTTATACCAAGTCAGAGTATGGCTTCGACGGTAATACATGTGCCGTATTCGTGGCTATAGACGAGCAGTCTGCCGATATAGCAATGGGCGTGGACAAGGCGCTTGAGGCAAAGACGGGAAGCCTTACAGATGATCTTGATACCGGTGCCGGAGATCAGGGTATGATGTTCGGATATGCAACCAATGAGACGGATGAGTATATGCCTTATCCGATCTCTCTCGCACATAAGCTTGCGCTTCAGCTTACAAAGGTACGTAAAGACGGTACGCTTAAGTATCTTCGTCCGGATGGCAAGAGTCAGGTATCGGTTGAATATGATGAGAACGGCAAGCCTGTAAGACTTGAGGCAGTAGTACTCTCTACACAGCATGATGATGATGTAACACAGGAACAGATACATGAGGATATCAGAAAGTATGTCTTCGATCCGGTTCTTCCGAAGGAGCTTATAGATGCAGATACCAAGTTCTTCATCAACCCTACGGGACGTTTTGTAATAGGCGGACCTCACGGTGATGCCGGACTTACAGGTCGTAAGATCATAGTAGATACCTACGGCGGATATGCACGTCACGGCGGCGGAGCCTTCTCAGGCAAGGATTGCACCAAGGTGGACAGATCCGCTGCGTATGCGGCAAGATACGTTGCCAAGAATATCGTTGCAGCCGGCCTTGCTGACAGATGTGAGATACAGCTTTCGTATGCTATCGGTGTCGCGCAGCCTACATCTATAATGGTGGATACCTTCGGAACCGGCAAGGTATCGGATGATACTCTGCTTAAGGCTATCAGAGAGAATTTCGATCTGCGTCCCGCAGGCATAATCAAGATGCTTGACCTTCGCAGACCTATATACAAGCAGACCGCAGCATACGGACACTTCGGACGTAACGATCTTGATCTTCCGTGGGAGAAGACGGACAAGGCGGAGACACTTAAAAAGTATATGTAATGCCGGAAGGCTTATGCAGGATACCGGATAAGAGTGTCCGGTAGTATACCGAAGAATATGCGACAGACTGTGCAGGATAGAAATCCTGCACAGTTTTTTTGTCCGTAAAAGGTATTGAGCGCATGCGCAGACCTGCCGAAATCCTGACTAGATTTAGTTAAAAGGTTGGCATATCAACGCAATATGTGGTATGATATAAAGGATTATGATGTTATGTCGACCGAATGGCCGGATTGGAGAATCAAATGACGGATTTTGATAATAAGCTTACATACATGGTGACCGGAGCCGCGGGCTTCATCGGATATCACCTGTCTGACAGACTGCTTAAGGCGGGAGCGAGTGTTGTGGGTTATGACAATATGAACGACTATTATGATGTGTCGCTTAAGGAATCACGACTTGCGGCTTTGGATGAGACTGCTAAGACCACAGGAAGCTTTGACATGATCAGGGGCGATCTGGCGGATAAGGCTAAGCTTGAGAAGACTTTCGAAAAGTACAATCCGGATGTGGTCGTTAATCTTGCCGCACAGGCGGGTGTCCGCTACAGCATAGAGAACCCCGATGCATACATTCAGTCCAATCTCGTAGGTTTTGCCAATATACTTGAGTGCTGCAGACATCATGAGGTCAAGCATCTTGTGTATGCTTCCTCAAGCTCGGTATACGGAGGCAATACCAAGGTTCCCTTCAGCACATCGGATCAGGTTGACAGACCTGTGTCGCTCTACGCCGCAACCAAGAAGAGCAATGAACTGATGGCCTATTCATATTGCAAGCTCTACGGGATAAAGGCGACGGGGCTGAGATTTTTCACCGTGTACGGACCTATGGGCCGACCGGACATGGCGGCTTATAAGTTCGCCGATCTTATGCGTAAGGGTAAGCCTATTGATATATACAACAACGGAGATATGTACAGGGATTTCACGTATATAGACGATATAGTGACAGGAGTCTTCGCTATTCTGTGCAATCCGCCGAAGCAGGATGAACTGGGAGCCTGCTATAAGGTGTATAACATCGGGAGGGGTAAGCCGGAGAATCTCCTTGACTTTGTGGATGAGCTGGAGAAGGCGCTTGGCATGAAGGCAACGAGGAATCTGATGCCCATGCAGCCGGGCGATGTGTATCAGACTTATGCGGATGTGTCCGGGCTTGAGAATGACTTCGGATACAGGCCGTCTACGGATATGAAGGATGGAGTCGGAAAATTTGCCAAGTGGTACAGAGAGTATTATGACCTCGGCTGAGCTTGGAAGGATATTTGGGGATAAGGAAGGATCATATGTTTTCCGAAAAAAACAGTAACTTAAGGATCATTAAGACAGGTAATTATCTGAAGGGCTACAGAGTCATCGCGGCGCTTCTGGGGATAATCCTGATAATTGCGACCGTAGGCACGGCGGTGATCACTGCTTACGCAGCCAATGATACAACTGCTGTCAAGAAGTCCAATTATGTCATATCGAATATGAGCGGAGCGCAACAAGCCCTTGAGGATATCGCTGATGAGTATTACATATCCGCGCTCGTATATCTTAAGGATGTCTACACTATCCGTAAGGAAGCCGATGCATACAGTGACAGCGTGGCCACCGTTGCTTCCGGTCAGTCTGTATATATCACGGGAGTGGATGCGGACAGCGGTCGCAATATCTGGTATAAGGTGCAGTACAACAGTGAAGGCGGTACATATACAGGCTATGTGGAGAGAGAGTTCTTAGCCTGTGCCGACGAACGCTTCCTGGCATGGGAGGAGCGATATGTCACTACCGTAAAAAGGGAAAGTACCTCATCCGAGACGGATTGCTCGGATATCGAGGCATTCCCGGAAAGCTATAAGGATGCATTGTATGAGCTTAAGAAGGCTCATCCTGAATGGATATTCGTAAAACAGTCTACAGGTCTTGACTTCAACCCTTGTGTGGCAGCCGAGGGAACGGGTGCATACAGTCTTATCTATACAAAATCAGCAAAAAGCTCGTGGATAGAGGCTAAGTACGACAATAGCTGGTCCTATGCCACTGACGGGATCATAGCGTACTATATGGACCCCAGAAACTTCTTAAGCGAGACGCAAATATTCCAATTCGAACAGCAGACCTACAATAAGAGCTATCACACGGAGGAATCCGTGAAAAAGGTCCTAAACGGGACATTCATGTCAGGAGGGATCGAAGGAGAGTCTGTTACCTATGCGGCGCAGTTCATGACTCTTGCCGACAGATACAACATAAGTCCTATCCTGCAGGCTGCCAGAGTGAGACAGGAACAGGGGGTACAGGGAACATCACCTCTTATAAGCGGAACATACGCAGGCTTTGAAGGATATTATAATTACTATAATGTGGGTGCAGTCTCAAGTAACCCCATAATCGGCGGTCTGACCTATGCTAAGGAGAATGGCTGGGACAGCCGGATCAAGGCTTTGGAGGGGGGAGTTACTTTCCTGTGCAACGGATATGTGAGCAAGGGACAGGATACGCTTTACCTGCAGAAATTCGATGTGGACGCCTCCTTCTATGGCGTGCTCACTCATCAGTATATGCAGAATATCGCGGCTCCCAGTTCAGAAGCCTCTTCTGCTTATAAAGCATATAAGAATACAGGGCTTCTAAGCGGAACCCCCTTTGTATTCAGGATACCGGTATATAACAATATGCCTTCCGGACGTTCGGTTAAGCCGGAAAGCCCCGATACTCTGTCTGTTAATATTGAAGAGGTAGAGAATCTTCCGGTAGAGCAGAATGCAGTCATAATTCCCTATATCAACGGAGGTATCTCCGAGGCGTATGAGTATACATACTCTTCTTCGGATACTTCGATAGCGGCGGTGGATGAGAACGGTGTCATAACAGGCAAGAGGCCGGGTAGTGCTGTGATCACCTGTAGGGCAGGCACAGCAGGAAGTGTAAGCTGTAAGGTATCCGTGATCAAAGCGGATATAGCTATCGGAGATGTTGAACGCCCTGATATAGAGCTTACATATGATCCGGATAAGACTCTGGGAGATATATCACTTCCGGACAGCTTCACATGGGTGGATGCATCTACCGTTCCTGTTGTGGACAATCAGGGATATACTGCCATATACAGTCCGGATGAAAGCAGATACAACAGTATGACGATGACGCTTGAGGTGAGTGTATCGAAAGCGACCGTGGATGCAGCCGATATAGATATTCCTGAGGATATAAGCGCATCTGCCGGTGCTGAGCTTCAGACTGTAGCGCTTCCCAACCACTTCGTATGGGAGGATGCTCTTCAGACTGTTGCAGCCAAAGCAGGCACCTACAGCTATATGGCGACATATTGTCCGGATGAAGCCAATTATAATGTGACAGAGGGAATAGAGATACCTGTAAGCGTCATATGCTCTGAGCATAGATTCTCACAGTGGAGTGAGCCGGCAGGCGGATATATAACAAGGACATGTGAGATATGCGGCGAAAGCGAAAGCCTTAAGGTCGAGGAGAAGGTAACGGATGAGGATTGCACCACTCTGGGTCATAATATGGTGGACGGAAAGTGTACCAGATGCGGTTATACGGAGCCTACATTACAGGAGCATACGCATGATTATACCTTGTCATCTGACACCTCTACCTGTACGGCTGACGGAGTGAAGACATATACCTGTTCCTGCGGAGATTCCTATACGGAAGATGCCAAGGCTGCGGGGCATCACATGGTTACTAAAAACGGAAAGAGCGTATGTGATATATGCGGATATGAGTATATCCCCACGGCAGCAGTAACTCCGGTGCCTACATCTGTTCCGGGGGTGACACCAACACCTACAGCAGTACCTACGAAGGCATCAGTGCCTACGAAGGCCGTTACGCCTGCGATCACGGCAACGCCTACGCCGGTAGTGCCGCAGATAACGACATTGGTTAGGCCTACACAGGCAGTAACACCTACACCCACGACGGCACCTACCACGGCATCGGTGCCCACGAAGGCTGTTACGCCTGCGATCACTGCAACGCCCACGCCGGTAGTGCCGCAGATAACGACATTGGTTAAGCCTACACAGGCAGTAACACCTACACCCACGGCAGCACCTACCACGGTATCAGTGCCCACGAAGGCCGTTACGCCTGCGATCACGGCAACGCCCACGCCGGTAGTGCCGCAGATAACGACATTGGTTAGGCCTACACAGGGGGTAACACCTACACCCACGGCGGCACCTACCACGGCATCAATGCCCACGAAGGCCGTTACGCCTGCGATCACGGCAACGCCTACACCGGTAGTGCCGCAGATAACGACATTGGTTAAGCCTACACAGGCAGTAACACCTACACCCACGACGGCACCAACAACCACAGCAGCTCCTACACAGTCGGCAGCACCCACGCAGGAATCAGCACCGGCATCTGTCAGCGGTTCTGATGCAGGGAAGGAGACTGTTGTGGAAGCGCCTGTTAATGAGGTAACTACCGCTGCTTCAACTCCGGCAGTTGTAATGCCGCAGATCACGTCTCTTGTAACGGATAAGAGCGATATTGCCTCTGTGGAGGACAGCAGCAGTGAAGAGGTAAGCAGCACTTCCGCTGAGGATACGGACTCTAAAGAGGAGCTTAATAAGAGCACGGAGGAATCAGAGGATACAGACAGGACAGATAATATCGAGATAGAAGCCGGCGAAGGAGCAAGCTGGCAGATATCCGGTGATGATACGGTTAAGGAGCAGCTTGAAGGAATGGATATGACTGTAACCTTCGGAGAGGCGAATATACCGGATAAGATAGTTAAGAGACTTAAGACGGATGACTATATGACAATGTCCATAGCCTATGACGGAGCCTTTGGCTTCGATGCACTTCTTACCGTGGAGACAGGAGAAGAGCACGCAGGAAAATATGCGAACCTGTATTATTATAACGAAGACAGAGACAGGCTTGAGCTTGTGGACTCCGTGAAGGTGGATATGACAGGAAGGGCTGCATTCAATATGAAGCATGCCTCCGATTATGTCATAAGCTTCAGTGACAAGCAGATGATAGTTAATAACGGAAGTAATGTGGCAATGTTCGCAGTAATGGCAGTGATCCTTGCAGGAGGTCTGGGAGTGCTTATATTCGTTCTGTTAAAGACAGGTCTTGCTAAGAATAAGGATGATGATTTCTACTTTGATCTGGATGATGACAGATAGGAAGGTAGGCTCTAAGGAGCAGAGGGGATATGCTTTTTAATTCATATATTTTCATATTCCTGTTTTTGCCTGTGGCACTTGCAGGTTACACCTTACTTAAGAGGACGGGCACTACACCTCCCAAGGTATGGCTTATAGGAATGTCATTATGGTTCTACGGATATTTTAATATCGGATATCTGACCATAATGGTATGCTCAATACTGTTCAACTATCTTGTGTATCTATGGATGAAGGCGGCGGGAGAAGGTAAGATGAAGCCGGCGCTTGTCATAGGAGTGACAGGTAATGTTCTGCTGTTAGTGTATTATAAGCACTTTGACTTTCTGACGGAATGCGTCAATGCGGTATTTAAGACGGATATACCGCTTAAGGATATCCTTTTACCGCTTGGAATAAGCTTTTTCACCTTCCAGCAGATAGGATTTTTGGCGGATACCTACAGGGGAGATGTCACAGACTGCACCTTTATTGATTACGCACTGTTCGTAAGCTTTTTCCCCCAGCTTATCGCAGGCCCCATAGCCGATTACGGCAGTATGATGCCGCAGTATGCTAAGATCGGACCGGATACGGGCTTTGACAGGGACAGATTCAGACGGGGTATCGCCATATTCATAGCCGGACTTGCAAGTAAGGTGTTAATTGCCGATACCTTTGGCAAAAGTGTCGATTACGCATATGCATCGGCAGGATACATCAATTCACCGGAGGCTTTGCTTGCGATCCTCTTTTACGCATTGCAGCTTTATTTTGATTTTAACGGTTACTGTAATATGGCTATCGGACTTGGAGCGCTCTTTGGCATAGATATACCAGTCAATTTCGATTCACCGTATAAATCCCGTAATATCATAGATTTTTGGAGAAGCTGGCATATTACCCTCAATAAGTTCCTGACGCGGAATGTGTATATTCCGCTGGGTGGAAGCAGAAAAGGCGAATTTAGAACTTATGTCAACCTAATGATCGTCTTTCTTATAAGCGGGATCTGGCACGGAGCCGGCTTTAACTTCATTATATGGGGACTCATGCACGGAGTCCTGTATGTGACAGTAAGACTTTTGAGGGATAAAACTGCGATAAAGTGTGATAAGGCACTGTTCCATATACTGACATTTATATTCATATGTATAGCATGGGTATTCTTCCGTGCCAAAGATACTTCCGAGGCTCTTACACTCCTTGGAAGAGTCGTTCACGGAGGATTGTCAAGACTTGGAGACGGCTTTCTTAAGGGCTTTAATTCGGGAGAATTCTGGTACGTCTTGAAGGTACTGCATCTTACCGGGTCCGAGGCCGGCAGATATATCGTAATGATCCTTTATACGGTTGTATCACTTGCAGTTGTATTTTTTGCCCCGAATGCGCTTAAGGTAACCGGGAAGATGAGGTATCGCACCTTTTACGGTGTGGTGCTCGGAATTATTTTTGTATGGTGTGTTCTTTCCCTTTCAGGGGTCAGTACATTCCTGTATTTTAATTTCTGATGAATAGAGACAATGACGGAAAATTCATAGTAGCATTTATAGTAACATCGGTTTTGGGCCTTGTGCTTGCCGGTGCTTTGGTTGTTACGGTCGACCCGTTTTTCCATTACCATGCACCGCTTAAGTCATTCCCGTATGTAGTGGATGATCAGGTGGATATGAATCCGGGCCTTGCGGCGCATATGGATTATGACAGCGTGCTGTTAGGTTCATCTATGACGGTGGCTTTTGATACGGACAGATTCGCAGAGAAGATGGGGCTTAAGACACAGAAGCTTAGCTATAACGGAGCCTATCCCAAGGATCAGGAGATAATCCTGTCTAAGATATATAAGGCAAAGGGTGAATCTCTAAAGAGGGTGTTTTTGGGGATAGATGAGCTTAATTATTCCTGCGACACCGAACAGACCAAGTTCCCGATTACGGATTATCTGTATGATGATAATCCTTTCAATGATGTGAAATACATATGGAATAAGACGGTCCTGCTTGATTATGTATTGAGACCTTTGGCGGACAGCTCGGATAAGTCCGACTGGAATATGATATATAAGCCATGGTGGCAGCCTATGCACTACAACCTTGCCAACGTAAGGCTTTACTATACTCCCGCTAAGGAGATAAAGGATGAGACACCCACGGATGATTATATTGCGGGTATCGAGGCTAACCTGTCCACCAATATTATCCCCTATATTGAAGCTCACCCCGAAACAATGTATACTGTATTCTATCCGCCGTACAGCATCCTGTACTGGTATGATGCCAAGAGGCAGGGGCAGATAGACAAGATAATCGCCAAATATGACTATATGACAAGGCGGCTTCTTGAGTACGACAACGTGGAAGTGTATTTCTTCCAGAATGATAGGGATATAATCTGTGATTTCAATAATTATGCGGATTATACCCACTATAGTCCGAAGGTATGTGATTATATGGTAGACTGCATGGCAAGCGGCAGAAGAAGGGTGACAGTGGATGAACTTGATGATGAGCTTGCAATACTCAGAGAGCTTGCATACGATTATGATTATGACAGCATAGATCTGTAGGCAGACAGGAATGAGAATATGATTACAAAGGTGATCGCACTGATCGTGGTGCTTATAATAATTCCATATTGTATAGGATTGCTCCCGGCGTCTTTCATAGATGGTGACAGGCGTGTCATATCGGTTATATATATTCTCGGATTCGTCATATCTCTGGCAATCTTCGAGCTTATATCCGTACCGGTCATAATCCTTAAATCTGACGGATTCCCCTTAATAGTTGCCATGTATATGGGTACGGAATGTGCGCTTGCCATGGCAGGTATCATCTTATACAACTTCCGCGTAAGGAAGAGGACGGAGTCAGCGGATGCGGATGATACAAGATTAAAGGACAGGAGGCGTCTTACCGGAGAGGAGACGGTGCTGTGGCTTGTGGCCGCGGCAGCCGTACTTTTTCAGGTGATAATGTATATCTGCATGGAAGCCTTTGACGGAGATGATGCATACTATGTGGTACAGTCGTTGCTTACCAATGAGACGGATACGCTGTACCGTATCAAGCCCTATACAGGACTGTCTACCTCCATGGACTTAAGACATGCGCTTGCGGCAGTTCCGGTGTGGATAGCTTTTTTGGCAAGGGTCAGCGGTATTCACTCAACGATAATAGCTCACTCGGTCATAGGTATCCTGCTTATACCGGTGCTTTATGTGATATATTATAACTGCGGAGTGCTCCTTTTTAACGGTGACTCTAAGAAAAACGCCGCTTTCATGATATTCGTCAATATCATGTATATATTCGGTAACGTATCGATCTATACCGATGCGACGTTCCTGCTTACAAGGTCATGGCAGGGTAAGTCCATGCTTGCCAATCTGGTGATAGGTTCTGCGATATGGCTTTTGATCTCCATATTCAAGAGCGATGAAGGGGAAGAAGACAGGCAGACATTGGGATATTGGATAACGCTTTTTGCTCTTAATATAACGGCTGCCATGTGCAGTACGGCGAGTGTATTCCTTATGGCTCTGCTCATAGGCATATACGGCATAACCATGTCCATATGTAAGAGAGATGTTCAGATAGCCCTTAAGCTGATGATCACATGCGTACCTCTGGTTGTATACGGAGCAGTATATCTGCTTATGTGAGAGTGGCATAGCGCTGTATGTGAACGGGAGAAAGTATGACACAGATAGTTGAGATATTCAAAGCATATAACGGAACAGGATATTATTGCCTGTTATTCATAGCGGCTCTTATGTATCTGTGGTTTGCAGAGGAGAATAAGAGTCTTAAGCTGCTGCTTGTAACCGTACCTACGGTCATACAGGTGCTCTTTTTCATACCTTACTTTCATATGGCTTATAATATGCTTGACGAGGGAACATATTACAGGATACTGTGGCTTCTGCCCATGACGCTGGTAATCGCTTACAGTGCCGTTAAGGTTATAGGCAATCACTTAGGGCTCGGAGTGGCGCTTGTATGTCTTCTGTTATCACTCTGTGGGAGCTATGCGTATATGGGAGTGGTCTTTGATAAGGCGGAGAATGCCTATCATCTGCCGGATGAAGTCATAGAGCTGTGTGACATGGTCAGGCCTCAAGAGAAGGGAAAGCGTATATGGGTGGCATTCCCGCCGGAGCTTGTTCATTTCGTGAGACAGTATACAACGGATATAATGCTCCCTTTTGGAAGGGACAGTATGGTTGACAGTTGGAAGAGAGCGGATAATGAGCTTTTTGACATATATATGGGTCGTGATATATATGCAGACAGGCTGGTATCATTGGCCACCGGATACCAGTGTGATTATGTCATTATCGGTCAGGATGACAATGTGATAGGTGATGTGACCGATTACGGACTCAGGGAGATAGGACGGACACAGAATTACATTGTATACAGCAATCTTGATAATGCCGTCTGGTATGATGTCGGACTGGATAAGTATAAGAGCATGTTATACAGGGAAGCGGAAGAGTGAACATAGGATAAGAATGCGGATATGTGGATAGCGGATAAGTGGAATGACTATGAGATAATAGACACATCGGACGGAGAGAAGCTGGAGCGCTGGGGAGATTATATACTTATAAGACCCGATCCTCAGGTTATCTGGTCTGTTCCTAAGGACAAACCCGGCTGGAAGAATTACAACGGGCATTATCACAGGAGCAAGGCAGGAGGCGGCGAATGGGAATTTAAGAAGCTTCCCCAGGAATGGCAGATAAGCTACGGAGAACTTAAGTTTAATCTTAAGCCTTTTTCTTTTAAGCATACTGGTCTGTTCCCGGAGCAGGCCGTCAACTGGGACTGGTGTAGCGCTCTGATCCGAAGGAGGCTTAAGGAGAATGGAGATAAGCCTGTTAAGGTGCTCAATCTCTTCGCTTATACCGGTGGGGCAACTGTTGCGTGCCTTAAGGCCGGAGCAAATGTGACACATGTGGATGCGTCAAAGGGAATGGTCGGATGGGCCAAGGAGAATGCCATAAGCTGCGGAGTGTCCGACAGACCTGTCAGGTGGCTTGTGGATGACTGTGTCAAATTCGTAGAGAGAGAATTAAGGCGCGGCAACAGGTATGATGCCCTGATCATGGACCCTCCCTCGTATGGCAGAGGCCCCAAGGGTGAGACATGGAAGCTTGAAGAGAGTGTATATCCTTTTATAGAATTATGCAGCGGGCTTTTATCGGATGAGCCGCTGTTTTTCCTCATCAATTCATATACCACGGGTCTTCAGCCCGCAGTGCTTAAGTATATGATAGAGCTTAGTATCGGGAAGAGATTCGGAGGGATAACGGAAGCGGATGAGATAGGTCTTCCGGTATCAGGTACACAGCTTATCCTTCCGTGCGGTGCATCCGGACGCTGGGTTAAGGAAAGATAGGAAGATAAGAAAAATAATGAGCAATAACAGAAAAGACCATAAGAGAACCGAAGGATCGGATAAGAGCAGGGGTGATGTGATAATACATATAGTGATACCTGCTATCATGATACTGCTTATCATCGCCATTGTCGTGATGATAAGGAAGTGGAACAAGGGTCAGGTGTCGGATTATGATCCTGATGAGGTCACGACCGAATTCGATACCGAGCCCAATGATTATATCCTTCCGCTTAACGCACAGGACGTTGCAGGCAAGCCGGATGATGGCAGGCTTACGATCCTTACGTTAGGCAACAGCCCCTTTGCCGATTCGTATGATGATAATAATCTGGCGGAGGCAATAGGAAGAGTATACGGTGCGGATGTCATTAATTGCGGTATAGAGGATTCCTATATAAGCTGCAGAAGGAATGAATACAGTGATGAGGATGAGGAGGACGGAGTCAGTCTTCCCTGCATTGTAAGAGCGATGACAGACGGAGATTACTCCATACCGGAGAGAGCAGCCGCTCTTATATCCGAGCAGGCAAGCGCGGCAGTGGACAGACTTAAGAGCGTGGACCTCAGTAGTGTGGATTGTATAGTCATAATGTACGATCTGGAAGACTATGTTGATCACAGACCTCTCGGAAGTGAGAGCGTCACGGATATAACCTCCATATACGGGGCGGTAAGGAGCTCGCTTGAGGGGCTGAGGGAAGCTTACCCTTATATAAGGATAGTCTATCTGTCACAGCCGGCAAGCGGTAAGACCATAGACGACTTCTATGTGGATGGTGATATCCATGATATAGGTGAAGGACTGCTAAGCGAATATGTCACATTCGAGCTTGAGGCTGCGGCAACTGCGGGAACAAGCTTTATAGACATATACTACGGTGTCATCAATGTGGATGTAAGGGATGAATATCTTGTGGATGATTATCATATCAATGATGCCGGTGCGGATGCCATTGCATCACGTATGTATAAGCTGATCCCTCTTAAGCCATAAGCTTTATGATCACCGGCCGGAAAAAAGTATGAAAGAACGCAATACGACTTTTACAATTCTATCTGCCATAGGGATGATACTGATCCTTTTAGGACATTTGGACTTCGATGTGGCAACCTTCGGAGGTCTCTTCCCGTACTATTCATATCACGTTATGATATTCGTCTTCATTGCGGGATATTTCCGCAAGCCGGAGAATGAAGAGCATATTGCAGGCTTTATCTGTAAAAAGGCCAAGAGACTGCTTCTTCCGTACCTTATATGGAATGTGGTCTATGGGCTTGTATCGGCAGTTCTGAGGGCGAATGATTACGATTACGCCGGTGAATTCAATCTGTACAATATATTCGCGGCACCCTTTGTTGGGGGACATCAATTCGGGCTTAATTCTCCGGCATGGTTTGTGCCTGCACTTTTTCTGCTTGAGGTCAGCGACATATGTGCAAGGAAGGTCATAGACTTTCTTTATAAAAGGATATGCGGATTCAGGAGCGATTCGGATAATAAGGGGATGTACGCAACCGACATGGAATGGGTCGTTATGATATTGTATCTGATGGTCGGGATGAGTGTGGTATATCTGGCCGAAAGAGGCAGTGTCTATGATCTCTACAGGATACCTGCCAGACTTATGCTCATGGCGCCGTCTCTGCAATTCGGAAGGCTTTACCGGACGCGGCTGGAGCGATATGATATCACACCGGGGATCATATATTTTCCGCTTCTGTTCCTTATGAATCTGATATTGACCACAACCCACGGAGGGCTTGCATACAGCACGGTATGGGTAACGGGATTTGGCGGCACCCTGCTTACACCCTTTATCACATCGCTTACGGGAATAGCGCTCTGGTTAAGGATTTCCAAGATATTATGTAAACTATTTAACAATAAAGAGACACCTTCATTCCGTATTGTGGGTGAGGGGGAAGCGCTTAAAGGCATTTCGCCTGCATTCAGACTGATACAGGGAATAGGAACGCACACATATGATATAATGATGCATCATCTGGCGGTCTTCTGGCTTATTAAAGCAGCCTTTGTCCGGATAGGCGAAAGTACGGCTTTTGCGACTGTCTTGAATGATATTGATATCCAAAGCTTTAAATCTGATATATATTATACATATGTTCCTGATGGTATTACCGGCTATAAATGGGTATATCTGGCAGCAGGTCTGCTGATCCCGCTTATGGTCGGATATCTGTCCGAGGCTGCTATAAGTGCCCTGCGGACAGGCATAAGCAATATAAGAGCAGGGAAGAAGGAGACGGAATGAGGATATTGATGATCAGACACGGCGATCCTGATTATGAACACGACTCGCTGACGGAAAAGGGAAAAAGAGAGGCTGAGCTTCTGGCCTTAAGACTTAAGGATGAGCGTATAGATGCGGCATATGTATCCACAATGGGCAGAGCAATGGCTACTGCCGAGCCGACGCTTAAGTTAAAGGGGGTGGAGGCAGTTTACTGTGACTGGTTAAGAGAATTCTGTGAGAGATGGATAGACAGACCGGATAAGGATAAGCCCCATAACGTATGCTGGGACTGGCTTCCGGGGGACTGGACCAAGTATGATGAATTCTACAGGTACGATAAATGGTATGAGAATCCAGTAATGGCGGCTGCGGATATGAGATCCTATGAAGAGAGCGTAACGATGCCATTTGACAGGATGCTTGCAGACCATGGATATGTTCGGGAGGGAAGACTCTATCGCGCCGTAAGGCCCAATGATGACACGATAGCTTTGTTCTGTCACTTCGGAGTAAGCTGTGTGATGATAGGTCATCTGATAGGTGTATCACCAATGCCTCTATGGCACGGCTTCTGCGCAGCACCGACCTCAGTGACGACTATCTATACCGAGGAGAGAAGAGAAGGCATCGCATCCTTCAGAACCGTATGCTTCGGAGATACTACCCATCTGCACGATGCAGGAGAGCCGGTATCCTTTTCCGCAAGGTTCTGTGAGATGTACGGCAATGAAGATGAGAGACATGATTGATATATTGTAAGCCGGCTTATGAAAAAGGAGGAGTAAGATGACAAGAGAAGAAGCGAAGGCAAGAGCAACAGAGCTTGTGGCTAAGATGACCACTGAAGAGAAGGCATCACAGTTAAGGTATGATTCGCCGGCTATTAAAAGGCTGGGGATACCTGAGTACAACTGGTGGAACGAGGGATTACACGGTGTGGCAAGAGCCGGAGTCGCAACTGTTTTCCCGCAGGCTATAGGACTGGCGGCGAGCTTTGATACCGATCTGCTTAAGAAGGTGGGTGATGTGATATCAACCGAGGGCAGAGCCAAGTATAACAGCGCAAGCAGCAGGGGAGACAGAGACATATATAAGGGACTGACCTTCTGGTCGCCCAATGTCAATATATTCAGAGATCCCAGATGGGGCAGAGGACATGAGACATACGGAGAGGACCCGTACCTTACATCTAGACTCGGTGTCAGCTTTATAGAGGGAATACAGGGTGACGGAGAGTATATGAAGGGTGCAGCATGTGCCAAGCATTATGCGGTTCATTCGGGTCCGGAGGCCATAAGGCATTCCTTTGATGCCAAGGCAACACCTAAGGATCTGGAGGAGACCTACCTTCCCGCTTTTGAGGCATGTGTGAAGGAAGCGAAGGTTGAGGCTGTGATGGGAGCGTATAACAGAGTCAACGGGGAACCCGCATGTGCCAACCATCCGCTTATGGAGGATGTGCTTCGCGGCAAATGGGGCTTTGAAGGACACTTTGTATCCGATTGCTGGGCCATAAGGGATTTTCATGAGAACCATAAGGTGACATCCACACCGGAGGAGTCGGCTGCGCTTGCCCTTAAGACAGGCTGTGACGTGAATTGCGGCTGCACATACGAGAGGCTGATGGAGGCATATGATAAGGGCCTTATAACAGATGAGGATCTGGACAGATCATGCATCAGGCTCTTTACCACAAGATTCTTACTGGGTATGTTCGACAGGACAGAGTATGATGAGCTTGATTATATGGAGGTAGAGAGCAGAGAGCATATAGACTTAAGTCACAGAGCCGCCAGGGAAAGCCTTGTCCTGCTTAAGAATTCCGGAGTCCTGCCCCTTGATAAGCAGGATATTAAGACCATAGCCGTGATAGGTCCCAACGCTGACAGCAGACAGGCGCTTATCGGCAACTATCATGGAACATCATCAAGATATGTGACCGTACTTGAGGGCATACAGGATTATCTGGGTGATGATGTAAGAGTATTGTATTCGCAGGGCTGCCATCTGTATAAGGAATCTGTGGAGAATCTTGCGAAAAACGACTGTATAGACAGGCTTGCCGAGGCAAGAGCAGTAGCGGAGCTTGCGGATGTTGTGGTGCTTGTGGTGGGACTTGATGAGACACTTGAAGGAGAGGAAGGCGATACCGGTAATTCCGATGCATCGGGAGATAAGTTAAGCTTATATCTGCCTGACAGCCAGAGGACTCTTATGGATGCCGTATTCGAAGACTGCTCAGGCGAGAAGCCAATAATAGTCATCAATATGACAGGAAGCTGCATTGATCTAAGACAGGCGGATGAAGCAGCGGATGCCATCATACAGGCATGGTATCCCGGAGCAAGGGGAGGAAGCGATGTAGCAGGTCTGCTGTTCGGTGAATATTCTCCATCGGGCAAGCTGCCGGTGACTTTCTATGACAGCGATTACAAGCAGCCGGATGTGACGGATTATTCCATGAAGAGACGTACATACAGATATATGGACGGGGAGGCATTCTATCCCTTCGGTTTCGGACTTACCTACGGAGATTGCAGGGTGGATTCGGTTAAGGTCACGGAGGATAAGGATGCATCCGGAGAGCTTAAGGGAGCAAAGCTTGTAATAGAGGCTTCCAATCTCGGGAAGATAGATACGGAAGAAGTACTTCAGGTATATATAAGGAGTACAGACAGTGCGGATGCTACTCCCAATCCCTCTCTGTGCGGATTTAAGAGAGTCCGTCTTAAGGCCGGTGAGAAGATCACCGTGGATATGTATATAGACAGACGAAGCTTCACCACTGTGGATGACAATGGAGTAAGAGATGTGACCGGACATGAATTCAATATCTATGCCGGATTCTCATGCACGGATGAGCGCAGTATGAAGCTTACCGGACATAAGTGTGCGGTATGTGTGCTTAATCGATAGTCTGACCGCTTCCGAACTTGGAAGAGACTGATGAACGGTTCCGGTACTCCCGTGGGGAACAGTTAAACTGCTTGCGGCAACATATGTGATATACCGGAGATACACTTAAGATATACCTTAGACGTATCCTTCGGGTCCGTGCGTAAGGAGAAGGCTTGACCTCTCTTTATACACGGACTTATTGCTTTATAAAGGGTAAAATGGTATATTATAACAGACTATGTGCATTTATACGCAATGAGCAAAGGGAGATAATGTGAAGACCGCAGTCAGACTCGATGATATAACTATAGACATGAATTGGGATCACTATAAAAGGGTGGAGAGGATACTCGATGCAGCCGGAATATGTCCCATTGTGGGAGTCGTTCCCTGCTGTGAGGATGACAATCTTAACCGTATGACTGACAGTGAAGACTGGAGCAGGGAAGCAAGGGCGGCCATTCCGGAGGATGAGACTGCATGGATGGAATTCCTAAAGGGTCTTAAGGACAAGGGGTGGGTCATCGCATTGCACGGATATAAGCATGTATATACCACTAAGCACATGGGGCTTTTTCCGGTCAACCGGTTCTCGGAATTTGCCGGTGTGCCGTATTATGCCCAGCTTAATATGATCAAGGACGGCATAAGGCAGCTTAAGGAGTGGAACATAGAGACTGACATATTCATGGCACCGGGTCATACATATGACAGGAATACCCTGCGCGCTCTTGCGGCGGCCGGTATCACACGAATGACCGACGGCTTCGGAAGGAATCCGTATAAGAGAGTGGTGAAAAATTCCGGAAGACTGGATGCCATAAAGTTCTATCCCATCAGCGTAAGGACTGCGGACTGTACTTCCGATAAGGAAGGCTATACCACATATGTATTGCACTGCAATACGATGACAGAGGATGATATTGAGAGCTTTAAGAGGCTTATAGATGACAACAGGGATCATTTTATCGATTATACCGAGCTTCTTAAGGAAGGCGGAGCGGTAAGGGGAGTATTCGGCAATGCAGCCGAATATATAATGGCGCTTTCAAAGTTCGTATTTGTCAAGGTGCGGTCTTTCATACGTAATTCCGGAGATGATGATACAGATGATACGGAGGATGATGTGGTTGCAACAGAAGAAGGCGTCATATCCGGTGATGATAAGGGGAGTTCCAAGGTATGATAAGGGTATTGCAGGTGCTCGGAACCATAGGACTTGGCGGAGCCGAGAGCAGGGTCATGGATCTGTACAGACATATGGACAGGGATAAGATAGGCTTTGATTTCTTAGTGACCGAGGGGACCGATGATCATTACAGGCAAGAGATAGAAGATATGGGAGGCAGGGTGTATCACCTGCCTGCTTTTCGTATTGTTAATCTTATGCAGTATAAGAAGGCCTGCAATGATTTCTTCCGTACACACTGTAAGGACGGAGTGAGCGAATATGCAGCGGTACACGGTCATATGACAAGCACCGCATCCATATATCTACCGATAGCGAAGAAGTGGGGAGTACCTCTTACCATAGCTCATGCCAGAAGCGCAGGTATCGACCCCGGACTTAAGGGCTATGCAACGAGAATTCTAAGGGCTAATCTGTATAGAAGGTGTGACAAGCTGTTAGCCTGCTCCGACATGGCGGGTGATTCGGTGTTCGGTAAGGGAAGGGATTATGAGTTCATTCCCAATGCCATCGACACGAAGGCTCTGGCGTATGATGTATCTGCCCGCAGGACTGTAAGAGAAAAGTATGGTATCAGTGATAATGAGAAGCTTATCGGTCATGTGGGAAGCTTCAGATTCGCCAAGAATCACGGATTCATAATAGATATTATGGCAGAGCTTATCAAGGAGCATCCTGAGTATAAGCTTATGCTTGTTGGAGACGGGGGACTTAAGAAGGAGATTGAGGATAAGGTAAGTGTGCTGGGACTTAAGGACAGGGTGATATTCACGGGCAGCATAAGTCCGGTTGCACCATATTACAGCGCCTTTGATGTATTGCTCTTCCCTTCTGTATACGAGGGAATGCCAGGAACCGTAGTCGAAGCTGAGGCAGCGGGTCTTGTGTGCCTTATATCCGATAGCATAACCGGACAGGTTGTCGTCACGGATAAAGTGACACAAATGTCACTTGCAAGATCGGCATCCGAATGGGCGGACAGGCTTGTATCTATAGGGTATTCCGAAGACAGAAGCGATGTGACCACACTTTCAGGAGACAGATTGTCCGATACATTATATGATGTCAATAAGCAGGTCGGGTATTATATGGGGTTGTACGGAGTTATATGAAGATACACATTTTTATAGCACATATGGGACTCGGCGGAGCCGAGAGGGTATGTGTCAATCTTGCCAATGAACTGTCTGCCAGGGGACATGAAGTACATATAGTTACGCTTAATCTGGACGGAGATATCAATACAAGGGATCTTGCGCAGGGTATAGAGGTACATACCCTCGGAGTAAGCCGACTCCGCTACAGTATGCTGCCTATGCTCAGGTACGTGAGGAGATACAGACCCTCCTTTATGCTGGTGTTCGGCAACGAAATGGCGATAATTCTGGGTAAACTCAGGAAGTTGCACCTTACGGATGTCAAGCTCGCGGTACGGGTGCTTAATAATGTCAATATAACACTTGCCAAGGAGGATGGCATATCCCCCGTTGTGGAGAATTACTTAAGATCCGCACAGAAGGTGCTTAAGGATATGGATCATATCGTGGCTCAGTGTGAGGCCATGGGTTCGCAGCTTATTGAAAAGGGGCTTGTACACAGAGATAAGCTCTCCGTTATATATAATCCGGTCAGTGAGGCGCTGATTAAGAAGACTGTCGCAATCAGGGAGGATAGCTCTTCGCAGGATGATGGCAGGGAGGTAGTGTTCATAGGCCGTATAGATCCGCAGAAGAATCCGTGGGAGCTTATGGAGATATTCGCCGGAGTCAAGGAAAGAGTCGCCGATGCAAGACTCAGGCTTGTAGGTGATGGAGTGCTAAGGAAAGAGATAGAGAAAAAGGCGGATGAGCTCGGTCTTGGGGACAGTGTGATATTCGATGGTATACGCACTGATATGGAGAAGGTATATGCCAATGCCGGCGTGGTGGTACTGACATCGGATTATGAAGGGATGCCCAATTGCCTGATAGAAGCCATAGGATGCGGAGTTCCCATAGTATCATATGATTGCCCCATAGGACCTGCGGAGATAGTAATCGAGGGGGTCAATGGACACCTGATACATATGGGTGATACTGCCGCGGCCACGGATGCCATAGTTAAGATATTAAGCATGGAGCCGGACAGGGAGCGCATTATGGCTACCGCTGATAAGTTCAGGGTGGGCAGGATCGCCGACAGATATACGGAGATTTTCAGAAGTCTTGACAGTGATAAGTGATATAGCATGGAATAAAAGCGAAAAATAAATCTGATGATTTATTTTTCGCTCATCGGTTTGTGCCGAGCCCAAACCGACTGATGGCATCGCCGAATCTGATATTCGGCTCGCCACCTCGCACAAAGTGCTCGGCATGGTAGAAAATATGAATAAGCCTACAGGAGCTTTGATCAAGTTCATACTGGCCTATATAGTGACGGTCATTATCGGTGTCATAACGGGCTATGGGATAACAAGGATAGATATCCTTCTGCCTCTTTTATGTATCGTGATCTACACGGTATCTGATATGGTCGATCACAAGTATATCCATAAGGATAACGGATGGGATATCATCGGTAGGCTTGGTCTTGAGGGAATGACTTACAGGGATGCATGCGCAGAGTTAAAATATGCGCTTCCGGTGTCTGTCCTTTTTTCCTTAAGTGTGGTTACGGGCAGACATATAGATGTATGGGAGCAGATAGTAACTGCACCTGAGCCTGTGGATATAGCGATTTTCACAGGGCTTACGCTTCTTTTTGCCGGTCTTATGATCATACTTTTTAAGAAAAGCGACCGATACGGCCAAGATGCAGACATAAGGGATGCATCTGCAGGAAGAACCGATGTCCACAGGATCACTGCGGGCAGTATATTTAAGTACGGAGCCTTGTATCTGATCTGTTATATGCCATATTACCTTACTCTTTTTCCGGGGAATCTGGGTAAGGACACCTTTGAATCAGTGGATATGATACTTGGCAATATCCCATGGACCAATCATCATCCTGTCTTTTTCACGGCACTTATGGGGGCAGTCATAAGGCTTACGGGATGGATGGGCAGTATCACTGCAAGTCTGGGGATATTCACCCTCTTACATATGATGGCGGTATGTCTTACACAGGCATATATCACGGTGTGGATAGCCGTAAGGGAGAAAGAGGCAGGAATCAAGAGATATATAAGCATATCGGCTGCAATCTTTTTCGCATTGCATCCTATAACAGCCATGTACTCCATGTATATAACCAAGGATGTGCTATTCTCCTGTGTGCTTGTCTTGCTGGTGCTGACACTTCTTGATATAAGGAAGGGTACAGATGTCAACGGAAGACTTACATGCAGATATTGCGTGAGACTGGGTGTATTGCAGCTTGCAGTGATGCTGCTTCGCAATAACGGAGTGTTCATAATCGCCCTTACCGGCATCTGTATATGTCTGGTATACAGGAAGGAGATCATACGTCCGGCGCTGACGATACTTATATCCCTGGTCATATTCATATCGTATAAGACCATCGCATACAGAGCTCTTGATATAAGTCCGGAGTCCTTCGCGGAATCTGCCTCTGTTCCGTTACAGCAGGTGGGGTATGTTATAGTAAGACATGACGACGCCAAGATAAAGGAAGCCCTGACACCGGAGGGCTACTCACAGCTTACGGCTATTATGCCCTTAGCACGTGTAAGGGAGGAATACGAGCTCGGATATACCGACCCTTATAAGTTCAGCGAATACTTTGATGACGGGTACTTTAACGAGCATAAGAAGGAATTCATGGGCATATGGCTTAGGCTTCTTCCTGATTTTTTTCCTGATTATGCAGTGGCATATCTTGCACAGACCGCCGGGTACTGGCATTACGGAGAGACCAATACTGTTGCCACTCAGGGAGTATGGGAAGACAATACTATCGGAGTTGACAGGATAGATGTTATAGACAATGTGACAGGCGTGTCATTATATACGGTAATAGAGAAGCTTATGCTTGGCATGCGCAAGGCACCGGTACTGTGTATCTTAAGCAGTATGGCGATGCAGTTCTATGCATGTCTTGTTCTTATGAGCATATTGGCAAGGAGAAGGAGAAGCAACAGGGAGTCTGCGCATATCCGGCAGGAGACCGTATCAGCGCAGCTTGCAGCCACACCGCTTATCTTTTTATGGATAAGCATAATGATAGCTACACCGGCTTTCTGTCTGTTCAGGTATACATACCCTTTTTTCATGCTGTGGCCTGTAACGATATATGAGATTCTTATGATGGGAAAGGAAAAAAAGAGCTGATATGAAGAAGACGATCATTGTAATGCCGGTTGCCAATGAGGCAGCCACTATGGGAAGCGTGATAGAACGCATACTTGCGCTCCCATATGATAACCTGCACCTGTATCCGGTGGTTGATGATTACAGTAAGGACAATACTGCGGATATAATCCGAAGCTATGAGCATACAGGCAGGGTTAAATGCATATATTATAAAGAGAGCAGAGGCGTGATAAGCTGCTATTTGGAGGGCTTCAGACGTGCGCTGGCAGATGGCGCGGAGCAGATCATAGAGATGGACGGAGGCGGAAGCCACAGTCCGGATGAGATATGGCAATTCATTGAGAAGCTTGATGAAGGCTATGACTGCGTATGGGGCTCCAGATTCACGGAAGGCGGAAGCATAAGTGAGCAGCCCTTATACAGAAGGATGTTAAGCGGCGGCGGAACATTGCTTTCCAATCTGGTGCTTGGGACAAAGCTTAAGGATATGACAAGCGGTTTCGAGGCATTTAAGGCGGAGGTTCTGCAGAATATGGATCTTGATGCATTCCTGTCCACCGGTCATATGTATCAGACGGAGATGAGATTCTATTGCAGGAATTACAGGACTGTGGAGGTCCCCATACACTATACGGGCAGCAGCTCAAGCCTTAAGCTGCATTCGGTCACGGAAGCTTTGTCGATACTTTTTAAGCTTAAGACCAATGAGAATAAAGTAATGAAAAAGAAGACGGAGAATAAAGATGAAGACTAAATACCTTATACTCGGAGCCGGTCCTGCGGGACTTGCATATGCCTGTGCGCTGTTAAAAAGAGGCGAGAAGGATTTCTGTGTGATAGAGAAGGAAGATGAGGCGGGAGGACTGTGCCGGAGTGCGGATGTGGATGGTGCACCTCTGGATATAGGAGGCGGCCATTTTCTGGATGTGAGAAGACCTAAGATATGTGAATTCCTCTTTGACTATATGCCTGAGAAGGAATGGGACAGATACGACAGGGACAGCCGTATAAGGCTTGAGATGTATCCGAGTTCCGATTCATCCAAGAAGAAGGAATATGAGCTTCATCATCCCTTCGAGGCCAATATATGGGAGCTTCCGGGGACAGTTCAGAAGAGATTCCTTGAATCCATAGCCGAGGCAGGCTGCAACACAGGAGCGCCTAAGCCGGAGAGATTCACTGACTGGATCAGATGGAAGCTCGGAGATGAGATAGCGAAGGAATACATGCTTCCATATAACAGGAAGCTGTACGGGGATAATCTGAACGATCTGGGTACATACTGGCTTGAGAAGCTTCCGGATGTAAGCTATGAACAGACCTTGGAGAGCTGTAAGCTTAAGAAGCCGCTTGGTTCGCAGCCCGGTCATACGCAATTCTATTATCCTAAGAAGTACGGCTATGGCGAACTGTGGAAGCGAATGGGGGATGAGCTTGGTGACAGGCTTAAGACGGGTTGTGCCGTTAAAGCGCTGGACTGCATGAGCTGCGAGGCGATACTTGAGGACGGAAGCGTGATAAGCGCAGATGACATCATTGTCACTGTGCCTTGGGAGACAATGGAGCTTAAGTGGGCACCATCTGCGGTTAAGAACAGTGTGCGGTTGCTTAAGAAGACGGCTGTGGATATCACGTATTATAATGAGACATTGGATACGGACGCACAGTGGATATACTATCCGAGTGAGGAGCTGAGTTATCACAGGATACTTGTGCGCAGTAACTTTGTGCCGGGGGCTGCGGGATATTGGACGGAGACACGCTCCGAGAGATATGTGGGAAGTGAAGAAGCCGTTAATTATCATATGGAATATGCGTATCCTCTCAATACCATAGGCAAGCCGGCAGCTATAGCCAAGATACTTGATTTCATGAGCAAGTCACATATTCACGGACTCGGAAGATGGGGTGAGCACAGTCACTATAATTCCGACGTGACGGTTGAAAGAGCAATTAAGCTGGCAGATAAGATATAACGAAGGAGCAGGTTATGACATCCGATAACGGAGCGGGAGATTCACAACATCATATAAGCGTATACAGAGTGTTACTCTCTTTATCGGTACTTGCACTGATGATAGGTGCTGTATGTGTGCTTATGCATCCTGCGGCGAATGTAAGCGACAGGGACGAGCGCATCCCTAAGCTGTCCGACGCACCGGTCTATGAGATATTAAAAGAGGGTGAGACTTACACATGCACTTATACGCCGGACAGGACTCTGGACATAGACGGATTGCCCATGCTTATGGTACATACGGATGGGACGGATATCGCATCGGGCTACAGGCCGTATGTGCGGGTAGGTATCATGTCGGGTACACGTTCTTTTGGAGAGTATGATATCTACATGGATGAGACAGCTCCGGGAGTGTGGAATACCATGCCCGTATCCGTACAGGCTGCAGCAGATGTTCCGCTTACACTTTCGTTCACTGCTTTCCACTGCGAGCCGTATTTTATGAAGGTGGACGGCTACGAGCCGGGGATATCCGTAGGATTCGATGTTAAGGATGAGAGAACGGTGACATACGGGGATATATTCTATTATTCCGTTCCGCTGATAATCCTTATGGGAACCATAGCGATCTTTTTCATAATCTTTGGCGTCAAAGGAATGAAGATTGCCTGTATCAGACTTAAGCCCGTGCTCCCCGGATATAAGTATTTGACTCCCATATTCCTCGTACTTTTGCTTACGGCCTTTGCCATTAATATAATCAATGTTGCATACAGAGAAGGAGTTTACATAACATCAGATTCAGACGGATACTTAAGAGAGGCAGTCAATCTGGCTGTCGGCAACGGATTCTCTTATGACGGTATAGCAGGATACAGAAGCCACTTCGCCAACTGGCCGATCCTCTATCCGGTTATGATATGTGCTTTGATGTTAAGTACCGGTATTAATGCTTATCTGGCCAGCAAGATCGCAGCTATAATAGTTACGGGGCTGATACTTCTGCTTATCTATATACAATTTGGCAAAGATGCCTTCCTCCCTGCGCTTGCCCTTGTTAATACCGGATATATGGGGCTTGTGTATAACACATGGAGCGAACCGTTATTCATATTCTTCATGATACTTTTTATCATGTCACTTGGCAGGATAGCAGGTAAGCCGGATGATTTGAAGACTCCATACATATTCCTTGGAATAAGTGCCTGCGGTGCTTTCCTTACAAGGTACTTCGGCCTGTTCCTATGGTGCGTCGGAGGATTGTATATACTGATATTTATCATAAGGGCTTATAAGAGAGATATAAGATATAAGGGCAAAGCTGTGGGCTCTGCCATATCTCTCGGCGCGGCTGCAACACTGTCTGCTGCGTATCTTCTGATGAATAAGAAGCTTAACGGTAATCCTACGGGAGTAAGCCGCGGTACATGGTGGGATGATTATATCACCCTTACGGATGATCTTGTACACAGCCTTATCACGGAGGCATTCAACATTTTCCGAGCGGATGTTCCTGCCCTCATATCAAGGCTTAAGGCTCCGCATCAGCTCATATGCGTATTCATGATCATGATTGCCGCAGTGATGCTTGTATCGGTGTGCTTAAAAAGGATATATACCGACAGTGCCGCATCGGATACGGATACAAATAAGATTACAGATAAGAATGTAAGCATATATGATGCTCTGTGCGACAGGCATATGATATACATACTGACATCAGCAGTATATTATGTGATGTTCATTGTCATCAGATACAGATCTAGTATGGATACCTTCTACTTCAGGTTCTTCGCACCTGCCACGGTACTTTTCGTAATCGGCTTATCCGGACTTTTATTAAGGAGCGGAATACTTGATCGCAGAGTAAGGAATATGCTCATGTTCATTGCCTGTGTGACTGTACTGACAGTTATAGCAGATGAGGCAGGCAAATATGCGGATACGGTTAATGACAGGACTTACTATGAGATGCTTACGAACGGTTGGGATACGGCATATGCCGAGATACCTGCAGGAAGCGTGATAATATGGAATCCCATGGACTACAGGAGCACATGGTACAGACCTGATGTGTATTCGGGACAGTTGTATCAGGATGATACATGGGATGACCTTATTAAGCGTTACTACGGTTCCGGATATATATGTATGCTTAAGAGTGACGCACAGACTGTAGTCTCCGACGGCGGATATGATGAGAGTGTGGTCTCCAGATTATATGATGCCATATCGCGTTCCGGCGAGGATGATATATATGTCGTGCTAGAGAGATAAAATTGTGTTATTATAGAGATGGTCGGAAGAGGGAACCAAGAATTCCCATGTCGGAATAAGAGGAGAAGATATGGACAAGATAGCGGTACTTATACCATGTTACAACGAAGAGAAGACCATAGAGAAGGTAGTAAGGGATTCCAAAGCGGCGCTTCCCGAAGCTACCATATATGTGTATGACAATAATTCCACGGACAGGACCGTTGAGCTTGCCAAGGCAGCAGGTGCGGTTATCAGATATGAGTACATGCAGGGCAAGGGCAATGTCATAAGGAGAATGTTTCGTGAGATAGATGCCGAGAGCTATATAATGGTGGACGGAGATGATACCTATCCCATGGAGTTCGCTGCCGAGATGGTGGACAAGGTGCTTAACCACAACGCGGACATGGTGGTGGGCGACAGACTCAGCAGCACTTATTTTACTGAGAATAAGAGACCCTTTCATAATTTCGGAAATTCTCTTGTAAGGGGAAGCATCAACTCTCTTTTTAAGTGTGATATCAAGGATATCATGACAGGCTTTAGGGCCTTCAGTTACCAGTTTGTTAAGACCTTTCCGGTTATGAGCAAGGGATTTGAGATAGAGACTGAGATGACCATACATGCTGTCAGCAATAACATGCAGGTGGAGAATGTAATAGTTGAGTACAGGGACAGACCTGAGGGCTCTGAGAGCAAGCTTAATACTTACTCGGACGGTATGAAGGTTATTTTTACCATAATAAGACTTTTCAGGGAATATAAGCCCTTCAGCTTCTTCGCAATACTTGCGTTTATGCTCATGGCGATAGCTGTGGGCTTCTTCGTACCGGTATTCATCGAGTACTGGGAGACGGGGCTTGTGAAGCGTTTCCCTACGCTCATAGTATGCGGATTCGTGGGACTTGCGGCGGTACAGAGCTTTTTCTCAGGTATGATATTGCAGAATATTGCAAGGCGTGACAGGAAGGATTTTGAGCTTGATCTTATCAGACTCAGCGAATATGACGAAGCCGCTGAAGCGGTAGCTGAGAGAATGACCGAGAATTAAAGATAAAGGAGTGTAATTAGGGTATGAAGATTGCAGTAGCCGGAACAGGATATGTAGGTCTCGTGGCGGGAGTATGCTTTGCGGAGAAGGGTCATGAAGTGACCTGTGTGGATATAGATGAGAGCAAGGTAAAGCTTATGAAGTCCGGAGTCTCACCCATATATGAGGAGGGGCTTGAGGAGCTGATGAAGAAGAACAACGCTACGGGCAGACTTCATTATACTACGGACTACGCATCGGCCTACAGAGATGCCGAAGCCATATTCATCGGTGTAGGTACGCCGGAGATGCCTGACGGAAGTGCGAACTTAAGCTATATCGCTACAGTGTGCAGACAGATAGCGGAGAACGTGGAGCACGATACGCTTGTGGTGGTTAAGTCCACGGTTCCTGTAGGGACCAATGACAAGGTTGAGCAGTTCATCAAGGATTTCCTTGTTAGGGATGTAAAGGTAGAGGTTGCATCCAATCCGGAATTTCTGGCGCAGGGCACGGCAGTCAGGGATACACTTCATGCAGCCCGTATCATAATAGGTACCGAGTCTGCCGAAGCGGAAGCTAAGCTTATGGAGATATATAAGCCCTTTAATCTTCCCATTGTATCCGTGAAGAGAAGAAGTGCGGAGATGATCAAGTATGCCTGCAATGATTTTCTGGCACTTAAGATAAGCTATATGAACGATATAGCCAATCTGTGCGAGCTTGTGGGTGCTGATATAGAGGATGTAGCCAGAGGTATGAGCTATGACGCAAGGATTGGTGAGAGATTCCTTAATGCGGGGATCGGTTTTGGAGGAAGCTGCTTCCCCAAGGATACCAAGGCGCTTAAGTTCTTGGCAAAGCAGAACGGATATGAGCTTAAGACGGTCGAGGCATGTGTCGATGTCAATACCAGACAGAAGACCAGACTTTTCGACAAAGCCAAGGACCGTATGATCACCTTCAACGGTCTTAAGGTGGCGGTACTCGGACTCACCTTCAAGGCAGGCACCGATGATTTAAGAGAGGCTCCTTCCTCGGTGAATATTAAGCTTCTGCTTGAGCAGGGTGCGGATATATATGCATATGATCCGGCCGGTGTGCCCAGAGCTAAGCAGCAGTTCCCGGAGGGAAGCATAGATAAGGGAACGATGCATTATGTTGATTCTCCAAAGGATGCGATAAAGGATGCGAACATCTGCTTCATCTTCACTGAGTGGGGCGAGATCAAGGCGGTGAAGCCTTCGGATTACAAGTCCCTTATGCGTACACCTCTTGTATATGACGGACGTAATCTCTATGCACTGGCGGATATGAAAGAGGCCGGAGTTGAGTACTACAGCATAGGCAGGTAGTTTTAACAGGATATGGCATTTACACACTTACATTCCCACACGGAGTACAGTCTCCTTGATGGGTCCAACAAGATAACGGAATATGTTAAGAGAGTGAAAGAGCTTGGCATGGACAGTGCAGCCATCACGGATCACGGCGTGATGTACGGCGTCATAGACTTCTATAAGGAGTGCAGGGCGCAGGGTATCAAGCCCATAATCGGCTGTGAGGTCTATGTAGCTCCGGGCTCCCGATTCGACAGAGAATTAAAAGGTGGTGAGGAAAGATATCATCACCTTATTTTGCTTGCTGAGAATAATAAGGGCTATGCCAATCTGTGCAAGATCGTAAGCCGTGGCTTCACCGAAGGGTTCTATTACAGACCCAGAGTCGATGTGGAGGTGCTTAAGATGTATCACGAGGGTGTGATCTGCGCATCGGCATGTCTGGCAGGAGAGGTACCGAGGCTTATCACCAAGGGGCTGATAGATGAGGCCAAGGCCAAGGTAATTGAGTACAACGAGATATTCGGTAAGGGCAATTATTACTTAGAGCTTCAGGATCACGGCATACCCGAACAGCAGACGGTGAATGCGACTCTGCTTAATTTCTCCAGAGAGCTTGATATACCGCTTATAGCTACCAATGATGTCCATTACACATACGAAGATGATGTGGAAAGTCACGATATACTCTTATGCATACAGACAGGCAAGAGAGTATCGGATGAGGACAGACTGCGCTATGAGGGCGGTCAGTTCTATGTCAAGAGTGAGGAGGAGATGGCGGCGCTTTTTAAGTATGCGCCGGAAGCGATAGAGAATACGCATAAGATCGCACAGAGATGTAATGTGGAGATTGAGTTCGGCAATACCAAGCTGCCGCACTTCGAGGTACCTGAGGGATATGAGCCCTATACCTACCTTGAATATCTCTGCCATAAGGGGCTTGAGGAGAGATATCCGGCTGATCCGGACATAAGAGAGCTTGAGGAAAGGCTTGAATATGAACTGTCTGTCATAAAGCGTATGGGCTATGTGGATTATTTCCTTATCGTGTGGGACTTCATCAATTACGCGAGGGAGAACGGCATACCCGTAGGCCCCGGAAGAGGCTCTGCCGCAGGCAGCATAGTGTCCTACTGCCTGCATATCACCAATATAGATCCTATAAGATACCAGCTCCTGTTCGAGAGATTCCTTAATCCCGAACGTGTATCCATGCCTGATATAGATATCGACTTCTGCTTCGAACGCAGGCAGGAGGTAATAGATTATGTGGGACGCAAGTACGGCAGGGAGAAGGTTGTACAGATCGTCACCTTCGGAACTTTAGCGGCTAAGGGTGTCATCAAGGATGTGGGAAGAGCACTTGATCTGCCATATTCCTATACTGACAGTATCTCCAAGATGATACCGAATGAACTGAATATCACGATAGACAGGGCTTTGGAGATCAACAGGGAGCTTAGGGAGAAATATGAGACAGATGCGGATCTTCACTATCTGATAGATATATGTAAGAGACTTGAGGGGCTGCCAAGGCATACCTCCATGCATGCGGCAGGAGTGGTCATATGCCCGGAGGCGGCTGATGAATTCGTACCTCTGTCAAGGGGCTCGGACGGCTCAATAACCACACAGTTTGTTATGACCACGCTTGAGGAGCTTGGCCTGCTTAAGATGGATTTCCTTGGCCTTCGTACACTTACCGTCATTAAGAAGGCTGTGGACAATGTATATGAAAGCCAGGGCATACAGATAGATATAGATCATCTTGACTATGATGACAGGGAGGTCTATGACCTTATCGGAACAGGTCATACGGAGGGTGTGTTCCAACTTGAGTCATCGGGTATGAGGAGCTTCATGAAGGAGCTTAAGCCTCATAATCTGGAGGATGTCATAGCAGGTATATCTCTGTACAGACCGGGACCGATGGACTTTATACCCAAGTATATCAAGGGTAAGAACAATTCCTTAGAGGTAACCTATGCAACTCCTGAGCTTGAGCACATACTTGCACCCACATACGGATGTATAGTCTATCAGGAGCAGGTAATGCAGATAGTCCGTGACCTTGCGGGTTATTCTATGGGAGAAGCTGATAATATCCGCAGAGCCATGAGTAAGAAGAAGCAGTATGTCATAGATGAGGGACGGAAGGACTTCATAAGCGGTAATGAGCAGAAGAATATCCCCGGATGTATTGCTAACGGTATAGACGGACAGGTTGCGGATTCCATATATGATTCCATGACGGATTTCGCCAAGTATGCCTTCAATAAATCCCATGCGGCATGCTATGCAGTAGTGGCTTTCCAGACCGCTTACCTTAAGCGCTATTATCCCGTGGAATTCATGGCGGCATTAATGACATCAGTTATAGACAATCCGGGGAAGGTATCGGAGTATATCCTCACATGTCGTCAGATGGGTATAGAATTATTACCGCCTGATGTCAACGAAGGCGCAAGCGGTTTTGCCGTAAGCGGAGGAAGGATAAGATATGCCCTCAATGCCATCAAGGGAGTAGGCAATAATATCATAGACGCGATAGTAAGCGAGCGTAAGTTAAGAGGAAAATACAGCTCACTTGAGGATTTCATCACACGTAATGCTACAGGCGAGCTTAACAAGAGGGTTATAGAGAATTTCATCAAGGCGGGAGCATTCGACAGCTTCGGAGGTACGCGCAAGCAGTATATGAGCATATATGTGACCGTTATGGACCATATACTCGGAGACCTCAAGAATAACATGGCGGGACAGATATCCCTCTTTGATATCGTGGATGATGAGAGCAGATCAGAATTCGATATACATCTGCCCGATGTGGGGGAATACACCAAGGAGCTTAAGCTTGCCTTTGAGAAGGAGGTACTCGGTATATATGTAAGCGGACATCCCTTAGAGGAACAGGAGGAGCTGTGGCGCAAGAATATCACCAATATGGCTACGGACCTTTTCTATATGGAGGATGATACCCGCAAGGGCATGAAGGTGAAGGAAGGTGAGTTCATAACACTGGGAGGGATCATAAGTGACAGATCCGTCAAGTATACCAAGAATAATCAGCCCATGGCGTTCTTAAGCTTAGAGGATCTGACGGGAACGATAGAGTGTATCGTATTCCCTAAGGTATATGAGAAGTATAATGAGCTGATAGCCATAGACAATAAGGTGTTCATAAAAGGAAGAGTAAGCGCCGGAGATGAGGAGGACGGTAAGCTTATAGCCGATACGATCACTCTTTTTGATATGATACCACGTAAGCTCTGGCTTAAGTTCGGTACTATGGAGGATTATAACGGGATCGAACCTAAGCTTATGGATAAGCTTAAGTTATCTGACGGAAGAGACAGTGTGGTAATATACATAGCATCCACCAGACAGAAAAAGGAACTCGGAGCGGCTATGTCGGTGGATGGAGAGGCAATTAAGGACGAGCTTGCGGGAATGCTCGGTGCGGATAATGTAAGACTTGTATGATAGTATAAAATCTTGCATTAAGAACGACCTTGTTTTACAATTAATACGTTAGCAGATAGAAACGGACAGAGTCCGGTATGAGAGGTAATTATGTCAGACGAGATAAAGACAATAGGAGTATTGACAAGCGGCGGTGATGCGCCGGGTATGAATGCGGCTATAAGAGCAGTTGTACGCAAGGCTATCGCAAGAGGTATAAAGGTTAAGGGTATCAAGAAGGGATACATGGGGCTTCTCAATGAGGAGATAATGGACATGGATTCTCACAGTGTATCCGATGTGATCCAGAGAGGCGGAACGATACTGGGAACTGCCAGATGTAAGGAGTTCACCACTGAGGAGGGTCAGAAGAAGGGTGCAGATGTATGTCGTAAGTACGGTATAGACGGTGTGGTTGTGATCGGAGGAGACGGCTCATACAGAGGAGCCCAGGCTTTGTCCAAGCAGGGCATCAATACCATAGGGATACCCGGAACCATAGATCTGGATATATCATGTACGGATTATACTATAGGCTTTGATACGGCTGTCAATACTGCCATGGAAGCCATTGATAAGGTAAGGGACACATCTTCATCCCATGAGAGATGCTCTATAATAGAGGTTATGGGTCGTAATGCGGGATATATAGCATTGTGGTGCGGCGTGGCTAACGGTGCGGAGGATATACTGCTCCCTGAGAAGTATGATTTCAATGAGCAGAATATCATCAACAATATCATTAATAACCGTAAAAGAGGCAAGACCCACCACCTTATAATCAACGCCGAGGGTATCGGACATTCCACATCCATGGCAAGGCGTATTGAGGCAGCTACAGGAATAGAGACCAGAGCTACGATACTGGGTTATATGCAGCGCGGCGGAAGTCCCACCTGTAAGGACAGATACTTTGCATCCATAATGGGTGCATACGCTGCAGATATCCTCTGTGACGGCAAGACCAACAGGGTGGTTGCCGTAAGGCACGGAGAGTTCACGGACTATGATATAGATGAGGCACTTGCGATGCAGAAGGATATACCGGAGTATGAGTATGAAGTGAGCAGACTCCTGTCGGTATCTACTAAAACGGTATAGTTATGTTGACTAATGCAGAGATCAAAGAGATAAGAAAGCTTAATGAGAGATCCAAGGCTCGCCGTGAGGCGGGCCTCTTTGTGACAGAGGGGCCCAAGCTTTTCATGGAAGCACCCTTGGAGTGGGTTAAGAAGATATACGTGACAGAAGAATTCTTAGAGGGGCTTAAGGACGGTAGGGAAGGTTCTCTTAAGATAAGCGATATGATAAGCTGGATGGAGCATGAGGTTATCACTGCTGATCAGCTTAAGAAGATATCGGATACTCAGACACCTCAGGGCATACTCTGTGTGATGGAACAGCCGCAATACAGCCTTGATGACATTATAAAAAAAGAGGATAAGCATAAGCTTATCATGATACTGGAGGATATTCAGGACCCGGGTAATCTGGGAACCATATTCAGAACGGCTGAGGGAGCCGGAGCATCGGGAATAGTATTAAGCAGCGGTTGTGTGGATATATATAATCCCAAGACCATAAGATCCACCATGGGTTCTATATACCGGATGCCATTTATCTGCACTAAGGACCTTAAGGGAACGATATCCGATATCCAAAAAGAGGGAATAAAGGTATATGCCGCACACTTAGACGGCAGTGAGTACTATGATGAGATAGAATATACGGACAGTGCCTTCCTTATCGGCAACGAGGGCAACGGTCTTACGGATGAGACCGCGTCATATGCTGATATAAGAATAAAGATACCGATGGAAGGAGAGCTTGAAAGTCTCAACGCCGCTGTCGCGGCGTCGATCCTTATGTATAATCATTATATATCTAATAGAATACATGAGCACCGATAACGATGCCATTCTGTCCTGTCCAGCGTCTGAAGTGAGTTGCGGTACCTACGTTGGTAGCACCTGCTATAGCTTCTCTTGCAGCCTGTAAGCACGAATCGGGCACACCCATCTGAACCCTTGTAGCCACCTTGCCGCTCATGGCAGGAGTAAACTGTCCGGAAGCGTATATAACGCTTGATATGGTGTTGGGATAAGCGGCGCTCCTGACTCTGTTCATGACTACACTTGCTACGGCCAGCTTGCCCTCATAAGGCTGATTACCGGCTTCGCAGTATACCAATGCACCAAGCAGCGTCTCATCGGTGGCACCGACTGCCACAGGTCCGAGATTGGCTATAAGCTTGGCCTTCTCTTCCTTCTCACGACGGTCACGTTCCTTGATCTCTTCGTATGTCTCTCCGGAATCGACAGAGAATGTGATATCCAGGTAATCAGCGGACAAAAAGCCCTCCTCGCCTTCGAAATCAATAGCGATCCAGTTCTCATCCGAATGATCGAGTATAACCTCTATCTGATCACCCTGCTTCACAAGACCCCATACACCCGAATCCTCGGAAGCCTCCATCCTCACACGAAGAGCATCTGCCGTAACCTTAGCCAAGGTAATGCCAACGTCCTGTGCAAGAGCCTCAGCCTCTTCGTCAAAGAGCAGGTAGTCGTTGCTGCACCAGCCTATTAAGTTGCCTGATCTGATCTTAGTCCAATTCCCGTTTCTGTCAAGGATCGTACCACCGCAGTCCGCATACAGCAGACCAACCTTGGCAGAGTCCTCACTGGGCTCTTCGCGTACATTAAGTGATTGATGTACATTCGCCATGACGAGATCGGACTGATGGGAGGCCGGATCGTCCGAATCCTCGGACCCTTCATCCTCCGAACCCTTATCCGGTGACTCTATAGAGTCAAGATCCGCAACCCTGTCAAGAGAATCAAGTACCTTCGCTGCTCCGACATTAAGCTCAGAGAGCGAGTACCTGCTTGTTGCGGCCATCACGACGTTAGACTTGACCATACTTAGAACCGATATCCCCACAATAGTTCCGGCAAGCCCGCGAAGAAGCCTTTTGCTTCTTCTGTTCATAGTTTTTCACTCCATTTTATGTATTATCAAAAGCTGACTTTTAAACAACATAGTTAAGAAATCTTAACAAATTATGACGTAATTGTCAAATCCACCTGTCAAATCGACTTGTAACAGCCGCGAAAATGTTGTAAAATTGGGGAAAATACTGTTTTGAAAGGATGTAATATATATATGGATCTTAAAGGAAGACATTTTCTTAAATTGCTGGATTATACGCCGGAGGAGATAGAGTATCTGGTAGATCTTGCGTCGGATCTTAAGTTCATGAAGAAGAAGGGTGTTCTGGTGGATAAGTTAAGGGGCAAGAACATCGCTCTGATATTCGAGAAGACCAGTACACGTACCAGATGTTCTTTTGAGGTGGCTGCACATGATCTGGGAATGGGAACGACATATCTTGATCCCAAGAGCTCACAGATAGGCAAGAAGGAGAGCATAGCCGATACCGCAAGAGTGCTCGGCGGAATGTTCGATGGTATAGAGTACAGAGGATACGGACAGGAGATCGTGGAGGAACTGGCCAAGTATGCGGGTGTGCCGGTGTGGAACGGACTTACCAACGAATTCCATCCTACCCAGATGATAGCGGATCTTCTGACGATCAAGGAAGAACTCGGACGCATCAAGGGTGTAAGAGTTGTATATATGGGTGATGCAAGATACAACATGGCTAATTCATGGATGGTGACCTGCGCGAAGATGGGTATGCATCTTACACTTTGCTCCAATAAGGCATATTTCCCCGATAAGGAGCTTACCAAGACCTGCATGGACATAGCTGCCACAACAGGAGGAAGCATAACCTTAACGGATGATGCCATAGACGGTACAAGGGATAAGGATGTGGTATACACGGATGTATGGGTATCCATGGGTGAACCGGATGAGGCATGGGAGGAGCGTATAAGAGACCTGTCGCCTTATCAGGTCAATAAGGCTGTTATGGACAGAGCCGGCAAGGATGCAATATTCATGCACTGTCTGCCGGCATTCCACGACCTGAAGACGGAGATAGGCAGGGAGAAGGGTGAGCAATTCGGATTCACGGAGCTTGAGGTTACGGATGAGGTATTCGAGTCGGCACAGTCTGTTGTCTTTAAGGAAGCCGAGAACAGGATGCATACCATTAAGGCTATAATGGCAGCCACAATGGGAGCTTTCTGATGATCAGGATATAAGGCACTGTAATAAGCTTAACAGGTACAGAGGGTCATGGGCAAGATAAGATGTAAGACATCTTTTATCGGAAAACAGAATATATGGCTTGACAGAACGGATTCCACCAACGAGGTCATCAAGCGCCTTTTGCGTGACGGACAGACCATAGAGGGAGAACTGGGCAGGCTTAACCGCATGATAGAGGGCAGCACCCATAACGGGCTGACAGTTGTGGCCGATCATCAGACAAAAGGCAAGGGCAGAAGCGGAAGAGAATGGGTGGATGAGATAGGAAGCAACATCGCAATGTCTGTGCTCCTGCAACCCGGATTCGGTTCGGAGAGCATATCAATGCTGACACTTGTGTCAGCTATGGCCGTAGCATCCATGATAAGGGAGAAGACAAAGCTTAAGCCTTTTATAAAGTGGCCTAATGATGTGCTCGTAGGTAATCGTAAGGTCTGCGGGATACTTACTGAGCTTGTGGTAGCACAGGGACAGTATTGTGTGATAGTAGGTATAGGAGTCAATGTCAATCAGGCATACATACCGGATGAGCTGACTGACAAGGCAACATCTCTTCTTATCGAATCGGAGGGCTGCATCCCGTATGACAGGGCGGAACTTGTGGATTCCATACTTGAGAATCTGGAACGCTATTATAATATATTCGGTAATAAAGGGGATATGACCGACCTTATGGACGAATACAACAGTCAGCTTGTCAATATAGATAAGCAGGTCAAGGTTATGGACCCTTCGGAGGATATAGAGGGTATTGCCAGAGGGATAGACGATAAAGGCAAGCTGATAGTACAGACACCGGACGGAGAGCTTCATCATATATATGCGGGCGAGGTATCGGTGCGAGGATTGTACGGATATGTATAATACGGATAATAAAGACAACACAGACAATATAGTGCTCTGCGGAGCCAATGCGTATGAACAGAAGTACTATTTTAATAAGGATTTTGACAGACTGCCTCAGTCCATTAAGGATGAACTGCATATAATATGCGTGCTCTTCACGGAAGAGGTTGGAGGGATATTCACCATGGGATTTGAGGAGGACGGTGAACTCATCTTCACAACTCAGGCGGCAGATGAGGATTACCTCTATGATGAGATAGGAGCAGGACTTCTAATACGCAAGATCAAGGATACCAAGCAGGAACTGCTGCAAGGGCTCTCTCTCTATTACAGGGTGATCATGCTGCATGAGAATATAGACATAAGTGAACTTGAATAAGAACAGGAGATACGGAAATATGTTACTGGTGATCGATGTTGGCAATACTAATATAACATACGGAGTATACAAGGAGACGGAGCTTGTCACCACCTTCAGGATGATGAGCAAGATGCCAAGAACATCGGATGAATACGGCATAGCCATCAGAGAGATGCTTTTTGTTAACGATATTAAGAATGATGAAATAGACGGCTGCATAGTATCAAGTGTCGTGCCGGGCATCATGCATTCCCTTATGAGCGGCATAGTCAAGTATGTATATGACAAGCCAATGACGGTTGGCGCAGGCATCAAGACCGGTATCAGGATAATCACGGAGAACCCTAAGGAGATCGGACCGGACAGAATAGTTGACGCAGTCGGAGCCTATGAGAAATACGGCGGTCCCGTGCTTGTGCTCGACTTCGGAACGGCTACCACATATGATCTTGTAACGGAAGCAGGTGAATTCGCCGCAGGTATCACAGCACCCGGACTTAGAATAAGTGCCAAGGCACTCTGGGAGGATACGGCCAAGCTTCCTGAGATCGAGATACGTAAGCCTAAGAGCATACTGGCACAGGAGACTATCTCAAGTATGCAGGCAGGACTTGTGTACGGACAGATCGGTCAGACGGAATATATCATCTCACAGGTGAAGAAAGAAGCGGGTTTTGACAGTATGAAGGTCGTAGCTACAGGCGGACTGGGACGGATCATTGCAGATGAGACGGATGCGATAGATATATATGACAGCACCCTTACCCTTGAAGGACTGAGGATGATATATGACAGGAATAAGCGACGTTAGGAATATATATGGATCTGTATCATGAGCTTAAGATAGGCAATGTGACATTGTCCGGCAATATAATACTGGCTCCCATGGCAGGTGTTACAGACCTGCCATTTCGTCTGTTATGTGCTAGATACGGTTCTGCTCTCCAGTGTATGGAGATGGTGAGCGCCAAGGCGATTTATTATAATAATAAGAACACAGAAGCTCTGATGGAGATACATCCCGATGAGATGCCGGTATCCCTGCAGATGTTCGGAAGCGATCCCGTGATAATGGGGGAGATGGCGCATAAGATAGAGGACAGACCCTTTGCGGTACTGGATATCAATATGGGCTGTCCTGTGCCAAAGGTAGTGAATAACGGTGAGGGAAGCGCTCTTATGAAGGACCCTCTGCTTGCGGGCAGGATAATAGAATCCGTGGTAAAAGCCATAGATAAGCCTGTTACAGTGAAGATAAGGAAGGGCTTTGATGACAGTTGTGTCAACGCAGTGGAGATAGCACATGTGGCTGAAGAATCCGGAGCTGCTGCCATAACCGTACACGGAAGGACAAGGGAACAGTACTACAGCGGCAAGGCCGACTGGGATATAATAGCGGCTGTCAAGGCAGCGGTCGGCATTCCCGTTATAGGTAACGGGGATGTTATTGACGGGGGGAGTGCAAGGGCCATGCTGGAGAAGACCGGCTGTGACGGAGTGGCTATAGGAAGAGCAGCAAGGGGAAATCCGTTCATATTCAGAGAGATAAGAGACCGGCTTGTGACAGGTGCGTCAGACGGCAAAGCCATGAGTACAAGACCTACTAAGAAGGAGCTGCTTGATACCATACTTGAGCATGCCCGTCTGCAGCTTAAGTATAAGGGAGAGTACACGGGAGTCAGGGAGATGCGTAAGCATATAGGCTGGTACAGTGCAGGGATGCCGGGAGGAGCGAGGTTAAGGGGAAGAGTCAATGCAATGGAGACAATGGAAGATATAGAGAGTGTGGTAAGGGAGGCGTTCGGCTGATATGATCACGATAAGCGTATGCATGATAGTGAAGAATGAGGAGGATAAGCTCGATATATGCCTTAGGAACGTCAAGTCCATAGCCGATGAGATCATAGTGGTGGATACGGGCTCGGTGGATTCGACTAAGGATATAGCGGCAAAGTATACGGATAGGATATATGATTATGAGTGGACCGGCAGCTTCTCGGATGCCAGGAACTATGCGTTCTCCCTTGCAAGCTGTGATTATATCTATTCGGCGGATGCGGATGAAGAGCTTGACAGTGAGAATATAGAGAAGTTCCTTAAGCTTAAGGAGAACTTCGATACCGATATTGATATCGTGCAGATGTACTATTGCAACCAGCTTCAGAACAATACCATATACAGCTTCGATCGGGAGCTTCGTCCCAAGCTGTATAAGAGACTCCGTTCCTTCATATGGGAAGAGACCATACATGAGGCCGTAAGACTTAACCCAATAGTATATGACAGTGATATAGATATAATACATCGTCCGGGAGAGGGACATGCGGTACGTGATCTTAAGGCATTCGAAAGGCTTATAGGCTCCGGACAGACGCTTAGTGAGAGGCTTACAGAGATATACTGCAAGGAGCTGTACATAGCAGGGGAGGAGGAAAACCTGCTTAATGCGAAGGCGTTCGTTGCCAAGCTCGCTGATGCCGAGGGACTTGGAAAAGACCAGCTTGTGAGAGTTTTCTCCATAGGGTGCAGGATATGTCGTGTGACCGGAGATATACCGGGATTCATTAAGTATGCAGCGAGAGCGGCGGCAGGAGATATGTTAAGCAGTGAGATATGCTGTGAACTGGGGGAATACTTCAGTGCTGTCGGAGATGAGAGAGAGGCTGCCCTGTGGTACTATAATGCGATGCATGAGACGGAGGCATATCTGGATATAAGGAGCAAGGAGGAGTTCCCGCATAAGCATCTGAAGGATGCGGATGCCTTGACATAGCACCGTCAAATGTCTATAATACAGTAATTAGGCCGTGACAGATGCGGCTTGGCATAATATCGGAACATAAATGTAATAATATATTATTAAGGAGATGCGGTACAATGGAAGATAAGAAGAATATCCTTACATACGAAGGCCTCAAGGCTTACGAAGAAGAGCTTGAGAACCTCAAGGTAGTAAGACGTAAAGAGGTAGCCCAGAAGATCAAGGAAGCCAGAGCACAGGGCGACCTGTCTGAGAACGCAGAGTATGATGCGGCCAAGGACGAGCAGAGAGAGATCGAGGCACGTATTGAGGAACTTGATAAGATACTTAAGAATGCAGAGGTCGTAGTAGAGGATGAGGTAGATACCGAGACCATCAGTATAGGATGTCGTGTCAAGATCCGTGATATGGAGTACAAGGAAGATCTGGAGTACAAGATCGTAGGCTCTACAGAGGCCAACTCTCTTAAGGGTAAGATATCCAACGAGTCACCTGTGGGTAAGGCGCTTATAGGAGCCAAGAAGGGTGAGACCGTTAAGGTGGAGACGCAGGCAGGAGTACTTAAGTACAAGGTTCTTGAGATACAGAGGTCAAACTAATGGGTGACAATAACCGTAACAATGCAGGGGTGGCGGATAATGGCAATTCCGCACCGGCAGTAGATCTGAATCAGGTCAGGAAGAATAAGAGAGAGAAGCTTGCGGCGCTTCAGGCAGCAGGCAAGGATCCTTTCGTCATTACCAAGTATGACGTGGATCATCATTCGGCAGATGCCAAGGCTGAATACGAGGAACTTGAGGCCAAGCTTCTTGCAGGCAGAGCAGAAGTCAATACCGACGGTATGGATGAGGCAGCTGCAAGAGAAGCAGTGAATGCCGATTATAATGAGAGGCGTGAGATCATGGATGCGTCTCCCATCAATGTGAGCATTGCCGGACGTATAATGCTTAAGCGTGTGATGGGTAAGGCTTCTTTCTGTAATGTGGCTGACCTTAAGGGTGACGTACAGGTATATGTGGCGCGTGATGCACTGGGTGAAGAACCCTATGCGGACTTTAAGAAGTATGATGTCGGCGATATCATCGGCGTCAAGGGATATATGTTCCGCACACAGAAGGGTGAGATATCCGTTCATGCTACGGAGACGACGCTTTTATCCAAGAACTTGCAGCCTCTGCCTGAGAAATTCCACGGACTGACCAATACCGATCTTCGTTACAGACAGAGATATACGGACCTTATCATGAATCCGGATGTAAAGGATACATTTATCAAGAGGTCCAAGATCATATCATCGATAAGACATTATCTGGACGCGTTAGGGTTCATGGAAGTCGAGACACCGATGCTCGTATCCAATGCAGGCGGTGCTGCGGCAAGACCTTTCCAGACACATTTCAACGCACTTGATGAGGATCTTAATCTTCGTATATCGCTTGAGCTGTATCTTAAGAGACTCATAGTCGGCGGACTTGAGAGAGTATATGAGATCGGAAGAGTGTTCCGTAATGAGGGACTTGATACAAGACACAATCCCGAGTTCACGCTTATGGAGCTGTATCAGGCATATACCGACTACTACGGAATGATGGATCTGACGGAGAACATGTTCCGTCATGTGGCACAGGAAGTGCTCGGCACGACGACATTTAACTACGGAGATCTTACGCTTGATTTCGGCAAGCCTTTTAAACGTATGACCATGATAGATGCAGTGAAAAAATATGCGGGAGTTGACTTTGATGCCATCGCAGATGATGAGGCAGCCAAGGCGGTCGCTAAGGAGAAGCATGTGGAGTTTGAGCCCCATCATAAGAAGGGCGATATCCTTAATCTCTTCTTTGAAGAGTATGTGGAAGAGCATCTGATGCAGCCTACATTCATCATGGATCATCCGATAGAGATAAGCCCTCTTACCAAGAAGAAGCCCGATAAGGAAGGCTATGTGGAGAGATTTGAGCTTTTCATCAACGGCTGGGAGATGTGTAATGCATATTCAGAGCTTAACGATCCCATCGATCAGAGAGAGAGATTCAAGGCTCAGGATGCTCTGGCAGATATGGGCGATGAAGAGGCCAACCACACTGATGAGGACTTCCTCAATGCGCTGGAGATCGGAATGGCTCCTACCGGGGGAATCGGCTATGGCATAGACCGTTTGTGTATGTTATTAACGGACAGCCCGGCAATTAGGGATGTATTGTTGTTCCCGACGTTAAAAAGTCTGTAAGGACGGATTAGGACGCACTAAGACGCTGCGTGTCGTGGCACAACGGTCACAGTCGTATCAGGACGGAACGATGCAAAAAGTTTCGATTACTGAGGACTAAAGTGGACGAGAGCGGAACGGGATGTCAGAGTGAGAAAATGCATCGAGGACTATCACGGAACACAATGTAGACCTTGAAATTAGCTGAAAACAGAACAATTAGCCAAACAAAGGAACAGCTTTTGAATGGTTTAACAGGCACTTACTTTAGTGAAAACTAGGGTAGGTGCCTTTTTTCGTGCTTGGGTGTAACTGCGAACCATTGGTTTTATCGGAAAGGAGATTAAAATGCCAAAGAGAACCAAAGAAGAGATTTCGGTTGAAAAAGAAAAGGAGAAGCTCCGGGCATTAGGCAGAAGCACTCAGCACCGCGGAGCGGGGCGTAGATCAGCAGATGAAAATCTGATGTTTGAAGGGATTGGGAGCAACTCCCAACAAGCAGGCCTGCGCATTTGTCTGACAAATTCATTGCTTGCCAATTTGTGAAAAACCCAGTTAAAGTCCGTTTTTTTGGACACGAAATGTGGATAAT